>VYME01000502.1_pt1 | contig 12722 bp, 7 predicted proteins | sample 5115281 | NCBI WGS metagenome assembly VYME01 (sample SAMN12291780, study PRJNA351875) | freshwater metagenome | isolation source: freshwater lake | place: USA: Michigan, Wintergreen Lake | collected 2013-08-08
CCAGCGCGACACTGGCGTTGGCGGCGAACGATTCGGCGCGCAGCGCGGCCGCGTCGACCACGCCTTCCATCGCCTTGTTGACCTCGGCGACCAGCGCCTCGCCGGTCAACGGGCCCTTGATGTAGCCGACCTGGTCACCGAAGCGCTCCTTGGCCTTCTCCTCGTCCTGGGTCAGGACCAGGATCTTGGCCGAGGCGAGGCGCGGGTCCTTCTTGACGTTGCCGATGATGTTCTGCGGCAGGTCGTCCGGCAGGGCCTCGTTGACGACGATGACGTCGACGTTCGGGTTGATCAGCAGCTTGCGCATGCCGCTGCGGGCGTCGGCGCTGGCTTCGACCGCGTAGCCGCGGACCTTGTTGGTCGCCTCGACGGCGGCCTTGGTCGTCGACTCGGGGCCGATCACCTGCACGACGCGAACGGCCTGCTCGGTCACGGCTTCGCCGAGCACGGCGACGACGCGATCCGAATCCGGCACCGCCGCGCCGCCGCTGGCCGCGACCAAGGCTTCGGCCGCCGCGTAGCGCACGCGCTTGTCCTGGCTGGCCAGCGCGTCCTTCAACGGGCTGTCGTTCATCGACTCGCGGGTCTCGGCGATCTGCAGCGCGTGGATCGCGCCGATCGCCACCGGCGCCATCTGCTGCTCGAGGCCGGTGCGCAGCGCGCTGCGCAGCGACTCCAAGCCGGTGGCCAGCGCGGTGATGCGCAGCTCGGCGCCCATGGCCTCCATTGGCTTGAGCGACTCTTCGCCCTTCTGGATCGAGGTCTCGATCAGGTTGGCCTGCGCCAGGTTGGCCTGGGCCAGCGCGCTGCGGGCGGCGGCGTCACCGGGAGCGATGCGCACGGCGTCGCCGGCGACCGACTTCGCCAGCTCGCACGGATACAGCAGCGACGGCACGTCGTTGGCGACGAGCTTCTCGCCGTTCCAGCTCCAGATCACTTCGCTGTAGGCGCCCGGGGGCACGATGCCCTTCAGGTAGGTCTGCGACTGCGCCAGCAGCATCGGCACCGCCTGGCCAGCCTGCACGCCCTTCTTGGCGATGTACTTCTTGGCGACTTCGCGCACCGGCAGGCGCTCGTCCGTGGCTAGGTGCGACATCAGCGGCAACGCGCGGTTGTCGTCGATGTGGTAGAGCGCGGCGGCGACGTTCTGCACCATGCGCTCGTTGCTGCTCTTCAGCGCTTCGAGCAACGGCACCACGGCGATCGTGCGCAGTTCGACCAACGCCGAGATCGCCAGCACCTGGCCCTCGGCGTCGTCCGCGTTGCCGAGCTTCTCGACCAGCGCCGGCACCGCGAACTCGCCGTGCTCGTTGATCAGCGAGTTGAGCGCCTTGCGGCGCGCACCGTAGTCGCTGTCCTTCGTCGTCGCCGTCGCGACCAGCGCCGCGATCGCGGCTTCATCGCGCGAGCGCGCCTTCATGTCGATGCGGGCGCGATCGAGCAGCGTCTGCGCGATCTGCTGCACTTCGCCCTTCTGCGTCATCAGCATGAACCACTCGTCCTGCGACACCGAGCGGTAGAGCTCGAGCGCCTGCGCGTTCGACGGGTCGCTGGTGAGGATCTCGTTGAGCTTCGCGAGAGCGTCGGCCGGCTTGTTCAGCCGCAGCAGAGTAACCGCTTCCTTCAGCGGGGTGTCCTGGGCGAGGGCCGAGCCACCGACGACCGCGGCGACGGCCACCGCGAGAAGGAACTGGGAGAACGAGCGGGCCATGAAACGGGACTCCTTGAGAATCGGAATGCGTAGGGGTCTGAGAGGGCTCTCTGGGGTGGGCGCCGCGGGCGGTCGGACGATCAGGCGCCGGAACCCCGGTCCAGCGTCGCGGGCTGGAAAGGGCTGTCGAATGCTATGTTCCGTTGCGTGGTCGTCAAGTAGACGCCGCGGCACCGAGTACGTGCCGAGGGAGGATACCCCGACCCCGCGACGAGGTCGGAGCCACCGCGCAGACGTGCGGGCGGCGGTGCCAGACCCGCCGATGCCACCGCCTCGATGCACGCTCGAGTTTCCTGCGAAGCCACGGCCGCAGCGGGCGCCGGGCGGTGCAACCGCCCGCGAACTGCTGCCTGGGACACCCCTCCGCCGACCGCTATACCGGGCGCGCCCATGGCCAGCGCCCCCGCCACCATCCTGATCGTCGACGACCACCGCGCGGTGCGCGAAGAATTGGCGTTCCAGCTCGGCTACGACGGCTTCCGCACCCGCGAAGCCGCCGATGGCCCGACCGCGGTCGAGCTGGCCGCAGCACCCGACGTCGACCTGGTGCTGCTCGACGTCAAGCTGCCGGGCCTCGACGGGCTCGAAGTGCTGCAGCGCATCAAGGCGGCCCGGCCGGAACTGCCGGTGGTGATGATCAGCGGCCACGGCGACCTCGACACGGCGGTGCTGGCGGTGCGCAGCGGCGCCTACGACTTCCTGCAGAAGCCGTTCGCCAACGACCGCCTGCTGCTGTCGCTGAAGAACGCGCTGCGCGCCGCCCAGCTGCTGCACGAGAACGAACGGCTGCGCGCGTCGCTGGCCGCCGAGCACGCGCTGCTCGGCCAGAGTCCGCCCATCGCGGCGGTGCGCACGACGATCGCCAAGGTCGCCCCCACCGACGTCGCCGTGCTGATCACCGGCGAGAACGGCACCGGCAAGGAACTGGTCGCACGCCAGGTGCACACGCAGAGCCGGCGCGCCGACGGGCCGTTCCTGGCGCTCAACTGCGCGGCGATCCCGGCGGACCTGGTCGAGAGCGAACTGTTCGGGCACGAGAAGGGCGCCTTCACCGGCGCCGCCAGCGCGCGCGCGGGAGCCTTCGAACAGGCCAACGGCGGCACGCTGTTCCTCGACGAGGTCGGCGACATGCCGCTGCCGATGCAGGCGAAGCTGCTGCGCGCGCTGCAGGAGCGCACGGTGCAACGCCTCGGCAGCAGCACGCAGGTGCCGGTCGACGTGCGCATGCTCGCCGCCACCAACCAGGACCTCGAGCAGATGGTCGCTGCGAAGACGTTCCGCGAGGATCTCTACTACCGGCTGCACGTCGTGCGCATCCACCTGCCGGCGCTGCGCGACCGCAGCGACGACGTGCCGCTGCTGGCGCAGCACTTCCTGGCCGCGGCGACGGCGCGCAACGGCCTGCCGCCGCGCAAGCTGGCCAACGCAACGCTCGGCTGGCTGACGGCGCAACCGTGGCCGGGGAACGTGCGCCAGCTGCGCAACGTGCTCGAGGGCGCCGCGGTGCTGGCGGAAGGTCCCGAGGTCAGCGTGCAGGACCTGCAGGCCGTCGCGACCCCGGTACCGGCGCGCGGTGAGAGCGGTCAGACCGACTGGTTCGGCTTCGCCCGCATCGAGGACTTCCGCGCCGCGACCGAGAAGGAGTTCCTGCGGCGCAAGCTGCTGGAGTTCGGCGGCAACATCAAGCGCACCGCCGAGAACATCGATCTGCAGCGCAGCAACCTCTACAAGAAGCTCGAGCGCTACGGCCTCAAGTGAGGCCGCGGCGGCGCTACGGTCAGCGCCGCCAAAGACAACCCAACCCCGCGATCAGGGCTTCGTGGGCGTCGCGCCGGCGTCCGCCTTCGGAGCGTCCGCCTTCGGCAGCAGGATCTTCTGGCCTTCGCGCAGGCTTTCCGCCGACAGGCCCGGGTTCACCGCCTTGATCTCGCCGATCATGCGGTCGGCGTTCTTGCGGCCGTAGGTGCGCTCGGCGATCCGCCACAGCGCGTCGCCCTGCTTGACCACGTAGGTCGTCGTGGCCACCGTCGCGGCCGGTGCCGCCGAGCCGTTTCCGACCGGGGCCACCGGAGCGTTGCTGCCAGCCGGGCTGCCGATCGCCGGGTTGCCCACCGCCACCGGCACACTGCCGTTGCGACGGGCGCTGGCTTCGGCGGCGAGGCGGGCGACATCGACCGAGTCGTCGACCAGCACGGTCTTCGGCTTCTGCTGCTCGATGCCGGCGGCCAGCACTTCGTCGTCGACCCACGGCAGCGCCACTTCCTGGCCGACGCGCAACACGACCAGATCCTCGTTCAGGCTCTGCGCCTCGGCGAGGAACGGATCGCGGGCGCCGCACCAGCGGCGGACCAACGTGTCGAGCGAGTCGCCCGACTTGGCGCGCACGAAGCGCACGTTGCGATCGCGGCGGGACAAGCCGAGCGACTGCGCCACCAGATCGGCGGCGACCATCGGCTTGGTCTGCGCCATCAGCGGCTGCTCCGGCACCAGCTGGCCGGGAGCCGGCAGGCCGGAGTTGCCAGCCGGAAGGCTCACGCCCGTGGCGCTGCCGCCGACACCACCGTTCGCGTTGCCGTTCGGCGCCGCGTTGGCGTTGCCCGCAGGCGGGTTCGCCGCACCGAGGCTGGGCACGACCTCCTTGAGTTCCTGCACCGTGCCGCCGGTCTTGACCGCCGACTTGTTCTCCGGCGCGCGCCCGAACACGACTGCGACCAGCAGGATCAACGCCAGGAAACCCGTGACCGCGTAGACCAACAAACGCTCGTTCTGCTTCATGGAACCCTCCAGCAGCTGGGATTGACAGCCACCGCCCGGCATGCGCGCGCGACCCGGACCAGGGGAACGCGCCACACCGCTACCGTCGAGATGACGTTGTCGTCGAGATGACCGCTCGCCGACGCGCCGCATGCTAGCGCGCGCGCAAAGGCGCGCCACCGTCGGCGAACGAACTTCGTGACGGCGCGCGATGCCCGCCGCAGCCTTCAGCCGCCGAGGTCGACGCCGGCGCGCTTGGCGAACGCACTCGCCGCCGGGTAGCCGGCATCGGCGTGGCGCATGACGCCGGTGCCCGGGTCGCACGTGAGCACGCGACGGATGCGCGCCGCGGCCGCAGGCGTGCCGTCGGCGACCGTCACCTGGCCGCTGTGGATCGACTTGCCCATGCCGACCCCGCCGCCGTGGTGCAGCGACACCCACGTGGCGCCCGACGCCACGTTCAGCATCGCGTTCAGCAGCGGCCAGTCGGCGATCGCGTCGCTGCCGTCGAGCATCGCCTCGGTCTCGCGGTATGGCGACGCCACCGAGCCGCAATCGAGGTGGTCGCGGCCGAACACCACCGGCGCCTCGAGCTCGCCCTTCGCCACCAGGTCGTTGACGGCGAGGCCGAAGCGCGCGCGCTCGCCGTAGCCGAGCCACAGGATGCGCGCCGGCAGGCCCTGGAACGCGATCTTCTTGCTCGCCTTCTCGATCCACGAGCGGATCGCCGGGTTGTCGCCGAACATCTCCAGCGCCAGCTGGTCGGTGCGCGCGATGTCGGCCGGATTGCCCGACAGCGCGACCCAGCGGAACGGACCGCGGCCTTCGCAGAACAGCGGGCGGATGTACTCCGGGATGAAGCCCTTGATGCGGAACGCCTCGGCGATGCCGTGCTCGCGCGCCTCGGTGCGGATGTTGTTGCCGTAGTCGAACGTGATGGCACCGCGCTCCTGCAGATCGAGCATCAGCGCCACGTGCTTGGCGACGGTGCGGTACGACTGCTCGAGGTAGGCCTTCGGGTCGCGCTCGCGCAGCTCCTTCGCCTTCTCGACGGTCATGCCGTCCGGCACGTAGCCGACCAGCATGTCGTGCGCCGACGTCTGGTCGGTCAGCATGTCCGGCACGATGCCGCTGTCGCGGATCATGGTCAGCAGCTCGGTGGCGTTGCAGCGCACGCCGATCGACCACGCCTCGCCCTTCGCCTTCTTCTCGAGGGCCACCTTGAACGCCAGCTTCGGGTCGTCGATGCGCTGGTCGAGGTACTTGGTCTCCAGGCGCTTGTCGATGCGCCAACCTTCGACGTCACAGGCGAGGCAGACGCCGCCCGCCATCGTGATCGCCAGCGGCTGCGCGCCGCCCATGCCGCCGAGGCCCGCGGTGACGACGAGGCGCCCTTTCAGGTCGCTGCCGTAGTGTTTCTTGCCGGCGGCCACGAAGGTCTCGTAGGTCCCCTGCACGATCCCCTGCGTGCCGATGTAGATCCAACTGCCGGCCGTCATCTGGCCGTACATGATCAGGCCGAGCTTGTCGAGCCGGCGGAACTCGTCCCAGTTCGCCCAGTTGCCGACCAGGTTGCTGTTGGCCAGCAGCACGCGCGGCGCATCGGGATGCGTGTCGAACACACCGACGCACTTGCCCGACTGCACGAGCATCGTCTGGTCCGGTCGCAGCCGGCGCAGCGTCGCCAGGATCTTCTGCAGCGCTTCCGGGTTGCGCGCCGCCTTGCCGAGCCCGCCGTAGACGATCAGGCGTTCGGGGTCCTCGGCGACATCGCGGTCCAGGTTGTTCTGGACCATGCGGTAGGCGGCTTCGATCGTCCAATCGGCGCAGGTCAGCTGCTTGCCACGGGGCGCGCGGTACTCGGTCATGGGCAAGAAGCGTGGCGACTGGCCGGGTCGCACGCAAGCAGCGCGCCCTGCGGCGCGACGAGTCCCACGAGTACGAGCGCCGCGGCGCATCCACCACCAACGCAAACGGCCATGGCGACCGCGAGGTCGCCATGGCCGCAGCTCGTGCCCACCGTCGGGCACGCAGGCAATCCGACGATCAGAACGTGCCGATCGTGCCGCGGACGCCGTTCGTGGTCAGCGTGTTGGCGAGGTTGATCGCGAAGTCCAAGACCGCGGTCTGGACGAACAGCTGCACACCGCTCAGCGACGGCGCGCCGCCGGGGATCGGGACCGACCACGCGTGCACGCCACCGGCCAGGAAGGCGCCGGTGACGTCGAGCGTCGCGCGCAGCTGGCAGCCCGGCTGGCCGAGACCGAACAGGCTCAGGTCGGTGATGGCCGGATCGACCAGGCCGATGATGTCGACGCCGATGCCGACCGGCAGGTTGACGGCGTTCAGGTTCCAGTTCTGGGTGACGACGCCCTGGACCGGCGTGTTGAGGCCGGCGAGCGACATCGGGCCCTCAGGGTTGACGGTGACGAGCGCGGCCGTCGACAGGTCGATCGAGGTCGAGTCCGCCGACGCGCCAGGCGCGGTCACGCCGACGAGGTGACCCGAGCCGAACGTGCTGGTGGTGTTCGCATCGACCGTCGTCCAGGCGATGATCACGTTGCCGCTGGCCAGGTCGAGCTGGAACTGCAGCGTGCTCGGGTTGACTGCCACCGGGTTCGAGTAGTTCTCGACGCCGTTGAACGTGATGTAGAGCACACCGCCGATCTCTTCGCTCTGCACCGGGCCGCTGCCGGCCTCGGACGAGTTGTAGTCGTGCCAGGCGTAGATGCCGCCGTTGGTGCTGTTCAGGAAGCCGTTCGCCGTCGGCGTGTAGGAGTTCGTGCCCGGGAAGTCCTGCGCGAGCGCACCGAAGCCGATGATGCCGTTGCCGGTGACGCGCAGCACTGCCTGCGGGCCGTAGGGCGTCGACAGCGGGCTGCTCGGGGTCACCAGGACATCGCCGTCGTCACCCACCGTCAGCGTGGTCGGCGCGACCGGAGCCACGAACAGCGGCACGCCGCCACCGGGGATCCAGTTGCCGAGGTAGCCGTTCGGCGTCGCGACCAGCTGCAGCGCGTTGCCCTGCAGGGCGGTCGACGCGGCCGCCGCATCGGCGAACAGCTGGTAGAACGAGTTGAACGGCGACGGGCCACAGCCGGTGCCGAGCGTGGTGTTGGTCGCCAGGCTGCCGCCGACCGCCGTGTAGGTCACATCGTCGACGCCGATGTAGTCGGAGTTCGCGCCGGCGGGACCACCGGTGGTCGGGTTGTAGTGGAACGCGAAGCGGCCAGCGGTCGGGCCGCTGAGGCCGGCGACCGTCGCCGTGAACTGCGTCCACGTGGCCGGATAGCCACCGACCGCCAGCGTCGGGTTGACCGTCAGCAGCGTGGTGGTGAAGTCGGCCGGCAGCGTGGAGCCGGTCGTGTTCAGCACGAGCGCCATGCGATCCGGGTAGTTCGAGACCGACGGTCCGCGCGTGTAGAAGGTGATCGTGTCGCCATTGTTGAACGTCACCAGCGGCGAGATCAGGTAGTTGCTGACGTCGTTGGCGCCAGTGGCCGAGTTGAAGTTGGCGAACGCGTAGGTCGCGCCGGCGAACGCGGGGAACACGAGGCCGTCATTGCGGACCTGCCAGTTCGGGTTGGTGCCAGGACCACCGACGCTGTTGTTGACCGACGTCCAGTTGGCCGGAACAGCGGCCACACCGGGCGTGACCGGACCGGGTTCGAAGCCTTCGAAGAAGGACTGGGCATTGACCGCGCCGGCGAGGGACGCGACGACCGCAAACGCGCACAGGCGCTGGGAGGAGAAACGAGTGAGCATGGAACTCCAGGCTGCAGACGGGACGGGGAGAGTTCGAGAGGCCGATCCTCTCGACGGGGCAAAGCTCTGTATACCATACGTTCCCGGGCGCAAGGCCCCACCGAAACTTGCCGACGCACTGCTTTTCCTTGGTTCGGAGTGAACTTGCCGGGCCTGTATCCGTGCCACCGCAAGTTCGCACGCGCGAATGCGGCAAGACGAATCATTTGGAATGCCCGCTGCGTGGTCGCCCCCCTGCCCATCCTGGGATTGACGATCCGTCGCCAATCAGGGATCGACAAACACCGCGACCTCGTGCCGAATCCCAGCGCGCCCGCTCGGCCGCCCACACTCCGCCATGCACGCAATCACGATCGCAACCTTCGCGGCCCTCGGCATCGCCCAGCTCGCCGCCGCCCAAGCCAACGTCGGCGACATCGCCATGACGGGGTTCTCCTCGTCGACGTTCGGCATCTTCACCGGCACCACGCCGGTGGTCGGCTACCCAGCAGCCTTCGGCAACCTCTCGCAGACGATCCTGTGGGACGACCTCGACCCACAGTCGTTCGTCGTCGGCGGCTTCGGCTTCGTCGGCCGCGCCACCGTGATCGGCCCCGGTAGCGTCGTCTACACACCGCTGACGTCGACCGTCGTGAACGTCGCGCAGATGGCGTGGGACGCACAGCGTCAGATCGTGTTCTCCGACTTCGGCACGGCCCAGCTGCACCGGCTCGATCCAGTCAGTGGCACGGTGACGGCGATCACCACCGGCACGCAGCCGTGGGGCCCGGACCTCGGCGCCAGCGTCGTCGATCCGTTCACCGGCGACATCGTCTGCGGTGGCAACGGCGACATCTACCGCCTGCCCGGCGGCAGCGGCGCCGCAGTGCCGCTGGCGACGAACCTCGGTGGCTTCGTCACCGGCTTGCAGATCGATCCGCAGAACGGCGACGTGCTGGCGACGGTGCTGACCGTGAGCCGCGTGCTGCGCATCGCGAGCAACGGCAGCATCAGCGACGTCAGCCCGCCGTTCGCCGTGCCGGGTCCGAACGCGCTCGACCTCGACCAGAACGGCGACCTCGTCGTCGGCGGTGGCACCGGCTCTGTCTACCGCGTGCCGCGCGCCGGTGGCACGCCGGTGTTCCTGGTCAACAACACGCAGCCCAACGGCAACGTCAACGGCATCGCCGTCGTCGGCGGCGGCGCTTCGGGCTACGGCCGCGCCTTCGGCACCGCGTGCAACGGCGGCTTCGGCCCGACGACGCTGGTCGGCAGCGGTGCGTTCCGCGCCGGCACCCCGGTGACGCTGGCATCGACCAACCACAGCCCAGGTGCGCTCGGCGCCTTGATCCTCGGCCTCGACGCGCAGAGCTACCTCGGCATCCCGCTGCCGTTCGCACTTGACGGCGCGCTCGGCACCAGCGGCTGCACGCTCTACACCAGCGCCGACGCGCTGTTCGCCGGCGTCGCGAGCACCACCGGGCCCGCCGAACTGTCGTTCGGCTTCGTACTGCCGCCGTTCTTCGCTGGCGGCCGCTTCTACGCGCAGCACACAGCCCTCGAGCCGGTCGCCGGCGGCCTGTCGTTCAGCAACGGCGTGGCGTTCCGCATCCGCTGAACGCGCGCCGCGACGCCGTTGCGGCCCACATCGACGGCACCTACATCTCGGCGCATGACCGCTCCTTTGCTGCGCCGTGCGTCGAAAGGCCATTGGGTCGGCGACGGCTTCCCGGTGCGCACGCTGTTCTCGTACGGCGACGGCCCGACGATCAGCCCGTTCCTGCTGCTCGACTACGCGGCCCCGCAGCACTTCACGCCGGCGGCGACGCCGCGCGGTGTCGGCCCGCATCCGCACCGCGGCTTCAGCACGGTGACGATCGTGTTCGCCGGCGAACTCGCCCACCGCGATTCGGGCGGCCACGGCGGCACCATCGGCCCCGGCGACGTGCAGTGGATGACCGCGGCGAACGGCGTCGTGCACGAGGAGTTCCACAGCGAAGCCTTCACGCGAACCGGCGGGGCGATGGAGATGGTGCAGCTGTGGGTCAACCTGCCGGCGAAGGCGAAGCGCTCGCCGCCGAGCTACCAGGACGTGCGCGCGGCAGCGACGCCGACGGTGATGCTGCCGGACGGTGCGGGCCGCGTGCGCGTCATCGCCGGCACGTTCGGTGGCCAGACCGGCCCCGCGCGCTCGGTGACGCCGGTGGCGCTGTGGGACGTGGCCCTCGCCGACGGTGCCGAGCTGCCGCTGGCGAGCGTGCCGTCGGCGTGGACGCGCATGCTGCTGGTGCGCCGTGGGTCTGTGCGCGCAGAAGGCGTGCACGCGGGACCGGGCGACCTGCTGCACTGGGCGCCGGGTGTTGCCGCCGCCGACGTGCGCGCCGCCGCGGCAGGCACCGAAGCCGTGCTGCTCGCCGGCGAGCCGATCGCGGAGCCAGTCGTCGGATACGGCCCGTTCGTGATGAACACGCGCGCCGAGATCGCCGAAGCGATCGCCGACTTCGAACGCGGCGCGATGGGCCGCTTGTGATCGCGCGCGCGGCGCGCCTTCCCCACGCATGGCACCGCCATCTCCCCAACCCGACTGGCCCAACCCGACTGGCCCAACCCGACTGGCCCAACCCGAGTGGGCGTCAGACGGCGGCGACCTCGTTCCACACGTGCTTCGGCACGATGCCGTAGAGGCTCAGCACGTTGCCGTCGAGGTCTTCGAACAAGCACGCGACCCCGACCTGGTCGTCGGAGTCGTGCACCATCTTCGGCTTCGCCACGCGCACGCCGCGCGCCAGCAGCTCGTCGCGCGTCGCCAGCGGATCGGGCGCGTAGAACACGACCTCGGTGCCGATGCCAGCACGCCCCGCCGGCAAGCGCTGCGGCCGCTGCATGCCGGCCGGCAGTTCGACCTCGGGATGCAGCGCCAGCGTCGTGCCGCGCAGGTCGAACTCGATCCAGTTCGGCGACTCGGCGCGCAGCGGCAGGCCGACCTTGTCGCGGTAGAAGGCCAGCGAGCGCCGCATGTCGCGGACGAAGACGATCAGGTAGGCGATCGAACGCAGACCGAGCGACGGCGAAGACGTGGCCATGCTGGCTCCCGGGGACGAGGTCATGGCCGCGTCCGACGGCGATCCCCCGCCGACAACTCCCATCGCACTGTGCGACAGGGTTGTCCCGGGCGAACTCCGGCGAACGGCCGCAATGCGGACGCACGGCGGATCGCGCAGGTTCCGTTGGTCCAGAGTCGGGGCGAAGTCGGGGCGTTCCGCGGCACGCGCAGTGCCGTTCGCCGCGGCAGCTCGCCGCGGCGTCAGTGCCGGGTGGCGGCGAGCAGGCGACGCAATGCCAGAGCCGGCTGGTCAACGTCGAGCAGTTCGTGCTCCGCGACCAACGCGAGGCTTTGCGCGAAGGCGTCGAGGGTCTCGAGGACCGGCAGGGGCCGATCGCTGCGCACCCGCACCACCGTGCTCGGTCCGGCCGCCCACTGCGTGACGTCCTGGCTCACGATCTCGCACGCATCACCGCCGAGGCGAAGCCGCAAGTCCATTTGCAGACGTTCGATCGCTGCAGCAGGCAACACGCTCGGCGCCCAAGGCCTCGCGCCTGGCCGGCCAAACTCCGACTTCACTTCGATGCGGCGCCCTTCCAGCGCGATCGCCGAGCCACCGACCGCATGCGCACGCAGGGCCAGCCGCTGCTTCTGTTCGATGCCATCGACCAGGATGCTGTCCCCAGACTGCACGAACGGACGCTCGTCGACCGTCGGCGCGAACCGGGCCGCAGCACCTGCCGGAAACCGCAGCCACAAACGCGGGCACGTGGCGGTCGGCTCCGCGGCTCGCCGCAGCAGGCCCTGCAAGAGCGCCGCATCCAGCACCCCTCGGACCGGCTCGAAGGCGAGTTCGGCCGGTGCAGCCAACGCTCGCAATGCGGCGCGGCCTTCGTCGAAACGACGATCGCGGGGGCACCACCAACCGACCACGAGCGATCCATGGGCAACCGCTGCACCCAGCGTCCCGAGGTCGTCGGCAGCGACGGCGCCAGCGGCTGCCTCTGCAGCAGCCGGGGCCGTTCCCGCATTCCACGCCACGAGCCAGCCGACGACTTCTCCGGACCAGATGCGACTCGACCAGCACTCGGCACCGGCCTGCCACGCCACGCCTTCGAGCAGCCGCAGCGTGCCGAGTGTCATGCCGTTGTGGGCGAAGAAGACCGGACTGAGGGCCGCCACCAGACTCGGTGGCTCGAACGCTTCGCTCGGATGGACCGGGCTCGCCGGGGTCCCCTCACGACGAAACCACTCCAGCCAGCGCGACACGTCCGCCTCGATCGGGTCGCTCTCGCGACCGAGCGGCAACCCGGTCAGTCGCGCCACCAACTGCGCGGCCGAGGCGCTGTCGGCGAAGCGCGCGACGAGGTCGCACTCGCTGCTGTTGTTGCCCGAGAACGCCTGCCAGACACGGACGCCGGCGGCGACCGACGGCATGGCCACCGCGGGCGCCCCACCCGCGAGTCGCGC
>VYME01000503.1_pt1 | contig 12714 bp, 9 predicted proteins | sample 5115281 | NCBI WGS metagenome assembly VYME01 (sample SAMN12291780, study PRJNA351875) | freshwater metagenome | isolation source: freshwater lake | place: USA: Michigan, Wintergreen Lake | collected 2013-08-08
CGGTGGCGACCCGCTGCACCAGGCGGCGGCGGCGCTCCGCCGCGGCCGACGAGCGCGCCAGGTCCTGGTCGGGGAACACCACCTGCGTGAACAGGTCGTCGATGAAGTACGCCTTCTTCTCGGTCGACTCGGACGCCGCCGCGGCGTTCTCGGTCGTCAACCCCGAGGCGAGCCGCATCGTGCGCAGGATCTGGTCGAGTGGCTTGCCCTCCTGCGTGCCGCTGGTGAAGTAGAAGCCGCGGATGTCCGAGCTCTCGTGGTACGGATTCGGCTGCGCCAGTTGCGCCACGAACTCACGCAAGCGGTCGCGCGCCAGCAGGAACTGCAGCGGGAACGAGAACACCTTGCGCTTCTTGTCCTGCGACTTCGCCGTCGTCAGCTGGTGCAGGCGTTCGGCCCCGAGCCGCTGGTACAACGCGTCGAACTCGGCGTCGAAGCGCTGCACCAACGCGTCGCCCTGGGTCTGCAGGTAGGGCAGGGTGAAACCCCACAGCTGCGTGCGCTCCTTCTTGGCGTAGGTGCCGAACATCTCGACGAAGCCGTCGAGCAGGTCGCACTTGGTGAACAGCAGGTAGACCGGGAACACCAGTTCCAGGCGTTCGGTCAGCTCGGCCAGCCGCTCGCGCACACGGCGCGTGTGCTCGACCAGCTGCTCGTCGGTCGCCTGCAGCACGTCGGCGATGCTGATCGCGATCAAGGCACCGTTGATCGGCTTCTTGCTGCGCGCCTTCTTCAGCATCTCGAGGAACGACAGCCATTCCTCGCGGTCCTCGCTCTGCGTCGTGTAGCGGCCCGCGGTGTCGAGCAGGATGCCGGCGTCGGTGAACCACCAGTCGCAGTTGCGGGTGCCACCGACGCCGCGCACGCCGCGGCCGTGCGTCAGCTGCGGGAAGCTCAGGCCCGATTCGCGCAGCAGCGTCGTCTTGCCCGAGCCGGGCGGCCCGATGATCACGTACCAGGGCAGCGCGTAGAGCGCGGCGTTGCCCATCTTCGACGACTTCAGCGCGCCGAGCGCCTCTTCGAGCTGGTGCTCGAGCGCTTCGATCTGCGGGCGGCGGTCCGGGCGGGCCGCGGCCTTCTGCTCGCGAGCCTGGCCGCGCAACCGGTCCTCGATCAGGCGCGCGCGCTTCTGCGCCTGCACGCGGCGCAGCACGAACACGGCTGCAGCGAGCAGCCAGACCACGCCGACCAGCGCCAGCAGCGCGCCGTCGCCGAGGCCGAGCACACTGCGCAGGGCGCGACCACCGTAGAAGATCACCGCGGAGGCGAGCAGCAGCCCGCCGAGTTGGATCACCAGCGGGCGCAGCAGCGCCGCGAGCACGCGCTTGATCATCGTTCGCCTCCGTCGCGACCGGCCAGGAAGTCGGCGGCTTGCGACGCCAGGATGCTGTCGAGCAGCAGCATCAACAGCAGCAGGAAGCCGGCCCCGGCGGCGGCGAGCAGCCACACCGGCACCCGCCGCATGCGCTCGGGCAGCGCCGTCTCGCGTTGGAACGGTGCCGACAGCGCGCGGCTCTCGACCCCGCGGGCGGTGCGGATGTCGCGGTTCAGCGCGTCGAGCAGTTCGGCGATCTTCTGCATGCCGGCGACGTCCGCGTGCTTGCCGCGGAAGCCGACGGCGAGGCATTGCGCGTAGACCTCGACCAGGTCGACGTCGCGCGGCGTCTTGGCTTCGCGCAGGCTCTCGAGCCGGCGGTAGAACTGCTCGCCCGCGGTGAAGTCCTGGAAGTAGACCATCTGCAGCGGCTTGCTCAGCCACTGCGTGCGCCACTCCCACTTCGAGGTCAGCACCGTCTCGTCGAGCAGCGCGCACAGGGCGTAGCGCGCGTGGTCGGCGTGCGTCGAGTCCACGCCCTGTTCGCGCGCCTGGGTGGCGAGCCGCTCGAGGATCTGGGTCGCTGCCTGCCGGACCGGTTCGGGGCCGCCCGGATCCTGGGCGCCGCGCAGGGCCAGCGCATAGGCGAACGCTTCGGCGCAGAGGTCGGGCAGGCGTTTGTGGGGCGCGGCGGGCGAGTCCATCGGAGTCATTCCTTGACGGCCAGCAGTTCGAGATGGAGCCGGTCGAGTCCTGGCGACACGTGGAACGCCAGCGTCAGCGACTGCTGGATCGCGTCCCAGTGTTCGCCGACCGGCTCGAACACGAAGTAGCTGCGACCCGGCTGCACCGGGATCGACGCCGGTGGCTGGGGTACGACGCGCAGCAGCAGGCCCGGCACCGCGCGGATCAGCAGGTCGTGGATGCGATCGCGCGACGAGATCTTCAGCAGCGACGCGAGCCGCAGCTGCACGTCGGTCTCCGGTGCCTCGGCGCGGGCCGACAGGTAGAGCCGGCCGGCCGTCAGCAGGTCGGGCGACGGGATCTTCGCCCAGTACATCGACTCGCCGTCGCGCTGCAGCGGGATCTCCGTGCAGCGCGTCGGCGCGGCGTCGCCGAGCAGTTCCTGCAGCATGGTGGCGAGTCGCCGCAGCCCCGGGCCGGCGGCGTCGTGCACGTAGGGCGGGATCTCGGTGGCGGGGAGCCGCGGGTGGAACGTGCACAGCAGTCCGGTCAACCGGGCCAGCTCGACGTAGGCCGCCTCCGGGGCGATGTTCGGGTGCGACAGGCAGTGCTTCAGCACCGGCAGGCTGCCACCGAGCGTGTGCAACAGCAGGATGCCCTGCGCTTCGGCGAGGCCGCCGCCGCCGCGGCGCTTGCCGGCCAGCTCGGTCCACTTCTGCGCCAGCATGCCGGTCGCCTGGCGCAGCACCGACACCAGCAGCGGTGCCGCCGCGATGGCCGTGGCCGGCGGCATGAAGTCGTCGGCCAGCTCGAGTCCGCCGGTCGGGCCGCGCACGAGACGCGCGATCGGCAGCGTGTCATGGCCGTCCAGGTTCTCGCCTTCGAACCGCAGCTCGAGGCGCAGGCGCGCGGTGACGATCTCGCGCGTCGATTCGGGGCGGGCCAGGTCGGTCACCGTGAGGCGCCGGCGTTCGAACGGGGCGAGCGGCGCGCGGTCGCTGTAGCTGGCGGCGCCGGCGGCGGGCTTGGCCAGCGCCAGGTAGGCCAGCAGGCTGGTCTGGTTCGGGCCCATGCGCTCGGCGGCGTTGCGCGCCGGCGGCAGGGCATCGGCCTCCGGGCAGCGGAACACCGTGCCGCCGGGCAGCAGCCCGGCACAGTGCACGACGGCCAGCGTGCCGCCGGCAAGCGCTTGCCGATCGAGTTCGCAGGCGTGGAAGCCGAACGGGAACGTGCCACCGGCGCCGCGGCGCCCCTGCAGTTCGCCGTGCAGCCAACGTTCCCACTGCTGGAAGTGCTGGGGGGAGAGCATCATGCCCTCGTCCCAGACCACCCGATCGCCAGCCCCCGTCACTTGCGGTCCTCGGCGGCGCGCGGCTGCAGCCCGATCGAGAACTGCTCGAACACCAGCTTGTCGCTCGCCAGTTTGGACGCCTCGACGACCACGCGGTGCGTGCCGGTCGACTCGTTGAACAGGCCGAGCACGCCGACGAAGCGCACCTGCGGCTGCAGCTCGAGCGTCACCCAGTTGCGTTGGCCGACGTAGACGACCGCCTCCTTGTGCGGCGCCACCCAGCTGCTCGCTTCGAGCTTCGGCGGATCGCTCTGCAGGTCCTGGTCGGTGGCGTTCTCGAAGGCTTCCCTGGCCACCAGCGGGAACAGCCGCACGTTCACCGCGCTCGGCTGGCCGTCGAACGTCGGATTGAGCTGTGCGGCGCCCTGGGCCAGCACCTCGACCGTGCGCGGTCCGCTGGCGCAGGCGGCCAGCGACAGGGTTGCCGCCATCACGAGGGCGGCTGGCGAGGAACGGCGGCGACGCCGCAGGAGGGGGTCTGCTGACGACATGGTGGGCTTCAGGGAGGGCCGGAATCGGCGTTCGGCGCCTGCGGTGGTGAGCTCTTCTGCTGTTCGTGGCGCTGCAGGTAGCCCTGCTGGATCGCCGGGGAGATCACTTCGTGGAACAGCTTGTCGCGCTCGTGGACCAGCTCGGCGTAGAGCTTCTCGTAGGTGGCCCAGGCCCGCGCCGACTTGGAGGCCAGGGACCAGCCGCCTTCCTGGCTGCTGAGCGCCATGACCCGTTCCGGCGCGATCCTGGCGACGATGTCGCCGATCGCGTCGCGAACACCGGCGAGCACGCCGAGCTGATGCTCGGCCAGGTCGTGCAGCAGCCCGTCGAGGTAGGTCTGTCGGGTGGCGTCGGGCGTCGCTTCGCGCCAATCCAGCAGGAAGCGGTTCAGCTCGTGCGGCGGCAGCTCCTTCAGCGGGTTGTTGCTGCGCTGGAACAGCATGGTCACCTCGGCTCCGAACTCGCGTTCGAACACGACGCGGCTCTGCACGCTGCTGGCGATCCACCGCGTGGCCGCATCGACCAGGGTGCCGAGGGCAGCGCCCAGGCGCTGCACGTCCGCTTCGGTCTCGAGCGAGCCGCACGGCACGAAGCGGGCTGCGAGCGCGCGCAGGGCTGCGAGGCTCGCGCCGGCGATTCCGTGGCTGCCGGGCTCGTCGACGGCATGCGCTGCGAGGGCGCTGGTCGGCATCGGCGGCGCCTCGGGTGCGAAGTCGAGCTGCAGCTCGAAATCACAGAAGGTCAGCACGGCGCCGCTCGCCAGCGGCCTGCCGCGCTCGCCGTCGATCGGCTGGCCGCCGAGCCGCGTTCCGTTGAGGCTGCCGGCATCGACGGCGTGCAAGGTGCCGGTGTCGTCGCAGCGGATGCGCCCGTGATGGCTCGAGACCCGCCGTTCGGGATCCGGCACCACGATGTCGTTGTCGGCCGCCCGGCCGAACGTCAGCTCGCCGCCGCTCGCCAGCGACAGCGATTGCTGCGCCAATACGGCGGCATCACCGGCGCGACGGATCTGGACCTGCAGGACGAATCGCATGCGGCGGCGGGCGAATGCCCGGGACGTGGAAACAGCCCAAGGTCCGATGATGTCGGCGCGTTGGTGGAGGGTCAACGGCGGCCTCCGTGGAGATTCCGCCGCGCTGCCCGCGAGAAATCGCCCCGCACATTGCGTCCGCCGCGCCGACTTCCTGCGGATGAGTCCGGGTGCCCGTTCTCGCCGAACGCCTTCCCGAACTCGCCAACCCGCCTGCACGTCCTCCCGCCATGAACCTGTCGCTTCGCTCCGTTCCCGTTCGCAGCCTCGGCCCTGTGGCCATGGCCGCTCTCTCCCTGCTCGCCGCGTCTTCGCTGCGGGCGCAGGGCAACTTCCTGACCTCTCCGGCGAGCCTGGAGACGGTCGCTGGCAACCAGACGCTGCCGGCCGTCGATGGCAACGGCACGCGCTGGCAGCAGGTGCACGGCGACCTGATCGGCACGCCGCGGCTGATCCGCGGCATCCGGCTGCGCCGTGACGAGACCGTGCCGTTCCTGCCGACGGCGACGTCGCAGCCGATCGCCATCGACGTCTTCGTCGGCGAGATCGACCTGCAGTCGGTGACCGCCGACTTCGCGGCCAACCTCGGCCCGGCGGCCGTGCAGGTGGTCAACGGCGGCAACTTCCAGCTGCCCGACTGGGTCAACGCCAACGGCAGCCCGAGCCCGTTCGACCTCGACATCCAGTTCACCGTGCCGTTCGCCTACTCGGGCACGCTCGCCCTCGTCGTCGAGGTGCGCACGATCTCCGGCACCCTGACGCACCTCGCCGACGCCTACGCGGAGACCGGCAACGACCTGCCGCCGCTGGACCTCGGCCAGGGCTGCAGCGCCGGGATCCTGCCCTACATCCAGAACTCGAGCCTGAGCTCGTTCTGGGGCGTCAGCCTGCAGCCGACGCTGCAGTGGAACCTGTCGGCCTTCTCGTCGCCGCTCGGCCTGCCCGGCTTCTTCATCGTGGGCACGCAGACGGCCCCGATCGCCTTGCCGGGGATCTGCGCGACCCTGTGGCCCAGCGTCGATCTGATCGTGCCGGCGCAGCAGATCTTGGCGGGACCGATCGCCATCAACCAGGCGCCGACGATCGAGACGCCGTTCAACGCGGCGCTGGTCGGCACCGTGCTCACCACGCAGGCGCTGTCCATCGACTTCACGGCGGCTGGCCCGACGTTCCTGCTGTCGCAAGGCCAGCAGCTGACGGTGGCACCGCTGCCGGGGTTGCCGGAGCCGGTCGTGTCGCTGCGCGGCGACGTCTCCAACCCGCTCGCGTCGGAGCTCGTCTACGGCGGGCGCATCCTGCAGTTCGAGTTCTGAACGGCGCCACATGCTCCTCAGGATCGTTCGCCAGCCGCGTCGGGCCATGCGTGGCCCGACGCACCGGGTGATCCGTCCGCAAGCTCGGGAACCAAGACCATGAACGACTTCTCTCTCGCCCGTTCGCTCGCGTTGGCGGCGAGCCTCGCCACCCTGGCGGCGGCACTGCCAGCACAGCTCGCGCAGTTCACGCCGATCCCCGGCACGTCGACCACGCCCGGCACCAACCCGAACTTCTGCGGCCTCAGCGGCACCGCCGGTTGGTCCGGGGTGCGCGTCAGCGCCGACGGCAACGTCGTCGCCACCGTCGCCTACGCGCCTGGCTTCGTGCCCGATGCGGTGCCGCGGCAAGGAGTGCGGTGGACGGCGGCGACCGGCACGACGGTGATCCAACCGGACATCCCCGGCAACTACCCGGTCGTCGGCATGTCGTTCGACGGCTCGGTGATCTACGGCGAGTCGTGGCGTTGGACCGCGGCGTCGGGCGCGATCGACCTGTCGCCGTGGTTGCAGAACGCGTTCGGCCAGCAGACGCGGATCCTGTTCGGCTGCGCCTGGGACGGCGCGACCCTGGTCGGCATCGAGGACCTCTATCCGGGCGACGGCGACATGGTGCGCTGGCCGCAGGGCATCTTCGGCCCGCGGCAGGTGATGCCGCGCGATCCGCAGTTCCCCGAGGGCTACTTCTACTTCAACACGATCAGCGGCGACGGCCAGGTGCTCGGTGGCCTGACGCGCCGCCCGACGACGTCGCCGACCGGGGCGGACACCTACGCGGCGGTGCTCGTCACCGCGAACGGCACCACGCTGCTGACGGCGGAGTCGGGCGGCGAAGGCGTCACCAGCCTGTCGGTCGACGGCAGCGTCGCCGTCGGCTACACGACCGCGGGCTCGCGGTTGCGCGCGTTCCGTTGGGAGGCGACGACGGGTGTGTCGCTGCTCGACGCGGGGGTCTCGTTCGCCGATGCGTCCTACTCGCGCAGCACCAACTTCGACGGCAGCGTCGTCGTCGGTGACTACCTGATCTTCGGACAGCCGGGAACACGGGCCTTCTTGTGGACGGCGACGAACGACTTCGTCGACCTGCGCGAAGAGCTGGTCACGAACTACGGCCTCGCCAACGAACTCGCCGGCTGGCAGCTGCTGGTCGCCACCGACGTGTCGGCGGACGGCCGCACGATCGTCGGCCAGGGCATCAACCCGTTCGGCTGCGAACAGGCCTTCGTCGTGCGCTTCCCGTCGGTGCCAGGGGCCGCGGTCGCCTACGGGCCGCGCTGCAGCAGCTCGGTTGGACCGCTGACGCTGACGGCGACGACGACGCCGTTCGTCGGCTCGATCTACTCCTCGTCGTGCAGTGGCATCGCCCCGAACACGGCCAACCTGACGGTCTACGGACTGAGCGCGCTGGCGCTGCCGTGGCCGGCGCTGCTGCCCGAGGGCCAGGCCGGCTGCGAACTGCTGACGACGCCGGACGTCGTGGCACTGGTGCCCGGGGCCGTGCCGGCGACGACGACGCTCGCGACGACGCTGGCGATCCCGAACGATCCGCAGTTGGTCGGCGGCGTGATCCGCCAGCAGATCGTGCAGGTCGAGTTCGCCGGCAGCGGGGCGCTGCTCGCGGTGCGCAGCTCGAACGGCCTGCAGCTGACGCTCGGCTCGCTGTAGTCGCTCGCGATGGTCAGCGCGGCGCGCGTTCGCGCTGCCGGATCGTCTTCAGCACGTCGCGGAACCGCGTGGGGCGCGCACTGTCGGCGCCCTCGAGTGACTCCAGCTCGGCGATGCACGCCTCCAGCTCGGTGATCGCGCGCGTCGTGTCGCCGAGCCGCGCATGGTTCATGGCGCGATAGCCGCGCGTGGTCGGCAGGAACCACGGCTTGCCGGGCAGGCCGTCGCCGAGTGCTTGCAGCACCTCCTCGAAGACCGGTGCGGCTTCGCTGGCGCGGCCGGCACCGCCCAGAGCGTTGGCGAGGCTCAGCAGCGAGGTGAGGCGGTGCATGTCGCCCGGCCCGAAGACCAGCAAGCGGCCTTCGGCAGCGCGGCGGAGGTGGGCGATCGCGTCGTCGTTGCGACCCTGATCGACGGCGAGCAGTCCGAGGTTGTGCTCGCACTGCAGCACCAGGGGGTGTGCCGCCGGCAAGCGCGCGGCGTGGTGGCGGCGCACCTCCTCGAGCAGCGGGGCCGCGCGGTCGACGGCGCCGTGGCCCAGCAGCAGCAGCGCCAGCGACTGCATCGCGTCGATGGTCGTCGGATCGGCGTCGCCGAGGCGGCTCCTGCTGTCGGCGACGCAGGCGACCAGCGCGTCGTGTGCACCTTGGGAGTCGCCGTTGGCGAGCAAGCAGTCGGCGTGGGTCAAGGCCAGGTCGAGGCGCAGCTCGGGCGGCAGTTCCGGCAGCCGTGCGCTGGCGGCGAGCAACGGCGGCATCGCGGCCGCGGCGTCGGCGTAGCGGCCGGTGCCCAGCAGGCAGCGAACGTGCGCGTGGCGGCAGGCGAGCGTGCGTTCGTGGTCGGCACCGAGCACGCGTTCGCAGTCGAGGATCAGCTGCTGCACCGTCGTCACGGCCGCCGGGTCGTTGCGGCGCAGCTGCAGCTCGAGCTGCTCGCAGCGGGCACCGAGCGTCGTCGGCGCCGCCGCTCCGTCCTGCTGCGTGTAGAGCGCGACGCTGGCGTCGACCTGGCGGCGCGCTTCGTCGTAGCGGCCGAACATGCGCAGCACGCCGCCGAGCACGAGGCGCAGCTCGCCCTCGAGGTCGGGGTGGGCGGCGAAGCGCGACTCGAGTTCGCGCGCCGCGGCCGCGAGCAGACGGTCGGCGCCGTTGTCGCCGTCGCCGGCGCGCGGATCGATGCGCGTCAGCATGCCGAGCACGAAGCCGCGCACGGCGTCGGCGCGCTGCGCCTGGGTCTCGGCGACGACGCGGCGATTCTCGGCCACGCTCCAAGCCCCGCGCGCGTCGTCGAGCGCACGCAGCGTCGCGAACAGGCCGATGCCGAGGGCCAGTACCGTGCTGGTGGCCCCGAGCACCAGCGCGCGGTGGCGCCGCGCGAACAGGGCGATCCGCGTCCACGTGCCGGGCGGCTTCGCGGCGATCGGCTCGTGCGCGAGGAAGCGCCGCACGTCGGCGGCGAACTCGCCCGCACTCGCGTAGCGCCGTTCCGGATCCTTGGCCATCGCCGTCGCCACGATCGTCGACACGTCGCCGCGCAGGCGTGCATCGACGTCGCCCGGCGTCGGCGGCGTCTGCTCGGTGACGACGCGCGCGGCCTGCAGCGGCGACAGGCCGTCGAACACGAACGGCAGGCGGCCGGTCAGCAGCTGGAACGCGAGCACGCCGAGCGACCAGACGTCGGTGCGCGTGTCGACGGCGCGACGTTCGGCGCCGAGCTGCTCCGGGCTCATGTACGGCAGCGTGCCGAGCAGCGTGCGCGCATCGGTGGTGCGCGTCACGTCGACGTCGCCGGCGTCGCGGGCGGTGGCGATGCCGAAGTCGAGCACCTTCGGCTGGCCAGTGGCGTCGACCAGCACGTTCGCCGGCTTCAGGTCGCGATGCACGATGCCGCGCTGGTGCGCGTGCTGGATGGCGTCGGCGATCTGCGCGACCAGCCGCAGCCGCGCCGCGCGATCGAGATGCGCTCTGTCGGCGTGCTCGAGCAGCGGCCGGCCGTCCACCAGTTCCATCGCCAGGTACGGCTGCGGACCGGCTCCTTGGTCGAACGTGCCGGCGTCGTGGATCGCGGCGATGCCGACGTGCTGCAGCCGACCGAGCGCTTCGACTTCGAAGCGGAAGCGCGCCAGGTGCTGCGCGTCGGCGAGGCCGGGCTTCAGCACCTTCAGCGCCACCTCGCGCGGCGGCAACTGCTGCAGTGCGCGGTAGACGATGCCCATGCCGCCCTGGCCGAGCACACCGAGCAGGCGGTAGGTGCCGAAGCGCTCGGGTGCGCCCGGCGGCAGGGCCTGCGCGTGCAAGGCATCCGGGTCGGGCAGCGCGAAGTCGCGGCCGAGGGCGGGCGTGGCCAGGAAGTCCGCGTCCGCGGCGTCGTTCCGCAGCAGCTGCTGCAGCGCCTGCGCGAGTTCGTCGTCGCCGGCCGTCTGCTGCTGCACGAACGTCGCCTGCGCCGCCGCCGGCAGTTCGCGCGCGGCGAGGAACAGCTCGCGCAGCCGGGCGTAGCGCGCCGGCGTCACACGACCCCGTCGCGGCCGAGTTCGGCGCGCAGCCAGGCGCGGGCCATCGCCCAGTCGCCGTCGACGGTGCGCGGCGACACGCCGAGCAGGCGCGCGATCTCGTCGACGGACAGGCCGCCGAAGAAGCGCAGTTCGACGATGCGGCTCTGGCGCGGATCCAGCTGTTCGAGCCGCGCCAGCGCTTCCTCGAGGGCCAGCACGTCGACGCCGCTCGTCGGCGTCGCCTGTTCGGGCGCTTCGTCGAGCGAGACACGCGGGCCGCCGCCGCCGCGCTTCTGCGCCTTGTGGGCCTCGGCGTGGTTCACCAGCACGTGCCGGATCGCGCGTGCCGCCGTCGCCAGGAAGTGGTCGCGTTCGCGCCACGGCCGCTCGCCGCCGCGCGACAACGCCACGTAGGCCTCGTGCACGATCGCCGTCGCCTGCAGCGTGTGCCACGGTCGCTCGCGCCGCAGGTAGCCCTGCGCCAGCGCGTGCAGCTCCTGGTAGAGCAGGCGGAACAGCGCCGACGTGTTCGCGTCGTCCGGCCTGTCGGGACCGTCGGGGGTGCCGGTCGGGTTGTTCGGGTCGTCTGCGGACGGAGGCATCGGCGGCGGGCGGAGCGTTCGTGCGGAGCGCAGCAGGATATCCGTCGAACCGCGTGCGCGCGCCGCGCTCACGCATCGGCCGGACTTCGAAAGACTATCTCGATCGACGCGTCAGGTTGCAGGATCGGGAGCCGTCACCAGGGTCGGCGTGGGCGGCATGGCGGAGGCCTTGCCATCGCGTGGTCGCACACGGGCGGTCGGGCGGGGCCAATGATCGGGCAGGGCCGGCATCGGACTCAGCGCACATCGCGTTCCCCGTTCAGCTCCGCGTCGACCTCCTCGCCGACCGCGTTGACGAACTCGATCGTGGCCTGCAGCCGCGCCGTCGCCTGCTCCTGCGCCAGCGTGCCGGCGGCGAGGCCGGTGGCGTCGAACGAGGCCCCGAAGCGGATCGACCACGAGCGCTCGCTTTCGAACAGGTAGAACGAGCCGAGCTTCTTGCCCTTGCTGAACACCTTCTGCATCAGCGCCGCGTCCGGCGGCGCCTCGCCGACCCACACCGTCGTGTAGACGGTGTGCACGACGAGGTCGAGCGGCCGGTTCGCCGCCGTGGCGACGAACACGACCTGCTTGCGACCCTTCGCGTGCTCGTAGGTCAGCTGGTAGCTGCGCCCGCTCGGCGTCTTCTCGAAGTGCAGCTTGGTCGCCTGCAGCGTGCGCAGCAGACGCTCGCCGTTCTGGGCGGCGTCGGGATCCTGCGGCAGCACCAGCAGCGCCGCCGCGAACAGCGTGGGAACGACGACGAACGGGTTCACAGCGTGTCCTCCGCGCCGGGGTTCAGTTCGCGCTCGAGTGTGTCGGCGGCGTCCTGGGCCAGATCGCAGTACTTGGCGAGGTCCTTCGGCGCGATGTCGACGGCGGCGGCGACGCGGAAGCGGATGCGCCAGTTCGCTTGCTCCTTGCCCGGTGGTTCGAGCACGAGGCCGCCGAGGCCGTAGCGCCGCACGAACGCCTTCTGCAGCAACTCGGCGCTCGGAGGCTCCGGCCGGTCGTAGGCGAGCGACCAGATCTCCTGCACGGCGATCGCCTGGTAGCGCTCGACCTGCTTGCGCACGTAGACCTTCTGCGACCGTCCGGTCTCGGCGTTCGCGTAGCGCAGCTCGTGGAACTGGCCGAGGTCCTCGCTGCGCAGGCCGGCGAGGCGGAGCACGGTGCCGAGCGGATCCTGCGGATCGGCCTTCTTCTGCAGCGCCGCAGCGAGCAGCGCCAGCAGTTCGTCGTTGCCGATCTCGCGCGCGACGTCGAGCGCCGACTGCGGCCGGCGCAGCGGTGCTTCCCAGACCTTGCCGGGATCGACGCCGGCGGCCAGCAGCAGCTCGATCGTCTCGCGGTTGCCGGCGCGCAGGGCCGCGACCAGCGGCGTCTCGTGCGAGAAGCCGGGCTCCTGTTCGGCCGGGCAACCGGCGGCGAGCAGCGCCTTCACGCAGTCGAGGTGGCCTTCGCGGATCGCCGCCTGCAGCGGCGGATCGAACGGCGTCGGCGCGTCCTTGTAGTCGATGCGGCCCTTGCCCTTCGCACAGAGCCACGCGAGTGCTGGCGCCGCACCTTCGCGCGCCAGCTGCGCCACGGTCAGGCTCAGCACCTTGTCGCTGCACTTCGGGAACAGCAGCTCGAGCACGGCCTGGTGGCCACGCTGGCCGGCGGCGCCGAGCGTCGTCGTCTGGAAGAGTTCGTGGCAAGCATCGGCGCCGATCGCCAGCAGCGCGCGCACCGTCGCCAACGCCGTGTCGCCGTCCTCGCTGCCGGCGGCGCTCGCGAGCGCCTGGTC
>VYME01000504.1_pt1 | contig 12708 bp, 11 predicted proteins | sample 5115281 | NCBI WGS metagenome assembly VYME01 (sample SAMN12291780, study PRJNA351875) | freshwater metagenome | isolation source: freshwater lake | place: USA: Michigan, Wintergreen Lake | collected 2013-08-08
CCGCGCCGGCGCAGCATCGCGACGACGCGATAAAGCGGCTCGTCGGGCGGCACGGTTTCGGGACGGGCCGTCATCGCTTCGCCGAGCGGCGTCGCCGGATCCATCTTGAAGGCGACGCGCGTGACCGCGTCGCGCTCGGTCAGCAGCCCGGCGAGGCGCCCGTCCCCGTCCACCGCCAAGGCGATCGACGAACCGCTCTGCGCCATCGCGCCGAGCGCCGCGCGCACCGGGGCGCCGACGGGCAAGGTCGGCACCGCGCGCAGCGCGTCGCGCGCCGGGCGCAGGAACAGGTCGAGGGCGATCGAGTAACGGGCTGTCATTTCGAGCGGTTCCGCATCTCAAAGCGTTTTTGAGATTATTTTATTTTTTGTTCGACTGGAGATCGAAGAATTGGCGCAGTCATTGGCCGCCACTTGCGTTCAAATCGGTGCATTTTGGGTTCGGCCACAAAGCAAGGCAAGACCCGGTTTGCGCGTCACGCCCGGGATTCGAAGCGGCATCAAACAAGCTTTTGGGAGGGATTCGACGATGACTGACACGATGGCAGAGCGCGCGCGCGCCCCATGACGCAGGAAGAGGAGCGGGTCATCCTCGCATCGTCCGCAAGCCCCGTTTTCGAGTGGCACGACCTCTACCTCTCTCTACGACTCGCTGGCGGCGATCATCGGCGCGCAGTTCTTTGCGTCCGTCTCCGCGACGCCGCGCAACGTCTTCGCGCCACTGGCCTTCGCGGCGACCCGTACTTCCCGATCGTCAAGGCAGGCATGACGCTTGTCTTCGGCAGGCCATTTGCGTCGGAGAACAAGGATGACATTTAGTAAAAAACTGCCGGCGTAAGAGTCCGGCAGGACGGCGCGCCGGTCAGGCGGCGGCCGAGAGTGCCGCGCGCAACTCGGCCACGCGGATCTGGCGGCGGAGATCCTGCAGGAACGCGACCATGCCGAACTTCACCGCGCCCGAAACCGCCTGGTAATCGGCGGCGTCCGCCCCGGTCAACGCGCCGTTTTTGGTTTCGGTATTGACCCCGATCTGCAGCGGAATCGTTTCGAACATCCGCTTGGCCGAACGGACGGCGATTTTATGCGCGGGGCGCGGCGGCGCGTCGACGGCGGCGCGCAGGCGCGCCTCGAACATCGCGATGTCCTTGTCCCAGCCCTCGGTGCGGTAGGGCGGGATTTCCTGCTCGGCCAAAATCGCCCGATAGATGCCGATCAAGCCCGGGATCACGGCGCCGTCGCCGACGGTACCTTCACGGCGCAACTCCCCTTCGACGACCAGCAACATGTCGGCCAGCACCGCCACGAAAGACTCCCAGCGGCAAACCCGCATCGAGTCCTGAAAGCGCTCGTCGTGGAAGGCGACTTGTCCATAAAACCCCAACGCATTCCGACAAAACTCGTGTGAGGCTCGTTGCGACAGCAATGCAGCTCGTTCGTATACGAATATTTTAAGGTCAGAATTGCCCAAAATTGGAGCAGCCCGCCAGCGACGGAGGTAATCGCGCAAGAAATCGCCAATACCGCTCGCTAAACCCATGTTCGGTCCCGTCCATTCGGCTTGCACGACTTTCGAGCCCCGTGATACACGCGCTTGAGCTTGCAGAACAAGACCGACGAGCAAGCCGTCACTCGGAGGATGCCCAACCCGATCTCCCACACGTCATCATCACGCCCGCGCTCCGGCCATCGTCCTTCGTCAGGGCATCGGCGAGGCCGAAAGGCGCGGCAACAAGTGGACGCCGATCAACGGCGTCCTTAACCGCCCGAACATGAGAGGTCCCCATGGCTGCCAAGCAGCTCACGATGGAAGAGGCCAAAGCCCATTGGGCCAAGACGTCCACGCTGATGTGGACGATGCTGGCCATTTGGTTCTTCCTGAGCTTCGTCGTCCACATCTTCGCCCGCGAGCTCAACGCGATCCATATCCTGGGCTTCCCGCTCGGATTCTGGTTCGTCGCCCAGGGCTCCATCACCGGTTACGTGCTCATCTGCTTCTATTATGGGAACGCCCAGGAAGCGATCGATCGCGAATTCGGCGTCGCCGAAGAATAAGGAGCGCGCAACCATGGTCGTCAAAATGGAAGGCGGTTTTCTCCAGAACCTCGGTCGGATCTACGCGATCTACACCGGCGTGTTCCTTGCGTTCACCGTCGTAATCGGAATCCTGGAGCAGATGGGCGTGCCCAACCGCTTCTTGGGCTACATGTATGTGTTCGGCACGCTGATGGTCTACGCGGTCATCGGCATTCTGTCGCGCACGGGTCAGCTGACCGAGTATTACGTCGCGGGCCGCTCGGTCCCGGCGTTCTACAACGGCATGGCGACGGCGTCGGACTGGATGTCCGCCGCGTCGTTCATCGGCATGGCCGGTTCGCTTTACCTGGGCGGCTTCGACAGCCACGCGTTCATCATCGGCTGGACGGGCGGTTACGTGCTCGTCGCGGTTCTGATGGCGCCGTATTTGCGCAAGTTCGGCCAGTACACGGTGCCGGACTTCTTCGGCGCGCGGTACGGCGGCAACGTCGCCCGTCTGATTGCGGTGGCGGTGCTGATCACCGCCTCGTTCGTCTACATGGTGGCCCAGCTGGTAGGCGTGGGCATCATCGCCTCGCGCTTCCTGGCGCTGCAATTCGAAATCGCCGTTTTCGCCGGTCTCGTGGGCATTCTCGTGTGCTCCATGATGGGCGGCATGAAGGCGGTGACGTGGACGCAGGTCGCCCAGTACATCATCCTGATCGTGGCGTATCTGATTCCGGTGACGATCCTTTCGGCGCAGGTTACCGGCGTCCCCATCCCTCAGCTGATGTACGGCCAAGCCGTCGAAAAGATGGAAGCGCTCGAAAAGACGCTCGGCATCCTCAACTCGCACGTCAACCCGTTCTCGAACGCGCGCGGCGAGTACGAGTTCATTCGGATGCTGAACTTCCTGGCGCTGACCCTCTGCTTGATGGTCGGCACCGCGTCGCTGCCGCACATCCTGATGCGCTACTTCACCACGCCCACCGTGCGTGAAGCGCGTCAGTCGGTCGGCTGGTCGATCTTCTTCATCTACCTGCTGTACTTCACGGCCCCCGCCTACGCGGTGTTCGCGAAGCTCGAGGTCTACCAGAACGTGATCGGCCAGCCGATCGCGGCGCTGCCGGCCTGGGTCGCGGAATGGGGCAAGGTGGGTCTGGTGGTGGTGAACGACGCCAACCGCGACGGCATCCTGCAGCTTGCGGAATTCCGCATCCAGCAGGACGCGATCGTGCTGGCGACGCCGGAAATCGCCGGCCTGCCCTACGTCATCGCAGGCCTGGTGGCCGCGGGCGGTCTCGCCGCCGCGCTGTCCACCGCCGACGGCCTGCTGTTGGCGATGTCCAACGCGATGTCCCACGACGTCTACTACAAGATGATCGACCCCAAGGCCGATACGGCCAAGCGGATGCTCATCTCCCGCGTTCTGCTCGTCGTCCTGGCGCTCCTGGGCGCTTGGGTCGCGGGTCAGCTCGGGGCGGACATCCTGTTCCTGGTCGCATGGGCCTTCTCCATCGCCGCTTCGGGCCTGTTCGCGGGTCTGGTGCTCGGCGTGTGGTGGAAGGGCACGACCACGGCGGGCGCGGTCGCGGGCATGCTGGCCGGCTTCGGCACCTGCATGTTCCTGCTGCTGATGTCCGAGTTCAACGGGCCCCAGTTGAAGGTCTGGTTGGACTCCATCGCGTCCGGTTCGTCGGTCGCGACCCTGCGCGGCCGTCAGGTCTGCAACTTCTGGGGCATCAGCTCGATCTCGGTGGGCGTGTTCGGCATCCCGATCTCGTTCCTGACGACGATCTTGGTGTCGAAGTTCACGACCCCGCCGCCGAAGGAAATGCAGGACTTCATCGACTCCATCCGCATCCCCACCGGGGAAGTGAAGATGGCGTCGGGCGAAGCGCCGGCGCATTGATCGAACCCGCCTTCGGGCGGACGGTCGAAGGGCGGGGTCGCAAGACCCCGCCCTTTCCTTTTGTGGTATCCGGATTTTCCCGCTAGAAAACGGCCATGAGCGGCGCGCCCAACATCGTCTTCGACCATCCGGTCTTCTTCGCCTTCGTCTACGGCGTCGCGATCGTCCAATACACGTGCATCGGGCGTTTCATGCTCGGCTTCATCGTGCCGGCGAATTCGCCCAACTACATCTGGCGCTGGTTCGTGCTGCTGACGGACTGGGCGATCCAGCTGTGCCGCTACTGGACGCCCGCCTATGTGCGCGGCCTGTGGATGCCGCTCGTCGCGTTCTTTTGGCTGACGCTCTTCCGCCTGATCGGCGCGATCGCGCTGCAGAACATGGGTTTCGCGCCGACGCTGTCGGGCGCGGGGGGCGGCTGAACCATGGAGATGCGGAACTACTTCGCCATCGCGCTGGCGATCAGCCTGTTCAACGGCCTGATGTCGCCCTGGCTGCCCTGGGTGATGATCTTCCTGCCCTTCTTCATGCCGGACGTCATCCCGCTGACGCGCGAATGGCTGTTTTACGGCGCTTCGTTCATCCTGGGCATGGGCACGCTGCTGACCGGCGGGATTTTTTGCGCCATTTGGGAAAGCTTCACCGGCCAGCGCGAGCCGAGCGAGCGCTCGATGGTGGTTTGGATTCTCGGCTGCATCCTCGTCACGACCCCCGCTTTGCTGCGCTTGACCGGCAATTGGTGACCGCCCGGCGGCGCTTGCCGCGCGTTCGGGACGGGGTGTAGCCTTTCCGGCGACGCCTGATCGTCGACCCGGGGCCGTTCATGGACGATCTCGAACGCATCAAGCGCGCCGCCTTCACGTCGATCGGGCGGGCGTTCCTGTTCTTCCTGCTGGCCGTCGGCACGGTGATGGCCGGCCTGATCGCGTGGCCGTTCCTCGCCTTCAAAAGCGGCGCGATCCTGACCACGCTGCTGGCGGCGGTGCTGACGCTGCGCGCGGGCCTCGCCGACCGGCACGATTTTCGGCGCACCGAAACCTGGATTCTGATGGACAAGCGTCACGACCTGCCCGCGCACCGCGCGCAGGGCGTGTTCGCCAACATCCTGAAGGACACGTATCGCCGCTTCGCGATCCTATCGGCGGCGCTCGCTTGCGCGTGCTGGGTGCTCGCCTTCGCGTTCCACTTCGCGATGCCTCAGCCCGTCGTCACGCCGCGCACGCTCGTATAGACCGAGTAAAGCGAGTGGCTCGCCGCCATGAAGAGGCGGGTGTGGTACTTGCCGCCGAAGCACAGATTGGCGCAGCGTTCCGGCAGATCGATATGCAGGATCGGCGTGCCGTCGGGCGCGAAAACGCGCACGCCGTCCAAACCCTCGCCCATGCCCCAGCCCGCCCACACATTGCCGCGCTCGTCGCAACGCCAGCCGTCGGGCGTACCCGACTCGCCGCAATCGGCGAAAGGGCGCTTGTTGGCGAGCTTGTCGCCGGCGACGTCGAACACCCAGGTGCGGCGCGGGCGCGCGGCGCTTTCGACGACGTAGAGAAGCTTCTCGTCGGGCGAGAAGCACAGGCCGTTGGGCCCCTCGATGCCGTCGGCGACGACCGCGAGCTTCCCGGTCGCGGGATCGAGGCGATAGAACGCCATCGGAAGTTCGCTCGGCGCCCGTTCCCCTTCGTAATCCGACAGGATGCCGAAAGCGGGATCGCTGAACCAGACCGAGCCGTCCGACTTCACGACCACGTCGTTGGGCGAGTTCAGGCGCTTGCCCTCGAATCTGTCGGCGAGCACGGTGATCGTGCCGTCGTATTCGGTGCGCGTCACGCGGCGGGTGAAATGCTCGCAACTGACGAGCCGGCCCTGCCGGTCGCGCGTATTGCCGTTGCTGAAGTTCGACGGCTTGCGGAATTCCGACACCGCGCCGGTCTCTTCGGTCCAGCGCAGGATGCGGTTGTTGGGAATGTCCGACCACAGCAGATAATGCCCGTCGCCGAACCAGACCGGGCCTTCCGACCAGCGGCAGCCGGTATGGAGCCGCTCGACCGAGGCGTTCATCGGGACGAGCCCGGCGCCGCGAGGATCGAGCACGCGCACGGCGGGATCGGGATAGCGTTCGGACGGCGTCCACATGATGGCGAATTCCCCCGGGATTTTCGTTCGGCTGATTTGGCGCGAAGCGGTGCGGCCACGCAAGCAGATGCAGCGCCCGGCTCCGGTGGGCCCGGCAGGATTCGAACCTGCGACAACACCGTTATGAGCGGCGCGTTCTGACCGCTGAACTACGGGCCCGCCGGAACCGGCGCACCGGTTTAGCGCGCGGCACCTGCAAATGCCAAATATGAAATCGAGGGATGGGGCGGTTGGAATCCCCCCTCGATCGCGAGATCGAGGGGGTAATCCTTCAGTGGAAAACCACTTTACCGTGGCTTCCCTACCGACTCCCGCGACAAGAACAACATATCGCCGCATCGAAATCAATGTAGTATTTGCGGCACCGACAACTAAAGAGCGCTGAAATGGCAATTCTTGAACGGCGACGTTTCGGCATTGATCTTGGGATTGGCTCGTGCGGCTGGGCGGTCGTCGATATGCCTTATGGCGGCACATCCGGCGCCATCGTCGCAATGGGATCTTGGCTTTTCGACGTGCCCGAGACGGCGAAAGAGCGCACGCCGACGAATCAAATCCGCCGGATCATGCGCGGCATGCGGCGCGTCCTCGGGCGGCGACGCCAACGCATGAACGGGATTCGCGCGCTCTTGAAACGGCACGGCTTGATCGATAGCGACGCGAAATCCGTGTTCCACGCCGCCGGGCTCGATCCCTGGGCGATGCGCGCCGAAGGTCTCGACCGCCGATTGACGCCGTTGGAGTTCGCCGTCGCGCTCGCGCATATCGCCAAGCATCGCGGCTTCCGTTCGAACAGCAAGCGCGACCGCGCCAACGCCCCGGCGGACGAGACGTCGAAAATGAAATCAGCGATCGAAGCGACGCGCTTGAAGTTCGCCGCCTATCGGACGGCGGGCGAAGCATTCGCGAAGGACCCGGCCTTCGCCGGCCGGAAGCGCAATCGCGACGGCGATTTCACGCGCTCGATCCTGCGCGACGATCAGGCGCGCGAGGTCGCGATCCTGTTCGACCGGCAACGGCGTCTCGGCAATACGTTCGCAAGCGCCGAACTCGAGGCCGCTTACGGGCCGTTGGCGTTCGATCAGCGGCCGATGGCGGACAGCGAGGACAAGGTCGGCTTCTGCCCGTTCGAACCGGGCGAGCGCCGCGCCGCCAAGCATAGCTACGCCTACGAAATGTTCCGCTTCCTCTCCCGGCTCTCGGCGCTACGCGTCGGACGCGGCGAACGCGCATTGACGCCGGAAGAAATCGTCGCCGCCGAAAAGGATTTCGGGACCCAGCAGAGCATGACGTTCAAGCGCCTGCGGAAACTGATCGGCTTGGACGAAGCCGAATTGTTCCAGGGCGTCCCCGCCGCCGAGGAAGGCAAGCGCGATGTCGTCGCGCGATCCGGCAAGATGTGCCCCGGTACGGCCGCGCTGAAGGATGTCGCGGGCGCGGCATGGGGTTCGCTGCTGGCGACGCCGGCCCGGCTCGACCGGATCGCGGCCGTCTTGTCCTTCCGCGAAAGCATCGGTTCGATTCGCGCCGGATTGATCGAGGCCGGCGTTGAAACGCCGCTGCTGGAGGCGATATTGGGCGGCGTGGAGAACGGCACGCTCTCGAAATTCTCCGGCGCCGGGCATATCTCGGCCAAAGCCGCCCGTAATTTGATTCCGCATCTGGCGCGTGGATTGGTTTATTCCGACGCCTGCACCGCCGCCGGATACGTGCATACGACGCAAACTGAAATCGTCGTGACCGCGATCGGCAATCCGATCGCGCGCAAAGCGCTGAGTCAGGCGCTGAAGCAGATCAAGGTCATGGTCGAGCGCTTCGGTTTGCCCGGCGCCATCCATATCGAACTCGCGCGCGACGTCGGCAAAAGCGCCGAAGAACGCGACGAGATCACGCGCGGGATCGAAAAGCGCAACAAGGACAAGGACAAGCTGCGCGAAGCCTTCGCGGAAACGATCGGCCGCCCGCCAAGCGGCGCGGATGAGTTGCTCCGCTACGAGCTTTGGCACGAACAAGGCGGGCGCTGCATCTATACCGACGCGCCGATACCCGTGGGGGCGATCACGTCCGGCGACAACGCCGTCCAAGTCGATCACATTCTGCCATGGAGCCGGTCTGGCGACGATTCTTTCGTCAACAAGACGCTATGCTCGGCGCGCGCCAACCAGGCGAAGAAAGGCCGCACGCCATTCGAATGGTTTTCGCAGGAAAATCCCGGGGGCTGGGACGGCTTCGTCGCGCGCGTCGAGAGCCTGAAAAGCGCCAAAGGCCGCAAAAAGCGGAACTACCTCTTGAAGGACGCGAGCGTTCTCGAAAAGCGCTTCCGCGAGCGCAATCTCAACGATACGCGCTATGCCTGCCGCTTGCTGGCGCAAGCGGCGGCCGCTCTTTTCCCCGCCGAAGCGACCAAAGACACGCGGCGCGTCTTCGCGCGGCCCGGCGCGTTGACCGACCGCCTGCGCCGCGCGTGGAATCTTCAAGGCTTCAAGAAGGACCCGAAGGGCGAGCGCATCCCGGACGATCGCCACCATGCGCTCGACGCGCTGATTACGGCCGCTTGCGACGAAGCGACGTTGCAGCGTTTGACCAAGTCTTTCCAAGCGGCCGAGGCCGCCGGCGCGCCGCGCGATTTCACGAAGTTCGACCCGCCCTGGCCCGGCTTCCGCGCCGAGTTCGACGCGAATTACGCCAAGATATTCGTCGCCCGTTCGGAACGCCGCCGCGCGCGGGGCGAGGCGCATGCCGCGACGATCAAATCCGTCGAAACGATCGATGGCGCGCCGATCGTCTTCGAGCGCAAAGCCGTCGACAAACTATCGCTCAAGGACCTCGAACGGATCGACAGTCCCGAGCGGAATGCCAAGCTGATCGAAAATCTTCGCACCTGGATCGAGGCGGGAAGGCAAAAAGGCACGAAGCCGCTCTCGCCCAAAGGCGATCCGATCTCGAAAATTCGCCTGAGAACGACCGACAATATCGCGGTGCCCGTTCGCGGCGGCACCGCCGATCGCGGCGACATGGTGCGTGTGGACGTGTTCACGAAGCCCGACAAGAAGGGCAAGAAGCAGTACTTCGTCGTGCCGATCTATCCGCACCAAGTCGCGGATCGGGAGAAGTATCCGGTGCCGCCCGGCAAGGCGATCCAGGCGAATACGCCCGAATTGGAATGGCCCGATATCACCGCAGAGCATGAATTCCAGTTCAGCCTCTATCCGTTGAGCCTGGTCGAACTCGTCAAGCCGGACGGCGAGATCATCCAAGGATATTTCAGAGGTATGAGCCGCAACACGGGCGCTTTCGTCGTTTCTATGCCGAATAGCGGGATCGATCTGCGGCAGGGAATCGGTGCCCGTACTCTGCTGTCGATTCGTAAGTTCGCGATCGATCGATTCGGCGATCGACACGAGATACCGCGCGAGGTCCGCACATGGCATGGCGCGGTCTGCACCTGAGCCAAGCCTGCCGGCTGAGCTTGGCCGACAACCAGATCGTCGTCGGGCGCGACGACGGCGACGTCCGCTTGGCGCTGGAGGATATCGCCTGGATCGTGATCGACACACCGCAAGCGGTGCTGACCTCGACCCTGATCGCCGCCTGCATGGAATCGGGCATCGCGATCGTCACGACCGATACCAAGCATATGCCGTCCGGCTTGCTATTGCCGTTTCATCGGCACCATCGCCAAGCCGGCGTCGCGGCCCTCCAGCTTGCGGCCGGACTGCCGTTGCGCAAACGTCTGTGGCAAGCGATGGTCGTGCGCAAGATCGAGAATCAGGCGGCCGCCCTCGACCGTTTCGGCCGCGACGGCGGCGCCACATTGCGCGAAATGGCGCGGCTGGTCGGTTCGGGCGATCCCGACAATGTCGAGGCGCGGGCGGCGCGGCATTATTGGTCGCGGCTTTGGCCCGACTTCACGCGCGAAGACGACGGCGACACGCGCAACAAGGGGCTCAATTACGGCTATGCGGTCGCGCGCGCGACGATCGCCCGCGCCTTGACCGCCGCCGGTATGCTGCCGAGCGTCGGCGTCCATCACGCCAGTGCCGCGAACGCGTTCAACCTCGCGGACGATCTGATCGAGCCGTTCCGGCCGTTCGTCGATAGCGCGGTCTACGAAATCACCAATGGCGCGCCCGCACGCGAGGATTTGTCGATCGACGCACGCCGTACGCTCGCATCGGTGCCGCTGACGGCGGTAGTGCTATCCGACGGTAAGGCGACGTTTCTCGTCGCGACCGAGCGTTCGGCGACGACATTGGTCGATGCATTCGAGACCGAAAGTGCTGGCGTTCTCGATCTGCCGCGCTTGCCGTCCGGCACGGCGCCGTGAAATCCGAGGAAGTCCGTATCTTGTGGCTTTTCGTCTTTTTCGATTTGCCCGTGGGAACCAAAGACGAGCGGCGTGTGGCCTCGCGCTTCCGGAATTTCCTGAAGGACGATGGCTATATGATGCTCCAGTTCTCCGTTTACGCGCGCCCCTGTCGGGGCGAACCCGCCGTCGATAAACACGTCGCGCGAGTCACGAAATCGCTTCCCAAAAAAGGAAGCGTGCGTACGCTACAGGTGACGGAGGCGCAGTATGGCCGGATGCGGCTCTTACTCGGCGAAGCGGGAAAAACGGAGAAAGTCGCCGCCAAACAGATGGTTCTGCTCTGATTTCGGCCCGTCGATTGGGCGGAAATCAGAGCAGTTTCATCGTATTGCCGAGGACCCAGCCTACCAATTGGGAGTCGGTAGGGAAACCACGGCTAGCGCCCGCCTGTGGGGCAACGTGTTCGAAGCCTACCAATTGGGAGTCGGTAGGGAAACCACGGCGCCCCCCGGCTTGCGCGCAACGAAGCGGCGAGCCTACCAATTGGGAGTCGGTAGGGAAACCACGGCGCGCGCGCTCCCGCAATGGCACGCGCTCGAAGCCTACCAATTGGGAGTCGGTAGGGAAACCACGGCGGCCGCGAATACTGGCGCGGGAAGGACGAGAGCCTACCAATTGGGAGTCGGTAGGGAAACCACGGCGATAAGCGAGATATCCGACGCGCTAAAGCGCGTCGGATATCTCGCTCGCCTCGCGGCGGACGAATGCCATCGACGAAAAATCAGGTATCCTGGAACGAGCGCGTCGTACTCGTATAGTTGATATGCTTGAGCTTGCACCGCGCCAATGGCGCTGATGTCCGCAGGTGGCACAAGTCCGCCGGCCGGCCTGGCGCCCGATATCCGGAAGATGGGGCACGGCCCGCCGGAGATCGGTCACGCCAAAATGCACGCCGATCCACCTGCCCGCAATAGCCGAACGTCGGCGGCCCGCCCTTACGTATCCAGGAACGAGCGCAGCTTGCGCGAGCGGCTGGGGTGCTTGAGCTTGCGCAGCGCCTTGGCTTCGATCTGGCGGATACGCTCGCGCGTCACGTTGAACTGCTGGCCCACTTCTTCGAGCGTGTGGTCCGTGTTCATGCCGATGCCGAAGCGCATGCGCAGCACGCGCTCTTCGCGCGGCGTCAGCGTCGCCAGCACGCGCGTCGTGGTCTCGCGCAAATTCGCCTGGATCGCCGCGTCCACCGGCAGGACCGCGTTCTTGTCCTCGATGAAGTCGCCCAGATGCGAATCTTCCTCGTCGCCGATCGGCGTTTCGAGGGAGATCGGCTCCTTGGCGATCTTCAGGACCTTGCGGACCTTCTCCAGCGGCATGCCGAGCTTCTCGGCCAATTCCTCGGGCGTCGGCTCGCGGCCGATTTCGTGCAGGATCTGGCGGCTGGTGCGCACCAGCTTGTTGATCGTCTCGATCATGTGCACGGGGATGCGGATCGTGCGCGCCTGATCGGCGATCGAGCGCGTGATCGCCTGCCGGATCCACCACGTGGCGTAGGTCGAGAATTTGTACCCGCGGCGATACTCGAACTTATCGACCGCCTTCATCAGGCCGATATTGCCTTCCTGGATCAGATCCAGGAATTGCAGGCCGCGATTCGTGTATTTCTTGGCGATCGAGATCACGAGGCGCAGATTGGCCTCGACCATTTCCTTTTTGGCGCGCGCGGCTTCGCGCTCGCCCTGCTGGACCTGGGCGACCGTCTTCTTGAACTCGGCGATCGGCAGGCCCGAACGTTCGGAGATTTCCGACACGTCCTTGCGCAGCTGCTGGACCTCGTTCTTGTACTTGACCGTGAATTTCTTCCAGCCCTTGCCGGTGAGACGCGAGACGCGCCCGTACCAGCGCGGATCGACTTCCTTGCCGTGGTACTTCGACAGGAATTCGTCGCGCTTCACGCCGCATTCCTCCGCGTAGCGCAGCAGGCGGCCTTCGGCCTGCACGAGCTTGCGATTGAGGTCGTACAGCTGATTCATCAGCTGCTCGATGCGGATGTTGTTGAGATGCACCTCGCCCATCATCCCGATGAGCTCGGTCTTGAGCTTCTGGTAGTGCTTCTCGGAAACCGGGCTGAACGCCTTGCCCGCATGCAGCGCTTCCATGCGCTTTTCCTGCATGCGGAACTGGCGCTTGTAGACGGCGGCGAGCGTCTCGAGCTTTTCGAGGACGGCGGGCTTCAATTGCTGTTCGAGCGCCGAAAGCGAGACGTTTTCCTCGCCCGCATCCTGGCCTTGCGCCTCGCCGGCTTCGGCGCCTTCCGGGGCTTCGGCGCCCTCGGCGGGTTCGGCCCC
>VYME01001073.1_pt1 | contig 12673 bp, 12 predicted proteins | sample 5115281 | NCBI WGS metagenome assembly VYME01 (sample SAMN12291780, study PRJNA351875) | freshwater metagenome | isolation source: freshwater lake | place: USA: Michigan, Wintergreen Lake | collected 2013-08-08
TTTCACTTCCAGAATTCGTCGTCAGTAAATGGGATTCTGATTTACTGGTAAAAGGCTCATCGTAAAGTAAGAGTCTCTCTTCGTGATTTTGTATGTTGGATTCTAATACTCGCGGAAGAAATTCTATACTAATATCGACATTCTTTCGGGATTAAAGCGCTACGTCGCATAACTTCGGCTTACCGCTTCGCCCGATCTCTTTACGCTTGCTCCGGAATTTAATGAACGGAAGAAAAATTCCTACGCAAGCTAAGATCGGACTCGGTCTGCGACTCATTTTGCCACAGGCAAAACGACGGTAAGCCTAGTTCGTTATACGCAATTAAGGAAAAAAAATGCATAAAATAAACTTCGTTAGAATTCTAGGAAAAATCGATTCAACCCTTCATTCAAATAATATCGTTAAATTTTATAATGATATATTTCGAAATTCAAGAGAGAAAATAGCCTACTACGATACAAAAACATTGGTTTCAATGATAATTAAATCAAAAAGCGGATATGATGATTTATCTAGGAATCCTGAAATGTTATCTATTTTGGAGGCATTAGAATTACCAAAAATATATGAATTAGATAATATTACAGCTTTAACTTCATACGTAGCATCACACAATGAAATTGTTTCTATTTTTAGTAATTTAGAACTAAATAAATTTCTATCGCTTCATAGACTAATAAATTCATATTCAGCTACTATCGGAAAATTACTTTTTGATTCCCAAATCAGTTTAAACTATGTACAATCAATAAGCAACGGTATCATCTATTTCGAATGGTTAAATCAGGAAATAATAGTTAACTATTTGTCGAAAATACTTTTAGATTTTGATGAAATTTTAAGTATAATTAATATTCTCTACGAAGAAGAAGAAGATTTTGAACCATCATCATTGATTTCCATAGAGTCTGGCTCACCAATTAAATTCGGATTAAAAATGGCCAAAAAAGCAGCTTCTGCTTTCTCGAACACTGTTCATGAGCTATGGAGATATGCCGTCGATCATAAAAATTTCAAAGATGGATTAAATGATGAGGCTATTCATAAGAAACTTGATCTAATAGAGAGAATAAGCATCCTCGAAAAAGAGAAAAAAATATCCAAAGAGGATGCAAGTAATTTCAAAGAAAGATTGGTAAAGAAAACAAGTGAATTACTTACGTATGGAGTTGTAACAGAAGAAATTTCACTTAGTGAAAAAACAGTTACAGGTAAAAGTTTAACTTTAGAAAAAGCAAAACTATTCATTGAAAATTCGGATCAAAAAAATCCTTAACTGCGTATAACTTCGGCTGACACGCTCCGCTCGGGACTTACGCCCTCGCTCGGCCTAAAGGCACATTGTCCTCCGTCACGCTTCTTGCATCGCAAGAAGACGCGCCGACGCTAACGCCTCGGAGAGGCTCAGCTACGGACAACGTCGTGTAGCCTATTTCGTTATGCGTAATCTGTAAAAAATAATAGATTAAGACATTCATAAATAAAAATATCAAAGAAAACGATAATTTAAAAAAAATTTACGTTTCAAAAACTTTAATAAATTACTTCAAAATATGGTTTAAGTAAACTAACAAAATTTAAATATATTTCATATCCGACAGAAACAATTCATTAAAATATAACTAGTAATAAGGATAACTCAGGCAAATCCGCTTAAAAAAGAATAATCTTTGGAAAAATCATTGTTAACTAATCAAGAAAAACAAATTAGAAATCTGTATATATTTTGTTTGATAGCTTTTATTCCATTCACTTCCTTGAGCAGTGTCATCTTAGTAATTAACTTAGCTCTCACAAATTCTCAATTTATACTTTTTTATACAGTCAGCTATTTAATTTTAGGAATTCCGGCATCATTTTTATTTATCATACTATTTATATACATAATTCCACCTCTCTTATATAACAAAAAATTTAAATTAATTAAAAATATCTGCCTAACTTGGCTTGTTGCGCACCTAATCTTATACATATTAAATCCATTTGAAATTATAAAATTATCAGGACATTTATTTTATTTAGTATTAAGCTATTTGAAATTTTTTTAATTTATTTAAAATAGTTCAATAATTGAAAATAAATCCAAAGAAATCCAGAAGATTTATTACCCAATAAAATTTGACTTTTAGCGCTAAGATAAAAAGCAATATAATCAAAAAAAGTATAGATTTTAAAAAAACACAGTATAAAAATACAGACTACGCATAACTGCGGCTGACACGCTGCGCTCGGGACAAGCCCTCGCTCGGCCTAAAGGCACATTGTCCTCCGTCACGCTTCTTGCGTTGCAAGAAGGCGCGCCGACGCTAACGCCTCCTCCGGAGGCTCAGCTACGGACAACGTCGTGTAGCCTAGTTCGTTATGCGAAAGATATAAAAAACTTTTCGATGGGAATAATAATGAAAAATAAAATAATTTTAACGTTCTGTATCCTAATACCAATCTTCGATTGCAAGCTAGATAAAAAAATTGAACATGCCGCAAAACAAAATACTAACTCTATTGAAATAGTCGCTATTTCTGGATTAAGATTGAGAAAAGATTTTAGATCCGAGAAGGACATATTAGAAATTCTACCAAATGGAAACCGAGTAGAATTGATAGAAAATAGCAATCACTTTGATTATAAAGATGGTAGAATAGGAAACTGGATTAAAGTACGAACCTCTGAAGGCAAAATTGGTTGGATTTTCAGCGGTTTTACAAATCAAATATATTCGGAATTAGAAAATTTAGAAACCAAAGAAGAACCACAATTGAACATTGGAAATAGATGTTATACAAATAAACCAGGACGGCTTTTTTTCAAAAATCCTAACGAAAACGAAAAGAGTATAGCAGATTATTTTCATTTTAATCATCCAATTATTATCGAAAGAATATCTGATGATAAAAATTGGTATTTTGCTGTTAATGACTTTAACAAAAGGAAAATTGGTTGGATTAATAAAAGAAATTTAACCCAAAATAGCAAAATCAAATATATCGATCAAACCAAATCAAATGATACTTATGTTATTAATCGCGGTAGTACTAATCTTCGAAACTATACAAATGATGACGGCAAAATTCCACCGTTGATTTCGAATGGAATGAGATTTCATGTTCAAGGAAATCTCAAATCAAATGAAAATGTCTATTATGGCTATATTGATTTACCGACAGAAAATTATTTAGAATTCTATAAAGGTTTTTTATCTGCCGAAACTTTAATAGAATTTTCTGAATATAGACAGTTCCTTATAAAAACCTACCCAAAACTTTCATCAATTTTATTTAGCGAATTCGGATCAGAAGATCTCAATTCAGCCGCTGATGACGGCTGCCATTGGTCATCACATGATAGGTTATACGTAAACCCAATCACTTTAGTAATAGAGATAGGCTCATGGTATGATATAAATTATTACGAAATAGTATCCATTAAAGAAGATAAAAGAAATAAAAAATATTCTCTCTACATTCTACCAACGAAAGGTTCCAGTATGGAATTTTCTAGATTTAAATTTAATAATAAAATGGCAGAAATAAACCTAAACATAATCGACGACAATACAATATCATTAAATGGGAAAAAATTTAATAAAAATGGAAGTTCTGGTGAGCAAATTGATGTTCAGTGTAAGTCACAGGATTATTAGATAACTTTTATATCCTTCGCATAACTTCGGCTGACACGCTACGCTCGGGACTTTCGTCCTCGCTCGGCCTGAAGGCACATTGTCCTCCGTCACGCTTCTTGCGTCGCAAGAAGACGCGCCGACGCTAACGCCTCTGCGAGGCTCAGCTACGGACAACGTCGTGTAGCCTAGTTCGTTATGCGTAATGGCTAAAAATTTATAAGAATAAGGGTTCGTTCCTTAAAATTATGATAAAAAAAATAATATCCGATAGTTTCTTCTCAATTTCATTTCTATACTTTATTTTTTCTCTAAATTGTAATTCATCGCGTTCAAATTATAGATTCGAGTCTATTTCACCTGGCGTTAGTTCTGAATTTGAAATAAATAATCCATTTATTGATTCAGAAAATGTCAAATTCTCTCTTTTAAATCGCATAAAACTCTATGAAATAAAAAGTATTCATCAATTGAATGAAATTCTCTTTGATATCAATGCTACAAATTTGACAGTATATCAAATACACTCTGATATAAACTTTGCTCAAAAGGATTATTTTCTGATGATCGAATTATATTCTTCCAATTTAAAAAATGGATTTAACTTTAAAGAGGTCTATAAAGATGAGAGACCGGGAAATATTGCGGCATCGTACAATTTTGATTATTTAATTAGAAGTACCCGACGTGTAAGAAAAACGATAATTTTTAATGATAAAAATAGAATTCCAGAAGAGTTAATTCTTAATCCACCGGAAAATAATTTCTATGAATCAGGTTTAGTAAGGACGAAAAGATATATTTTATCATTTGATAAAATTGAAAAAAGAAATAGTCGAATGCGTTTAAAATTCGATGATGACTCTATTGTTTTTAATATTCTAAAATAACGATGATGGATAAATGAAATATTATTTAAACGCCACTACGCATAACTTCGGCTTACACGCTACGCTCGGGACAAGCCCTCGCTCGGCCTGAAGGCACATTGTCCTCCGTCACGTTTCTTGCTTAGCAAGAAATCGTGCCGACGCTAACGTCTCTGCGAGACTCAGCTACGGACAACGTCGTGTAGCCTAGTTCGTTATACGACATTGGATAAAATTAATAAAAGAATCTATGAATTCAAAAACAATAAATATTCTGCTTATATCAACGATGCTTACAACTATTACTTTTTGCTCAAAACCAAAAATCACAGAGCAAAATTCAAAAAGTTCACAAAGTTACGTTTTTGCTAGCGGTGGTTTAAATGTAAGAAGCGAACCTTCTGCAGATTCAGATATCTTAATAACAATACCAGATAGGACTATAATAGAAATTAAAAATGAGTCTCTAGTTACAGAAACACAAGGAGAAATAGATGGTGTCCTTGGTAACTGGCGACAAATAACTTTTCAAAATATTAACGGCTATATTTTTGATGGTTTTACTAGTTCTATTATTCCTCCTAACGAGGAATGCGATAATTTAAAAGAATATTTAGACGAAAATTTTAAAACTATAAGAGTAAGTAAATCTTTATCGTATATAGGATCCCATTATGATCCAAATGAAAAAATTTTCGAAACTAGAGTTTTTTATGAAAATGATTTAGAATTTTTCAATTATAATCTGACTGAAGGATCAATGGATTGTATTCAAGCAAACAATCTATCATTAATTAATTTATTTCGAATTGGAAAACGTTGCTTTGGAATCAAACCGAATAAAATAAAATTTCCTTTCTCTAAAAGCATTCATTTCAATAAAAAACAATTTCTCGAGAATGATATAGAATATAAAATAATTCCGATTAGATATTTTTCCAATGATATTGAAACTCCTCCATGGAAAGCTGTTGAAATACACATTGACAATACCTTTTACTCTCCTGAAAACGAATATGTATATTTTTGGCTTATAAGCGAGCCTAATAAAGCAATTTGTTTAGGCGGATCACTGTAATTCATATATCCAACGTCGTATAACTGCGGCTGACACGCTACGCTCGGGACAAGCCCTCGCTCGGCCTAAAGGCACATTGTCCTCCGTCACGTTTCTTGCTTGGCAAGAAAGCGTGCCGACGCTAACGTCCCTACGGGACTCAGCTACGGACAACGTCGTGTAGCCTAGTTCGTTATACGAAATGTTTCAAATCTGGATTATAAAAAGATGATAAATTCAATAATAAATTTAATAAACGAAATAATTAAGAATAGTAAATTCAAAAAAATAATTGTAGTCATTTTCGCTCTTCTTCCACTACTTTATTTAACCATAAACTTTTCAGAGTTTAATTTTGATTCGAAATTACTATTACCTTTAACGATCTCAGTAATCTTCGGTGTAATTTACTTTTATGTTCAATTATTCAAACTAATCTTTGATCTTACTACAATTGAACACTTTAAAAAGGAAGAAAAACCTATGTATTTGTTCTGGATACTGGTAGAATTTCAAATTATATTCTCCATTATTCTTTTGCCTTTAATTTTCTTTCTTTTATTTTATCTTAACAATTTACCTATTTTCATTAATAGCATTCTCAATTTTTTGCTGTTAAGCTTACATAATCTCTTATTAATTGTCATTATCGGATCCCGTTCATTAGAAAATATTTCTTTAAAATTAATACTAATGATAAAAGATAAATTTCTATTGAAGATATTTTTCACCATGATGGTAATTATTTTTTCACTAAAATTTATATTTTATCTGAATGAATATCTCAAAAGTATACTCATATTTTTGATACTAATATTCTATTTTTTTATGTTTGTTTTCATAATTCGGGAATGGCAAAAAGTTTTCTTTAAGCACGAATTATCGTTTTCTGCTGAGTGAAACACTTCGTATAACTTCGGCTGACACGCTACGCTCGGGACTGGCGCCCTCGCTCGGCCTGAAGGCACATTGTCCTCCGTCACGCTTCTTGCTCCGCAAGAAGGCGCGCCGACGCTAACGCCTCTTTCGAGGCTCAGCTACGGACAACGTCGTGTAGCACTTTAATCAAAAAATACCCATTATATTTATACCTATTTTTGCTATTGGTAATAAATTGTTTTAGTATACAAATAGGTAATGGGTATACGACGAAATCAAAAGTTAATGCATATGTAAAACCTGATAAAAACGGTGAAAAAGCATTCGAAATAAATGAAAATTCTCATTTTTTAATTTTGAATAAAATTTCAAAAAAAGATTCAAAGCCTTCGTATGATTGGATTAAAATTAAATTCAATAATCAGGTTGGCTTTATAGAATTTAATGAATATAATTCAGCCTTATTCTTTTTGAAACTTGATAGACCTAAATATGGACTAGTGGTAGCAACTTCTTTATTTGTTAGGAGTGAACCTAATACAAACAGTAAATCTATGGAAAAACTTCAAACCAAAGATGTGGTCGAAATCGTCGAGGATAGCGAATCTACAACGATTGTAAATGGGAAAAAGGGTTTTTGGAAAAAAGTCAAAACAAAGAATCAAAACGTTGGTTTCGTTTTTTCTCCTTACATAATGATTCAAGATTCAATCGAAAGTTTTGCTTCCTTATCCGAATTTGAAACAAAGGAATCTGGTTGGATCTATATAAAAAATAAACCAAATTTTATTTATTTTTTGGAAAATAATATTCTCAGAAAAAAAGAAAACGATCAAGTAACTAACGATGAATTCTACGTTGTCAAATCTCGATATTTGAATAAAGAAGGAAAGGTATTTTTCAGAATAATAAAACAAAAAGCCAGATTAGCAGATTGGTATGCAGAACTCGAAATAAATACAATAACTGATTGTTACGTGCCAGCAGAAATTGTTATTATATCTAATAAATATGCACCCCTGTATTCCCAATACAGAGATAATGATAAACAAAAGACAAAAATCTTCGATTATCTTGGTCAAGAAGTCGCTGAAGAATTGAATCCACAATATACTAATTTTGAAACTTTTAAATGGAAGAATAACAAATATATTGTTTTATTATCAAGTTCCAAATATGAAACTGATGAATGTATCGGGTGTTTTGAACCCGAGTTATACAATCGTGTCTATGTTCTAGAAGAAAAAGGAAACTCCTTAAGACTCATTTTTAGAAATTGGGGTTCTAGAAGCGCTGATTTCACTCTTTACGATAAACCTTCAATCACAATTAGAGATAGCCCTGCTCCGGAGGGAGACGGGGACCCAAGTGAAATATTCTCTTCTGAATATGAATTTAATGGTAAAGAATTTATTTTAAAATCGAACTGACGTAGATTAAAATCACTGCGGCTAACTTCGGCTGACACGCTACGCTCGGGACTTGCGCCCTCGCTCGGCCTAAAGGCACATTGTCCTCCGTCACGCTTATTGCGTCCGCAAAAAGCGCGCCGACGCTAACGCCTCTGCGAGGCTCAGCTACGGACAACGTCGTGTAGCCTAGTTCGTTATGCGAAATTTGGTAAAATTAGATTAAAAGACCAAATCTCAAAAGTTTACAATAAAAAAAAATAAAAAATCATATCTTTACTATAAATGATTGACAGCTTAAAATATTAAAAGTGTAATTCTTTGGATTATATTAAGAATTTTTTTAGCATTTTAATAGTACTGTGGCCAATTTTCTGGATACCAATTAGTTTTATCTTTGAAAAAATGCTCATTCACCTATCTTTGCTGTGATAGCACCATTACTTGGTTTCTGGGCAGTATTTCGCGTCTGGTGGATAGAATATGACAACCTATTCCATTAGGTTGTTTTAGATAGTATTTTGGATAGTCTACTTGTTTGTTATTTACTCTTTTTTAAGAGCAAAATAAAGAAGTTTATTTAAACACATCATTAAAGTAATTCATGATGAAGCTCAATTATTTAACAATTAAAGTTAATAATATAGACGATTCAAAGGAATTATATGAATCTTTTGGATTAAACCCTATTAAAGAAAAACATGGCAACGGACCTGAACATTATAGCATCGAACTTGGAAATACAATTTTAGAAATATATCCAATAAATAATGCAAACTCAATTGAATTTAATACAATTAGAATAGGATTCTCCGTATCAAATATTTTAGAATTACTTGATAAAACTAAAAAAATTTGTAAAAAGTTTAACTTAAAATTCAAATACTTTAATGATTTGAAAAAAATTGAAATTAAAGATTTTGAAAACAGAAGAATTGAAATTTTTGAAATTTAAATAGTAAATACCAAACTTCGCATAACTTCGGCTGACACGCTCCGCTCGGGACTTTCGCCCTCGCTCGGCCTAAAGGCACATTGTCCTCCGTCACGCTTCTTGCTCTGCAAGAAGGCGCGCCGACGCTAACGTCTCTGCGAGACTCAGCTACGGACAACGTCGTGTAGCCAGAATTCCAGAAGAAGCAAAAAGTCTTTTTATAGAGTCGGAAAAATGCTATTCTGTTGAAAGCTATAAAGGATCACTCATATTAACATACTTAGGATTCCAAAATATTCTTAAAAATAAAATATTATCTTTTGGCAAACCTGCCAACATAAACGCAAATTTTTGGGAGAAAATTATCAGAAATATCCAAAATGATGACACCTGGGATAAAGAAATTTATGATTCTACTCAAAGGACAAAACCTAACCAAATTTTTGTCATTTCAGATTCATTAAAAAACCAAGTAACATATTGGAAAGATAGACGCAACGACTGTGCTCATGCAAAAAATTCTCCGATTGAATATCATCACGTATTATCTTTTTGGAATTTCATTCAAAACAATATTGAAAAATTTACACTTGAAGGTAGCCTTAAAACAATCATAAACTTATGTAAGATTCATTTTGACGAGAATTATACACCAAAAAATACATCATATGATTATATATTAGATAAAATTAGCTCGTCCTTTGAAAGAAAAGATATAAAGATATTTTTAAGATATTTAAATCTATTCTTTAAAAGCTTCCCCGGTCCATTTGGTTTTGATAAACATTATTTAAATGATCAGGCAAAATTTCATCACCATTTACTAAATACTAAGATAGATTTTATAAAAGAAGAGGTTGTTCAATTTTTGTTTAAACAACCTATAAATCTATGTAAACTAATTTCTCTTTATCCAATGCATGCTGTTTATATTTTACAAGATCCATTAAAAACTCGAAAATTTTGGTATAAAGATATTTTCGAAAATAGACACATTACTGAAATTGATAGACAATCAGTTCTTTCGATACTAATTGAATCTAAAATCATTCCAGATGAGCAACTAGACGAATTAGTAAATCAATATATAAAACTAAATTACTCCCCTCCTTCAGGGAATTTATTCAGAAACTTTAAAGAAATCGGCTATTATGAGAAAGTTTATGAAATAATATTCAAGAGCAAAAATTATGATTTCAATTTTGGGAATAGACATGGCGAAATGATCATAGACTATTTGGAAAACAATCAAATTGATATAAATATTGTAAAATATTTATCAACAATGTTATCTGGTTCAATTCATCCCTGGAGATTAAAAGAAAGATTAAATAATTACTTTTCTAAAAACAAAGTAAAGAAGGATGAATTTTTCAAAATTGGATTAGAAAATTCAATTTCCATTACAAATAAAATAAATCCTTGAATATCATTACGGCGCATAACTACGCATTATCGCTGCGCTTCGGGACTGTCGCCCTCGCTAGGGCTACGCCACATTCCTCTCCGTCACGCTTTCTTGCCTTCGCAAAAAGCGCGCCGACGCTAACGCCTACTACGTAGGCTCAGCTACGAGGAACGTCGATAATGCTAATTCGTTATACGAAAGCCAGAAAATGAATTACTTAAAACAAAGGCAAAAAGAATATAATTCAAAAAAATATGCCTGAAGAGATAAAATAGTTTTATTTTTATCGAAGCTTTACTTAGTTCCAATGTTGAAATAGATATATGAATATAACTTTTTTTTTAATGGATTTAATTGCCAAAGTAATTAAAAAAGATTATGTTATTTTAATCTCTAAAAGGGTTACTTTTGTCTAAGGCTATTCGAATGATTTATCTAGTATAGACACATCTGGAGAATTCTCAATTGGATATATATTCTCATTTTCGCATACCTCTAATAATGCTCTCAAAAATTCTTCTGGATATTTTTTAGCGGTGTCACACATAAATCCTTCTAATTTAGTTCTAAATAAAAGTTCCTTACTTACTTCTAAACCTTTTGAATTGAGATCCTCTGAATTGATTAAAAAGTTTGTATCTGGATGGAAATCCGAATATACTTCGAAACCTTTGGCCTTTCCTTTTAATTCTTTAGGTAAGTCCTCTGCATAGTTGAAATAAGCGATCATCCAAACTATCAAATCCAATCCCAAAAGCAACAAAGGATCAATTGTAAATCCGTATTCATCCTTTGACACCTTATACTTTTTTAACTTCAATTGGATCTTTTGCAGTTCATTTTTATCGATTAACGTCCTCAATGTATCCAAAACGATATCAGGAAGAGAATAAAAAATAGATATTTTTCGTAAAAATTTTAATTCAGAGAGTTGCATTTTGATTATAGGGGTTCGTTATCCTATTTGGAATGTCCTTTCAACAATATGCATTAAAAAAACTTTCAAATAAGGAAGAATTATTGAAATTTTATCATTAGAAGATAAGTTTAAAAGTCATCCCAATCCTATACGAAACGAAATTAATTCGATTATGATTCCTGACTATTTTCTACCTTCTCCCAAAAAAAAATTTAATGAAAAAAACCCAAAGGGTATTATTGTTTTAAGTAAAAAATATATTCGTTTCTTTTAAATAATAATATAGTGAACTTTATTTTGCCTATAAATCTATGATTAAAATTGATTTCGATTTATAGGTGGATAGAATTTTACAAATTGGAAACTTATAGAATCTGGCCTTCGTATAACTTCGGCTGACACGCTCCGCTCGGGACTTGCGCCCTCGCTCGGCCTAAAGGCACATTGTCCTCCGTCACGCTTCTTGCTCTGCAAGAAGTCGCGCCGACGCTAACGCCTCTGCGAGGCTCAGCTACGGACAACGTCGTGTAGCCTAGTTCGTTATACGCCATGGGTAAAAACTCGATTTAAAGAGAAAAATAGAAAAAAGGAATTTTTTCTTGACAAGTTGTCAATTAAAAAGGTTTAGTTAAAATTATGAAATCTTTCGCTGTAGGTGAATTAAAAGCACATTTTTCCGAAGTTCTTGAGTTTGTCAAAAAAGGAGAAAAAGTTGGCATTCTTTTTGGTAAAAATAAGAAAACTATTGCGATGATTGTGCCTGTTAATGATAAAAATACTTCCAAAAGAAAAATTGGAATCCTCGATGGAAAAGCAAAAATTTCATTTCAAAAAGATTTTTCAATTAGTGAAGAGGAATTTTTAAATTTATAGATGGCCTATCTATTGGACACTCATGCTCTACTTTGGGTTATTGGGGACTCAAAACAATTTAGTAAAAAAGTAGCAGCAATTATTGAAGATCAAACTAATCAAATTTATGTAAGTTCTATTTCATTATGGGAAATTTCTTTAAAATTCAAAATCGGGAAACTAAATCTAACAGGATTTACTCCAGAAGATATTCCTAAATTTCTCGAAAAATTAAATATCAGTATTATAGAATTAAATCAAGAAGATGCATCTTCTTATCACAAATTGAAGGAAAATTTTCATCGAGATCCATTTGATCGAATGCTCATTTGGCAATGTATTAATAGAAAGTATACTTTTATCTCCAAAGATTCGGAAATGAAGAAGTATAAAATTTCTGGATTAAAAACGATTTGGTAATATTTACCCACGGCGTATAACTTCGGCTGACACGCTACGCTCGGGACTTGCGCCCTCGCTCGGCCTAAAGGCACATTGTCCTCCGTCACGCTTCTTGCTTTGCAAGAAGTCGCGCCGACGCTAACGTCTCTGCGAGACTCAGCTACGGACAACGTCGTGTAGCCTAGTTCGTTATACGCCATAGCTTGTGGTGTATGGCTCAGGACATGGGTAACACTTTTGTAGCAAGACATAGGTAACACTTTCTGGTTTCTCATCCCTTTAGAACACCTTTGTAGGAGGGCTATGGGGATGCCTTGGAAGGA
>VYME01000507.1_pt1 | contig 12633 bp, 8 predicted proteins | sample 5115281 | NCBI WGS metagenome assembly VYME01 (sample SAMN12291780, study PRJNA351875) | freshwater metagenome | isolation source: freshwater lake | place: USA: Michigan, Wintergreen Lake | collected 2013-08-08
GCTTGCCAGGGCCGCCGATCCCGCCCATGCCACCGAGGCCGCCGCCGCCGAGCAGGTCGTCGAGGCCACCCGGGGGCATGCCCGGCGGCATGCCGCCGCCCTTGCCGAGCTTCTTCATCATGTCCTGCATGGCCTTGAACTGCTTGATCAGGCCGTTGACCGCGTCGAGGTCGTTGCCGGAGCCGGCGGCGATGCGGCGGCGGCGCGGCAGGTCGATGACGTCGGGGCGCTGCCGCTCCCGCTTCGTCATCGACAGGATCATCGCCTCGAGCCGCTTCATGTGCTTGTCGTCGAAGTCGACGTCCTTCATCGCCGCGCCGACGCCCGGCAGCATGCCGAGCACCTTCTTCAGCGGGCCGAGCTTCTTGATCATGTTCATCTGCGCGAGGAAGTCCTCGAAGTTGAACTGACCCTTCTGCAGCTTCTTCGCCGCCGCTTCGGCCTCCTTCTCGTCGATCACCGACTGCGCCTTCTCGACCAGGCCGACGACGTCGCCCATGCCGAGGATGCGGCCGGCCATGCGCGACGGATCGAACTCCTCGAGGTCGTCGGGCTTCTCGCCGACGCCGGCGAACAGGATCGGGCGGCCGGTGACCTTGACGATCGACAGCGCCGCACCACCGCGTGCGTCGCCGTCGACCTTGGTCAGGATCAGGCCGTGCAGCGGCAGGCGGGCGTGGAACTCCTTCGCCGAGTTCACTGCATCCTGGCCGAGCATGGCGTCGCAGACCAGCAGCACGCCGTGCGGCTTCGTCTGCGCGTGCACCTCCTGCACTTCCTTCATCAACGGTTCGTCGATGTGCAGACGGCCGGCGGTGTCGAGGATCACCACGTCGTGGCCGCGCGACTTCGCGAACTCGACGCCGGCGCGGCACACGTCCGGCGGCCGCTTGTTGGCGGGATCGGCGTAGACGGCGATGCCGAGCTGCTTGCCGAGGCTCTGCAACTGGTCGACGGCGGCCGGACGCTGCAAGTCGGCGGCGACCAGCAGCGGGTTCTTCTTCTTGTGCTTGCGCAGCCACAGCGCCAGCTTGCCGCAGGTGGTCGTCTTGCCGCTGCCCTGCAGACCGCACATCATCAGGATCAGCGGCGACTGCGGCGCGATCGGCAGGCCGACCTGCTGGCCACCGAGCAGCTCGGTGAGCGCGTCGTGGAAGCATTTGACGAACTGCTGCCCCGGCTCGACCGACTGGATGACCTGTTGGCCGAGCACGCGCTGCCGCACGTCGGCGACGAAGTCCTTCGCCACCTGGAAGTTGACGTCGGCTTCCAGCAGGGCCGTGCGCACGGCGCGGATGCCTTCGTCGATGTTGCCCTCGGTGAGGACCTTCTGGCCGACGATGGCGCGGTAGGCTTTGCCCAGCGCGTTGGCGAGCGAATCGAACATGGGCGGGGCAGGATGTTGCTTTGCCGGCAGCGGGTCAAGGTCGACCACGCGTTCGGTGGCTGCCGGGGCTGCCGGGGCGATCGACAGCGCCGGCTTGCGACCTACAGTGGGCCGATGGCGTCTCCCCTCGCGCTCTCCACCGCAGCCCTTCTGTTCGCCGCGCTCGCCACCGCGCAGTGGCCCGGCTCCTCCACCCCGAACGTGCCGATCGGCGCCGCCAACGGCGACCAGGCGGTGCCGCGCATCGCCGCCGCCGCGGACGGCAGCTGCTGGATCGCCTGGTTCGACAACCGCACCGGTAACTACGACGTGCGCATCCAGCGCCTCGATCCGGCCGGCGTGCCGGTGTTGGCCGCGGGCGGCCTGGTCGTCAGCAGCAACCCGCAGAACACGTCGCTGGTCGACTGGGACCTGCTCGCCGACCGCGACGGTTGCGCCGTGGTGACCTTCACCGACGTACGGGCCGGCGGCGACCTCGACGTCTACGCCTACCGCATCGACCCTGCCGGCAACCAGCTGTGGGGCAGCAACGGCGTGACGCTGTCGACCAACGCCGACTACGAAGCCAACCCGCGCGTCTGCGAAGCCAGCGACGGCGACTTCGTGTTCCTGTGGCCGAACACCGCGCTGCGCACGCTGCAGCTGCAGCGCCTCGACCGCCTCGGGGTGCCGCGCTACCCCGGCGACGGCATCGCCATCCCTGGCGACGTCGGCGCCACGCCGGCCTTCGCGCGCCTCGTCGCCGCCGACAACGGCGCGGTGATCGCGAGCTGGGTGCGCACGCTGTCGTTCACTGGCAACAAGCACGTGCACACGCAGAAGTTCGACGTACTCGGCAACGCGATGTGGAACGGCGGTACGCGGCTGCCGGTGTTCGACCTCGCGTCGGTGCCGATCGCCCACGAACCGCGCCTCGTCGCCGACGGGGCCGGCGGCGCGCTCTACGGCTGGCACTACGCCGTCGGCGTGTCCACGTTCTTCGTGCGCGTGCAGCGCGTGCTCGCCAGCGGCACCGAGTTCTGGCCGCACAACGGCGTCGACGTCTCGACCAGCAGCAACCCGCGCTTCGACCCGGCGCTAGCCTGGCACGCCGACGCCCAGGAGCTCGTCGTCGCCTGGAACGAACGCAACGCCGGCCAATCGCAGTGGGGCCTCTTCGCGCAGCGCCTCGACGTCTCCGGCAACCCACTGTGGGGCAGCACCGGCAGCCAGCTGCTGCCGATCAACACGACGCTGAAACTGGCGCCGACCGCGGCCGTGCTCGGCGCCGGCCACACGTCGGTAGCGGTGCTCAGCGAGTCGCTCGGTGCTTTGCAGAAGGCGGTGCAGGTCTTCCATCTGCTGCCGAACGGCCAGCTGCAGGGCGGCGGCCCCACCGACGCCAGCACCGTCGCCAGCGACAAGCTGCGGCTGGTCTGCGCGGCGAGCCGCAGCGGCACGACGTTCCTGACCTGGGGCGACAACCGCGCCGCCGGCGGCGCCGACGTCTACGCCGCGGCGGTCGACTTCGGCGGCGCCATCGGCCTGCAGCTGGCGCAAGCGCTGCCGCTCGGCTGCGGCACCAACCCACCGGCCAGCCTGGTCGTCGACGCCCGCCCGGCGATCGGCACCACGGTGACCATGACCCTCACCAACCCGCTCGGCACCCAGGCGGCCGGTTCGCTGGTGGCGCTGGCCCTCGGCCTTTCGGCGTTTCCCGGCCCCTGCGGCGTGCCGGTGCCAGGCTTCGGGATGGCCGGGCCCGGGCAGAACGGCGAACTGCACCTCGACCTCGGCGCCGGCGACTACGTGCTCGGCCTTGCCGGCATCCTGACCAGCCCGACGGCCGTGGTCACCGTTCCCTACAGCGTGCCGCTCGACCCCGCCCTGATCGCCTTCTCGTTCTACGCGCAGGGCCTCGTCGTCGACCCGGCCCCGGGCGCCCCGGTGCTCTTTGGCCTGACCAACGGCCTGCAGCTGCTCCACGGCAGCTGACCAGCCTCGCAGGCCTCCGGCAGGCGGCCTTCGACACCTGCCGGGAAGAGCCAGTCGGCGAGCGCCGTCTCGTGGAACACGCCTTGCTCGCGCGCGCCGCCATGAACCGACGAACCCTCTGTTCCGCCCTCCCGCTCCTGCTCGCCGCCGCGTGCGCAACCCGCGGCAGCAGCGACGCCAACGACCACCTGCTCCACGCCGAACTGCAGGTGTTCCAGCAGGCACAGCAGGTGTTTCGCGCACAGAACATCGGCACCCACGAGTTCGACTTCGGCGAGCACGGACACGTCACCGTGCGCGAGATCACGCTCGACGGCTTCCCCGGCAGCACCTACCTGCGCTGCCGCTTCCACTTCCAGAACCGCACGAAGGAGCCGCTGTTCCAGGCCTACGTGTCGCTGGACGTGCTCGACCCGAAGGGCCGCATCGTCTCGTCGCAGGTCTGCCACTGCATCATGCCGACCGGCTCGGCGCTCGGCCGCGGCGCCTACTACTCGGACGAGCTGCGCACGCCGACCTACCTGACCCACCTGCAGCCGGGCTGGAGCTGGCAGATCCGCAGCCACGCCGATCCGGAGCGCGACGACCCGCCGCTCGATCCGCCGGTCGCCCCGCGCACGCTGCCGCAGTCGCCGCCGATGCAGATCCGGAACCGCGGCCAGAACGACCTGTAGCCAGGTCGCCCCCCCGGCCGCGCCCCCCACCGCGGCGCGCGGTCTGCCGTGGGTCACTTCGGCCCGTTCGCCGGATCGCTCGCCGGCTTGTCCACCTTCTTCGGCCGACGCCGCTCCAGGTAGCTGCGGCCCTTGTCGTTCCACTGCGGCGCCGCGTCCCGATTGGCGAGGTCGGTGACGAGTTCGAGCAGACCGCGGATCACAGTCGTCATGTGCGGCACGTCGAGCTTCTCGACTTCGTCGCTCGGCTGGTGGTAGTCCTCGTGCAACGACCCGGCACTCAGCGAGTGTGCCACCACGCCGGCCAGCGCGAACGGGTAGTTGTCGCTGGCGGTGAACAGGTTCTTCGCCATCGGGAACTCGACCACTTCGACGCCGCCGCGCTGCAGCACCGGCGCCGCGATCGCGCCGAGGTCGCTGAAGTCGACGCCGGTGAACCACGCCTTGCCCTGCTTGCCGGGCTCGGGCCGCCCGAGCATCTCGAGGTTCAGCACCACCGCGACCTTGTCGAGTGGCACCGGCGGCCGCGCGCAGAACGCCTTCGAGCCGAGCAACCCGCGTTCTTCGCCGGTGAAGCAGACGAACAGGATCGACCGCTTCGGCGCCGGCAGCTTCATCAGCGCCTCGGCCAGCAACAGTACGCCAGTGGTGCCCGTGGCGTTGTCGTCGGCGCCGTTGTTGATCGCGTCGCCGCCGACCGCACGGCCGGTGCCGATGTGGTCGTAGTGGGCACTGACGATCACGTACTCGTCCTTCTTGAGGGTGCCGCGCAACAACCCCATGACGTTGTACTGCGGCAGCTCGGCGGCTTCCGGCGCGGCGGTGCTCCAGGTCGCGGTCCAGGTCGGCGGCTCCTTGTCCTTGTCGGTCGCCGGCAGCACGCCCTTGCGCACATAGAACACCGGCCGCGACGCCTGGCGCTTCGGACCGAGCACACCGTGCCGACCGGCGGCAGCGGCCCACGCCGGATGGTCGTCGGCGATCTCGACGACGATCGGCGCGCGCGCGCTGTCGGACGCCAGCAGCCGCTGCAACACCGCGTCGTCGTGCACGGCGACGGTGCAGCGTTCGTCGGTGCCGCTGGTCGCATCGGCGACCGAGCGCAGCCGCACGTCCTTGTCGGCGACCAACACGAACTCCTGCTGGCCCTTCGGGTCGTTGCCCACCTTGCGCACGAGCTTCAGCTGCACCTCGCGCGAATCGAGCCAGTGGCCCGGCAGCGGGAACTCGTGCATCCACGAGCCCTCCTGCAGCTGCACGAGCCCAGCCGCCTGGAAGCGCGCGGCGATCCACTCGCCGGCGGCGACGAGCTCCGGGCTGCCGGTGTTGCGGCCCATGCGTTCGTCGGCGGCGAGCCAGGAGACGGTCTCGCGCACGCGCTCTTCGGTGATCGCGGTGCCTTGCGCCAGCGCAGCCCCGGCGAACAAGGACAGCAGGAAGGCGTGCGCCAAGCGGATCGTCGTCGTCATCGGGAAGTGCCTTTCGCCAGCAGGTCGTTGAGGCCGCCGGAGCGGTAGCCGAACACGTCGAGCGCCACGAACAGATAGCCGGCCTTGCGGATCGCGTGGCCGAGTTCCTCGCGCAGCTCGAACGCGCGCGGCAGTTCGTCGGCGCCGACCTCGATGCGGGCCAGCTTGTCGTGATGGCGCACGCGGAACTGGCGGAAGCCGTGTTCGCGCAGCACCACCTCGGCGGCCTCGATGCGGGCCAGCACCGCGGCGTCGATCGGCATGCCGTAGGGCACGCGCGACGACAGGCAGGCGAAGCTCTGCTTGTCGGCGGTGCGCAGGCCGACGTCGCGGCTGTAGCGCCGCACGTCGCTCTTGCCGAAGCCGGCGTCGACCAGCGGTGCTTGCACGCCGTGCTCGGCGGCGGCCACCTGGCCGGGGCGATGGTCGCCGAGGTCGTCGGTGATGGCACCGTAGACGACCACCCAGTCGGCGGGCGCGATCGCGGCGCGCTGCTGGGCGACAGTGACGAACAGCTCCTTCTTGCAGAAGTAGCAACGGTCGCCGGCGTTCGCGCGATAGCCCGCCTGTTCGAGTTCGTGCGTCGGCAGCACCACGTGGCGCACCCCGATCTGCTGCGCCAGTTCGCGGGCTTCGGCCAGTTCGGCGCGCGGCAGCGACGGCGAGTCGGCGGTCACGGCGACGGCGCGATCGCCGAGTGCAGCGTGGCAGGCGTGCAGCAGCGCCGTCGAGTCGACGCCGCCGGAGAACGCGACCACGGCGCCCGGCATCGCCGCGAGGCGTTGGCGCAGTTCGGCGAGCTTCTGTTCGTACGGCAGGTTGGCGGTCGCGGGCAGCATGCGGGCCTGCCGTTCTACTGGCCGCGGCCGTCGTAGACCACCTGCCCACCGACGACCGTCAACAGCACCTTGGCGGTCAGCAGTTCGTCCTCGCTGCAGGTGCGCAGGTCGCGGTCGAACACGGTCAGGTCGGCGACCTTGCCGAGCTCGATCGTGCCGAGCCGATCCTCCGCGAACATGCCGTACGCGGCGTGCAGCGTGAAGCCGCGCAGCGCCTGTTCGCGCGACAGGCGCTGGTCGGGCCTGAAACCGCCGGGCGGGCCACCACCATTCGGCCCAGCACCAGGCTGCCCGACCGCCGGCGCGCGCGTCGTCACCGCTGCGAACAGTCCGCGCCGCGGATCGACCGACTCGACCGGGAAGTCGCTGCCGAACGGCACGATCACGCCGAGCCGATGGAAGCGCGTCCACGCGTAGGTGCCGGCGAGGCGCTCGGGCCCAAGGCGCTGGCCGGCCCACGGCATGTCCGACGTCAGGTGCGTCGGCTGCATCGACGGCAGCACACCGAGGTCACGGAAGCGCACGAAGTCGGCGTCGGCGATCACCTGCGCGTGCTCGATGCGGAAGCGCAAGCGACCGGCCGCAGGCTCACCGTTGGTCTTCACCGCCGCATAGGCGTCGAGCACGGTGCGGTTGGCGGCGTCGCCGATCGCATGCATGCACAGCTGCATGCCGTGGTCGGCGCAGAACTGCGCCTGCACCTGCACCGAGCCCTTCGGCATCGGCACCAGCCCGCGCTTGCCCGGTGCGTCGGCGTAGTCGGCGAGCAGCGCCGCCCCGCGCGAACCGAGCGCGCCGTCGGCGTAGGCCTTGACCGCGCGCACGACGATGCGACCGTCGGGCGTCTGCCACGGCCCGCGCGCGATCAGTTCGCGTTCGGTCGGGGCGAGCAGCACGTAGGTGCGCAGCCACCACTTGCCTTCGCGGTGCAGGTCGACCATCGCCTGCAGCGTCGTCGCGTCGACGCCGGCGTCGTGCACGCAGGTCAGGCCGTGCCGCAGGCACTCGCGCTGCGCCGCCAGCAGGCGTTCGCGGATCTGCGCCACGGTCGGCGCGGGCGGCTGGATCGCCGCCATCGCGTCGTCGACCAGCACGCCGGTCGGTTCGCCGGCAGCGTCGCGCAGGATCTCGCCACCGGCCCCGACGGCGCTGTCGCGGGTGACGTTCTCCTGCTGCAGCGCCTTCTGGTTGGCGAGGCCGGCGTGGCCGTCGACGCGCACCAGCCACACCGGATGGTCGGGGATCGCCGCCGACAGCGCGCGATGGTGCGGCATCGCGGTGTCGGGCCAGTCGTTCTGGTCCCAGCCGCGGCCGAGGATCCAGGTGCCGGCGGGCTGCGTCGCCGCCTTCGCCACCGCGCGCGCGATCACTTCGTCGAACGACGCGGTGCCGACCAGGTCGACCTCGGCGAGGGCGGTGCCGAGTAGCCGCAGGTGACCGTGCGCGTCCTGCAGGCCGGGCATGACGAACGCGTCCGCCGGCAGGTCGATGGCGGTGGCATCGAACGCGGGGTCGAGCGAATCTCCGCGGCGGATGCGTCCCGCTTCGACCGACAGCGCGCCGGGCCAGTCCGTGTTGGTGCCGGTGTGGATGCGGCCGCCGCGGAGCAGCAGGTTGCCGGATGCGATCTTCGGGTGATGCGGTTCTTGTGGCTGCTGCGGCACGCAAACCACGGATCCGACGACGACGGCGAGTAGCGCGGCGAACATGCCGCCGACGATACTCAGACCTCGTCGGGCGAGCAGCGGATCTCCGCGTCGGCGGTGAAGATCGACCGCCGGCGCACACGACCGGCCGGCACGCGCGCGCCGGGGAACAGCAGGCACTCGGTCAGCTCGCAGCCGTCGCCGACTTCGGCGCCGGCCATCGCCACGCTGCGCACCAGCTTGCTGCCGTGGCCGAGGCGCACGTCGTCGCCTCGCCACTCGGCCTTGCCGCTCTGCTGGAGCAGCAACAGGTTCAGGTCGAGCAGGTCGGCCGGGTAGCTGACGTTCATGTCGGCCTTGACCACCTCGGCGGCTTCGACCTTGTAGCCGTCGTCGAGGAAGATCTGGATCGAGTCGGTGATCTCGTACTCGTTGCGCATCGCGGTGCGCGGCGTGCGGCGCACGGCGTCGAAGAACGCCTGGTCGAACAGGTAGATGCCGCAGCCCTTCAGGTCGGTGCGCGGGAAGCGCGGCTTCTCGATGACGCGGTGCACGACGCCCTGCGCGTCGGTCAGCACGACGAAGTTGCGCTTGATCGCCTCGAGGTTCGGCTCGCGCTTGCAGGCCAGCACGCCGCCGAGCTTGCCCTTCTGGAAGCGATCGAGCATCGCGCCGAGGTTCTCGGTGACGAAGAAGATGTCGCCGAGGAACAGGAAGAACGAGCGGTCGACGTGCGACTCGAGGCGCGACACCGCGTGCGCGATGCCGAGCATCTCCTCCTGCTCGACGTAGCGGATCGACACGCCGTAGCGGCTGCCGTCGCCGAGCGCGCGCACGACCTCGTGGCCGAGGTGGCCGATGACGACGATGACGCGGCGGATGCCCATCGCCGCCATCATCTCGAGCTGGTAGGCCATCAACGGCTTGCCCAGCACGGGCAGGATCGGCTTCGGCCAGTGCTCGGAGAACGGGCGCATCCGCGTGCCCTTGCCGGCAGCGAGGATGACCCCCATCAAGTCGTCGGTCACGATGCGAGGTCGCTTCGAAATGGCGCGCGGCCGCTGATGCGGCCGCGGGCTCGGGTCTCAGGATCGGGCTCGGGGAGCGGTCTAACGGATCGTCGGCACGTTCGCGAAGGAACGATCAGTTCTGCGTGATGTTCCGCACCAGCGAGACGCGGTTGCTGATGATGCTCGAGATGATCAGGTCCGGGCGGCCGTCGTCGGTCATGTCCTGCAGCAGCGCGTCCGAGGCGCCGGCGGTGCCCGGGAAGGTCGGCAGCAGCGGGAAGCTGCCGTTGCCGTCGCCGACCATGACGCGGAAGTCGCCGCTCTGCATCGACGTGACCAGGATGTCCGGGATGCCGTCGCCGCTCAGGTCGCGCGCCATCAGCGCCGTCGGCAGTGCACCGGCAGGATAGGACTGGCCGCTGAAGCCGCTGGCGTTGCCGAACAGGACGCTGATCGTGCCCGACGCGGCGTTGCTGACCACCAGGTCGGCGCGGTCGTCGCGGTTGAAGTCGGCGGTGACCAGGTAGTTCGGCGCATCGCCGACCGGCACGTTCAGGAACTGCGAGAAGGTGAACACGCCGTCGTTCTTCAACACGACGATGTCCGACTGGTTGCCGCGCGACACCGCGAGGTCGAGCTGGCCGTCGCCGGTGAAGTCCGCGGCGACGACGTCGATCGGACCGCCGCCGAGGTCGATCACCGACTCGCTGCCGAACACGAACGGCGTCGGCGTGCCCGGGATCAGGTGCACGCCACCGCCGACGAAGTCACAGACCGCGATGTCGAAGTCGCCGTCGCGGTCCAGGTCGGTGACCGACATGCCGAACGGGAACGTGCCGCTGCCGATCGCGACCGGCGTGCCCAGCAGTTCGAAGTCGTAGACGCCGCCGACCGAGCGGTTGCGCAGCACGCGCAGGCCACCGTCGACGCCGACGATCAGGTCGATCTTGCCGTCGAGGTCGAGGTCGGCGCTCTTCAGCTGCAGCACGCCGAGGCCCACGTCGAACAGCTGCTCGACCGCGAGCTCATCGCCGTCGGCACGGCCGAGGAAGCTCAACGTGCTGGTGTTGAAACTGCCGGTGACGATCTCCGGCTGGCCGTCGCCGTCGAAGTCCGCCGCTTCGACCCACGACGAGCCGACGAGTTCCGTCTTGTGGTTGCGCGCACCGGCGAGGCGTCCGGTGTCGTTCGCAAGCCAGAGATTGATGCGGCCGCCGAGGCCCGACAGCGCGAACAGGTCGTTCTTGCCGTTGCCGTCGGCATCGCCGACGAACGGGCGCAGCGGCAGGCCGGTGGTGTCGAGCTGGAACTGCTTGCTGTACGGGCCAACCTCGAGGCCACCCTGCAGCGTGTCGACCTGCCCCTGCGGCAGCGCCTGCTGCGGCGCCACCACCATCGAGTTCTGGAACGCGAGGCAGCCGACCAGGTCGACGAGGCCATCCCCCGTCACGTCCGCGACCGTCGACAACGACGGCCGGCCGGCGACCGGGATGTCGAACGACGCGTAGTCGAACTCGTTGACGAACGGGCCTTGCGGCGGCAGCCCCTTGGCGATCGGGCCGAAGATGTCGGTGATGACGACGTACTTGTTGGCCGTGAACGCCGAGACCACGATGTCCGGCAGGCCATCGCCGCTGAGGTCGCCGAGCGAGCACGCGCCCGGCGTGCCGCCAACGAACAGCTCGAGGAAGTCGCTGCCGAAGTCGCCGCCGGTCAGGCCGCGGTAGACGAGCACGCGGTTCGTCGCCGGATCGGAGACCAGCAGATCGTCGAGGCCGTCGCGGGTGACGTCGCCGGCCGTCAGCGTCAGCGCCGAACCGCCACCCGGCAAGCTCAGCTGCGTGTCGTTGGTGAAGGTGCCGTTGCCGTTGCCGAAGGTCACGTAGATCTCGGGCGCGACCGGGCGCGAGATGGCGATGTCGAGCTGGCCGTCGTCGTCGAAGTCGCCGACCACCGCCGACAGCGCGTCGCGACCGACCTCGATCGCCTGGCCCTGCTCGAAGGTGCCGGTGCCGTTGTTCAACCAGATCTGCGACAGGTCGGCGTCGCTGCGCACGATGACCAGGTCCTGGTCGCCGTCGTTGTCGAAGTCGCCACCGCTGATCCAGGCCGGGATGCCGCCGACCTGCGTGGCCTGCACCTCGTTGAAGCCAGTGCCGTTGCCGAGCAACACGCGCAGTTCACCGGTCAGGCTGATGACCGCCATGTCGAGCACGCCGTTGCCGTCGAAGTCGGCGATGCGGTAGTCGGCGTGCGTGGCCGAGTCGGTCGCGATCTCCAGGCGGGTCTCGAACAGCGGGATGCCGCTGAGGTCGACTCCGGCGATTTCCCCGGAGTGGCGGGCGCAGGCGGCGGCGACCACGAACGAAAGGAGGGCGAGAGAACGGGTGCTCTTCATGCGCATGCGGGGAGACGGGGACGGTCGAGAGTGCGGAAGACTAACACACACCGGGCAGTAGCGCGCTGCGCCGAAAGCTCCGGGGTGGGCGCCCCGGCAACGGGGCGGCAGGAGCCCCGTGGCATCGGGCTTGGCGGAACCTGCCGCGGGTCGCGGCCCGAATCGGGACCGGGCCTAGACCGAGCCGCCATCCGTTGGGGCCAGGTAGGTCCGGGCCCGCTGCACGTAGTGGCGCGAACGCCAGCGCATGCCCTCCATCTCCTCGTCGGTGACCTGGCGGACGATCTTGCCCGGCATGCCGAGCACCACCGAGCGCGGCGGGATGACGGCATTCTCCTTGATCAAGGCCCCCGCCCCGATCAGCGAGTAGGCGCCGATGCGCGCGCCGCCGAGCACGATGCTGCCCATGCCGATCAGCGCATACTCGCCGATCTCGACGCCGTGCAGGATCACGCCGTGGCCGATGGTGACGCCGCGCGCGATGCGCAGCGGGCAGCCGATGTCGACGTGGATGCAGCTGTTGTCCTGCACGTTCGACTCCTCGCCGATCTCGATCCAGCTGTCGTCGCCGCGGATGGTGACGCCGAACCAGATGCCGACGTCGCGACCGAGGCGCACGTCGCCGACGACGGTGGCGTTGTCGGCGACCATCGCCGCGCCGCGGCGGCGCAGGCGACCGACCATGTCGGGGTGGATCAGGAATTCGCGATCAGCGGGGTTCATCGGGAGTACATCCAGTCGAACAACGGCGGCCAGGCGACCATCGCCGCCACGGTGACGGCATTGTGCAGCGCGTGGGCGACGATCGCGGGTGACAGGCTGCCGTAGCGTTGCACGAGCCAGCCGAAGAAGGCGCCCAGCAGACCGATCGGCAGCGCGTAGGCGAGGCCGTGGCCGAGGCCGAACAGCAGCGCCGATGCAGCGAGGCCGAGGGGCCGGCCGAGCCGCGGTTCGAGCGACGGCTGCAAGAAGCCGCGGAAGAGCAGTTCCTCGGCCAACGGAGCACCGAGCACGACGGTGGCGACCACCAGCCAATACGCAGGCGCCGCCGCCGGTTCGTGCACGAGGTAGCGCAGCGGATCCTGGGCCTCGATGGCGCCGCCCGCCACATGCAGCACGAACACGTAGAGCGCCACGAGCAGCGCCCAGGCGGGCAACCAGGCCGCGTAGGCGAGGGCGGCGCGCGGCAGCACGTCGCGCCCACGCGGTCGCAGCGGCAGCCCGGGGCGCACGGCC
>VYME01000510.1_pt1 | contig 12521 bp, 9 predicted proteins | sample 5115281 | NCBI WGS metagenome assembly VYME01 (sample SAMN12291780, study PRJNA351875) | freshwater metagenome | isolation source: freshwater lake | place: USA: Michigan, Wintergreen Lake | collected 2013-08-08
GGAGGGCCTGATCCGCGCGGTCGACGGGCGCGGCTACGAAGCCGCCGCCGGCGCGCGCGCCAAACCCGACGCGCCGCCCGCCGCCCCCGCCCCGATCCGTCTGGCCGCGTCGGCGAGCTGGTCGCGCATCTACAAGGAAGTCGAGACCGAGATCGTGGCGCGCATCGCGTTCGGGACGTGGCGCGTGGTGGAAAGCGATCTCGCGCGTTATCACGGCGTCAGCCGCACGGTCGCGCGCGACGTGCTGGCACATCTTCAGCAATACGGCATCGTCAAGAAGGATGACAAATCGCGCTGGCACGCGCCGGGCTTGACGCGCGGCTATGTGACCGAGCTTTACGAAATGCGCCGGGTGCTGGAACCGACGGCGCTGCTGGCGGCGGCGGCGCATTTGCCGCGCGCCCAGATTCGCGCCTTGCGCGCCAATCTCGAAGCCGCGATCGCGCGCGCCGACGAACTCGACGGCGCGGCCCTCGACCGGCTGGAAGCGGAAATGCATGTCGAGCTGCTGTCGCGCTGCCCGAACCGCACGCTGCTGGAGGCTTTGGGCGTCTACCAGTCGCTGCTGATCGCGCACAGCTTCCTATATCGCTGGGGACCGCAGCTTTACGCGTCGGAACCGTTCTTGCCCGAGCATCTGGAGGTCGCGGAGCGGCTGGAAGGCGGGCATGTGCGCGAGGCGGCGGCGGCGCTGGAACGCCATATGCGCTTGTCGCTCGACCGCGCCGTGGCGCGCATCGACATCGTCGCCAAAAGACCCCTGCCGCCGCCGTTGCCCTATCTCCAACCCGCCGCCGCCGCGGCATTTGCGTAAGGCGGGCGCTTGGGCTAGTTTGCGCCCGTCCGTAAAGGACGGGGCGCCCGTAGCTCAGTTGGATAGAGTGTCAGCCTCCGAAGCTGAAGGTCGCGCGTTCGAGTCGCGCCGGGCGCGCCATTTCCTCCCTCGCCTAAATCGAAATTCAGGCCGGTTCCATCCCGTGGCGCGTGTAAACGTCGCGCGCGGATGACGCGCGCAACGCCGCGATGAAGGCGGCCGCCGCTTGGCCGTCGGCGGCGGTCGCAGCGATACCGGCCGCGAAATTCGTGACGGCGCGCAAGGCGGGCGAAAGCGGCCCGGCGATCTCGATCCCCGGCAACTCCCGCAACTCGCTCAGTTGCTGAAAGCCGATTTCGGCGACACCGTCGGCGACGAGCTTGCCCACCGGCACACCGGGCGGCGCCTTCACCAAACGCGCCTCGATCGCGGCGAAAATCTCCCAGCGCTTGAACAGCGCTACGATGTGATCGCCGCTGGGGCCGGTCGAATAGCCGATCGCGCGTGCCGCCAGCAACGTTTGGCGGGCCGCATCGTCGGTCGCGAGATCGGGTTTCGCGGCACCCGCTTTGACGGCGGCGGCCAAAGCCGAGCGCGCGATATCGACGACGCCGTCGGCGCGTACGGAACCGCCGCGCGCCAGCTTCGCCAGCGCGTCGGACGCCAAAACGACGACATCGACGCTCTCGCCGCTTTCCACACGCTTGGCGGCGTCCACGCCGCCCATCGAATTGACGTCGACCTTCCGGCCCGTCGCCGCGCCGTGCGATGCCGCGATCTCGGCCAAGATATGCCGGGTCGCCATCGACGAAATACAGATCAACGCTTGTGCCATCGGCCGCCGCCCTTACGCTTGGTCGAGGGCCAAGGTAAAGCGCGGCGATCCGATCGCCAAGCCGGCTTAGGCCGCCTTCGCGGTCGCCCCCGCGACCCAAGCCGCGATCGCGGTCTTCGCGGCGGCGAGCGACGCGTCGCGCGCTTCCGGTCCGAAGGCGAGCTTTTCCACGCGCACGAAAGTCACGTCGGTGATGCCGAGGAAGCCGAGCACCGTGCGCAGATACGGCTCTTGCGAATCCATCGGCTTCGCCGGGCCTTCGCTATACATGCCGGCGCGCGATTCGATCACGAGGGCGCGCTTGCCGGTCAGCAAGCCCTTGGGGCCCGCTTCGGTGTAGCTGAACGTGACGCCCGCACGCGCGATGTGGTCGAACCACGACTTGAGCGTCGACGAGATGCCGAAATTATACATCGGCGAGCCGATGACGATCAGATCGGCTTCCTTGATCTCGGCGATCGCGGCGTCGGACAGCGCGCGCGCCGCCTTCTGCGCGTCGTTGGCGGGTTCGGCGCCGCGGATCGCGGCCGTCGAGTCTTCGGTCAGATGCGGCAGCGGGTTGGCGCCCACGTCGCGCGACACGATCTTGGCGCCGGCAGCACCGAGCTTGGCCACGGCTTCGGCCACGAGGCCGCTGGAAACCGAGGCTTTGCCGGTAGAAGCGCTGGTGAGGGCGAAAACGGTGGTCATCGGATGCTCCTTGGCGGAAAGCGAAGTTCGAAGGCCCTTGGCGGGCCGCTCTAGAGCAAGGTAGTGATGCCTTCCACGGAACAGAATACCTGTTTTTGGCAGCACTCTGTTTACCAAGAAGGAACAATTTGATGGTCGAAATCGGGGATATGCGCTGTTTCGTCGAGGTTTTGGAGAGCGGCGGATTCAACCGCGCCGCCGCGAAACTGGGCCTGTCGAAATCGATCGTCAGCCGGCGGATCGCGCGCATCGAGCGCGAGTTGGGCGCAAAACTGCTGAGCCGCACGACGCGCGGCATGAGCCCGACCGACGCGGGCGCCGATTTCAAATCGCGCTGCGAGCGCATCTTCGCGGAAATAGATGCCGCGCGCGAAGCGGTCGCGCAGCATGGCGGCGGGTTGACCGGGCGTTTGCGCGTCGCCGCCCCGCTGGTGTTCGGCTTGCGGCATATCGCGCCCGTGCTGAGCGAACTCGCCAAGCGCCATCCGAATCTGGAGATCGACGTCTCCTACAGCGACCGCGTCGTCGATCTGATTGGCGAGCGCTTCGACGCGGCGATCCGTATCGGCACGATCCGCGACGCCAGCCTGATCGCGCGGCGGATCGCCCCCGCGCGCGCCGCGATCGTCGCCAGCCCCGCCTATCTCGCCGAACGCGGAACGCCGCGCGTTCCCGCCGATCTCGCCAAGCACGAATGCCTGATCTACACCGGCAGCCTCGTGCCCGAATGGCATTTCCGCGCCGGCAAGCGGACGGTCGCGATCCGCCCCGCAGGCCGCTTGCGCAGCGACAGCGGCGCCGCGATTCTCGACTGGGCCGTGGCCGGTTTGGGCATCGCCCTGCTGCCGACCTTCATCGCCGGCGATCAAATCCACGCGGGCGCGCTCGTGCCGGTCCTGCTCGATTACCCCACGCCCGAATTCGCCGTGCATGTCGTGCGCCCGCCGGGCGCGAACGTGCCGGCGAAGCTTCGCTTGCTGACCGACACGCTGACCGAGCGTTTCGGCGGCGAGCCCTACTGGGATCGCTGTTTGATGGCGAAGCGGGATTGAGCGCGCCTTTCGTTGTGCGGCGCATATAAGTGCGCGCACTTCACGAATGCCGCCGTTAAATGAATTTGTCCGGCACGGGGCCCGCACAACATCATTCGCGGATGAAAACAAAAACCGCGCGTCTCTTCGCCGCGCTCGCGCTCGCGGCAATCCCCGCTTTCGCCACCGCCCAGGAAACGCCGGTTCGCGGCGGTACGCTCACCTTCGGCGTGGCGGGCGAACCCAACACGCTGGATTGCCATGCGACCAATACTTTTGCCGTACTGCATTACGTGGCGCCGCATTATTCGACGTTGTTGCGCTTCGCGCCCGGCGCGTATCCGAAGATCGAAGGCGATATCGCCGAATCCTGGAGCGCTTCGCCAGACGGCTTGGTCTGGACCTTCCGCATCCGGCCCAATGTGCGCTTCCACGACGGTACGGTCCTGAATTCGGCCGACGTCAAAGCAACGTTCGAAAGGATGCGCGAACCGCCCACGGGCGTGGTGTCGGTACGCAAAGCGCAATTCGCCGATATCGTATCCATCGAGGCGCCCGATCCCGCAACGATCGTGATGCGGTTGCGCGGGCCCGACGCGGCGTTCCTGCCGGCGATGGCCAGCCCCTGGAACTGCATCTATTCGGCGCGGAAGCTGGCGTCCGATCCCGACTATCCGCAGCGCAAAGTGATGGGCACGGGGCCCTTCGCGTTCGAGGAATACCGTCAGGGCCAGCCTTGGGTCGGCAAGCGCTTCGACGGTTACTTCCGCCAAGGCCAGCCCTATCTCGACGCGTTCCGCGCCATTCCGATCGACGGGGCCGCGACGACCAACGCGCTAGCGGCGGGGCAGTTGCAGGCGGAGTTCCGGGGCCTCGGGCCCGCCCAGCGCGACCGCGTGGCGGCGAGCCGCGGCGACAGAATGCGCTTCTTCGAAGGCGACCGGATCTCGGTCTATGTGCTGGCGCTCAACACGCAGCGCGCGCCCTTCGACGATGTTCGCGTGCGCCGGGCGTTGACCCTCGCCCTCGACCGGCGCGTGGGCCAAGCGACGATGACGCGCATCTCCTCGGTGCGCAGCGCGGGCGGATTCCTGCGCCCCGGCACGCCGATGGCGGCCACGCCCGAGGAGCTCGCGCGTCTGCCCGGCTTCGGCCCCGATATCGCCGCCGCACGCGCCGAAGCGCGCCGTTTGCTGGCCGAAGCGGGCCAGACGAAGCTCAACGTGCGCATGATCAGCCGGTCGATCGAGAACCCGCACCAGCAGCTCGCGGTCTATCTGATCGACCAATGGCGCCAGATCGGCGTGACGACCGAGAATACGAAGCTCGAAACCGCGCAATGGCAGACGACGCTGTTGGCCGGGAATTTCGACGCGATCACCGATTTTTCGGCCGACCCGGTCGACGATCCGACGATCCAGCTCGAACGCTTCACCTCGTTCGACCGCGCGCCCAACAACGCCTCCCGCATGATCGATCGCACGCTCGACGATCTGTTCGACCGGCAGAAGCGCGAACTCGACCCCGCCAAGCGCCGCCTGCTGGTGCGTCAGTTCGAAGATCGGCTGATCGGCGAAGCGTCGACGATCCCGCTGTTCTGGGCGTTCCGCATCATACCGATCGCGGCGGAAGTACAAGGCTGGCCTTTCAGCCCCAGCCATTTCCTCTATCAGGATCTGTCGACGGTCTGGATCAAGCCTTAGAGCGCCATGGAATCAGCTTGGCTTCGGCGAATCGCGCGGCCGCGTAGAAGCCCCAGCCGGCCGGCGACGGCGGAAGTCGCGCGACCGTCAAACCGGCGCTTGCGCCGTCGCGTAAATCGCGTAGCCGCCGAGAATGTCGCGCGTGCGGGCTTGAAACCCCCGTTCCACGGCGAAGGACGCGAATACGTCCAACAGATCGTCGCGCGGGGCGACATGGAAGGCGGCGAGCCAAGCGCGCAACGCCGCTTTGGCGGGGCCCGGCCAGCGCCGCATCGCGCCGAAATCGACCACGGCGATCCGCCCGCCCGGCGCCACGGCGTCGAACCCGCGCGAAAGGGCCGCACGCCAATCGGGGATCATCGACAGCGTATAGGCGCAGAACACGCGATCGAAACCTTTGCGGCCGAAAACGGCTTGCGGATCGAAATTCGCCGCATCGGCCTGCGCCAAAGCCGCGCGGCGCTCGAGTTTCGCTTCGGCCGCATCGAGCATCACCCGGCTGATATCGAAACCGTAAAGCCGCGCGTCTTTATATCGGCGCGCGACGACAGCGAGATTGCGGCCCGTGCCGCAACCGACTTCCAAGACGCCGCCATCGGAAGGCGGGTCGAGATCGGCGATCAAGCCGTCGCGGCCGAGCAGATAGTATTTGCGCGTGAGGTCGTAGATCGGCGTCTGCCAGCGATAGACGCCGTCCATCAAGCTGGCATGGGCGGCGTTCACGACGCGGCCCCATCGCGCAAGCAATAGAGGTGGAACCCGCCATAGATCGCCGACCTGTCGCGCTGCGTGCCTTCGCGGCTTTCCGTCTCGGCGTAGTCCCAACGGTCCAGCAATTCGGGCGCCAAACGGCCGGGCAGCAGCGAAGGCTCCGCCGCCGTGCGGAAAATCACGCGCGCGCCGGGGCTCGCCGCGCGGGTGATCGCGCGCCACAACCGGTTCAGCGTCGCATCGTCCATCCAATCCTGCGCGTCGAGCAGCACGAAGGCGTCGAAGCTGCCGGGCGCGGCCTGCTCGAACACGTCGATCATATTCGCTTGGCGCAGTTCGATCCGCTCCGCGCGCGCGCGAAACGTCTCGTAATTCGCGGCCTTCAAATGCGCGGGCAACGCCGAGGCCGTCGCCTGCGGATAGGCGCGGCCGAAGGCTTGCCACGCGAAATAATTCTCCGACAGCGGAAAGCCGTAGGCCAAGCGTTCGAGCCGCGCTTCCAGAACGTCGGCCATCGCCCCGCCTTCGGGCGCGGCCTCGAGCAGCGAGCGATATTGCGCGGGCGGGATACCCAGGCCGTAAAGCGATGCAGGGTTGTCGACGATCTTGCGGAACAGCTTGCCCTTCAGGATCGGCCGGATTTCCGTGTCGAAGATGCGCTTCTGGGAGTCGAGCGAGTCCGCTTCCAGCAAGCGGCGCGGATCGCGGCGGTGCAATTTCGCGAAAATATGCCCCGCTCCGATGAAGCGGCCGAGCAGGCCTTCGCGATAAAGATGGCGTTTGAACGCGCCGATCCGGCGGCGGCCGCGCCAATCGCGCGCGTCCCAATATTCGCGGGCCGATTCGTCCAGCGTCGCGCGCAGATGCGCGGCGTAGAGGGCGGGATTATCCTTGGCGGAAGCCGCACCTAAGAAGCGGAAATAGGTCGCGTGATCGGGCAGATGGCGCAACGCCGCGATCTTGAGCTTGGCCAGCGCGATATGATGCGCGTTGAGGTCGATCGCCAGCACGCGCTCGGGATCGGCGGCGAGATAGGCGAGCGCGTTGCATCCGCCCGAACAAATCGTCGCGATCCGCGCGCCGGGCTTCAACGCCAGCGCCGCGAGGTCGACGTCGGGATCCTCCCAGATCTGGGCGTAGACGAGACCCGAAAAGACCAGCGAGAACAGCCGCTCGCGCAATCCTTCGGACGACAAGGTGCGGCTGCGCTTGACCGCTTTCGTCACGTTATGCAGCGTGTTGGGCGCCGCGATTTCTTGCGACAGCATCGGAAAAGTAACCTCGTTCGCGTCGAGTCGGGAAGTTCTCCTCCCTCGATAGGCCGCGCGAATGACGCCCGCGTGATCGCTTCGTGACGGTTCGATGTCTAGAGGGTGGGTGGCTGGAAACGGATCGCCTGCGCCGCCGGGATTTTGCGTCGCGGGCAGGAGAAGCGCGCGGCAGCGCCGGAACCTACTCCGCGATCGACGCAGCGGTTTCGTGTGCCGCAACGCGCGCTTGCGCTTCGGCGAACGCGGCGCCGATCGCGTCGATGCGCGATACGAAATCGGCCGCCCCGAGATTTGTCGCTTCCCGCTCGAATTCGGCGGCGAGGCGCCCGAGCTTCAGCGCGCCGACCGATACTGCCGAGCCCTTGATCGCGTGCGCCTCGCGCGCGGCTTGCGCTGCGTCGGCGACTTCCATCGCGGCGAGCCGGCCGATTCGCGCGGCGACGTCCGTGCAGAACACCGCGGCGATTTTTCGTGTCGCTTCCTTGCCGATTTGCTCCTCGATCCGGTCGAGCGTGTCCGCATCGAACGCTGGCGCCGTCTCGGACGGCGGCGCCGAGGCGATCTCGCCGGGCGGCGCGGCGCGCGCATGTCGCTCGAGTGCGGCCGCGAGTACCGCGGCATCGAAGGGCTTTGCGACGAAGCCTTCCATGCCCGCCTCGCGGCAGATCCGCTCGTCTTGCGCGAATGCGTTGGCGGTCAACGCCACGATGGGCGTAAGGCGCGCGGGCCCGGTCATGGCGCGAATCCGGCGCGTGGCTTCGAGCCCGTCGACCTCCGGCATCTGCACGTCCATCAGGATCAGATCGTAGGGCAATGCCGCGGCCGCCTCGACCGCCTCGCGGCCGTTATGCGCCACGTCGATGCGATGACCCATTTTCTCAAGATACGACGTCGCGATCAGCTGGTTGGAGGGGTTGTCCTCCGCCAGCAGAATGCGCAGCCGGCGCGACGGCACCGTCGCGGCCGGCGCGGCATCGGGCACGGCGATCCGCGTCGCGGCCGGCAGTTCGACCGCGAAGACGAAGGTCGAGCCTTCGTCGGGCACGCTCGTCACCGAAATCCGACCGCCCATGCGGTCTGCCAAAATCTTGCAGATCGACAGACCCAACCCCGTGCCGCCGAAGCGCCGCGACGTCGACTTGTCGAGCTGTGAGAAATCGCGGAACAGCTCCGAACGCAAGTTCTCCGGAATGCCGATCCCTGTGTCCTGGACGGCGAGTTCGATCGCCACGCGGTCCTCGCCCGCCCGGATCGCGCGTGCGCGCAGCGTCACGCTGCCGGACGCCGTGAACTTGATCGCGTTCGACAGGAAATTGAGCGCGATCTGCCGGACGCGCGCAGGATCGCCTTTCACCACCGTGCCTTCCGGAATGTCGGCGTCGAGGCGATAGCGCAACCCCTTCGCCTCGGCGCGCGCGCGCATCAGCTCGAACATTCGCGAGACGAGCTGGCCGAGATCGAAATCGACCGTTTCGATCTCCATCTTGCCCGCCTCGAGTTTCGAGAAATCGAGCACGTCGTTCAAAATCTGAGTGAGAAGCTGGGACGTGTCGCGCAATAGATCGACGAACTTCCGCTGTGCGCGCGGCAGATCCATATCGGCGAGCAGGCCCGCGACGCCGACGATGCCGTTGAGCGGCGTGCGGATCTCGTGGCTCATCATCGCGAGGAATCGCGATTTCGCGTCACTGGCCGCTTCCGCCTGGACGCGCGCGAGTTCCGCGCGGCGCATCTGACGATTCAGCGCCGCGGCGAAGACCACGATAAGCAAGGTGAAAAGCATGGCGGCGCCGAAATCCGTCAGGGCGCGGGCGCGTTGATCGGCGTAGACTTCGCTTTCGACGAAGCCGACGCTGACGAACAGCGGCACGCCCGGCACGACACGATAGCCGTGGATACGGCGCAGCCCGTCGGACGCGCTGGGTCCCGTCCAGACCCCCGTCGGCTCGACGCGCGCGAGGCGGAAGAGCGGATGCTCCGCCATGTCGCGCTCGAGCATCTGGGCCGTGACGCCGGTGCGCGAGCGCAGCCGCCCGTCGAGTCCGAAGATCGCGCTGACGGCGGCAGAGTTTTCGCCGAGCACTTTGGCCAAGCCGCCGAAGTTATACGCGTCGACCGACGCGACCAGCACGCCCGCGAACGTGCCGTCCGGCCCGTCGACGCGGCGCGTGAGCTGGACGGACCAGCGCTGCGACACGCGCCCGAAGACCGGCTTGCTGATGAATAGGCCGGCGTCGCGTTCGGCGTGCACCAAGAAATGTTCGCGATCGGCGATGCTGACGGGCGTCGGCGCGAGCGGCAAATTGGATTGGAGGATCGTGCCGCTCGCATCCGCGAAGGCGAACTGCACGATGTCGTCGATCGGCACTGCTTTGCGGCGCACGAGTTCGTCGATCGACGCACCCGCGGGATCGCGTTCGAAGACGAACTTCGCTGTGCGCAGCGCCTGGTCGATACGCCCGATGAAATTCGCGGACTGCTCCGCCAGCGCAAGCGCCAGCGTGCGCGCCTCGGTTTGCGCCTGGTTGCGGATTCCGTTGTACACGGATGACTGGACCGCGAGGGCGATCGCCCAGACGGCGGTGATGAAGATGGCGACGACGGCCCATGCGACCGGCGGCAGGCCGCCCGGACCGCGAGTTTCGATCGAGACGTTGTCTTCGCTCGAAGGACGCATCGCCATCTCCTATGCGTCCTGGATACACTTCGGGGCTTAACCGGTTCTGAAATACGCAATCGGAATTCGCGATACGGTACTGCCGGCTGCACATGCGTCGCCGTGCAGCCGCGGCAAGTCCGCCGGCGATTGGCGGCGGAGCAATTGTCAATGGTCAACCAGCAGCCGGCAATTCTGCTTTCGCTGATGCGCTAGGCGCGATCGCGCAAAACGATACCGGCGCGGCGAGACAGCCTTACAGCCGCCCGTCCGCGCCGGTCTATCGCGTTCAGCGCGACTTCTTCGGCGGGCGGCCGCGGCGCGGCCGATCGTGGATCGGCGAACCGCCGTCGGTGCGCGCGAGCGCGCGCATCGTCCCGACGATCTGCTGGCGCACTTTACGGTCGCGGATACCGTAATAGGCGCCGACCATGTCCAGGGTTTCGCGCTTCAGCGCAGGATCTTCGATCTGCGAGGGCAGCGGGTGCGCGACGGCCGAAGCCACCGCTTTGCGCGTCGCCGAATCGAACTGCGCCGACAGGCCTTCGAAGAAATAGCCGACGGGCACGTCGAGCGCGCGAGCGGTTTCGTAAAGACGCGAAGCCGAGAGACGGTTCACCCCGCGCTCGTTCTTCTGCAATTGCTGGAACGTGATGCCGATCAATCGGCCCAATTCCTGCTGCGACATGCCCAACTCGATACGCCGCGCCTTGACCCGTTCGCCGACATGCACGTCCACGTCCGAGGGGCCGCCCTTCGTGCGCCGGCCGGCCCGCTTCGTCGATTTCGCCGCCAATTCGTCCTCCTGATCGCGCTGATTACTACGATTGTACGCGAAAGCGAGGCATTCTACGCGACACGGACGGCACGTCAAATATTGTACGCACAAAATAAAGAATAACGCATTCTGCGTGATGATTTGCAAATCTGATCGTGCCGTTTTCGTGCCTCGCCGTGCCCGAAAACGGCCTCGCGCCGCGCGCTCAAATCGCCAGCGACGCGAAAAATTGCGTCGATGCCGCGCGCAGCGCTTCGCGTTCCGACGGCGCGATCGCGGCGAGCGCGCGATAGGGCAGCGCGAGCCGGGGATTGCGCGCGAGTTTCGACTCATTCTCGATCAGAAAGTTCCAGTAGAGGAAATTGAACGGGCATGCGCCCTCGCCCGTTCGCTTGCGGCGATCGAACGCGCAGCCCTTGCAGTAATCGGACATCCGGTCGATATAGGCGCCCGACGCGGCATAGGGTTTGGAGCCGAGCACGCCGCCATCGGCGTGCAGCACCATCCCGTGCACGTTGGGCAATTCGACCCACTCGTAAGCGTCGGCGTAGACGATCAGGTACCATTTTTCGATCTCTGCCGGCGCGATACCCGCAAGCAGCGCGAAATTGCCCGCGACCATCAGTCGTTGGATGTGATGCGCGTAGGCGTTGCGGCGGGTGGCGCCGATGGTTTCGCGCAGACAATTCATCTTCGTCGCGCCGGTCCAATAGAATTCCGGCAATCTTCGCCGCGCGCCGAGATGGTTCGTCGCGGCGTAATCGGGCATCCGCGTCCAATAGATTCCGCGTACGAACTCGCGCCAGCCCAGGATTTGGCGCAGGAATCCTTCGACGGCGTTGAGCGGCGCTGCGCCGTCGCGCCACGCGGCGACGGCGGCGTCGCAGACCTCGCGCGCGGTCAGCAGGCCGGCGTTGAGATAGGGCGAGATCGCGGCGTGGTAGACGAAGTCGTCGCCCGATTTCATCGCGTCCTGATAGTCGCCGAACAGATGCAAACGCTCGGCGACGAATTCGCGCAACGCCGCCAGGGCCCCCTCGCGTGTCGTCGCCCAGACGAACGGCTCCAGATCGCCGAAATGATCGCCGAAACGCGCGGCGACCAGATCCAGTACGGCGCCAAGTTCGGGAGCGGGCGCCGGACGCCGCCGATCGGGCGCGCGATGGCCCCGCGGCAGCGCCTTGCGGTTCTCGGAATCGAAATTCCACGCCCCGCCGACGGGCGCGTCACCCTGCATGAGGTAGCCGGTCTTGCGCCGCATCTCCCGGTAGAAAAATTCCAGCCGCAAGGATTTGCGATCCTTCGCCCAGGCCGCGAATTCGGCGCGCGAGCAGAAGAATCGATCATCGTCGCGCATTTCGACCGGCAATCCGTTCATGTCCGCCCAAGCGCGCATCATCTCCAGCACGCGGTACTCGCCGGGTTCGGTCGCGACGACGCGCGCGGGCCTATGCCGCGCGACCGCACGCTTCAACTCGCCGGTGAAGCTGTGCGTGTTCGCCGGATCATCGAGCTTCACGTAGTCGACGCGGATTCCTTCCTTTTCCAGGGCCCCGGCAAAGCCCCGCATCGCCGCGAGCACGAAGGCGATCTTCTGTTTGTGATGGCGGACATAGGTCGCTTCGTCGCCGACCTCGACCATCAGCACGACGTCGCGCAAGGGATCGAGATCGCGCAGCGACGAAAGACAGCGGCTCAGTTGGTCGCCCAGCACGAAACGGAGGGTCTGGATCATCGGGACCGGCGGGTTGTAGAAAGTTGACGCGCAATTCGTTACGCCCGGTCCGCGCCGCCGGTTCATCTCCGCCCGGACTCGATGCCCATAAATCAGGTGACGCCCGCGACGATCGGCCGGACCGCAGCGCAAGCCGCCGGCACGCTGACCGTGTTCGCGCGGTTCGAACGATCCTTGTATGCGCGCGACTCCGCGGGGCGGATCGTCTGCCTCGTCGCGGACGAACTCGGCGACGGCACCCTGCACGCGCGACTGCCGCGCGCGCTGCCCGATCTTCCCGAGACGATCGAACTCGCC
>VYME01000513.1_pt1 | contig 12445 bp, 12 predicted proteins | sample 5115281 | NCBI WGS metagenome assembly VYME01 (sample SAMN12291780, study PRJNA351875) | freshwater metagenome | isolation source: freshwater lake | place: USA: Michigan, Wintergreen Lake | collected 2013-08-08
CCGGATCGACCGCCGCTGCTGCCGCGCGCACCGCAACGAGCAGCGCGCTCGCGCGCGGTGCGCGTTCGGCGTCGAGGCGCAGCCGTTCGTCCGTCGGCGGCTGCAACAGCACGGCGACGAACGGTGTCGACGGTGGGGCGAAGCGCGGCGGCGCGTCCGGCAGCGGCGGTTGGATCGCTCGTTGCGCGAGCGTGAAGCTGCGCATGGCCGCGGCCGGTCCGTGGTCGCGCAGGACGCGCCACGCTGCCGCCAGCCGTTCGCCGAGCGATGACGTGACGATCGGCGCTGGCGGCAGCGCGAACGGCGGTGTGCGTGCGAGTGCGTTGGCCAGGCACGCGGCGAGCAGCTGCGGTTCGGCCTGCACCACGCGGTAGTCGAGCGCGCTGCGCTGGCTGGCTGCCGCATCGCCGTCGACGCCGCGTTCGTCGCACTGCAGCGTGTGCGGCAGCAGTCCGGGCCCGATCCACAGCACGCGCACGCCATGGCGCCGCGCCACGAACTGCAGCAAGCTCGCCGTCGGGCCGCGCCGCGCGTGCAGCAGCAGCAAGTCGGCGCCGGCATGCGCGAACCAGTTCTCGGCGGCGACGAAGGCGCGGGCGAGCCAGCGGCGTGTGGTGCGCGGCGTGCCCGTCGGCAGGCCGAGCTGGGCCACGATGTCGGCGTCGGATGCCCCAGCGTCTGCGCACAGGAGTGTCGCCGGTGTCAGGTTGGTTGCGCAGAACGCATGCTCGGCGGCGTCGAGGCACAGAGTCGTCGTCGCGTGGCACCGCTGGTGCAGCTCGCGCTGCAGTCGTTCGTGCAGCACGAACGCGTCGACCATTGGCGCTCCGAACACGATGTGGCCCATGCGATGGAACGCTCCGATCGACGCGGTCGGCCTCGTCGCTTGATCTTCGCTGGGATGCGGTTGACCGAAGTCGCAACCTCGCAGGGCCTGCGTGCACTCGCGCCAGCCGCAGCTAGACTCCTTCGCCCCTGCCTGCGCCAACAAGGCGCCAACCTGCCTCGAGGATGTTGTTCATGTTGCGTTCCGTTCTGCTCACCGCCGCGGTGACGTCTTTGTTCGCGTCCGCGGCCCTGGCTCAGACCGTTCCCACCGGCTTCGTCATCGACACCCTGATCAGCACCGGCCTGCAATCGCCCAACGACATCGCCTTCCTGGCCGATGGACGCGTGCTGCTCTGCAACAAGGCTGGCGCCGTGATGGTCTACGCCGGCGGCGCGCCGGTGACGATCGGCACCGTGGCCAACGTGCAAGGCGGAACGACGGACTCGGAGCGCGGCTTGCTGAGTGTCGTCGCCGACCCGAACTTCGCCACCAACGGCTACATCTACGTCTGGTACGCGAGCACGGCGGATGCGTTCATGCATCTCGATCGCTTCACGTGCACGGGCGACCTCAACAACCCGACCAGCACGAACCTGACGTTCGCGGCCGCCAGCCGCCGCGTGATCCTCGCCAACCCGCCGGACAGCGCGTTCAACCACAACGGTGGTTCGCTGCGTTTCGGACCCGATGGCATGCTCTACCTGTCGATCGGTGACGACGCCAACTCGTGCAGTGCGCAGAGCACGACGTCGCAGGCGGGCTGCATGATGCGCATGAACGTGAGCACGGTGCCGGCCGGCGGCAGCACCACGGCGCCGACGTTCTCGTCGCTCGACCCTGGCAACAACCCGCTGAGCGCCAACAGCGACGTCAGCCAGCTGGTGATCGCGCACGGCCTGCGCAACCCGGTCCGCTTCAACATCGATCCGGTCACCGGCAACCTCTACATCGCCGACGTCGGCCAGAATGCGGTCGAAGAAGTCGACGAGTACGTCTACCCGGCCGTCGGCTCGCTGCCGTTGGTCAACTACGGCTGGCCGTGGCGCGAAGGCAACAACACCTTCAACGGTTGCGGTGGCACCGCGCCGAGCTCGGTGGCGCCGATCGTCGCCATCCCGCAGGCCGGTAGCTGGCTCTCGGTGATGTCCGGGCCGCGCTACCGCAATCTCGGCGGCCAGTTCCAGTTCGGCGCCAGCTACGAAGGCAGCGTCTTCTACCTCGACTACTTCTCGGGCGAGCTGCGTCGTCTGGTGAACACCGGTACGTGGGGCACGGCACCGCAGGTGCCGGGCCAGCCGAGCGCCACCAACTGGGGCGTCGGCTTCACCGGCACGGTCGGCATCCAGCAAGGTCCGGACGGCGGCCTCTGGTTCGTGCAGCACCCGACGACCTACGCCAACAGCGGCGGCACCCTGAAGCGCATCCGCCCGCTCGGCCCGACCAACAGCGTGCAGGCGATCAGCGGCGGCAGCCAGGTTGGCGTCTCCGGCGAAGCGTTCCCCACGCCGCTGGTGGCTCGCGTGTTCGACACGAACGGCAACCCGCTGCCCGGCGGCACGATCAACTTCACCGTCGCCGGCGCCGGCACGCTGTCCACGACCAACCCGGTCACGGCCGACGCGAACGGCTTCGCGCAGACCTCGGTGACCGCCACCGGCGGCGGCGCCATCACGGTGACGGCGGCGACGCCGAACTCGCAGACGAACGGCACGTTCTCGCTGTTTGCGCGCCGCATCGCGGTGACGCCGGCGGGCAACCTGGTGATCGTCTCGGTCACCAACACCACCACGGCCGTGCCTGCGAACGTGCCCTACGTGGCGATGGTCTCGTTCCCCGGCTCGCCGACGCTGCCGACGATCCTCGGCCCGATCTGCACCGACCCGGGCTACGCCCTGACGGTCATCCTCGAGGACGGCACCGGTGCCTTTGGCGGCGTGTCCTTCTCGGGCACCGGCTCCATCGGCAACCCGAGCAAGACCTGGCTCTACACGATCCCTGCCGGCTTCCTGACCGGCCAGCTGATGCGGTTCCAGGCGATCGGCTTCGACCCGGTCACCGGCTGGTTCCGCACGAACTGCGAGACGCGCCAGTTCTGAACTTGGTCGCCCGCAGGGGCGACCAAGTTCAGGCCTCTCCAGGGCGCCGCAACGCGGGATCCATCGGCGGCGAGGGAACGCCGTCGGCCCCGCTGCGGCGCAGAGAGTGGTTTCGATCCTGGCGGGCGCCGCGATGTCAGGGCATCGAAGCCAGGCCCGCAGTAGGTCGAGGCGCGCCGCGGCGGCGGTGCGATGGGCGGGCCGCGCGCCGTGTCGGACTTGGCCGTGCTCGCCCTTGACCGACCGCGGGGTGCTCCGCAGAATCCTCGCCCCCTTTCCCTCCCCCGATCCCCTTCCGTCGTCGATGTCGCGTCCCCTGGCGGTGATCTGCCTGGCAGCTGGCCTCGGCAAGCGCACGAAAGTGAGCTTGCCGAAGGTGTTGCTGCCATTGTGCGGACGCACGTTGGCGGCGTCGGCCCTGCACGCGGTCCTGCCGCTGCAGCCGGCGCGCACGGTGGTGGTGCTGCACCACCAGAAAGACAAGGTGCAGAAGTCGCTGCAGGACGCCGTCGGCGGCCTGTTCCCGAGGATCGAGTTCGTCGACCAGGGCGCGCCGAAAGGCACGGGGCATGCGGTGCAGGTGGCGATGCAGGCGCTGCAAGGCTTCGTCGGTGACGTGCTGGTTGTCTACGGCGACTGTCCGCTGATCACGCCGGAGACGCTGCAGGAACTCTGCGATCTGCGTGGCGACGCGCCGTGCAGCGTGCTCACGGCGCATCCCGAGGACCCGACTGGACTCGGCCGCATCCTGCGCGACGACGACGGCCGCTTCGTCGGCATCCGCGAACATCGCGACTGCTCGACGGACGAACTGCAGATCGACGAGATCAACGCCGGCTTCTACTGCTTCGACAGCGAGGCGCTGCGGCCGGCCCTGCAGAACCTGCAGCCGAACAACGCGCAGGGCGAGCTCTACCTGACCGACGCGGTGGCGTCGTTCGTGCAGAAGGGCCGCGAGGTGCCGACGCTCGAGGCCGCCGACCCGACCGAGATCACCGGCGTCAACTCGCTGGCCGACCTCGCCATCGCCCGCCAGCTGATGCAGGAGCGCATCCTGATCGAGCACCTGCAGAACGGCGTGATGATCCTCGATCCGGCGACGACCTGGATCGACCACGACGTGCGCATCGGCGCCGACACGAAGATCCTGCCGTGCACGGTCATCGGCACCGGCTGCACGATCGGCAGCCACTGCGAAGTCGGCCCGTTCGCGCACCTGCGCGCCGGCACCGTGCTCGAGGACGGCGCCGAGATCGGCAACTTCGTCGAGGCCAAGAAGACCCGCATGGGGGCCGGGGCGAAGGCCAAGCACCTGACCTACCTCGGCGACGCCGTGATCGGCCCGAAGGCCAACATCGGCGCTGGCACCATCACCGCCAACTACGACGGCGTGCACAAGCACGAGACGAAGATCGGCGCGCGCGCCTTCATCGGCAGCGGTTCGGTGATCGTCGCGCCGAGCACGGTCGGTGACGACGCGATGACCGGCGCTGGCGCGATCGTGAAGCGCGGCAGCCTCATCGGCGCCGGCGAAGTCTGGGTCGGCGTGCCGGCGAAGCTGCTGAAGCAGCGCGAGCTGCCGCCGGCGAAGGCGAGCAAGGAGAAGGCATGAGGACGCGCGGCGATCGTCTGCGGGTGTTCACCGGCACGGCCCATCCGCGGCTGGCGCAGGACATCTGTTCCTACATGGGGGTGCCGCTCGGTGCGGCGTCGCTGGCGCGCTTCCCCGACGGCGAGATCAACCTGAAGGTCGAGTGCGACGTGCGCGGCGCCGACGTGTTCGTCGTGCAGCCGACCTGCCCGAACGTGCACGAGCACCTGTTCGAGCTGCTGTCGTTCGCCGACTGCCTGCGCCGCGCCTCCGCCGACCGCATCACCGCGGTGATCCCGTACTTCGGTTACGCCCGCAAGGACCGCAAGGACGAGGGGCGCGTGCCGATCAACGCCAAGCTGGTCGCCAACCTGCTGGTGACTGCCGGCTACGACCGCGTCGTCGCGGTCGACCTGCACGCGGCGCAGATCCAGGGCTTCTTCGACATCCCCGTCGACCACCTCTACGCGCGGCCGGTGATGATCGACCGCGTGCGGCAACTCGACACCAAGGACGTCATGGTCGTGTCGCCGGACATCGGCGGCACCAAGCTCGCGCGCGCCTACGCCAAGGACCTCGGCTGCGATCTCGCGATCATCGACAAGCGCCGCATCAGCGGCGAGCAGACGGTGATCGAGCACGTGATCGGCGACGTCAAGAACCGCGACGTGCTGCTGGTCGACGACATGGTCTCGACCGGTGGCTCGATCGTCGACGCCGCCCGCATCGTCAAGGAGAAGGGCGCGCGCAAGGTGTTCATCATCGCCACGCACGCCGTGCTCTGCGGCAATGCCGTCGAGCGCCTGAACGGCGCCGACGTCGAGAAGATCCTGTTCGCGGACACCGTGCCGCTGCACGACAAGAAGATCCAGCGCCTCGAGGTCTGCTCGGTGGCACAGCTGCTCGCCCGGGCGATCGACGCGATCCACCGCAGCGAGAGCGTCAGCAAACTGTTCGCGAGCGACCGCTGATCGCCCGCACCCAACTCCTTCGATCGATTCCACAGAGGTAGTCCAATGCAAGTCGTTCGCATGAAGGCTGAGCGCCGCACCGCTCTCGGCCGCAATCGCGTGGCCCAGCTGCGCCAGCAAGGCTGGCTGCCGGCCGTCGTCTACGGGGATGGCAAGGAACCCGTCTCCATCTCGATCTCGGAGTGGGAACTCGAGCAGCACGTGAAGGCGCACCACCGCGTCTTCCAGCTCGACATCTCCGGCCAGCCTCAGGCAGCGCTGCTGCAGGAAGTCACCTGGCAGAACACGTCCGATCACCCGGTGCACGTCGACTTCAAGCGCATCGACCTGAACAAGCCGATCGAGACGGAAGTCGAGGTCGCGCTGGCCGGTCACCCGGTGGGTCTCGGCAAGGGCGGCACGCTGATGAAGGACCACATGAAGGTCGTCATCCGCTGCCTGCCGACCGCGATCCCGGACTCGATCGAGCACGACATCAGCAAGCTCGAGATCGACGGCTACCTCACTGCCGGCGAACTCAAGCTGCCGCAGGGTCTGACCCTGGTGTCGGCGCCGACGATGCCGATCTGCCACGTCGCCAAGCTGGTCGTCCAGGAGGTCGCTCCGGCGGCCGACGCGGCGGCTCCGGCGGCCGACGCCAAGGCGGCTCCGGCGGCGGATGCCAAGGCGGCTGCCAAGCCTGCCGAGAAGAAGTGATGCAGGCGGCGCGTGGTCCAGGTCGCAGCCATTCGGGCCTTGCCCCGATGGCCTTCGCTGCCTAGCCTGCTCGCCCCTCACTCGCGCCTCTGACTCGCAGCCATGGGCTGGCACCGCATCGTGTTGGGGATCGGCAACCCCGGTCCCGAGTACGACGGAACCCGACACAACGTCGGGTTCATGGTGCTCGACCTGCTGGCCCAGAGACTGGGGCTCACCTTCGGTCGACTCGAGCGGCACGCGGACGATGGTTCGCGGGTCTTCGGCGGCAAGGTGAAGGCGCAAGTCTGCGAGGGTCGTCGGAAGGGACGTTCGTTCCTGCTGACGAAGCCGCAGACCTACGTGAATTTGTCCGGCGACGTCGCCGGCCCGCTGTTGCGGGCCGCGGGACGGCCACCGGATTCGCTCTTTGTAATCGTCGATGACCTGAACCTACCGCTGGGCCGGATGCGCATCCGGCCGTCGGGGAGTGCTGGAGGCCACAACGGCCTCAAGTCCATCCAGCAATGTCTGGGTACGGATGGCTATCCCCGTCTCCGTCTCGGTATCGGACCGGTCGCTCCGCAAGGCGGCGACCAGTCCGGAGGGATTCGTCCGGCCCGCTGGCCGGACTACGTCCTAGCGCCATTCCTCCCGGAGGAACGTGAGGTTCTCGGTCGTGTCCTGGTTCGCGCTGCCGACTGCACGCAGGAATGGCTCGATGGCGCGGACCTGCAGAACCTGATGGGAACCTACAACTCGGATTCGGGCTCGCGCCCGGGAGAATGAAAGTGCAACGCACGCGCACGTACGAATGCATGTGCCTCCTCGACAATCGGGAGGTCCGCAAGGGCTGGCAGCCGCTGAAGGATGCCATTACCGCCCAGTTCACCAAGCATGGTGCCAAGATCCTCAGCAGCCGTCGCTGGGATGAACGCCGTCTGGCCTACCCGATGAGTGGCCAGCACCGCGGCACCTACCTTCTGGTCTACTTCGCAGTCGACACGCAGGCCGTGGCGGCCATCCGCCGCGATCTGCAGTTCAACGAGTCGCTGCTCCGCTGGCTGCTCGTCGACTGCGCCGAAGTGCCGCAGACGGCTTACGAGCCCGAAGCCGACTTCGACGTCAACGCCATCCCGTCGGACGACGCGCCGACGCCCGAGCCGGAGCCGGTTGCTGCGGCCGCGGAGCCGGAGGCTGAAGCCGTGGCCGAAACCAAGACGGAGGCCTGAACATGAGCATGTCTTCGAATTACGGTGGTGGTGGTGGTGGCGGCGGCGGCGGGATGGGCGGTGGCTCGTCTCGCGACGGCGGTCGTCGCAGCAAGTTCGGCCGGTTCGGTGCGCGTCGCCGCGAGGTGATGCCCGAGGAGCCGCTCGACTACAAGAACGTCGCCTACCTGTCCAAGTTCGTGTCGGCCAATGGCCGCATCCAGTCGCGCAAGCGCACCGGCTTCTCGGGTCAGAACCAGCGCATGCTGGCCGAGGCCATCAAGCGCGCTCGCCTCATCGGCCTGATGCCGTTCGTGGGGAGGATGTGAAATGGAACTCCTGTTGAAGCAGAACATCGAGCACCTCGGCCGCATCGGCGACGTGGTGAAGGTCAAGTCGGGTTACGCGCGCAACTACCTGTTGCCGCGTGGACTCGCCGTCATGGTGACGAAGAGCAACCTCGCTGCCATCGAGCAGGCGCGCGCCGCCGCGCTGGCCGAGGAGCAGCAGCGGATCGCCGCGATGAAGGAACTGGCCCAGAAGGTCGGCGAAGCCTCGGTCACGATCGAAGGCCGCGCTGGCGCCGAAGGCCACCTGTTCGGCTCGGTCACGGCGGGCAACATCGCCGCGGCCCTGCGCGAGAAGGGCATCCCGGTCGAGGACAAGCAGGTCCGCCTGGAGCAGCCGCTGAAGCAGGTTGGCGTCTACGACGTCGTCGTGCACCTGCACGCGACGGTCGAGGTCAACTGCAAGGTCTGGGTCGTCCAGCAGAAGACGGCCTGAGCGAGGTCGCCGGCCCGCGCCTCCTCCGGATCGCGCGGGCCGGCTCCTCCGAAGCCGGCGGGTGAGCGCCGGCTGCCCCGCATCGCCGGTCGCACCGATCGGCGGTGCTTCCTGCGGCCGCCGCTCCGCGGGACCGGTCGCCTGACTGCGAGCCGATTGACTGCGAGCGATGCCGTGAACGAAGCGATCCGCGTGTCGATGATCAGCCTGGGCTGCGCCCGCAACCTCGTCGACTCCGAGGTGCTGCTCGGCCACGTCGTCGAAGAAGGCCTGGTCGTGGTCAAGGAGCCCGCCGACGCCGACGTCGTCGTCGTCAACACCTGCGGCTTCATCGAGACCGCCAAGCAGGAATCGATCGACACCATCCTGTCGGTCGCGCGCCTGAAGGAAGAAGGCAACCTGAAGGGCGTCATCGCCGTCGGCTGCCTCGCCCAGCGCTACGGCGACGACCTGCGCAAGAACGTCAAGGAGCTCGACGCGGTGTTCGGCCTGTCCGACTACTCGGGCGTGCCGGCCGTCGTGCGCAAGATCGTCAACGGCAGCACGCGCCGCTGGGTCGCGCCGGTCGACGGCGGCAAGCCGAAGGGGCCGCGCAGCGACACCAAGCGCTTCCTGCTGACGCCGAAGAGCTTCGCCTACCTGCGCATCAGCGAAGGCTGCGACCACACCTGCACGTTCTGCGCGATCCCGAAGATGCGCGGCAAGAACCGCAGCAAGCCGATCGACGTGCTGGTCGAAGAGGCGAAGAACCTCGCCGCCGCCGGCGTGCAGGAACTCGTCGTCGTCGCCGAGGACAGCACCGCCTACGGCCTCGACACGACGCGCAAGCGCCAGATCCACACGCTGCTCGAGCAGCTCGGCGAGGTCGAAGGCATCCGCTGGATCCGGCTGATGTACGCGTACCCGCACACCGTGCTGCCGGAGCTGACGACGTTCCTGCGCGAGCATCCGAAGGCGGTGAAGTACTTGGACATCCCGATCCAGCACATCGCCTCGCCGATGCTGAAGGCGATGAAGCGCGGCGTCTCGGGCGAGCAGGTGCGCGGCATCCTCGACCGCCTGCGCAGCGAGGTGCCCGGCATCGCCGTGCGCAGCACGCTGATCGCCGGCTTCCCGGGCGAGACCGAGGCCGACTTCCAGGCGGCGAAGGAACTCGTCACCAGCTACCGCTTCGAGCGGCTCGGTGTGTTCCCGTACTCGCAGGAAGAGGACACGCCGGCGTACGACATGCCGGACCAGATTCCGGCCAAGGTCGCGGAAGCGCGCGTCGCCGAGCTGATGCAGCTGCAGCGCTCGGTCATGCGTTCGTTCCACGAGTCGCTGGTCGGCAAGACGCTGCCGGTGATCGTCGACGGCTACGACGCCGAGGCGAAGCGGGTGGTCGCGCGCACGTGGGCCGACGCGCCCGAGGTCGACGGGCGCGTGCTGCTGCCGAAGGGCTGCGCCGAGCCGGGGGCGATGCTCGACGTCACGATCACCAAGGCGCACGACTACGAACTGGAAGGAGCGCTGGTCGCGGCGGACGGCAAGGGCGACGGCAAGAAGCCGGCGGGCGGCAAGGCGAAGAAGCAGGCATGAACCTCCCGAACACGATCACACTGCTGCGCCTCGTGCTGACAGTGGGAGTGTTCGTGTGCCTGGAGGTCGCGACGAGCGTCTCCGGCCTCGGCTTGGACAGTCCGGACCCGACGACGGTCTACATCGCGTTCGTCTTCTTCCTGATCGCCGCCTTCACCGACTTCCTCGACGGCTATCTGGCCCGCAAGTGGAACCTGGTGACCGCGTTCGGCCGCGTCGCCGACCCGTTCGCCGACAAGGTCTTGATCGCCGGCTCGCTGGTCACGCTGCTGCAGTTCCCCATCGCGACCTCGATCCTGACCACGTGGTACGTCGTCGTCGTCATCGCCCGCGAGTTCCTGGTCACCGCGATCCGCGGCGTCGTCGAAGCGAGCGGCAAGCCGTTCCCGGCCGACCAGCTCGGCAAGTGGAAGATGGTGTCGCAGTGCTGGACCGTCGGCGCCTTGCTGACGATGGTCGCCGGCAGCGAGACGTTCGTCTGGGCGGCGCAGTGGGGCTTCTGGGTGTCGCTGGTGCTGACGGTGGTCTCGGGCGCCAACTACGTCTGGAAGGCCCGCTCGATCCTGTTCGCTGGCGCGAAGTGAGCCGCTGGGAACCCCGCCGCGGGATCGCGCTCGCGGCGTGACGGCGCGGCAGCCGTTCGCCATGATGCGCCGCCACCCGGCAACGCCCCGCCGGCCTCTCCCCAACGCATGGCGCGCACAGCCAAGACGAGCAGACCCGTCGGCAAGTTGGCCGTTCCCATCGCCCTCGGTGGCGCCATCGCCGGCCTCGTCGGCGGCCTCGCCACGACGCTGTTCCTGGTGCAGAACCTCGGCGCCAAGCTCGACGACGCCGCGGTCTCGCGCGGTTGGACGATCGGGCTCGTGATCAGCGCCTTCGTCGCAGCGGTCGCCTTTGGCGTCGCCTGGGTGCTCGCCGGCAAGGTCGCCGCGCGCGTCAGCGAAGTCGGGCGCTCGGTGGGCAAGATCGGCCGCGGTGGTGCCGAGGTGCGCGTGCGCATCGACGGCAACGACGAAGTGGCGGCACTCGGCCGTTCGGTGCAGGCGCTCGCGTCGGACCTCACAGCGCTGCTGAAGGACCAGCAGCAGGCGAACGGCGGCATGCACGCGTCGCTCGATCCGCTGGTGCAGCAGCTGCGCGACAAGACCGTGCCGCAGAAGTTCCCCGACGTCGCCGGCTACGAAGTCGACGGCGCGATGAGCAACGGCTCGCGCGGCGGCCTCGACTACTTCGACGTCGTCGCCGTCGTCGGCGAGAACCCGACGACGGTGGCGTACGTCGTCAGCGCCGAAGGCCAGGGCGCCTTGTCGGTGGTGGCGATGCGCATGGCGCGCGACGAACTGCACCGTGCGTTCGCGGCTGGCGCCACGCCGCGCAAGGCGCTGGCGCACACCAACAAGGTCTGCAAGACGCACCTGCCGACCGGCGTCTGCGCCAAGGCCACGGTGCTGCAGTTCGGTGCCGATGGCGCCAAGCTCTACCAGGCCGGCGCGCGCACGCCGCTGCTGATCTGCCATCGCGGCGAGGTGCTGGAGCTCAACGCCGAAGGCCTCGCGATCGGCCTCGACGACGGCCCGGTGTTCGAGAAGTCGCTGCGACCGCAGGAGATCGAGATGAGCCCCGGCATCCGGCTCGTGCTCGGCAACGACGCGCTGCTGCGCGCCGGCGGCCTGCTCGACCTGCTGCGCCAGCACTCGCCGCGGCACACGCGCATGTTCATGAACGTCGTGCTCGGCGGCCTCGAACAGGACGCCGGAGAAGACGGGCTGCGCGAGGACCTGCTGCTGATCACCGTGAAGCGCGCGGGGCAGGAATGAGCGGCTCCGAGTTGCCGAAGGTGCCGGCACCCGCCGGCTCGTTCCAGCGGCTGATCGAGGAGATCTACTTCGCGCGCGACGCTGGCCGCGGCATCCCGCGCACGCTGCTGTGGTTCGTCGAAGAGTGCGGCGAGCTGGTGCGCGCGATCCGCCGCCAGGAACGGCAGAACCTCGAAGAGGAGTTCGGCGACGTCTACGCGTGGCTGGCGACGCTGGCGTCGTTGCACGGCATCGACCTCGAGGCCGTCGGGCGCAAGAAGTACGGGGCGGGTTGCCCGCGCTGCCGCGCGACGCCGTGCAGCTGCCCGCATCCGACCTTGGTGTGAGCCCGCGCCGGGGCCTGCACCCGAGCCGCGGCGACGTTCACTGCTTCCGCTTCGCGAGCCGCGCTTCGATGTCGCTGCGCAGCGTGTCGCTGCAGTTCGGCGCCGCGAGTGCCTGCTGGTAGCCCTCGGTGATCGCCGCTGGATCGTCGCCTCGCCGCTCGGCGATGCGCGTGCGCCAGTAGATCAGGTCGGCGCGCGCGGCCGGCAGCAGTTCGCCGGCGCGGGCGATCGCGCGTTCGGCGATCGCCAGGTCGCCGTTGGTGTCGAGGCAGGTCTTCACCAGGCGCATCCACGCCACCGGCGAGTCGGCGACCTGCTGCGCCCAGCGCTCGCGTTCGGCCACGGCCGCTTCGCCTTGGCCGGTGCGCGCGAGCACGAACACGAGGCCGTCGCTCGCCGCCTCCAGCTTCGGATCGGCGGCGACCGCCGCGCGATAGCCGGCGACGGCGGCGTCGCGCTCGCCGAGCTCCCAGCGCAGCGCCGCGAGGTTGACGTGCACCGGAGCGCGTGCCGGGTCGAGCTCGAGCGCGCGTTCGAAGCTGCGAACGGCGACGTCGCGGTCGCC
>VYME01001040.1_pt1 | contig 12439 bp, 7 predicted proteins | sample 5115281 | NCBI WGS metagenome assembly VYME01 (sample SAMN12291780, study PRJNA351875) | freshwater metagenome | isolation source: freshwater lake | place: USA: Michigan, Wintergreen Lake | collected 2013-08-08
GTCAGCCGAGCGCGGCCGCCCTCGAAGCGCTGTGCACGCGCGGCCTCGGCGACGCGTCGCCGGCCGTGCGCCACGAAGCCGTGATCGCGCTGTCGCACCGCAGCGAACCGGCCGCCCGCGCAGCACTGCAGCAGATCGCCGACGGCGATGCCGACGCCAGCGTGCGCGATCGGGCGCGCCGCGTGCTCGGCGGCAACTGAGTCGCTGCCCTGCGCGTCACTCGTCGCCGCTATTCGTCGGCATCGAGCTGCATCGACAAAGCCGCGAGGCCACGCGCGACCAGACCGCGCACCGCCGACTCCGTGCTGCCCATCTGCTCGGCGATCTGCGCGTAGTCGAGGCCCATCAGTCGCGACATCGTCACCGCATCGCGCTGGTTCTCGGGCAGCTGCTGCACGGCGGCCTCGAAGCGCGCCAGTTCTTCCTTGGCGACCGCGTGCTGGCTCGGCGAGGCGATCGACGCGTAGCAGGCGAGCAGCGCGTCGGCGGCCGGGCCGGCCTCGGGGATGGCGACCTCCTTGGCGAAGTCGCGGCGATCGCGGCTGTGGAACTTGGCGCGATCGAGCACCTTTCGCGTCGCCTGCATGAACAGCCAGTTGCGGAACGCACCTTCGCCGAGCAGCTCGATGCGTTCGGCATCGGCGAGCACTTCGCGGAACACCGACTGCGCGATGTCGACGGCGGATTCGCGCGCGGCGATGGCCTTGCCCGAGCGCGCGCGGATGAAGGCGACGAGCGGCGGCAGGTTGCGGGCGAACAGGCTGTCGAGCGCTTTCGGCTCGCCGCGGCGCGCGGCGACGATCTCCGCGGCGAAATCGCGTTCTTGGCTCATGTCGAGGCGAGGAGTGAGGCGACAGTATAACGAACCCCGCATGACGATCGACGCCCTGCACGTCATCCACCAGTTCCCGCCCGAGAGCCAAGGCGGTTCCGAGCTGTATGCACTCGACGTGGCGCTGCGGCAGCAGGCGCTGGGCAAGAAGGTCGAGGTGTGGAGTGGCACCAAGCATTGGCGCGAGCGGCTGACGATCGACAGCGGCGAGCACCGAGGGCTGCCCGTGCATCGTGTGCATCGCGACGACGGCTACTTCGACCACCACGTCAAGATGTGGCATCCGGGCGTCGAGGCGGCGTTCGGGCGCTTCCTGGTCGAACGGCGGCCCGCGGTCGTGCACGTGCACCACTGGGTGCGCCTCACCTGCAACCTGGTCGAGGTCTGCTGGCGGCACGGCATCCCCGCGGTCGTCACGCTGCACGACTATTGGACGAGCTGTCCGCGCGCCTTCCGTCGCCGCGTTGGCGACGAGGCGTGCCAGCGGCAGCTGTCCGCCGCCAGCTGCGGCGATTGCGTGCCGCGCTACGGCCACGAGTCGCCGCGCGAGATCGCCGAGGGCATCGAGCTGTTCGCCGACCACTACCGCAGTGAGTTGTCGCTGGCCGCCGCGGTGCTGGTCGCCGTCGGCAGCACGGCCGACCTGCTCAGCCGCACGACCGGTGTGCCGCGCGATCGCTACGAGGTGCTGCCGCTCGGCTACCGCCCGCGCTTTCACGGCATGCCGCCTCTGCCCGCACCCGTCGCCGGGGCACCGCTGCGCTTCTGCTTCTGGGGCGGCATCGGCCGGCACAAGGGCGTCGACGTGCTGGTGCGCGCGTTCCGCCGCCTGCAGGCCGCGCGTCCCGGCCGCGCCGAGCTGCACGTGCTGGGCGGCTTCGAGAGCCCCGACTTCGAACGCGAACTGCGCGAGCTCGCGAACGGCCTGCCCGTCGTGTTCCACGGTGCCTTCACTCCGGCGCAGCTGCACGCGGCGGCGCCGCACGTCGGCGTGTTCCCGCGCACGTGCCTCGAGACCTACGGGTTGGTGCTCGACGAGTGCTTCGAACTGCGGCTGCCGTGCATCACCAGCGACATCGGCGCCCTGCCCGAGCGGGCCGGCGCCGTCGGCCTGCGCACGCGGGCCGGCGACGACCAGGACCTGGCGGCCGCGATGCAGCGCTTCGTCGACGAGCCGCAGCTCTGGCCGCAGTTGCGCGCGCGCAGCCCCGCGGTGTCGCCGAGCCTCGAAGCGCACGTCGACGCCTTGCTCGCCGTCTACGAGCGCGTGCGGCAGCAGCCGCGGCGGACGCCGTTCGTGCCGCCGGTCGGCATCGAGCGTCGGCTGCAGTTCCTGATGCTGCAGCGCGAGACGGCGCTCGGCCGTCTGACCCCGCCCGGCGGCCCGCGCTGAAGCCCGTCAGCGTGGCTCGGCTGCCGGAGCTTCTGCAGCGGCCGCGTCGACCGGCCGCCACGTGCGCAGGTCCTCGCAGCCGACCACCGGCAGCGCGAAGGCTGCACACGCCGGCCACGCTGCGGTGTCGCAACGCAGGAACACGTCCGCCATGCGCCGGCGCGCGAGCGGCGTGCAGATGCTGTCCGGCTGCCGCGACCACAAACCGAGCCGCAGCCCGCCTTCGTGCGCGTGGTCGACGTGGCGATGCAGCACGAACGCGTCGATGCCGGGCTCGCGCTGCACCACGGCCCACGCCAGCGCGAACGCCGCCGCCTGGTCGCGTTCGCCGTGCTCGCCGTCGGCGCAGTGGAAGCCCTGTTCGCTGAGGATCACGCGCCGCGGGGCTCCACGCCATTGCAGCTCTGGTCGCGCCAGGTGACGCATCAGCACCGGCAGGTTGCGGAACGTCACGCGTGCTCCGTCGTCGCGGTCGGGGGCGCTGCGATCGCGCCAGAAGCGGCAGTCGAACAGGTCCTCGGGATACGGGTGGAAGGCGACGTGCCAGTCGAAGTCGCCGTCCTGCCGCACGCGCGCGGCGAATGCATCGAGCAGTGCGCGCCCCGGCGCCGCCTGCCGTTCGTCGCCGGCGGCGTAGCGCACGTTCCAATGGTGCTCGAGCGACACGAACACGCGCGCGTTCCGGCTCTGGCTGCGCACGCCGCGATGCACGCAGCGCACCGCCGTCGCGTAGGCGGCGACGACGTCGGCGAGTTCGGCGCGGCCCATGTGGTACCACCACCAGTGCGAGTTCACTTCGTTGCCGACGATCCAGTTCCAGATGCGGCCGTGGGCCTCGTCGCGGTAGCGCGCCGCCAGCATCGCACTCGCCGCCTCGAGCCACGCGCGGCCGTCGGCGCTGTCGGTCGCGAACGCGGCGATGCCGTTCGGTGCCTTGCCCTGACAACCGCCGTGCACGACCAGCCGATCGCGCGCCGGATCGTGGGTCTGGATCGCCAGCAGGATCGCGCTGACGAGCACGCCGGCGCGCGCGAGCGGCGCGACCTGGGCGTCGAGGGCCTGCAGTGGGGCGGTGCGGAACCAGAACGAGCGACCGCCATGCTCGTAGGCGAACGCGTCGTCGCCGCCGTCGGCATCGGCGAGTGCGCCGAGGTCGACGTTCACCGCCGCATGCGCGATGCCGAGTGCCAGCGCATCGTCGACCATCTGCACCTGCAGGCCCTTCTTGCTGCGGGGCGTCGGATACGGCGTCGCATCCTGGGCCGGCGATGGGCAGAGCAGCAGCAGTGCGAACGCGGCGGAGCGGAGCAGCATGGGGGCAGCAGCAACGGGACGAAGTGTTGACGAACCGCTGACGCACAGCGGCCGTCACCGCGGCGATCATGCCCGGATCATGCTCCCGGTGTCGCGTTGGCTCGGTGCGTTCGTGCTCGCTGCGGTCGCCGCGGCGCAGCAGCCCGGATCGCTGGTCGTGCAGGTGCAGGGCGAAGCGCGTGCCGTCGATCTCGCGAGTGGTGCGGTCGGCAAGGCGACCGGCGAGGTGCCGCGGCAACCGCCGCCGCTGCAGCGGCGCATGCACGGCAGGGACTACGCCTCGATCCCGACGCAGGCGGTGTTCAGTCCGGACGGAACGCGCGTAGCCCACGTGCTGCGCACGTTCGGCACGGCGGCGGCCAACGGCGAGATCGTCGTCACCGACGCACACGGCGACCACGCCGTCGAGGTCACCAACGACGGCGGTGAGAACGAGGATCCGTTGTGGAGCGCCGACGGCACGCGCCTGCTGTTCGCGTCGCGGCCGCCGAATGTGCGCCGACGCGTGTGCGAGTTCCACTTCGCCGACGGCAAGACCACGGTGCTCGACGACTACGGCCTGATGCTGTCGCCGCGGCCGCAGCTGCTGCCCGACGGGTTCCTGCTCGGCATCCACCGACGGCCGCATTCGCGGCCGACCGCGCGCCCGAGGTACCACTTCGACCTCGTGCTCGACCCATGTGTGCCCGGTCGCGCCCCCGAAGTCGTCAAGGCAGAGGTGCCGTTGCCGGTCGCGATGCAGGCCTCGGCGAACGGGCTCGTCGTCTGGCTGATGAACGAAGACCTGCTGCTGCGGATCGATCGGAGCAGTGGCCGCATGACGCACCAGTGGCGCCTGCACGAGTTGGGCGATCCGACGTGGCCGGTGCGCTTCGGGCAGCTGGCCGTGCACCCCGACGGCGACCTGGCGGCGGTGACGTTCTGGGGCCTCGGCTGGCAGCAGGGCAAGGAAGGCGGCCGCGACATCGTGGCGCTGGTCGAAGTGCCGGGCGCGAAGGCGCCGAAGGACGCGGTGCCGGTGCGTCGGCACGTCGTCGTCGGCAACGATCCGCGGCTGCTCGGTTTCCCACTCGCGTCGTCGAGCGCGTCGCCAGGAGCGTCGGGCACGAAGGCGGACGACGAAGCGAAGCCCGCGACCGAGCCGCGCTGATGTTGCTCGTCAGTCGCCCAGGTGTTCGAGGTGTGGGACGTGCGCGGTGCGAGCTGCCGTCGACCTTGAAGATTCGATGGTAGGCATCGAATCTTCAAGGTGACCTGAGGGCACCGAATGCCTCGTCGGTCGTGTCGGACCAGGGCGTTCCGGAGGCGGGATCGACCCACGACTCTCACCGTTCGCGCAAGCGTCAGTCGACCGCACTCTCGATCGCGTCGCGCAGCCAGCCGCGCGCGAACGCCCACGAACGCTTCACCGTCGGCGCCGAGACACCGAGCGCCTGCGCCGTCTGTGCGACGTCGAGGCCGGCGAAGTAGCTGAAGCACCGGCGCTAGTCGGCGCGGAGCAAGCTGATCCCGCCGGGCGGCCCGTGATGACGCGATCGGCGGCTCGGCTCACTTCGAGGCTGGTGCCGAGGCTTCCCGGCGTTCGAGCAGGCGAGAGAACAAGACTGGGGCGGGAACGTTCGGTCCCTTCGCGAACGTGAACTCGATGGACCATGCGTCCGAGTTGACGATGACGATCAGCGTGTCGTCATCCAGACGATTGATGCAGCAGTTGGTTGGTTGGACGAAGCCGCGGTCGTCGGCTGGCGGTCTTCGACGAATGTCGCGAGCAATGTGGCCCTCGCGAACATGGCGATCGAGATCCGGGGCGACGGCGATCCAGAAGTCGGCGAAATCGGACAGGGAACTCGGCTTGCCCGTCTGTTCCGCGAACAGCTTGATCAGCCATTGACGATCGGTGGCTTGCTGCAGGGCGGCAGCCAGCTCTGCGGCGACGGCCGGCTGTACCTCGGCCTTCTCGATGCGAACCGTCGGTGCTTCGGGAACCGGGGGCGCGGGCGCAAGGTGCGACTGGTTTGGTAGCGGATCTGCCTCGGCGCTCCTGGCTGGCGGCGGTGCTTCGAAGTTCGTCGTCGTCCCCGTGGCTGCGGACTGGCGCTCTTCGTGAGTCTCCGGTGAGGGTTTGGCGACCGGTGCCGAGGACGAGAGCCAGATCAGGCACGCTGCCAGCGTGGCGGCCGACATGATGATCGCTGTTGTGCTCCCTCGATGCATGGCCATCGATTGTGAGCGTCTTCGTCTTCGGCGGCCATGGCCGGGCCTGCGCCGTCTGCGCGACGTCGAGGCCGGCGAAGTAGCGCAGGCGCACGACTTCGGCCACGTCGGGATAGGCGGCGGCGAGCCGTTCGATCGCACCGTCGAGCACCAGGAAGCCGGCGGCTTCCTGCTCGGAACTCGGATCCGGCAGGCTGTCGAGCGCCAGCGCGGCGCGGCGGTCGCCGGGACCACCGCGCTTGTGCGCCGTGCGGGCGCGCGCGTGGTCGTCGAGGATGCGGCGCATCGCCTCGGCGGCGGCGCCGAAGAAGTGCGCGCGGTTCTGCCACGGCAGCTGCTTTGGACCGACGAGGCGCAGGAACGCTTCGTGCACGAGCGCCGTCGGCTGCAGCGTGTGGCCGGCGCGTTCGCCGCGCAGCGCCTGCTGCGCCAGCGAGCGCAGCTGCTCGTAGACGAGCGGCAGCAGCTTCGCCGTGCGTTCGGCGGGGGCGAGCTGTTCGTTCACCAGCAGCGTGAACGTCGGTGGGTCCGACCCATCGGTCATGCGCGCAGCATAGAAGGCGATCGCGACGAGCACAGAGGTCAGCCCGCGGCCCGCTGCGAGGTCGCCGCCGGATCGGCATGCGCTCACCGCGGCGGTGGCACCTTCGCCGCCCATGCCGCCGCCTGTTCGGCGCGCTGTGGCGACGGCTCGACTGCGTTCCACGCGGCGTAGAACGCGGCCAGGTAGCGGCGCGTGCGCGGCAGTTCGCGGCGGTTCGGCGGCACCAGCGCCGCGAGTCCCTGTTCGGTGGCCAACAGCTGCGCTTCGGCTTCGGCCCAGCGGCCCTGCTTCCAGGCGATGCGCGCGCGTTCGGCCGCAGCGCCGAGCACGAAGCGGCTCTTGTCGCCGTGCTTCTTCGCGTAGGCCTCGGTGATCTCGGCGATCAGCGTCTCCGCTGCGGCGAACGCGCCGGCCTCGACCTGGGAGCGCACGAGCGCCAGCGCCTCGAAGGCGAACGCCGGGTCGTCCGGGCGCGAGCCGATGCGGGCGATGCGCAGCGCTTCTTCGTAGGCGCCCACCGCGTCGGCGAACGCGCCCTTCGCCGCCAGCGTGTCGCCGAGGGCGAGGTGGCCCGCACCGGTGACGTCGTGGTCGACGCCGTACGAACGCAAGAGCTGGGGCAGCGTGTCGCGCACCAGTTCTTCGGCGGCGTCGAGCTGGCCGCTCTCGCGCAGCGCCATGCACAGGTTGAGTTGCGTGACCAGCGTGTCGCGGACCTCGGCGTTCGTCGCCTTGCGGCCGCGGGCCAGCGCCTTCTGCAGGTACGGCACCGCGTCGGCGTAGCGCAGCTGCGACATCAGCAGCACCGCGTAGCTGTTGGTGGCGACCGCCGTCGTCGGCGCATCCTCGCCGAGCACTTCTTCGCAGCGCGCCAGCGTCGTGCGCAGCTCGCCTTCGGCTTCCGCCTGGCGGCTGGCGCGAACCAGCGCGTTGGCGACGTGCAGCCGCGCCTCGAGCGTGTGGCGCGCGTCGGGGCCGAGCAGCCGCTCGCGGATCGCGCGGTTCGTCGTCAGTTCGCGCAGCGAACGTTCGTGGTCGCCGAGACGGCCGACGAGGTGGCCGATCTTCTCGTGCGCCTCGGCGACCTCGATCGTGTCGTTGCCCTGCGTCGCCACCCGGATGCGCAGGCACTCCTCGAACAACGGCAGCGCCTCGCGGTTCTTCGCGTAGTCGAAGTACATCACGCCGAGCCGCCACGCCGCTTCGCCGGTGCGCGCGTGGTCGTCGCCGTAGGCCGCGCGCAGCCGACGGTAGGTGCTCTCGAACATCGGGGCGGCTTCGGTCTCCTTGCCGAGGTCGCGCAGCAGGCCGGCGAGGTTCATCTCCGCGACCAGGGCGTCGACGTGATCGTCGCCGAAGCGGCGGCGCGCGATGGCCAGCGCTTCACGGTAGAGCGCCTCGGCTTCGTCGTAGCGGCGCGTCCGCTGCAGCAACACCGCCAGGCTGTTGCGCGCGATCACCGTCTGCACGTGGTCCTCCCCGTACGCCTGCAGCAGGGCCGGCAGTACCGTGCGGAACGCCTTCTCGGCTTCTTCGAGGCGGTCGACCGCACGCAACGAGTTGGCCTGCACCAGCTGCACGTCCAACACGAGCTCGCGGTCGGCAGGGACGATGCGCTGCGCGAGCTCGAGGGCGAGTGTGTACGTCGCGAGCGAGTCTCCGCGTTTGTCGAGCAGACGCTCGAGCTCGCCGCGTTCGAGCAGCGCCCGCACGTGTTCGGCCGAGGCTTCGCCGTGCAGCGTGCGGCTCGCAGTCAGCGCGGCGTCGATCTGCGGGCGCGCCGCGTCGAGCAGGCCGAGCGACAGGTAGGCCTTGGCGAGCGCCTGGTGGATCGCGGCGGCGACTTCGGGCTGCTCGGCGAACGAACTGCCGACCTTGTCGGCGGCGCGATCGAGCGCCTGCGCCACCGTCGCCGTGCGGCCGAGCTGGCGCACGTCGGCGGCGCCGAGCATGTCGAGCAGGAAGCGGTTGATCGCCGTCGCCTTCGCTTCGTTCTTCTGCGCTCGTTCGCGCTGCTGCGCCTCGGCCTTGGCGAGGCGATCGGCTTCGGCCCGCTGCTTCGCCTCCGCGCGCTGCGCCTGCACGGCGACGTCGCGTTCACCGGCGGCGACGTTCGCCTGCCAGGCGAAGCCGACGACGCCGATCAGCAAGGCGCCGAGCACGAGGCCGGCGGCGGTGAACGCGCCGCGATGGCGGCGCAGCGCCTTGACGAGGCGATAGGACGCACTCGGCGGCGCCGCTTGCACCGGCTCGCCGACGAGATGGCGTTCGACATCGGCGGCGAGGCCGTCGACGGTCGCGTAGCGGCGCTGGCGGTCCTTCTCGAGCGCCTTCATCACGATCCAGTCGAGGTCGCCGCGCAGCAGGCTGCCGAGGCGCCGCGGTTCGCTGCGGCGCTGGGCCGCGATCTTGGCGAGGTCGGCGGTCGACTGGTGCAAGCGCGTCGACGGCTTCGGCGGGTCGACCTCGCGCAGCAGGCGCTGCAGCTCGCCGACCATCGCCGCCGCGATCTGCTGGCGACCGAACGGCGTCGAGCCGGTCAGCAGTTCGTAGAGCAGCACGCCGAGCGCCCACACGTCGGTCCGGGTGTCGACGTTGTCGGCGCCCGCCGCCTGTTCGGGGCTCATGTACTGCAGCGTGCCGAGCACCTGCTGCTCCTCGGTCAGCAGCGCTGCGTCGCTGCGCCGCGAGGTCGCCTTGGCGACGCCGAAGTCGATGACCTTCGCCACCGGCCGTCCGTCCTGGCGCGCGACCAGCACGTTGCTCGGCTTCAGGTCGCGGTGGATGACGCCCTTGCCGTGCGCGTGCTGCACGGCGCGGCAGACCTGCACGAACAGCTCGAGGCGCTCGCGCACGTTCAGCTGCTCGCGATCGCAGAACGCCACCATCGGCGCGCCGGCGACCAGCTCCATGACGAAGTACGGCCGCCCGGTGGCGGTGGCGCCGGCGTCGAACACCTTGGCGATGTTCGGATGGTCCATCATCGCCAGCGCCTGCCGCTCCTGTTCGAAGCGGGCCACGACCTGGCGCGTGTCCATGCCGAGCTTGACGATCTTCAGCGCCACCTGGCGCGCGACCGGCTGCTGCTGTTCGGCGAGGAACACCACGCCGAAGCCACCTTCGCCGAGCTTCTCGACCAGCAGGTAGGGACCGATGCGCGAGCCCGTCCCTTCCTGCAGCACCGCGGCGTTGGCCGCGGCGTCCGCACCGCGCAGGCCGGTGGTCGGCGAGGCGAGGAAGTCGTCGGCTTCGGCGCCGTCGAGCAGACGCTGCACCTTCTGCCGCAGCGCGTCGTCGTTCGCGCACTGGCGGCGCAGGAACGCGTCGCGTGCTCCAGGTTCGAGGTCGAGAGCTGCGTCGAACAGCGCGCGCAGACGATCGGGGCCGGACTCGCTCATGGTCGAAGGGCGCGCATGCTACGCGCGGCGGCCCGAGGAGCCGCCGCCGTGTGCGTTCACCAGCCGACGGTGACGGTGACGCCGTTCGAGCTGACGATGCCCGCGGGGTTGAAGCCGGGCAGGAACGCGATGCTCTGGCCGCTGACCTGCGCGCCGGCGAGTGCCGGGTCGTTGGCGATCGGCATCGTGTAGGTCGCCTGCCCGGCGGTCGGGATCAGCGGGATGATCACGTCGAGGCCGACGAACACGTGGCAGCCCGGCATGCCGAAGAAGTCGAGCGACACGCCCGGGTTCACCCGCGTCGGGCTCAGGATCTGCGCGCCGAGGCCGCTCGCGGCGGCGAACTGCGACGTCGTCCAGGTCAGCGTGCTGCCGAACGCCGGCTTGCTGGTGCGCAGCTGCAGCGGAGCGCGGTTGCCCTGGCCGAACGTGAACCCGAACGGCAGCGTCGCCGACAGGTCGCGGCTGCCGAGGTTGACGTTCGGGCCCGGGCCGGCGCAGCCGACGAGGTAGGAACCGGCGGCGGGCACGTTCTGGAAGACGTAACCGACCGAACCGGTCGTGCGATCGAACTGCAGCTGGAAGCGCACGGTGCCGGTCGCGCCCGCGATCGTCACGTTGTCCCACGTCACGCAGACGAGGTTGCCGCTGTAGTGCAGCTTCACCGTGCTGGTCGCTGGCGTCAGGTCGGCCCACATGCCGTAGCGACGGACCGGGCTGTCGATCCAGTCGCCGCCGCTGACGAAGCTGGAGATCGGATTGCCGCCGCCGACCGACACGTAGCCGTTCGAGCAGACCCACAGCGTCGACGTGCTGCCGCCCGGGAAGGGGAAGCTGCCGACGATCGGCACCGCTTGTTCGCTCTCGTCCGACAGCAGCAGGAAGATCGGGATCAGCGGCGGGTTGATCCACGCGGCACCCGGCACGGCGAGGTAGCCGCCGTTCTGCGGCAGCAGGCGGAAGCCGGTGTTGGCGAGGTCGAACTCACCGACCGGGAACAGCTCGTAGAACGCGTTCGACGCCGCACCGCAGCCGGTGCCGTATGGCGTGCTGTCGGCGACCGCCTGGCCGGGGCCGGTGACGTTCAGGCTGAACGCGCCCGACGCGCTGTTGTAGCCGCCGACGCGGACCCAGTAGACGCCGGGCGTCACGCTGGCGCTGGCCGTCGACTGCAGGTTGCAAGTGTCGTCGTTGCACGCGATCGGCGTCAGCGCCCCGCACGAGCCGGAGTAGATCGCGATCACGGTGTCGAACGCGGCCTGGCCGCAGGTGCTGACGGTCAGCGTGCCGGCCGCCGACGCGCTGTAGAGGAACCACGCATCCTTGCCGATCGGCGCGCAGCTCACCTGGCCCGAGGAGGTCGTCGCCTGCACGCTCTGGAACGGTCCGTTGAGGCCGTCGACCAGCGCGTAGGCGGCGCTGCATTCGTCGTTGGCGAGTGGCGACACCGTCGGCGTCGGCAGCGAGTGCTGCTGCGCAGCCCACACCAGCTGGGCGTCGTGCGGCGTGCCGTTCGTCAGGTTGCCGTCGTTGTCGTCGGCGACGAACACCTGCAACACCGCGTCGGGCTGCGTCGTCGCGTCGGCGACGATCGAGCCGATGACGATCTCGTCGGTCAGCGCCAGCGCCGCCGGCGTGCCGAGCTGGCTGCGCAGTTTCTCACGCAGCTTCCAGCCGAAACCCATCCACGACTGGCCCTGCTCGTGCACGAACGCGCCGTTCGGATACTGCTGCGTGTTGTTGCCGTCGCGCAGGAACGAGCCGATGCCGACGAAGCCACCGCCGATGATCGGCTGGTCGGTCAGGTACTCGGCGAACAGGTCGGCCCAGCCTTCCGACAGACCGCCGACGGTCGACACGCCGCCGTAGTGGTCGTCGAGGCCGTGTGCCCACTCGTGGGCGATGATCGTCGGCTGCGCGGTGTTGATGCAGCCGCCACCGATATCGAAGAAGACCAGCGTGTTGTTCTGGTAGACCGCGTTGCAGGTGGCCGCGAAGTTGACGATCGGCACCACCTGGCTGGCGTTGGCGAGCTGCGGCGAGTCGCCGAGGATCGCGCGCGCGCGGCGGTTGCTGCGGTCGATCCAGTAGGACGCCGTCGCGTGCGAGCTGCGCCCGTCGGTCGCCGTCGCGTCGAAGATGTCGACGGTGTAGTTGCCGCCCGGGGGCAGCGCGAACGAACCGAGCGGCGCCAGGCTGCCCGCGATCAGCTGGTGGTGGCGGCCGTCGATGCCGGAGATCGTCACCGTCGTCGTGGTGGCGATGTCGAACGCCAGCGTGCCGTTGTCGTTGGCGGTGACGACGCCGACGCCCGGGATGTCGAGCTCGATGCCGGCGAGCTGCACCAGCGTCAGCGGGTCGGTCGCGTTCATGCCGGTGCGCGCCCAGCCGCGGACCGTCAGCGTGGTCGGCAGCGGCACCGGCGCAGCGGCCGAGAGCTCCGGCGCATCGCCTTCGACCACCAGCGTCGACGGCGACATCGCCGGGGCCGCGGCCGTGGCGGAGGCCGCCGGCAGGTTCGGCAGCAGGTGGCCGCAGTTCGGACCGCAATGGTGGCGATCGTCCTGCGTGTGCACGACCTTGCCGTCCTTGGCGTCGACATAGACGCGCTGCATCACGCCGTTGGCGTCGCTCGCGTTGCCGACGCGCACTTCCCAGCACAGCACCGGCTGCTGCGGCGAGGCGGCGGTGACGTCGGCCCAGATCACGAGGCGCGGCGCGGGCGCGTTCGCGGCTTCGGCGGG
>VYME01000514.1_pt1 | contig 12438 bp, 11 predicted proteins | sample 5115281 | NCBI WGS metagenome assembly VYME01 (sample SAMN12291780, study PRJNA351875) | freshwater metagenome | isolation source: freshwater lake | place: USA: Michigan, Wintergreen Lake | collected 2013-08-08
GCGCGAGTTCGGGCCCAAGCAGGATGCAGCGGCGGCGAACCCGTTCGCCGCGCAGTTGGCGAAGCTGAAGCTGAAGGGGCAGTGAGGCGGAGAGCGAGCTCGCGCGACCTGCCCCACGCCGACGTTCTCCACTCCGACGTTCGCGGCATGCGCCGCTGCCCGGCTCGGCCCTGGCCGCAGCACGACACCGCCTTCTCGTCCCTGGCGCCGAGCAAAGCCGGGGGCTGTGCCGCGCCGATGAGCAGCGGCCCATGGACCGCCTCCTCCGAGCCCTCGTGGCCGCGCTGCTGCTGCTCGGCGGCAGCCGTGCCATCGCCCAGACCGGCAGCGTCGATCCGACCCGAGCCCAGCTGGCGGCGCTGCCGACCTTCACGCCCGCGCAGATCGAACTGATCGAAGAGCCCGTCGTCGACCTGCGACCGTGGCTGCCGCCGGTCGGCGAACAGCGCCGCAACGACTGCACGTGCTGGGCGATCGCCTACGCGGCGAAGAGCTACCTCGAAGCACGCGACCAGGGCTGGCTGCCCGATCGGCCCGAACGGACGTTCTCGCCGACGTTCCTCTACAACCAGATCAACGGCGGCCGGGACGAGGGCTCGAGCTTCGTCGAGGCGATCCGGCTGATGACGCGCGCCGGCGCGGCGACCTTGGCGACGGCACCCTACGACCCCGACGTCCGGAAGCGCCCCGACGCGCGCGCCCAGGCCGAAGCGGCCGCCTTCCCGCTGCTCGACGCCCAGCTGCTCCCCGACCGCACCGCGATCCGCCGCGCGCTGCAGCGGCGCCAGGTCGTGGTGTTCGGCGCCCACGTCAACCCGGTGTTCCTGTCCGGTCGCTTCACGAAGTACACGCGCGAACTGTTCGTGCGCGACCAGACGCTGCGACAGCCCGGCCAGCCGCACGGCAAGCACGCGATGTGCATCGTCGGCTACGACGACCGCGACGGCGTGTTCCTGGTGCAGAACTCTTGGGGCACGGCGTGGTGCCAGCGCGGCTACGCCCGCATCGCCTACGAGCTGTTCGACGAGATCCGCCTCGCCGACGCCAGCGAAGGCCTGTTCTGCAACTGGGCCGTGACGTTGATCGACGTCGAGGAGAAGGTCGAACGTGGGGCCGACGGCAGCGTGCGCCCGGTGGCGGCCGGCACCGAAGCGCTCGCCGTGCGCGGCCACCTCGACGCGGTCTCGTTCGACGCGAGCAAGCAGGGTTTCGTCTACACGTTCGTGGCCGACCTGCGCGGACCACGCGCCGTGCTCGACACCGTGCGCAGCGTCACCTGGAGTTGGCTCGACGCAGCCGGCAAGCCACGCCGAGCCGTCGTGTCGACGCGCGAGAACGCCTTCGCGTTGGTCGGCGCGACCGACCACAACCCGCTGGAACTGGTCGCCACGGTGGACTCCACCGCCAACCGCGACCCCATGGAAGTGGCCGGCACGCTGACGGGTCCCGTGCCCCGCGCCGAGTTCCGCACCGCGTCGTTGGTGTTCCAGGACCAGTACGGCGGCCGCACCAACGACGGCGCCCCGTCGTGGTATGCGCAGTGCGGCATCGAGGTGCCGCTCGGCGAACAGGCGCAGATCCGCGAAGTTCGCTGGGACATCGGTGGCATGAACCGGCTCGAACCCAAGCAGGTGAAGCGGCCCAACAACGGTCCGGCGGAGACGCAGCAGGCCGGTGGCCTGACGCGCGCGCCGAACGAAGTGACGTGCGAGATCGTCTACACCGACGGTGGCAGGAAGACGCTGCGCGGCACGCCGACCTTCACCGACGTCGTGCGGGACGAGGCGGCGATCGAGGCGAGTTGGCGCGAACTGCCGCCGGGCCCCGACGGCCGCCCGACCTACGCGTGGACGCTGCGCGTCGATCTGCCCTGGATGCGGCAATGGACCTTCGACGTCGACCATGTCGACTGGGAACTCGATCCGTGGCTGGTGCAGCCTCGGCGCACCGAGAACCAGATCTCGCACGACTGGGCGATCAGCGGCACCAGCGATCGCGACTTCCGCGCCACCGCCGTGCTGCACAAGAAGGACGGCAGCACGGAACGGCTGGAGCGATGGATCGAACTCGGCCCGAGCGCTCGCTACGACGACGCCGACCGCCTGGCGCTCCGTGCTCACGACGTCTACATCGGGCGCGTCGACGGCCAGCCGCGCTGGCGCAGCGTGTTCCACCTCGTCGGCGACCGCGAACAACTGGCGAAGGTGCAGGACGTCGTCTTCGTCGGCCAGTACGCAGGGGCTCCGGCCCGCTGGCCGATGGCCGCGACCCGCCCCGAGGTCGGCTACTCCTGGAGCACCGACGGCAGTGGCCCGGCCACCGCGGTGATGGAGTTCCGGCTGGCCGGCGTCGCCCGCTCGCTGCGCTCGGTGCACACGCCGCGCGCGCCGATCGACGATCGGCTGCTGGTGACGGCCAGCCTGCCCGAGCAAGCGGACACGACCGTCGAGCTGCCGGACGGCACGTCGTTCGTGGGCTGGTCGCTGCAGCTCGGCTTGCACGGGCCGACCGACGAACTGCTCGGCATCCGCCACGTCGAGTGGCAACACCGGGTGCGCGGCCGCGCCGAACGGACCTCGCGACCGACGATCTGGCTCGAGTGGCCGCAGCTGTGCGAGCTCAGCACGATCGCCACCGGCGCGCAGCGAGTCGAGGCGGCCGTCACCTACCACGACGGCTACCGCGAACACGTCGACACGTTCGTGACGCCGGGCAGCCCGCTGCCACCGAAACCGGCGTTGGCGCTGCGCGTGCGCGAACGGCACGCCGGGTTGCACCCGGACTGGCAGACGCCGCGCTGGCACACGATCGTCGAACTGGTCGGCAGCGGCGATGCGTTGGCCGAACTGACGAGAGCCGAGCTGCGGGAACTCGACCCGTGGGGCCACGACGCCGCCGATCGCCGCCAGACGTTCGGCCCGGATCGGCGGCTGGAGCTGCTCGTCGACGGACCGCGCCACCTCGTCTGCAACCTCGAACGCAGCGACGGGTCCAAGCTGCACGTGACCGGCACCGTCTACGCCGAGGCCCCGGTGCGCGACGAGTTCACCGTCGACGCAGCCCTGCGGCCACAGCCCGATGGCTCGCCCAAGAAACGCGTGCACTGGCTGCAGGGTCGCCTCGGTGCGGTCGCGGCGGTGCAGTGGCTCGCCGCCGACGGCGCCGTGCTGCAGCGCACGACCACACCCCGCATCGGCCTCGTCACCGGCTTCCCGCTGGTGCAGGCCGTGACCGCCGCGGCACCGACGCGGGCGGTGCTCGAACTGACCGACGGCAGCCGCCGTGAGCTCGCCGTGCCCACCACGCCGGTCGCGGGCTTCGTCACGTTCGCAGCCACGAGTCGCCACCATGGCGACGACCGCTACGAGGTCGACCTCGAGCTGGTCGGCGATCCGGCGGCGCTGGCCCACTTCGGTCACTACGCGGGCTTCGAACTGCGCGGCCGAACGGACGATCCGGCCTGGCCGCGGCTGACCGCGTTCTCGCGGCGCGGTCGACGGTTGCTGCTGCCCGCCGGCGAACACGAGATCCTCCACATCGCCACCACCCGCGACGGCGAACGCCACCAGCTGCCGGGCGGCCGCTTCGTCGTCGGCGGCGAACGCCATACGGCCCTGGCGCTGCGCTGCACGGAAGATCCCAGGCCAGCGAACGCGATCGGCGCCCCACTGCGCCGCTACCAACTGGTCGGCCCCGAGCGCCTGCTGCTGCAGGTGCGCAGCGTCGGCTACCGCGTCGGCTTCGCCGGCGAGCGCCGCATCACCCGCCGCTTCAGCGGCAGCAGCGACGGCTTCCTGCTGCGGCTCACCGACGAGCCGAAGGCCCAGCCGGTGCGAGCCATCGTCGAACTCCCCGGCAACCAGCGCCTCGAGCTCACCTGGCAGCCGTGAGCGGGCGACCGCGGCCGCCGATCCGGGTGAGTTCGGGCCGATGCAGAACGCGCCAGCGGCGAACCGTTCGCGACGCAGTGGGCGAAGCGGAGGCGGAAGGACGAGTCGCCACCACCGAGCCGATGGCCCAGCGCCCCCTGACCGCTACGATCGCGCCGATGCAGGATGACGAACAGGCCCGCCGGCACGCTCGTCGGCACTGGCCGATCACCGTGCACGCGCTCGGCAGCGAACCACCGCTCGACGCCACCACGCCGCTGGAGCGCATCGGCATGATGTGGGAGCTGGTCGTACAGGCGTACGCCGTCGCCGGCATCGCCATCCCTGACTACGACCGCGCGCACACGCCGGTTCGGGTCGTTCCCCGCGACCAGGCAGACGCGCCGTGACGTCGCTGGACTTGCTGAACACGGACTTCCGCGACCTGCTTCAGTCGCTGTGCGAAGAGCGAGTCGCGTTCCTGGTCGTCGGCGCCTATGCCGTGGCCTACCACGGACACCCGCGCACCACGGGCGACATGGACATCTGGGTGCACGCGACGCCGGACAACGCTGGTCGAACGTGGCGTGCACTCGCTCGCTTCGGAGCCCCGCTGCAGGCTCTCGGCGTGACCCAGCAGGACTTCGAGCGCCCCGACATGGTGGTGCAGATCGGTGTCGCACCACGACGGATCGACCTGCTGACGGGCATCAGCGGCGTGCGCTTCGCAGATGCCTGGACGCAGCGCGTCGAAGTACCTTGGGGCGGCCACCAGGTTGCGTTCCTGGGGCTCGAGGACCTGCTGAAGAACAAGCGCTCCACGGGCCGCGCGAAGGATTCCCTGGACGCGGAAGAACTGGAACGTCGCCGCAAGGCCCCCCGCACGTGATCCAGGCCGACTGGGATCCAGGCCCCACGTGATCCCGACCAGGACGACCGTCGCACCCCTCAGAACACGGTGAACAGGCTGATCGACAGCAGGTGGTTCTCCTTGTCGTCGCCCGGACGATCGATCCACTGGTTCAGGTAACCGACCTCGATCCACACCCTCGGCGCGTCGGCGAGCTGGAAGCCGAGGCCAGCGAACGCGCGGTTCTGGCGGAAGCCCGTGCGCTCGCCCCAGTCGGTGTCGTTCAGGTCCCAGAACGCTTCGTCCCAGACGCTGACGAACAGGCTCTTGTCGCCGGTCAGTGGCACCATCGCCTTGCCCATCACGCGCAGGCGGTGGCCGGTGTCGCCGTCGGTCTCGACGAAGCGCTGCTCGAGGCGCGCGCGGCCCTGCAGCGTGAAGCCTTCGGTCGGCGCGTTGTAGGTCAGCTGCTGCCACAGCCGGTTCTCGCCGAACTCGTCGCGGCGCACCGGGTCGGTGGCGATGTAGGCGTAGCCGGCCCACATCGTGAAGCGATCGTTCAGCGCCCAGCCGAGGCCCGGGCGCAGCAGCCACTGGTCGAAGTGCTCGCCTTCGTCGCGCAGCCGGTCCTGCACGTCGAGCCACCAGCGCAGCGGCGCCAGCGAACCGTCGGCGGCGGCGAGCTTGCCCTGCGCGAACCAGCCGAACCAGGCGCCGCCGTCGTCGACGGTCTGCGCGGTGGCCGCAGCGCCGAGGCACGCGGCGGCGCCGACGAGGAGCGACGGACGAAGGGCGAAGAACGAGGCGAGCGATCGCATGCGCGCGACTGTGCAGAGCCCTGCCGCCGTCGACGAGTCAAAATCCGTTGAGCAGCCTTTACAACCCGCGGCATGAGCGAGGCCCCGATCCACGTCCGCACCACCGTCGATGGTCCCGTCGCCACGATCACGCTCGACCGCCCCGACGCGCGCAACGCCTACAGCGACGCGATGTGCGAACAGCTGGTCGAAGCACTCGCCGCGACCGAACGCGACCCCGCCGTGCGCTGCACGATCGTCACCGGCGCCGGCAAGGCGTTCCACGCCGGCGGCGACGTCAAGGCGATGAAGGAGCGCAGCGGCATGTTCGCCGGTGACCCGGCGGAACTGCGGTTGCGCTACCAGCGCGGCATCCAGGCGGTGCCGCGCGCCATCGCGCAGTGCCAGAAGCCGCTGCTCGCGGCGATCAACGGCCCGGCGATCGGTGCGGGCCTCGACCTCGCGTGCATGTGCGACCTGCGGCTCGCCGCGCGCTCTGCCCAGCTCGGCTCGACGTTCGTGCGCGTCGGCCTCGTGCCCGGCGACGGCGGCGCGTTCTTCCTGGCGCGCGTCGTCGGCTTCCCGCGCGCGCTCGAGCTGATGCTGACCGGACGTGTCGTCGACGCCGACGAAGCGCTGCGCATCGGCCTCGTGCACGAGGTCACCGAGCCCGACCAGCTGCTGCCGCGCGCGCGCGAACTGGCGCTGCAGATCGCCGCGCATCCGCCGATGGCGGTGCAGCTGACGAAGCGCGCGGCGTATGCGAGCTGGCAACAGGACCAGGCGACGGCGCTGGAGCTGGCGGCGACCTACCAGGGCATCGTGCAGAACCTGCCCGAGCACGCGCGGGCGCTCGGCTCGTGAGCGGACCGCCGAGCCCGCCGGCGAACGCACCGTCGCGCACGGTGCACTGCGCCGATGCACTGCAATGGCTGCCGGCGAACCCGCTGGCCAGCGGCTGCTCGCTGCTGACGTCGTTGCCCGACGTCGTCGAGTTCCGCCACCGCGACGTCGAACGCTGGCATCCGTGGTTCGTCGCGGCGGCCGAGCTGGTCGTGCGCAGCACGCCGAAGGACGGCTGCGCGGTCTTCTACCAGACCGACGTCAAGCGCGATGGCGCGTGGGTCGACAAGGGCTTCCTCGTGCAGCAGGCGGCGCTGGCGGCAGGGGCCACGCTGCTGTGGCACAAGATCGTCTGCCGCGCCCCGGCGGGCCAGGCGACGTTCGCGCGGCCCGGCTACGCGCACCTGCTGTGCTTCGCGTTCGATCGCCGCGACGCGATCGAACACGCCACCGCCGACGTGCTACCCGAGCTCGGCGCGATGAGCTGGCCGCGCGCGATGGGCCGCAGTGCGTTGGAGTTCGTCGTGCCGTGGCTGCGCGACCATGCCGGCTGCACGACGATCGTCGATCCGTTCTGTGGCGTGGGCACGGCGCTGGCAGCGGCGAACCACTTCGGCCTGCACGCGATCGGCGTCGAGCTCAATCCGGGGCGGGCGGCAGCGGCGCGCGACCTCGCCTGGTGACGGTGTGCGGCGAGCGCTGCCAACGCGCGCGACGATGGCCTTGCGCGCCGCGAACGCGGGCCATGGTGGCCTTGCGCGCCGCGAACGCGACGCCGACGCTGCCGTCATGCGTCGCCGCACCTTCGCCCTGTCCGGCCTGTGCCTGCTGCTGCTCGCCGCGTGCGAGACGCCGCCGAACACGCCGGCGCTGCCGAACACGATCTACCTGCTCGGCCGCTTCCCGGCCCCGCATGCGCGGGAACAGCTCGCCGGCGAGTTGCGCCAACGCGGCTACCGCATCGCCAACGACCTCGACGACAGCGTCGACACGGTCATCGTCGGCATGCCGCCGCTGGCGCCGGACGGCGATCGCCTGCTGGCCCTCGAGGACGTGCCCGAGTATCGCCGCGCCGTGCGCCGCGACCTGCGCCAGCTGACGACCGAACAGGCCGTGGCGTTGCCGGTGCGCTGAACCATGCGCCTGCCGTTCGCCGCCGCGTTGCTGTTCGCCGCCTGCTCGACCCACTCCTCGCCGATGCCAGCACCTGCCGAGCCGTTCGTCGTGTTGTCGTGGAACGTGCGCTACGGCAGCGCGCGCGACGGCGACGACGCGTGGCCGCATCGCCGCGAGATGCTGGCGGCGGCGATCGCCGCCGAAGATCCCGCCGTGCTCGGCGTGCAAGAGGCGCTGCACGGCCAGCTCGAGTTCCTCGATGGCAAGCTGCCCCACCACCAGCGCATCGGCATCGGCCGCGACGGTGGCCAGCGCGGCGAGCACGCCAGCCTCTACGTCGACAGGCGCCGCTTCGAGATCGCCGCGTCCGGCACGTTCTGGCTGAGCCCGACGCCGGACGTCGTGGGCTCCGTCGGCTGGGACGCGGCGCTGACGCGCATCTGCACCTGGGCGACGCTGCGCGAACGCAGCAGCGAACGCACGCTGACGGTGTGGAACGTGCACTTCGACCACCGCGGCGCCGAGGCCCGCACGCGTTCGGCCGAGCTCGTGGCGCAGCGGCTGCGCAGCATGCCCGGCCCGCACGTCGTGCTCGGCGACTGCAACACCGGCGAAGCCTCGCCGCCGCTCGCGGCCCTGCACGCGGCCGGCCTGCGCGACACGTTCCGCGACCTGCATCCGGACGCGCGCGCCGTCGGCACCTTCCACGCGTTCCGCGGTGGCACCGATGGCGACAAGATCGACTACGTGCTCGCGTCGACGGGGCTCGTCACCCGGCGCGCGGCGATCCGGAACGCGCCGGGCCCGAACGGCCGCTGGCCAAGCGACCACCACGCCGTCATGGCGACGCTGGTGTTCGCGCGCTGAACGCATGCCCCGACGGCGAGGTCTCGTGAGATGGCGGTCTCGGTCCGCGCCGCCGCACGCACTCACTCGAAGCGCAGCGCCTCGACCGGATCGAGGCTCGCGGCCTTCCACGCCGGCCACAAGCCGAAGAACAGGCCGACACTCGCCGACCCCGCGAACGCGAACACGCGCGCCCACATCGGGGTCACCGCGCTCAGCTGCGGCACCGCGGCGCCGATCAGCGCCAGCAGGCCCTCGGCGACCAGCAGCCCGAGCACGCCGCCGATCGTGCACAGTACCATCGCCTCGACCAGGAACTGGAACAGGATGTCGGCGCGGCGCGCACCGACCGCCTTGCGCAGGCCGATCTCGCGCGTCCGTTCGCGCACCGACACCAGCATGATGTTCATCACGCCGACGCCGCCGACCAGGAAGCCGACGGTCGACAGCAGGAACATCACCGCCAGCACCGCGAACACGATGTCGTCGAACGCGGACACCAGCGTGTCGGCGGTGTTGACCTCGAAGTTGTCGTTCTCGTTCCAGCGCACGCGCCGCTGCTTGCGCAGCACGGTGCTGATCTCCTCGATCGCCTCCTGCAGCTTGCCGCTCTTCGCACGCACCGCGAGGAAGTGGTCGTCCTCGCTCGGGTAGAAGCGGCGCATCGTGTAGTAGGGCCCGAGGATCAGCGCGTCCTCCTCGTTCGGCCCGCCGAGCGGCGAGTCCTTGCGCTTCTCGAGCGTGCCGACCACGGTGTAGCCGCGGCCGTCGACCAGCACCTGCTTGCCGAGCGCACCGCCGTTCGGGAACAGCGCCTTGCCGACGGCGTGGCCGAGCACGACCACCGGCACGCGGTGCTCGTTCTCCTGCTCGGTGAAGAAGCGGCCTTGCTCGAGCACGCGGTTGGCGACCTCGACGTTGTCGGGGAACACCCCACGCACGCGCGGCGAGTCGACCTCTTCCTTGCCGGCGACCGCGCGCTTCAGGAACATCGGCACCTGGATCGCCGGCGAGATCAACTCGACCGACGGGCAGTGCCGGCGGATCGCCCACGCGTCCTCGAGCCGCAGCGGCCGCCGCTGCCGCAGCTCGCGCGACATCGGCCCCAGCTGCACGAACGGCATGCGGTAGACGTAGATGTTGTTGGTGCCGAACTGCTCGACCTGGTCGACGACCGACTGGCGGAAGCCGTTCAGCACCGAGGCGACGGCGACCACCAGCAGCACGCCGATGAAGATGCCGAGCACCGTCAGGAACGAGCGGAAGCGGTGCGCGTCGAGCGTCTCGAACGCCAGGCGCACGTTCTCCCGGATGGCGACGAAGCGGCGCATGGTCATTCCGTCCGCAGCGCCTCGATCGGGTCGAGGTGCGCGGCGCGGCGCGCCGGGTGGATGCCGAAGAACACGCCGATCAGCGTGCAGATGCCGAACGCCAGCAGCGGCGCCCAGACCGGGAAGCGCGCCGGCAGCGGCGTGAACGCCGCCAGCAACTCGGCCGCGCCGTAGGCGAGGGCGATGCCGATGGCGCCGCCGAGGCACGACAGCAGCACCGCCTCGATCAGGAACTGCATCTCGATGTCGCGCTGGCGCGCGCCGACCGCCTTGCGCACGCCGATCTCGCGCGTCCGCTCGATCACCGACACCAGCATGATGTTCATGATGACGATGCCGCCGACGACCAGCGAGATGCCGACGACGAACATGGCGACGGCGAAGATGGTGCCGGTCAGCGTCGCCCACAGCGAGTTGATGCCGTCGGCGGTCAGGAAATCGAAGTCGTCGGCATCGCGCGGCTGCAGGTGGTGGCGCGCGCGCAGCACGCCGCGCACTTCGTCCATGGCGACGTCCATGCGTTCGGCGTCGGCCGCCTGCACGCTGATGTTGATCGAGCGCTGGCTGCCGAACAGCTTGCGATGCAGCGCGAACGGGATCTTCAGGTAGTTGTCCTGCGACACGCCGAGCAGGCTGCCCTTCTTCACCGCGACGCCGACGACCTGCAGCGGCACGCCCTTCACCCGCAGCTCCTTGCCGATCGGATCGAGACCTGGGAACAGGCGCTCGGCGATGTCGTGGCCGACGAAGCAGACCGGCGCGCCGCTCTGCTCCTCGTGCTCGGCCAGGATGCGGCCGTCGGCGACGTCGAAGGGCTCGATCTCGAGCAGGCGCCAGGTGATGCCGCCGACGTCGACGTCGCGCAGCTCGTAGCGGTCGCGGCGCAGGTCGACGGTGGCGTGCACCTCGTAGGCGACCGCAGCGGCGCTCGGGCAACGCTCGGCGATGGCGCGCGCGTCGGCGGGCTCGAGCTTGCGGTTCTTGCGCGCCGCGTCGAGGAACTGCTGGCGGTTCGTGATGATGCCGAACCGCTGCACGACGAAGACGCCCTTGCCGAGGTTCGACAGCTTCTCGCTGACGTAGGCGTTCAACCCCTGGATCACCGACCAGGTGGAGACGATGGCGGCGATGCCGATGATGACGCCGAGCAAGGTCAGGAACGAGCGCAGCCGGTTGGCCCAGATCGACTCGATCGCCAGCCGCACCGCCTCGAGGAAGCTCACGTCGCCTCCGTGCGCGTGCGCAGCTCGTCGCTGGCGATCAGGCCGTCGCGGATCGTCACCACGCGCGCCGCGTGGTCGGCGATGTCGCGTTCGTGGGTGACGACGACGATGGTGTTGCCCGCCCGGTGCAGGCGCTCGAACAGCGCCATGATCTCGTGCGAGGTCTTGCTGTCGAGGTTGCCGGTCGGCTCGTCGGCCAGCAGCAGCGACGGCCGCGTCACCAGCGCGCGGGCGATGCTGACGCGCTGGCGCTGGCCGCCGGACAGCTGGTTCGGCCGGTGGTCCATGCGGTCGCCGAGGTCGACTTCGCGCAGCGCCTCTTCGGCGCGCGCGCGGCGCTCGGCCGGCGGCACGCCGCCGTAGATCAACGGCAGCTCGACGTTGCGCAGCGCGGTGGCACGCGCCAGCAGGTTGAACGTCTGGAAGACGAAGCCGATCTCCTTGTTGCGGATGCGCGCGAGCTGGTCCTGGTGCAGCTGCGCCACCGGCTCGCCCGACAGCCAGTACTCGCCGCTGGTCGGCGTGTCGAGGCAGCCGATCAGGTTCATCAGCGTCGACTTGCCGGAGCCCGACGGGCCCATGATCGCGACATACTCGCCGCGGCGGATCACCAGGTCGACGCCGCGCAGTGCGTGCACGGTCGTGCTGCCCATCGCGTACGAGCGGGTCAGCGCCTCGGTGCGGATGACTTCGTCGCTCATCGGCTCGCTCCTCGGTGCACTCAACGTTCGACCGGTGCCAGGGCGGCCCCCATGCGCTTCTCGTCGAGCTCGACGCGGTCCCATTCCTTCAGCGTGCGCAGCGCCGCGTTCGGTCCGGTGATCACCTCGTCGCCTTCGGCGAGGCCCGCCAGCACCTCGACGTCCTGCGTCTCGCCGATGACGCCGAACGTCACCGGCACGAAGCACGCGCGGCCATCGCGGCGCACGAACACGCCCTTCGTCTCCTTGCGGCGCTGCCGCTCGGCGGCGGTCAACACACGCTCCTTTTCGCCCTGCTTCGGCTCCGGCGGCGGCACGTAGACGCCCTTGTCGTCGAACTCGAGCTCGCGCGCGGTCTGCGCCTGGAACGGCACCACCAGCACGTCGCTGCGTTCCGCCGTGGTGATGCGCGCGTTGGCGGTGAAGCCCGGCCGCAGCGAGGCCGGCGGATCGATCAGCCGCACGACGACCTTGAACTCCTTGCTCTGCTGGTTCTGGCTGCTGCTCGACGCCGTCGTCTCCTGGATCGGGCTCTGGCCGATCTCGGTGACCTTGCCGACCAGCTTCACGTCGCGCATCGCCTCGACCTCGACCTCGGCCGACGCCCCGATCGCGACCTCGACGATGTCGGCTTCGGCGACGCGGATCTCCGCCTCGATGACCGACATGTCGGCGATCGTCATCAGCGTGGCGACCGGGTTGCTCTGGATGCCGGGCACGGCGCGTTCGCCCTTCTCGACGTTCAGCTTGGTGATCAGGCCCGAGAGCGGGGCGCGCAGCACCGTCTTGCTCGCCATGTCGGTGGCACGCGCCAGCGACGCGCGCACCGACGCCAGCCGCTGCTTCGCCGCCGCCAGGCCCG
>VYME01000710.1_pt1 | contig 12438 bp, 7 predicted proteins | sample 5115281 | NCBI WGS metagenome assembly VYME01 (sample SAMN12291780, study PRJNA351875) | freshwater metagenome | isolation source: freshwater lake | place: USA: Michigan, Wintergreen Lake | collected 2013-08-08
GTTTGACGAGGTTTTCGCTACCCTCCCTTTTTGTCTCTTATGCAGACTTTCGAGTTCAAGGGTTCAACTCAATCGAGCCATTCACTACCGCCCACTCAGGGGATTCAAACCAATCTCATCTTAACATAAAGCCGTCCTAATGGGACGGGGCTTTAACCCAAAATTTTGGTAATTTGATTGATAATTTATTTTGCCTGTTCTCTACACCTAGCCGCTAATGTCCGCTTTTCAACTACAAGCACCCTTTCAACCCACCGGGGATCAACCGGCAGCGATCGATAAATTAGTGGATTCCCTGCAAAACAGGCATCGTTTCCAAACCCTCTTGGGGGCAACCGGCACCGGTAAAACTTTCACCATTGCCGCTGTGATCGAGAAAATTGGCAGGCCTACCCTTGTCCTTGCCCATAATAAGACCCTGGCCGCCCAATTATGCAACGAATTGCGGCAATTTTTCCCCAATAACGCCGTGGAATACTTTATCAGCTATTACGACTACTATCAACCGGAGGCTTACATTCCCGTCAGCGATACCTACATCGAAAAGAGTTCTTCGATTAATGATGAGATCGATATGCTGCGCCATTCGGCCACGCGCTCGCTGTTTGAACGCAGGGATGTGATCGTCGTCGCTTCCATTAGTTGTATTTATGGTTTGGGAATGCCCGCGGAATACTTGAAAGCGGCGATTTCCTTAACAGTTGGTCAAGAGTTCGACCAAAGGCAATTATTACGGGCCTTGGTGTCAGTGCAGTACAATCGCAATGATTTAGAGTTAACTCGCGGTCGTTTTCGTCTGAAGGGCGATATTTTGGAAATTGTTCCCGCTTACGAGGATCGGGTTATTAAAATTGATTTTTTTGGCGATGAGATTGAAAGTATTCGTTATCTCGATCCCCTGACGGGGGAAGTTTTGCAAAAATTAGAGCGAATTAGTATTTATCCGGCCCGTCACTTTGTTACCCCGGAGGAGCGTTTAGAGGTGGCCTGTCGGGATATTAAAACCGAGTTAGATAACCGTTTATTGGAGTTAGAAAAAGCGGGCAAATTACTGGAAGCGCAACGTTTGGATCAGCGGACTCGTTATGATTTAGAAATGTTGCAGGAAGTGGGTTATTGTAATGGCGTGGAAAATTATTCGCGGCATTTAGCGGGTAGGTTAGCGGGGGAACCGCCGGAATGTTTGGTGGATTATTTTCCCCAAGATTGGTTATTAGTTGTGGATGAATCTCATGTTAGTGTGCCGCAAATTCGCGGGATGTATAATGGCGATCAATCACGAAAAAAAGTTTTGATCGATCACGGGTTTCGTTTACCCAGTGCTGCGGATAATCGTCCTTTGAAGTCGGAAGAATTTTGGCAGAAAGTTAATCAATGTATTTTTGTTTCGGCCACTCCGGGAGATTGGGAATTAGAACAGTCAGAAAATCACATTGTCGAACAAATTATCCGACCGACGGGAGTTTTAGACCCTGAGATTTTTGTGCGACCAACCGAGGGACAAGTGGATGATTTATTAGGGGAAATTAAGGAGCGAGTGCGGTTAAATGAACGGGTTTTGATTACCACTTTAACTAAACGCATGGCGGAAGATTTAACCGAATACTTGCAAGAAAGGGGAATTAAAGTTAGATATCTACATTCAGAAATTCAATCAATTCAACGGATTGAAATTATCCAAGACCTGCGAGAAGGGGTCTTTGACGTGCTGATCGGGGTGAATTTGCTTCGCGAAGGGTTAGACTTGCCGGAAGTGTCTTTAGTGGCGATTTTAGACGCAGATAAGGAAGGATTTTTAAGGGCTACCCGCTCTTTAATTCAAACTATCGGCCGGGCCGCTCGTCATATTCGCGGTCAGGCAATTCTTTACGGAGATAATCTCACCGATAGTATGATTAATGCGATCGAAGAAACCAAGAGACGGCGCGCTATTCAACAGGAGTATAATCAGAAACATGGGATTATTCCGCAACCGATTGTTAAAAGGTCAAGTAATTCAATTTTGGCTTTTCTGGATATTTCTCGTCGCCTAAATTCCCAACAATTAGAGCAGGTTTGTGAGAATATAGAAGAGCTTTCTTTGGAACAAATTCCCGAGTTAATTCAACAACTAGAAGCGCAAATGAAAGAAGCGGCGAAAAATCTAGAATTCGAGTCAGCAGCTAAATATCGTGATCAGATTAAGCAATTGCGAGATAAGTTATTAAATCATCTTAGATAAACCTATGACTAGATTTATTCATGACCAGTTTGCCAAAGATTATCTCGAAGAATTATTATCTTCCCTAGGAGAGGTAAAATCTGCACGGGTTGTACGAGGAGAAGTACGAGAAATCGATGTCTGGTTTTCACCCCAGATTCTCGATAATAATCCTAGAGAACTACTGGGATTACTGGGAAAAATGGCGATTAATCCCTGTTTATTTGAACCCTTTCGTAATCCTGTCACCGCTACAGAAATTAGAACTTGTCTGTTAAAACTATTGGAAGTGGAAGGGGAAATTAATCGTCAAGCAAATCGTCAGAAAACGAATGTTAACGATGGGGAAATCCCCCGTCTCTGGATTTTGACTCCCAGTGCTTCCTCGCAACTGTTAGGAGGATTCGGAGCTAAATTAGATGAGGAGAATTGGGGGGAAGGTATCTATTTTTTGGCTCCCTCTTTACGCACGGCAATCACCGTTATCCATCAATTACCCCCAACAGAAGCAACTCTCTGGTTAAGAATTTTAGGCCGGGGAAAAGTACAAGCAAGGGCGATCGATGAGCTAGAATCGTTACCAGAGGACCATCCTTTTCGGGTAAATGCTCTAGAATTATTATTAAACTTGAGAACTTCTTTAACTAACGATCAAGAGCTTGAACAGGAGGACAGAGAGTTAATTATGAGATTATCACCTTTATACACTTCCCGTCTTCAGGAAGAACTGGATGCTGGCCGTCAACAGGGTCTTCAACAGGGTCTTCAACAGGGTCTTCAACAGGGTCTTCAACAGGGTCTTCAACAGGGTCTTCAACAGGGTCTTCAACAGGGTCTTCAACAGGGTCTTCAACAACAAGGAGAACGTCTGGTGATAGAAAATTTATTGAAAGCTCGTTTTGGTAGTTTAGACCCAGATTTGTCCCTAATCATCGATCGCATTTTATTATTACCAGTGGAGGAGTTTACCCCTTTAATAATTAATTCATCTCGCACGGAATTAATTGCCCACTTTTCTAATTAAAAGAATAACTCAATCCTTTGATGATACTGGATTTTGAAATTGGCTGATTAACCAGCAACCTATTATTATCTTTCTCAATCTACGAGAATTTGCCAGGCAATTTTCCAGGCAAATTCGGGGATATGGAGGATTGTTCTGGAACCAACATCAGCTTTCTTGCTAATTTGTGGCCAATTAGCGGCAATTTAGCTCTGATGACCTGAGAATAGCTTTTCTAAAGCTTCCTTCAAGGTTGGTTCCATGACAATTTTATTTTGATAAGCAACTGTTACTCTAGCGATTGTCGGGACACTATTTTGGTCTGCCACTAGATACAAAGGTTCTACATAAAGCAGAGATTGTTCAATGGGAATAATTAATAGGTGTCCTTGCAAAACTTTAGAACCGTCCCGATTCCAAAGGGAAATCTGTTGAGAAATATCTGGATCTTGGTTAATTAAAGCCTCAATTTGATTCGGTCCATACACTAACCTTTGTTTAGGAAATTGATAGAGTAATAACTTACCATACTCTCTATCATCTGAACGCGCTGCTAACCAAGCGATTAAATTTTGCCGACTAGAGGGAGTATAGGGATGGAGGAGAATAAATTCTTCTTTGTCGGAATCGGGCAGTTTCATGATTAAATAATAGGGTGATACAGCCTGTGGTTCCGTGCCGTAAATTTCTAGGGGAATTTCCCATTGATCCTCCCGATTATAAAATACTTGCGGATCGGTCATGTGATAGGTTAATAATCTTTCCGCTTGGGTACTAAATAAATCTTCGGGATAACGGATATGACTGCGGATAGTTTTTGGCATTTCTGCTAAAGATTTAAAGAGATGAGGAAAGATTTTACTCCAGGTCTGAATGATTGGATCATTTTCATCGGCAACATAGAAATTCACCGTTCCATGATAGGCATCCACTACCACTTTGACCGAATTGCGAATATAGTTAAATTTATCTTTCCCCGGGTCAGAATAGGGATAGCGATTGCTGATAGTATAAGCATCAATAATCCAATGTAATTTACTACTACTATCCCCCACATCTGCCGCTACTAAATAGGGGTTGCGATCATAATTTAAAAAAGGGGCGATAGTTTGCACGCGATTTTGGATATCACGACGCATTAATAAGCGAGTTTCGGGAGTAAAATCTTGGCTAAATAACATTTGCCAATCCCGCAGATAAAGGGCAAATAGCCAACGTCTCCACCCCGTCCCCACTAGGATTCCTCCCTTACCATCGTAGGTATTATAGACATTTCCATCCCCGCTAGGAAAATCCAATTCTTCTACGGTGGTGGGAGTCATCACATAATTATTAGTTAATTCCCCGTAGTAAATGCGGGGTTTACCAATGGGAATACTATAATCAATTAATTCGCTAGAGGTTTGTAGGGCCCCTTCGTCTTTATTTGTGCCGATATCTTTGACAAAATAGTAGGGTAACCCACCGGCAGCCACTAAATTAACCGGGGAAAGAGTGAACCCATAACCGTGGGTATAAACGAGATGTTTATTCACCCAAGTATTAGCAGAAGTGGGAACCGCACTATAATCTAATTCTCTAGCGGCAATAATGGTCTGTTGTTTTTCAGATATTTGACGTTCCTCGATTTTTTCAGGCAGTCCTACTCGTACCCTATAGCGATCAATATCAGCATCGGGGAATTTATAATATAAGCGAATTTGCTGTAATTGTCGGTTAGTTTCTAGCAGTGGTTTGGTGTCCCAAAGACGAATATTATCGATAGTTAGATGATTTCTCTCTAAAACTTCGGCATTTAATTCGGCCTGTGGATCGAAAACTTGGGCATCAATTCTATCTAAGGAAAAAGCTGCTCTTGTGGATTGAATACTTCTTTCAATATAGGGTCTTTCTCTCACTAATTCATTCGGTTGTACGATTATTTTTTGTAATGCTCCACTGATAATTGTGCCACTTATCCAAACAATTAAATAGAGAAATACAGGAACTAAGTAGGGAGAAAATACCAACTTTTTCCTGGTATTTTTGTGTAATTTGCGACGGTTTATTTTACCAAATAATGCTTTTTCTCCTAACCATATAGAGGTTATTCCTGCAATAATTCCCAGAATAATTTCAATAAATTGGCCAACATGAATATCGATATAACCCGCACCATAAACTACCCCTTCCGGAGAATAAAGTAGCAGGTAACGCTGAATAATATGGTGTAATACTAGCAGCCCCATTAACCCACTCCACAGGGCGTATAAATGACGCAGTTGCGGACGGGAAAACCCCGGAAATGTTCCCAGAGAAAGACTATCGGCCGAAAAAAGATAGGTTAAACTAACAGCAAAAAGAGTATATATTCCCACACCACCGAGCCATAATTCTAGTAACTGCCACAGGGGTAATTGAAAGATGTAAAAACCTAAATCATTCCCGTATTGAGGATCGTTAATATTGAAAGGAACACCATAAAAATATTTTAAAAAATTCGCCCACTGCCCAGCAATAATAAGAGATAGCATTACAGTGAATACTATAGATATTGTTCGCAAAAAATACTCGGTTTTAATTAATAATCCCAAGACTAAAAAAGCGATAATTACCCCTTGCCAAAGATTACTGGAAATATCGGTTAATACTTGCCTAATCCAAACTATTTCCAGAGGAGAACTTAGGGAAGAACTAAGGTTAGGGAGATTAAAATCTGGTGTCCAGAGACTGAGGGCTAGTTTACTGTAATACAATAACATTGACCCGATCCAAGCTCCAATTCCCGTTGCGATAATCAAAAGACCGAGTAAATTAATACTAGGAGATTGAGAACTAAGAGGATAACTATCTTCCCGGGGTTTTTGCCAACGAAAACGCTGGGCTAAACGTAAATTAGTAAAAATAAAGAGTAGAGAAAGAATCGCACTTCCCCAACCTAATCCCAGTTGCCAAGATAATTGCTTCAGGAAAGTGTTTAAATAACCCATCTCGGTAAACCAGAGGCTATTGGCTACCACTAATATCCCCAACTGCCCGATCACAAGGCAGCCAAGAAACAGTAAAATAGGTTTAGCGATCGAGCTTCGGTTAGATCTGATCAGCATGGATAAAGTGATAAAAGAGAGTCTTCTTTCATTCTAGCGATTTTAGTTTCTCCCTGCTGCTTTTTCTTAGTTTAAAGATAAACTTAAGAAACTATAGCGGGGTTAGGGCGATAATTTCGCTTAAAGTCAGCAATTTTAGCTAGGATTAGCAGACTGGAGTATTTCCCGAAAAATCCTGCGTCGATAGGAAGGAGATTCATTGCTGATATTCCATAAAGTTTCGTAGAAAAAGAAAGAAACACCAAAATTTTGGTGTCTCGATTTTTCCACTTGTTGAGTAATATTAACCATCGGAATCGGACGACCTTTTAAACCAGATAAAATCCCAATAGCCACGGGGATAGATTCTCTAGCTTGCTGTAATTCTGGTTGCGATAATTCCCAGTCAAAGGCGTTCATATCAGTTCGATACACTTGTACTATTAACTCATCAATCAAGTTTTTTTCTTGCCATTTTTGCCAATCTAAAAGATAGGATTCTAGGGAGAAAGTGTAGGGATTAGGAGATAGGGAAATAATCGCTGTAGGTTGGCGCTTTTTAATCGTCTGGGCTAAACTATTCATATAGTCAGTAATTTTATCGGCCCGCCATTGAATCCATGCTTTATCTTGGTAATCTTGCGGTGGTAATTGTCCCGAATGTTCCCTTTGATAGAGTTTAATCGTGGTTTCATCATAGCCAAAATCGGCGGGATAACCAAAATGATCATCAAACTGAATTCCTTCTATATCGTAGTTAGTAATAATCTCGCTGACTAAATCCGTAATAAAGTTTTTTACTTGCGGATGTAAGGGATTTAACCACACCCGTTGATGCACTTTTCCTTCCCACCAAATCACACTTTTATCCTGTCTTTGGGTTAACCAATCGGGATGTCGTTTTGCTAATTCTGAATCCGCAGGAGCCATAAAACCAAATTCAAACCAGGGAATAATTCTTAATTTTTTCCGATGACCTTGGCTAATTATTTCCTCTAAAAAGTCGCGATTTTTTAAAGATTCATGGGGATCGATCGCTCGTCCCGTAACTTTTTCTGCTACCTTAGAAGGATAGAGTGTATAACCCCAATTCCAGACCGTGGGATAAATAGTGTTAAAGTTTAAATCAGCCAACCTATTAAGGGCATCTTTTAGGGTTTCCGGTTTCAATAACACTTCACTATCGATATTAGTTAACCAAACTCCACGAATTTCGGTTTTTTCTTGGGGTTTATTGGTCGATTGTGCGGGAAAATTAAAGGTTATCGTCATGATAAAAGCAAAGATAATTAAAAATATTAACCAGCTTATTTTCCCGTATCTTTGACTATAAATCACCAAACTATCGGCGAAATTATTAAAAGTTTTACTGATTTTATTCATAATGGGAAGTGGGGAGACTGTTCACTGATAATGGCTAAAATAACTAAATTATCTCTCTAAATTGCGAGGATCTAGGGCATCGCGTAAACCATCACCGAGTAAATTAAAAGCTAAAACGGTGAGAATAATTAACAAAGCAGCTGGCCAAATTAACCAGGGTTGTAGAACAATAATTGAGGCATTGGTAGCCAGAGAAAGCATATTTCCCCAACTAGGATCTGGTTGTTGAATTCCCAAACCAATTAAACTTAAAACCGATTCGGCCACGATAAACCCCGGCACAGCTAACGTAGCAGAAATAATGATATAACTGGCAGTTTGGGGCAGCACATGACGCAGAATAATATAAAGGGGTTTTGCTCCCATAGCTTTAGCGGCCTGGATAAATTCCTGTTCTTTCAGGGATAAAACTTGACCGCGAATTACCCGCGCTAATCCCGACCAACTGATAAAAGAAGTAATCAGGACGATTAATAAAAAGCGCTGGGTGCTGGTTAATCCTGCGGGTAAAACTGCCGCTAGGGCCACGAGTAAATATATGCCGGGGATAGTCATTAAAACTTCCACAAAACGCATTAAAATCGCATCTAACCAACCGCCAAAATAGCCAGAAACGCCACCGACAAATAAACCGATAGGGAAAGAAATTAAAATCCCGACCAAACCGATAAATAAACTAATTCTGCCCCCGAAAATCAAGCGACTAAAACTATCGCGTCCCGATTCGTCAGTTCCCAATATATTGATTCTACCATCGCCGATGACTCCGAACAGATGGAGATCAAAAGGGATACCGGGGAATAAAGTTACTTCCTCCCATTTTGGCGGCAAAGGTAGGCGAATTTGACCTAAATTATAGGTTTCACCCTTAACCAAGAGACGCAGCGGCAAGGGTTTGTTAAAATCTCTCATTAGCTTCCGCTCACCAGTTTCTATATTAATAGCACTTTGAGTGGTGGGATAGACGTGGGGGCCAATCCACTCACCCTTGTTACTTCCCGACTGCGAGCGCCAAAAGATTTGAGTGGGGGGTAGGAGAGACTGACCGGGTTGGGAGGAGTAGGGAGAGTAGGGAGCGACAAAATCCGCCGCAATTACGCTTAAATAGAAGATTAACAGTAAAACTGCTCCCCAACGGGCGAGAGGATTATCTTTGAGTTTGTGCCACCAGTCCATAGGCGATTAGGTCAATAGGAGAGTTAATCTTTATTTTGCTAGTTTGATTGCTATAATTTATCATACCAACAAAAAAGCTGTCTAATGTTTATTAATCCCCTTGTTTATGAGAAATCTTCTGTCTATCGTCAAGATTTTGAGACAGCGCAACCGTTTAAGCATTTGGTCATCGATAATTTTTTAGTTGGGGAGCAAGCGCAAATTTTGCTGGAAAATTTTCCGAGTTTTAATCCGCAAAAAGCCATTAGTGAGTTAGGAAAAGTTGGCGGCAAGGCGGTTAATGAGGATTTAATCGGTTTAGGGGGTGTTTATCAACAGTTTGGCCGCTACGTTCAAGCTAAAGAGTTTTTAGAGTTAATTTCCGAATTAACCGGTGTCGATAATTTAATTCCAGACCCTAGTTTTTATGGGGGTGGAACCCACGAAAATTTACACGGTCAAGAATTAGACCCTCACATTGATTTTAACTTCGATGAGCGTCATTGGTATCATCGCCGCTTGAATTTATTAATCTATTTAAATCCCCAATGGCAAGCAGATTGGGGAGGGAATCTAGAGTTACATTCCAATCCTCGTCAACCGGAAGAAAATAAGATTAAATCTTTTCTACCTATCTTTAATTGTTGTGTTATTTTTGAAACCAATGAATATTCATGGCATGGATTTTCTCAGATTAATTTACCAGAAAATCAACGGCATTTATCGCGTAAATCTCTTTCTATCTATCTCTATACTAAAGAACGTCCAGACCAAGAATTATCACCATCTCATACAACTTTTTACGTCCCGCGCCCGCTGCCAGAAAATATTCAACCCCATCAAGTTTTAAGCTCAGAAGATTACCAACAAATTAAAATTTTACTGAAAAGACGGGATGATTTAATTCGTTTTTATCAAGATAGAGAACTGAAAGAATCTCAGGATTTAGTTAGTTTAAGATCCCATATTAAACGCTATCTATCCCTCCAATATCCTCGCCTATGGAAAATGATTAAAAGTTTATCCCGTTGGCGAAAGTGACCTGAGGAAAAAATCCCTACTTTCCAATCAGAGAGAGTAGGGAATAATCAAAAAAAACTAACTGGGAACTTAACCTAATAACTGGGTAGCACGCGCAGTTAAAGCATTGGCAGTTAAGCCATTATAGGCCATAATTTCCCCGGCACTGGCGGTGGTTTCTCCCCGTTTCCAAGCGAAGACATCCCGACGCGCATTACTGCGTAACATAATCGGTTCTAACATGGCGCTTGTACCACCGGTTACTCCGATTAAAGCATCACCGGCAAAGAGACTGTCAAAACCAGCATCATCGAGGAAATTATTATCAGCTGCCGAGCTAGTTTCACTCATCACATCGCTAGGACGGTAGAGACGACGAGGATTAATTACCGAGACGATTTTTACACCGATTCCCGCTGCTTCTAACTGTTGTGCAGACTCAAAGACGGGTAATAAAGTCATATCGCCAATGACGGCAAAAACGACTTTTTTACTGCCTTCCGATTCGTGGAGAATTACGCCGCCTTTTTCTAAAGCTTGACGGGTTTGCTCAAAAGTGGTTCGTACTGGTAAAGGCGATTTACTAGCGGTGATTGTAATGCCTTTATTGCTAGTTCCTAACGCCCATTCATAACAGACTTGAATACTGTTAGCATCGCAGGGAAAGAGCGGGAAAATATTACCATTTCGCATCATAGCGGCGAAATAATTTTCAATCTCTGGGCGTTGGTGTGTCCAACCATTACGCCCTTGCTCTAAGGCTCCGGCGGTGAATAAAGTAATAGTAGAAGGGGTGGGACGACGTAACTCGGCCATCGCTTGGGTTACAGTCTGCCAAATCGGTAAACCATTGATAGCAAAAGACTCGTAGGAACACCATAAAGTCCGCCCTCCCAAGAGAGATAAACCGACGGCTAATCCAGCACAGGCATCTTCGCTTAAAGGCTCATAAACTTGACCGTTAGGTGCTTGGAAATAGGTATCATCGCTGGTGGGGTGAATAATCTTTAAACCGACGTTAATATTATTAATTCCCGAAGCGGCATTACCATCAGCATTAGTGACGACAAAATTATGGTCAGCTTTACCCACAGCTACCACTAATTCCCCCATGGCAGTGGTGGCTACTTTTTTATCGCCACCGACGCTAGATTCGGTCATCGGTAAGGTTCCTAAATCTGGCAGCGGGAAGACTTTTTCCGTCACCACTGTTTCCACTGCCGGACCGCCTCCAGAGCGCTCGAAATTAGTACGAACAATTGCCCAAGCTTCAGGGGGTAAAGCGCGTTCTTGTAAGGCAGTAACGATATAATCTTTTTCTAAAGAATCTCCTGGATAAAGATTATGGGAAGCCGCTCCCCGTTTGTGAACTCCCGCCCCTTTAAGTTGTTTAATAATGATCACCGTTAGTTGGCCTCCTAAAGCTAATTGGGCGGCTTTATCCGTGGCCATTAACACCGCTTTCATGAACTCCAGACGCTGGTTAAAAGAGAATTTGGTGCTATCTACATATTCCCCATTTTGATTAGCATCATCGAAGTCTTTGGCATTAATTAAAATCACTTCCTCAAAACCATTACCGCGCCAATAGGCTTCCATTTCGGCGTTAGTTTTCAGGGACACCATGCTATGGTGTTCTTGGGAATAGCCATTCCAAACTAAAATCGGCAGAAAATTGGTAATTTCAGGGTAAGCAGTGTGAAAATGACCAAAACTACTCATAATGTACGGTTCTCCTAAACCACCATCCCCGATAGTCACAGGGAAAAGGGTATTAGGGTGTAATTTGGCCGCCGCCATGGCGAAATGTTGTCCTTGGCCCAAAGGACCGGCCGGCCCGAGCAGTCCGGGGATTTGTCCAGAAAGATGCCCTAAAAGTCCGTGTTTTTCCCGAAAACGTTCTCCCAATTCCCTGACGTTGCCGATGCCCATGGCTTCGAGAGAGCGATCGAGAAAGACGTTACTATAAAAACCGGGGGCATGATGGCCCACTTCGGTGAAAATATTTTTCTGGCCTAACATCATCAAAGAGGCAATCACGTCGGCAGCGCTGGCAAAACCGCCGGGGTGTCCCGATTCTTTGGTAGCGGTGATTTGTAGGGTGAGGTAACGCAAAGCATCGGCGGCTAGGAGGGTTTGATAGATAGCATTCGGGTCATTAGCGGCAATAATAGCGGTTTTTCCCTCAGCGATAGCGGCTTTTCCTGCATATTTATCAAATTCGGGTAAGGAAGCCCCAAAATATTTTATCCCTTGACAAAAATCGGGAATTGTGCTAGTAGCTGTCATGAAATTAATATACCCCTTTACATACAGGCAATCGTTAAAACTATCTTACCTAAAATGTCGGATGAATGCCCCCGCTACATTTTTCGACAAGATACTCAACAAAATTAGCGGGGGATGAAATCCGACCAGAATATCAACCGCGGAGCATCGATTTAATTCCACCATCTGTGGGTAAACTGTGTTATACCTAATTTAGCCAATGGTCGTGGATTGTTAGATGCTAGTCGTAGAAGCAAAGCTAAAAAACGGAACACCAGAGCAATATCACCGGCTCGATGAAGCTATCAGAACTTCTCAGTTTGTGCGTAATTCTTGTGTTCGTT
>VYME01000515.1_pt1 | contig 12432 bp, 9 predicted proteins | sample 5115281 | NCBI WGS metagenome assembly VYME01 (sample SAMN12291780, study PRJNA351875) | freshwater metagenome | isolation source: freshwater lake | place: USA: Michigan, Wintergreen Lake | collected 2013-08-08
GCGGCAAGCGGACCGACTACTGGGATGCGATCAATCGCACCCGGTCGCGCGTGCGCGCCATGGTCGAGCATCCGTTTCACACCATCAAGCGGCTGTGGGGCTTTACGACGGTGCGCTACCGGGGGCTCGCCAAGAATACGGCGCGCGTCTACGCCCTTTGTCCCCTCGCCAACCTCTTCCGGCTGCGGCATCGATTACGGCCGCAGGGCACGTAGTGTCGGCGCGTGCGCCGAGATCGGCCGAAATGGGCCGACTCGCTCCCCTGAGCGGGGCGCCACGAGCGGTATACGCCCTCATACGGGCGCCTCTCGGCACCCGCTGATGCGCAGTTTATCCACACGCCCCGCAATTCCTACCTGATCGGAGTTTCCCTAGGCTAAGGCCGACAGCGCGGTGAACGAGCAACTGAGCTCACCTGAGACTGCGCCAAACTGTGTTGACAAACTCGCGGTATCAGAATGATGGTGGGCCGGCGTAATTGATTGGCGTCCGCTCCACATCACAAGGAATAGTGTCCAGTGGTGGTATGGCGCCGCGTTGCGCTAGCCCCAACGCCTAAAGTTCGTACGAGGAGTTCATTCAGGCTGCGGCTCGACGCGAAGCCCATCTGCTCCGCAATAGCTCGAATGGAGAGGTCGGTGTCGACCAAAAGACTGCGCGTAGCGAGCGCCTTACATCGGTCAATGACCAGCGCTGGTTCAACACGTGCGTGAGCCATCAATCTTCGCTGGAGTGTCGTCGGATGACATTGCAGCACGTGTGCGACCTGCTTAACGCTTCCAATCCGAAAGCGGCTTGCGAGTAGGACGGCTACTACTGATGCGACCTCATGTGATAGCGGTGATCCCATCTCCTCTACGAGCTTAACTAAGAATGGGATCTTCCCGTCCTCATGGACATATGCAAGGAGGAATAGTGGTGCGCACACTATGGAAACGTCGAGCAATCCGATCGCGTTCACAGCACAAAACCGTCGGAGTGATCCTCCGCCCTGAGCTCCGCGAATAACCGCCACAACTCGTTTGTCGTTGCCGAAGCGTTCACGTGCAAACAATGCCGCCTCCTTGACGCAGCGAGTGTCTCGCGCACCGCGTGAATCAATCACAATTGCATCAGCCAGATTCGCTGACCAACTGCAGTGGCACGTCGCGAAGTGACGGAACCAGCGCGGAAAAATATCGTCGTCCTTCATCTGCCGAGCTCGCGTCGCCGCTGCCACCACGATTGCCACGTCAATGCGCTTTACGTACGCCCGCCTCACGTCGTCGTCGAAGTCCGACATACCCGGCTGATACATGCTCTAACGCCTCCCTTGGCAATCCTTACAGAAGCGGACCAATTGACGCGCCCCGTCATTCCCTCGACCTTGCGGAGCGGAGGCCACTATAATCCTGCCGGCAAGGTCTCGTCAAGATCACAAGATTACGTCCGGCGGCGGACATACGGATGGTGGAGACGGCAGGGGATTCGCCGCCGCCGGTGTAGCGCGCCGAGCGGGATACGTCACATAAAAGCTCGAGCGCGACCAGCCTACGACAAACGTCAATGCTGTAATTGCGTACTTAGTTGCTGCAATAGCGCAGTTCCAAAGCGATGCGTCCGCGGCCGATAATTGGCAGCACTGTCCGCCGGCTCATGCTGCTGTGGCAACTAGTTGCGCGAAGACCCAATGGGTAGGTCTCGCGCGACGAATTCACAAGACCACGCAATGCTCCTCAAATACCTGCGCGATCCAAGTGTCAGGTACAGCAGTCTCTGATGCCCTGAGTTCTCTCCCGGCATGGAGCACAACCCAGGATTCATCACCCTAAAACTCGAAAGAGGAGATTTTCACATGGAAGCTATGCTCACCAACCCGCAGCAGGAATCAAGCCTCGACTTTGACACGCTGAGCTTTGAGATCGAGGATCTGACAATCACTGAAGTCTCCGACGCGCTTCAGCTGCCTGAGACGGCGGCCTCCTGCATCGGAAGCTGCACGTGTTGCTGCAGCAGCGTCGCCGCACTGAATCCCGAGATCTAACGTTCCACGCAGAGCGCAAAGCCATGCCGGGAGAGACGCCTGCTTTGTTTGATGCCCCCCAATCATTCGATAGGGGGGGCGATGCTTCTTGACACCTTCTTGGTTCGAATTGCCGGAGTTGACTCACAATACCTAGTCGGTATGCGAGCCTTAAGGACCACCGCCGCGCTCGCTGCACTTCGTACAGCCGAACGAATGCGTGACGAAGAAGGCCGGCGGCTCGCTGATGGGTTGTTTGCATATGTCCCGTCTGCGTTGTGTGCCAACGCACGCCGCGCAATCGTTCGAATTCGTCGGGACCTCCACAACGGCCGGGTTCCTGAGCAGTCGCTGCTTGAAACTGCCTCTACCAGCCTTCCGCAAGATCTGACACGCGCGATCGCGGCATGGTGTTCGCGAACGGAGGGGGCATGCCACGTACTTGCTGACGCTGCGAGAGAATACCGGGACGAAGTAGATTCATCGCGCGAGGCGCTTAAAGTTGCGCTCTGCGACGAACGGTTCATGTCGGGTCTCGCTCTCAGCAGTCCGGATCTGTTCGTAGCGCTCGCGGAATATGCGAGTGACACAGCGGACAATTCATCATCACGGGCACGCCGGAGGGAGCACTCTCTCTTGCAGTATTTGACTCGCGCAACGACGAAAACCAGTCCATTTAGTACCTTCACTATTGTCGGTTCTGGCGAGTGGCAGGCCAGCACTGGGGCGCTTCTTCAAATTCAGACGGACCGAGCCGCGCTCACTCACTACGTGCGGCCCAACGCGCTGCATATCCAGCGCCTTTGGAGCGCATATCTCCAACATCCACAAACACGTGCACACATTGCAGTCCGCCTTCATCCAGGTGTTCGCGTGGTGGACGAGGCACTTCGATACGTAGCGCTTTACGACAATCCAGAGGTTCTTAAGCGACACTTCGGTGCCCTAGAGCGAAGCGTCCGAATTCCCTTAACTGCGTCGATCCGAAGAGTGCTCTACGTTCTCCAAGAGAACCCGGCAGAGGAGGTACTCCTAACAGAGCTGCTGACGGAGCTCGGTTCATCAACAAGCATGAACGGCAGCGCTCGCGCAGTATCGTTTGTTGACCAACTCATTGGCATTGGACTTCTGCAGCCCAGCTTGCGGATTCCCGATCAAGCCTTAAGTGACCTCCCTACCGTGTCGCGGGCCTGCCGGCAGCAAGAAAGCGAATTCTCTGCTGCCTTCGCGGAACATGTTGACACCATTCATCGGCACATTGGCGCGTATGCGGCGGCGTCTGGAGCTGGCCGCGTTCACACCGTCGGACAAGTCCGTTCAGCAATAGATCGTGCGGCCGAGCATGTCGGCGCGTCGCTGCCAACTATCGGTTCAGTCCTCTACGAGGACGTCACGTTTGACAGAACTGTCGCCACTGCGTCACGCGGAGCATGGTCGTCGATCGCTGATGACCTGAGAATCCTGCAGGTTCTGCAGCCGATCTGGGATCCGCAGATGCGCTATCGCTTGGCTGCAGCCGATTTGTTCAAGAGCACCTACGGAGAATGTGGTAACGCGTCCGTTGTGGAGTTCCTTCGCATACTTAAGCCGTACACAGACGCGTGGCTAAACGTTGGCCAGACCGAGGGAGCTCATCTCAGTCTCAAGAGCGATCACCCGGAGATCGCCACACTTAACAGTCTGTACGCGGAGCTGTGCGATCACGTCTACTCGCTTGCGCGATTGCAACAATCGACAGTCCAGATCTCTCGCGACTTTCTGCAAAGCTTGATTGACCGATTGCCGCATAAAGTTCGTGGCAGACGGGCAAGCAATGCGTTCTTCTGTCAGCCGATTCTCGCAGACGACAGCGCTGGCATTGTGCTAAATCACATGTACCCTGGCCTTGGAAAGTTCTACTCGCGTTTTCTTGGCATGCTTGCGCCTTCGGTGTTGAGCGCTGTGCGCTCAGGAGTTCCGCGGTCGTTAGGTCCTGAGACTAAGGCGATTGAATTGCCAGGTGTATTTGGCTCCAACGTCAACTTCCATCCGCCTTTGGCGGATCTTGAGCTTCGGTATCCTGGAATTGAAAGTGCGCGGCCGGAGAACGAATTAGTTGACGTGGCCGACCTCGAACTGAGTTATGACGTTACGTCTGGCCTTCTCCGTCTTCGTCATGCGCAGACCGGACAGGATCTGCATCCGTTCTTCCCCGGTCTAATGGTGCCGCTACTACTGCCTCCCACTCTGCAGTCGCTAAACTTGTTGTTCGGCGACGGCTTGGCGGAGGTCAGCCCCCACGCGTGGTGCGAGCATCATCCATCTTATGCTGTGCCGTCGGATGTACACAGCTATCCTCGCATGTCTGTTGGCGCAGTTGTGGTCGCGAGGAGATCGTGGTACATGCGGGCAAGTGATGCTCCATGCGCGGACGCAAAAGGCAGCGACTTCGAGGAGTTCCGAGGCATCGCGAGATGGCGCGAATCGCTCGGACTTCCTCAACACGTATTTGTGCGCACCCTAGGCACGCCGCGCGATCCGAACGAGGGTGTGGAGGGCTATTGGCGGCGCCTTCTCGGAGCGAAGCCGCAGTATGTGGACTGGACCAATCCATTGCTCGTTCGGTTGTTTGCCAAACTGACACGGGCGGATCCTGCCGCGCGACTGGTCATCAACGAGATGTTGCCGGACTTTTCGCAGTCGCCGCAGGATGCCTCCACTGGTCCGGTCGTCTCGGAGCTTGTACTACAGCTTGATTCGCCACCCTCAATCTCTTGAGGTGTCATATGTGGCACAGTGTTCATCTGACCTACTACGAACCCCACAAAGAGGCGCTACTACTCGATGCGGTCTTCCCTGCGCTACACGAGGTCTGTGAAGAGCTGGGAGTCGCGCGTCGTGCTTACGCTCGCAGGCATTGGTTGTTCGGTCCTCACATTCGTATCAATCTGGACGCCAGCGCTGACGACTTCGCGGAGAATCTGTGGCCGCGTCTTGAGGGGAGGTTCGCTCGCTATGTTACAGCCGTTCCTTCGCGCTACCATTTAGATCCTATCGAATATGATCGCATATCGCGCGAGTCGGGTCAAGCCGAATTGACTCTAGGGCCTTATGCGCCATTGAGGCAAGACAACAGCGTATGCCTGGCGCCGTATGAGGCACGCGCCGAACTGCTTGGCGGCACGATCATGGTTGAAGAGATGGAGCGGTACCTCGCCGGTACTCGTGCTCTAGTCTGGGACCTGCTCAGATTGACCCGTGGAAATGAAAGTGCACGACGATCGATGTTGTTCGGTTGCATGATACTCATCGCAGTGCTGTACGCGGATGAAGGTCTTCGGTTTGGCCATCTATCATTTCGTTCGCATGCGGAGGCCTTCCTGTCTACCGCAGCACCAAGTCTCCGCGAGCAACACCTTCGGATACGCGATCGATTGCTCCCATCGATGGTTCATCTTGCTAGCCGCATTCTTGAGTCGGTACGCGGAGGGCGTTATGTCGGCACTGATCCATTTCTTCGTCGGTGGTCGCACTACCATCATGAGTCATATCAGGCCTATCTGTTACTCAGCCAACAACGCTCGATTCCAAGCCATGCGCGATTGGCCCAGGAGTACGCTGGTGCGAATGGTGGCTTCACATTCTTTCAGCGCACGGATCTGCTTCCACAGACAGAATTCCATGCGAATGCATCAGTTGCGATGCATCGGCTAGCGCAAGCACCGGCATTTGATGCATATCGGCTCCTACTGAACTTTTTCTACATGAATCTGCCGCTATTCAGTGTCAATGCACCTACACGCTACCTGTTGTGTCTGCTCGTCGCGGAAGCGTCAGAACATATTCTCGGTGAATCATGGCGCACAATCCTAAGTTAGCCGGCTCAGCAAGACCTAGAGTTCGCAGCTTTGTCTACTTCGCTCCGACCGCTAAGGGCGTCGTCTTTCGTACGTGGACCAATACGTTTGTGCTCAATGGGCAAGGGTTGTACGACCTCCTTGAGCGCCTCGCGCCGATGCTCGACGGTAGTCGGACGGTTGCGGAGCTTCTCGCCTCAGTGCCAACCACAGTCTCTGGGAAGATTTCTGCCCTAATTGAGATTCTGCTAGAGCGTGAGGTGTTGACCGATGATGCGCTGAACGATGGAGAAAGCCTTGCACCTGAAGTCCAGGCGCGATATTCGGCCTCGCTGGCCTATCTTGATTCCCCACCAATCGCGCCGGTTGCGGCATTCGCCAGCTTTCGCGAGTCGCGCGTTCTGATAGTCGGATCGGGAATGCTCGCGCGCGCCACCGCACGCGCACTCTTCTCTCTTGGTCTCCGAGAGCTGACGGTTTCTGTCCCACTAGCCTCGTGCGAACATATACTGGCGCTGGAGCACGATTTCGCTGAGCACAATAGCCATGACGGTGACGCGAAGTTGATGGTGCGGTCGAGGTTGGAATTGGATGGCGTAGGGGCGCTCGACGCGTTGACTGGCTTTGATCTCGTACTGCATGTCGATGCAGACAGTACAACGGTCGAGTTGAAGGCATTTGATGCGCTCTGCCGACAATCGCGAGTCCGCTTACTTCAGGCCACGATCGTCTCTGGCTGGGGTGTCGTCACTCCGGTACTAGGCTTCGAAGCGTCCTGCTGTTGGGACTGTATCGAACGGCGTGTCGTGGAGAGCGGCGCCGTTGCTTCTGAGATATTCAGTCTGTTTCTCGGAAACAGCATAGCATTCAGCGCGTTTCGAATGCTGGCTGGAATCGCAAGTCCTGACGAGCATCGGAGGCTATTGACGCTGCATCCCGATAGCTATGAGATGTCTCGCCGTGTCATTGTTCCCCATGCGTGCTGCGCCATTCGTACGCCGCAGGCTGACAGGGATGTTACGGTGGTTCGGTCCTTTTCGAGTGACGTCTCTCCTGCTGCGTTTCTGGAGGCGATGCAGGCCATTCTTGATCCTGTGGTTGGCGTCATCACGCTTCATCATGACAACATCGATCAGGTTCCGCTCGCCGTTGTCCGTGCAGCGCGCAGCAAACTGGCGCCAAAGGAATCTGCATGTTTGGGGTACGGACTGACACCGGTTGAGGCGCACTATCACGCGCTGCGTCGATCGCTTGAGATTGTAGTAGGCGACGAGATGCATGAGGGTTTGGAGTACGGAGAGTCTCTCGTGACCGGCCAGGCTAGGACGCTGCCTGACGGCTATCGAGTCATCTCCTCGGGACACTCGTTTGCCGAGTGGATCGGTCGGGGCTTGTTAGCGTCTCAGCTCAAGCGATCTCCCGCTACCGGCTTTCGAGTCGTCTCCGATGCTGCCTTTGTATCGCACGACGCCCGTCGGTGGCTGCGCGTGCTAAGGACTCGGTATCATCTGAATACCAAGGTCTTTGTTCGCCGGCTTGAACTCTTGGATGCCGCGGTTGCAACAGTAGTCGTCGAAGGGCAGGTAGCCGCCGTAGAATTGGGGCGTGACGTGAGCGAGGCGGTTTCGACAGCGATGCTCGCTGCTGTGGCGCTCATTCAGTCCGCGGGCGTTGCATTCGATACGTCGACGTCCGAAGGAGCCACTACGATAGCTGAGGGGGATCTAGGTGTCGTCCTAGACACGCTGTCGCAGGTTGAGTCTATGCGCAGCTGGGACAACTGGACAGAAGCAGCCCTCGTACAACTACGAGATGCGCATCGGGACGTTGTTGCGAGGGTATGCCCTGGCTACGACCTGGTCCGCGAAGCCGGGCTGCTAGTGGGAGCGGTAGGGATTCTGTGACTTCCGTGACGCTACCTATCGCCGCGGTAATCGGTGACGATGCATTGACAGATGCGGTGCGGCGGGCGCTCGTCGGGCATGTCACTCTGAAGTCTTCGCTGGAGATGCCAAGTGGGACTGGGCCGGATTTTGTCATTGCCGTATCCATTCTGCCCAATCGCGACATGCAGCTCTCGCTTCAGAAACGCGCTCGTACGATGGGGTCGCGCTTTATCGCCGTCTGGTACGACGCAGACTCGGCGATCGTCGGGCCGATGGTCGATCCAGACAAGTCTGGATGTCTAGCGTGCTTTCATTCTCGGATGTCTGCGGCGAGGACAAGGCGCGCCTATTTCGAACGACTTGAAAGGGGGCCCACGCGGGGGCCGTGGCCTGGAGCATTCCCGTTTATTCCTTCAGTTCACGAAATACTGGCAGCCATGACCGTCACGAGCGTCGTGTCGGTAGCACGCGGGCAGTCGGCACTGTTCCAGCATGCATACATTATCTCCGCCCAGTTGCTTACCGGGCGCCGCCACTACTTTCAGCCTGTTCCCAGCTGTCTGCATTGTAGCGATTGGGTAGATGACAGTTCTCGAAACGGAGAACTGCAACTTGAGCCTCGGCTCAAGGCTGATATGCAGAGCTTTCGAGTTACTCGCGGACTGCCCGAGCTAAATGCGCTGAAGTCACAGTTACTCGATGACAAGACAGGGATCGTAACCAAGCTCGTTCAGAAATCCGCCGCACGGCATCTCGCCTACGTTTGGTCCTACATTCCAAGTCCACCGTACGACGAGCACGCACTGGCGACCGGCCGCGGCTTTTCATTCGAGGCGAGCGAATGCGTCGCTCTCCTCGAAGCGCTTGAGCGATATGCCGGCTGTGAACCACGTGCGCACCGCACTGCTGTGCGCGGCGCGTATAGTGGGCTGGCCTCGATGGCCTGCGATCCGATGGAGCTGGCTCAACACTCATTTGATGGCTGCTGGCGACCGGAGGGGTATGTGCCGTTCTCGCCGTCACTGGAGATGAATTGGGTGTGGGGCCATTCTTTCCGGCAAGGCCGCCCGCTTTTGATTCCTGAGACCTGTGTTTACTATCGGCTTCCGCAGGCGCCTGCGGGTCAACCGCACAACTCATTCGCATACGAGATTTCGAACGGCTGCGCGCTCGGGTCGACCTTGGAGGAGGCCATTTTGTATGGCCTGTTTGAGGTGATCGAGCGCGATGCGTTTCTGCTGGCGTGGTACTCACAGTGTTCAGGCGCCGAGTTGTCGATTGAGGATGTCCGCGATGTGCGGATTAAGGTCTTGATCGACAGTCTATTCGACGACGGCTTCGTTGTAAGGGTCTTTGATGTCACAACGGAGTTCGGTGTGCCCAGTCTGTGGGTCGTTGCCACAAACCGTACGGCAGGTGCGCTACCGTCTTTGTTGTGCGCAGCAGGTGCCCATTTTGACCCCGAGCGGGCCTTGCTAGGAGCTCTTGTCGAGATCGCATCCACGCTGCCTGGATTTGTCGAGGCATCGGTTCGTGAAAGAGCACGCGGACTCGAGATGACAACTGATTCCGACAAGGTGCGAGAAATGGATGATCACGCGCTGCTCTATGCGCAGCCCGAGGTGGCATGTCGACTGTCATTCCTTCTAGAACGGACCGAGAAGACTTTCTTTCGCACAGCGTTTTCGGACTGGTACAGTTCTCGGATCGTTGAATCGGATCTTACTTCTGAGCTTCGTAAGCTGATTCTTCGCATCAGAGCCAATGGGCAGGATGTATGGGTCGTCAATCAGACACCGCCGGAGGCAAAGTCGCTTGGGTTAGCTGCAGCCAAAGTGCTCATAACGGGAACACTCCCTATGACATTTGGACACAGACGGCGGCGTGTCGTCGGCGTAACCAGACTCTTCGAGGTCCCTCAGAAGTTAGGATGGCGGACTGACATACTCGACTCTGAATCCATCAACCCGCATCCCCATCCATTTCCATAGACATGAGTAATCGATCCGTTGAGCCTGGTGAGCTTCTCGCACTCCAGCTGGCGCACGACATTTCGTATCGAAAAGATCTAGTTTTCGCGGGAGACGGTAAGGTTTCCTGGATTCGAAATGAGCCATATGTGCATGGCAAAACGCACGATCTTCCTACAAGCTTTGATACCGATGCTTCAGCACTAGGGCGTCTCACCACGGTGCTACACTATGGTGGGGGCCTGCTGCGTTATGAGCCGAACCACGGCTTTCGGGCGCATCGGGGCTATCCATCGCCTCGCGGTGTGTATCCTACGGAGCTCTACGTGGTCACATCCGGCATTGAGGGCCTCGATCATGGATCCTATCACTACCAAGCGACTCAACATCGTCTCGTCAACTTACGTACCGCCAGCGCTTGGGCAGCTGTTCAGAAAGCTCTCGGGTGTCAGCTTGCGGCAGATTCCATCGTTGTAATTGTTGCGTCCAACTTCGGGCGCCTGAGTATTCGCTATGGCGATTTTGCTTACGCGCTCTGCACGCTCGAAGCCGGCCATGCGCTTGGCAATCTCGGCCGGATCGCGGCAGAGGTGGGTTATCGTGTAAGTCTGCATTATGGCTTTGACGATGACCTGATCGCCGACACGATCAATGCGGGTGGCGGCGAATCAGTTTCGCCGCTCGCTATCGCAATTCTTCATACGAAGGGGGGGCTAAAGCGCGAGCGTCTCAAATTCTCTAGGTCCGGGGAGTACGGGTACTATGCTTCCGGCGTTCCGAATGGTCGACGTATTGCGGCGGTGGAGCGTGAGTGCGCGCGCATTGGTGCGAGCCGATCCTGCTCGGTACACGTGCCGAGCTTGTCTGCCATCGAGCCCCTCGCGGGGCTGTCTCGAAGCCTGCGAAACACGCTACGGACGCGAAACTCTGGCACGGGTGGACCACTCGGTGAGTTAATTCCCAACCCCGTGCCTCTGGCTTCAGATATTCTGCAGCGCGGACTTTCAGCGCAATGGCACCCCGTTGCACATGATTTAGATGAAGTTCCAGAGATGCGGCGGTATGTGGTCGCCATCCGGTTTCTTGGGATTGAGCCGGGAATTTATGAGGTTTACGACGGCGACAAACTACGCCTTAAGGTCCGTGGCGATGTCCGCGATCACCTGCGCGCTGCGTATACGTATCCAGCGGATCAGGCGAATCTGCACGCACTGGCAGGCGCGATCTTCTACGTGATTGACTACCCAGCCGCAATCAAGCGATGGGGTGCTCGCGGCCTTCGCATTGCGAATCTTTGTTGTGGACTTGCGGCACAGCAGGTGTGTCTGGAGGTGGCAGGTACGGGCAACGTCGGTCGGGCGGTGCGAGCATTCGACGACAATGCGCTCGAATCGCTACTCGGGATTCAGAGTCTCAAGGACACAGCCGCATACGGGGTGTTGCTCGGCTCAAACCGCCATAAGGCGTTGGGATTCAACCTCGCGCTATGACGAAATCGCATCGGGGCAATGCAACGTGGCTCTCGCTTCATATTCACGCCCACGACGTACGCCAGCATTTTGATCTAATGCAAAGCTGCTGTATGCCGCTGTTGGCGACCGCCCGCGCAGCAGGGCTACTCGAGTCCTGGTTCTACATCCGCTATTGGGAGGGCAGTCCTCACATTCGGCTGCGTCTCCTCGGGCCGGTCGACGAGCTGCGTCCGCTTGTGAGGCCGGGTCTGGATCGCGCAGTCGCATCGTTTGTCGCTGCCCATCCGTTGGAGCAGCTGCTTGATCAGGACAGGTATTATCAGGGCTTCGCAAGCGACCTACAAGGCAGGAATCCGGCGATCCTGCCTTGGGTTGACCATGGAATCATCGAGGAGCGGGTCTACGAGCCAGAAACCGTACGGTACGGTGGGGAAACAGCGCTACCCATCAGCGAACAGCTCTTCAGTGTCTCGAGTGAACTGGCGGTACGCATTCTTTCTGCTGTGGCTCCCTCACCATCCCGATTGCTCGCGTTGACATCTGACGTCATGCTAATGACCGTGATCGGTTTCGACGTTAGACCGCGTGAGTTCTTTGAAGAATATCAAGCTTCTTGGAGCGCCCTTAGAGGTAAGGTTGAGAACGCGACACCAGACAATCGCGCATACCAACTGCAGAGGGCCGCGCTGGCTCAGAAATTGTCAACGTTTCCGACGCGCGTGGCGAGTGAGGTTTACCAAACGTGGTTTTTGAGTGTCTTGCGGGCTCGTCACAAGCTGGTGACTCTTCTCAGCAACCTTGACAGTATCAATCGTTCGACAGCGCTCCGCGCGATCTGCGGATCGCATGTGCACATGACCAATAACCGCCTTGGCATCATGGTGGGCACAGAGATCTACTTGGCTCGTTTAATTTCGGACGCTCTTGTAGATGTCGAGATCGATGCGATTGTTGACGCCACGCTGTCGCGGTTCCCCTTGTAGATGCAGAATTGGTTGCTCCGTGTGCTGCCCTAAAGCGAGGACAGGAACAGCAATATCGTTCACTTCGTCAAGTGGGTGCACGCGTGGGGCTCTGCCGCACGCCGAGAGCATATGCACTCCCGAGCCCTAAACTCCCGAGGCCCCTTAAGCGCGGATGAGGTATCATGCGGAGGTCTCGTCAAGAAGTGTGTAAATGCGCGTCAGGCGGCGGCTTTCTGGGTGGGTGACATAGCGGGGATTTCGATGCCATCGGCGTAGCGGACGCCACGATACACATCGCGGC
>VYME01000124.1_pt1 | contig 12419 bp, 12 predicted proteins | sample 5115281 | NCBI WGS metagenome assembly VYME01 (sample SAMN12291780, study PRJNA351875) | freshwater metagenome | isolation source: freshwater lake | place: USA: Michigan, Wintergreen Lake | collected 2013-08-08
GCGTCGAGGTGGGGGGCGCCGTGAAGAACGTGATGGCCATCGCGGCCGGCATCTGCGACGGGCTGGGATTCGGCCTGTCGGCCCGCGCTGCGCTGATGACGCGCGGTCTCGCGGAAATCACCCGGCTCGGTCTCAAGATGGGCGGGCGCACCGAGACCTTCCTGGGCCTGTCGGGTGCCGGTGACCTCATCCTCACCTGCACGGGGGATCTCTCCCGCAACCGCCGCGTCGGCCTCGGGCTCGCGAAGGGCGACTCGTTGCAGAAGATCCTCGCCGACCTCGGCCACGTGGCGGAAGGTGTCGGCACCGCCCGCGAGGCCCGTCGACTCGCCGCCACCCACGGCGTCGAGATGCCGATCACCGAGGCGGTGTGCCGCCTGCTCGACGGCGAGATCGGCGCGCGCGAAGCTGCCGACCAGCTTCTCCGACGCGACCAGAAGTCCGAGATCCAGGGCTGAGCCCGGGGAATAGGGACAAGAGACTAGGGGCTAGGGACTAGGGGCTGGGAAGCCCCGGCGAAGCCCTGCTGTCGCCACGCTTCGTAGACCACCACCGCCACCGCGTTCGACAGGTTGAGGCTCCGGTTGCCCGGCACCATCGGCAGACGCAGCCGATGCGCTTCATCGAACCCGGCGAGCACCTCGTCCGGCAGCCCCCGCGTCTCCGGTCCGAAGACGAAGACATCCCCCGGCTGGAACGTCACGTCGTGCACGGCCCGGCGTCCCTTCGTCGTCAGCGCGAAGTGTCGACGTCCGGCCAGCGCCGAGAGACACGCGTCGAGATCGGGATGCACTGTCACGCACGTCATCTCGTGGTAGTCGAGGCCCGCGCGCTTCAGTTCGCGATCCCCCATCCGGAACCCGAGCGGCTCCACCAGATGCAGGCCCGTGCCGGTGTTCGCGCACAGGCGGATGGCATTGCCGGTGTTCGGGGGAATCTCCGGCTGGAACAGCACCACGTCGAACACGGGAATCACTGCCTCGCTCAAGTCATGCCGTTGTTGTGCCGAAAGTGGCGTGAGTCCCGCACCGGCCACCTGTTGTCGGCCGGAATGCCCCGCCAACCCGACGACCCATGCCAAGACCCGAAAAAGTCCGCCTCGGCGAAATCCTGCTGAGCCAGGGCCTGCTCACCGAAGTCCAGCTGAAGACCGCCCTCGACGACCAGAAACGCACCGGTCGCCGGCTGGGGCGCGTGTTCATCGATTCCGGCTTCGTGACCGAGGAGAAGATCTGCGAGGCGCTCGCGCGCCAGCTGCAGATCTCTTTCGTCGACCTGCGCCAGGTCACGCCCAAGACGGAGCTTCTCGGGAAACTCCCGGAATCTCAAGCCCGCCGTTACCGCGCGATCGTGCTCCAGGACCTCGGGACCACGTACCGCGTCGGCATGGCCGACCCGACGGATCTTCCGGCCTACGACGAACTCATCCGCATCCTGAAGCGCGACATCGAGCTGTCGGTCGTCGCCGAATCGGAGCTGCTGGCTGCCATCGATCGCGGCTACGGCCGGACCCAGGAGATCAGCGGTCTCGCGCAGGAACTGGGCGAGGAGGTCGGCGACGAGGCGGTGAGCTTCACGAAGCTCTCCACCTCTGCCGGCGCCGAGGATGCGCCGGTGGTCAAGCTGCTCCAGTCCGTCTTCGAGGAGGCCCTGCGGGTGCGCGCCTCGGACATCCACATCGAGCCTCAGGAGACGAGCCTCTTCATCCGCTTCCGGATCGATGGCGTCCTCTATGTCCAGACCGAGGCCGAGTCGAAGATTTCGGCGCCGCTCGTGCTGCGCCTGAAGCTCATGTCCGGCCTCGACATCTCCGAGAAGCGATTGCCGCAGGACGGCCGCTTCGTCGCGAAGGTGCGCAATACCCAGGTGGACGTGCGGATCTCGACCATGCCCACCCAGCACGGCGAGTCGGTGGTGATGCGGATCCTGAACCAGGCCGGCGGCGTGGTGACGCTCGATCGTCTCGGCATGCCCGGCCCCGTCCTGGACCGCATGCGAAGCATCATCCAGCGTCCGAGCGGCATGGTGCTCGTCACCGGTCCCACGGGCAGCGGGAAGACCACCACGCTGTACGCAGCGCTGAGCGAACTCAACACGCCCGAGCGCAAGATCATCACGGTGGAGGACCCCGTCGAGTACCGCCTCCCGGGTCTCAACCAGGTGCAGGTGCACGAGAAGATCGATCTCACCTTCGGTCGCGTCCTGCGCACGGCGCTGCGTCAGGACCCCGACGTGATCCTGGTCGGCGAAATGCGCGACCAGGGCACCGTCGAGACCGGCCTCCGGGCCGCGCTCACGGGCCACCTCGTGCTCTCCACGCTGCACACGAACGACGCCATCAGCACGCCCATCCGTCTGCTCGACATGGGTGCACCGCGCTACATGGTGGCCATGTCGCTGCAGGTCGTGATCGCGCAGCGTCTCGTGCGCGTGAACTGCGAACACTGCAGCGACTGGCACGAGCCCGACGTCTACGAACGCGAATGGGTGCGGATGGAACTGGGCGATCGCGCGATGGGCTTCCGGCAGCGGCGCGGCGCGGGCTGCAACCAATGCAACCGGACCGGCTACTCGGGCCGTGTCGGCGTCTACGAGATGCTCGAGATGACGCGTCCCGTCGTCGATGCCGCCAACCACGGCGATCCGCAGGTCTTCATGGAGGCCGCGCGTCAGCAGATGGCGGGGATGACGCTGCGCCGCCACGCGCTCGATCTTGTCGCGGAAGGCCGCACCACCATTGCCGAGGCGATGCGCGCCTCGAACCAGTTCGAGGACTGACGTGCCGAGATTCCAGTACCGGGGGCGAGACGGCAGCGGGGGGCTTGTGCAGGGCGTCCTCGATGCCGCCGACAGCAGCGCGGTCGCCACGCAGCTTCTGGCACTGGGCACCACCCCCGTCACCATCGAGCCCGCCCGCGCGTCGACGAGGGAGACGAAGAGCGACGGAAGCTTCGTCGATAGCCTCCAGCGCCACCGGGTTGACGCACCCGAGCTCATGCTTTTCAGCCGGCAGATGTATGCGCTGCTGAAGGCCGGTGTGCCGATCATGCGGGCGCTGGCGGGTCTGCAGGAATCCGCCGTGAACCCGACGCTGCGCGATACCGTGCGAGACATCTCGACCAGTCTGGAGGGTGGCCGGGATCTCTCGTCGTCGATGGCCCGCCAGTCGCACGTGTTCACGCCGTTCTACGTGGCCATGGTCTACGTCGGCGAGAGCACGGGCCGGCTGGAGGAGATCTTCCTCCGGCTCTTCCACCATCTCGAGTTCCAGGAATTCATGCGCACCCAGGTGCGTGCGGCGCTGCGCTACCCGACCTTCGTCGTGATGGCGATGGCCGGTGCGATGCTCGTCATCAACCTGTTCGTGATCCCCGCCTTCGCGAAGGTCTACAAGGGCTTCGGTGCCGATCTTCCGTGGATGACGCGGCTGCTCATCGCGGTGTCCGACTTCAGCGTCGCGTGGTGGCCTTGGATGCTCGCCGGGACGGCGGGTGCGGTTGTGGGATTCGCGCGCTACATCCGTACGTCCGCGGGACGCCTGTGGTGGGACCGTGTGCGTCTCTCGATTCCGGTGGCCGGGAAGATCGTGCGCAAGGCGACGATTGCCCGTTTCGCGCGCAGCTTTGCGCTCGCCTTCCGCAGCGGCGTGCCGATCACCCAGGCACTCTCGCTGACCGCGCAGACCGTCGACAACGCGTTCATGGCACGGCGCATCGAGCGCATGCGCGAGGGTGTCGAACGGGGCGAGAGCCTGTTGCGCACGGCCGTCGCCAGCAAGGTGTTCACCCCCGTCGCGTTGCAGATGATCGTCGTTGGCGAGGAGTCCGGATCGCTCGACGACATGATGCAGGAGGTTGCCGATCTCTATCAGCGCGAGGTGGAGTACGAACTGAAGACCCTCTCCGCGCAGATCGAGCCGATCCTCATCGTCGGCCTCGGCGTCCTCGTGCTGATCCTGGCCCTCGGCGTGTTCCTCCCGATCTGGGACCTCGGCCAGGCGGCCATGAAGAAATGACGCGGGCGTGCCATTCAAGTCGTGGGCCCCGCGGCCGTTATGCAGGGCTGCCGAGGAAGCTGCGGGACAGGGGTTCGCACCTGTCGATCCTGCAGCCTGGTCCGAACGCGGGTATCGAACGAATGAACGAGCAACGTGGCTTCACGCTGATTGAACTGGTGGTGGTGATCTCGATCATCGGGATCCTCGCTGCCTTCGCGCTGCCGCGCTACGTGAACATGCAGAGCCAGAGTCGCGCGGCGAAGCTGTCCGCGATTTACGGCGCCGTGCGGTCCGCTGCCGCGCTGGCCTCCGCGGCCTGCCGCGTGGACCAGGCCGGCGTCGCCGTGGCGCCCACGTGCACGCTGGATGCGGGCACCGTGAACATGGACGGTCTTCCCGTGACGATGCGGTTCGGCTATCCCACCGCCGACGGCGCGGGCATCGTCACCGCCGCGCAATTGAATCCCCAGGTGGACCAGGTGAACGTGATCGCCGGCAACCCGATGGTGATCCAGATCCGCGGTGCGGCCGACATGGCCACCTGCCAGATGACTTACCAGGAGCCGCCGGCCCGAGGCCAGGCCGCGATCATCCCCACCCCCACGACCATCGGATGCTGATATCCCGCATGCGGTCCGGGGCCCCATGCACCACAGTTCAGGCAGTCGCAGACAGGAGAGATTCATGCAGCGCACCCAGCAAGGCTTCACCCTCATCGAACTCGTCGTCGTCATCGTCATCCTCGGGATCCTTGCCGCGACGGCGTTGCCGAAGTTCGTGGACCTGAGCGGCGACGCACGGAGCGCAGCCATTGCGGGCGTGGCCGGCGCGCTGAGCTCCTCGGCGTCGATCAACTACGGCGCCTACAAGGTGAGCTCGGCACGCGGAACGCGCATGAACTCCACCAATGTGTGCACGAACACGATCCTCGGACCGCTGCTGCAGAGCGGCACGATCCCCACCGGCTACACCATCAGCGGCACGGGCAACTGCTCGACGGCCGGCGATGGCGTCTCGGTGTCGTGCACGATCACCGACACAAATAGCAGCACTTCGCTGACGACCACCGCCACCATCGTCTGCACGAACTGATCGACGGCCCCCGCGCCGTCCTCTTCCCGGACGGCAGAGGCGCTTCCGGCATGGCGCACCATCGAACCATTCCGGCGCAGCGCGGCTTCACCCTCACGGAACTCGTGATGGTGATCGTGATCCTCGGCACCCTCGCGGCCGTCGCGCTGCCGCGCATCACGGCCACCAGCGACTTCGAGGTCCAGGGCGCGTTCGACAAGTCCCTGGCCGCCGTGCGCTACGCGCAGAAGATGGCAGTGGCTTCGCGTTCCACGGTGCGGGTCAACTTCGCCGGCAACGGGTTGTCCGCCTGCTTCGACAGCGGCGGGGGGTGCGGCAGCGACGTTGCCGGCCCCGGCACCAGCGGGCCGCTGGCCGTGGCCGGATCCTCCGACGTGGCGATCTCCGGCACCGCCTTCACCTTCGACGCGCAGGGACGGCCCAGCACCGGACCGCTCACCGTGACCGTGGCCGGCGGTGGTCTGACGAAGTCGTTCACCGTCGAGGCGGAGACCGGCCATGTGCACCCCTGAGCGCCGCCGGCAGCGTGGCCTCACGCTCATCGAACTGATCGTCTTCATCGTCATCGTGAGCGTGGGTCTGGCGGGCGTGCTGACGGTGCTGAACGCCACGGCGGCAAAGAGCGCCGATCCGGTGGTGCGCAAGCAGGCCCTGGTGATCGCGGAGTCGTTGCTGGAGGAGATTGCCCTGATGCCCTTCACCTACTGCGATCCGGACGATCCCGCCGCAGCGACGGCCACGAGCGCGTCCGGCTGCGCGACGGCCGAGAACATGACGGCACCGGCGCCGGAGGCCGGCGAAAGCCGGTACAGCACGACGACGCCCTTCGACAACGTGAACGACTACCACGGACTTTCCATGACCGGCATCCGGGATCTCACCGGTGCCACGATCGCCGGACTCGAGGCCTACACGGCGACGGTCACGGTCACGCGGGGCGGGCTCGGTTTCGCGGATCCGGACGATGTCGCCCTCGTGTCCGTCACCGTGACGGGGCCGGGCCGCGAGACCGTCACGCTGAGCCGCTACCGCGTGCGCTACGCACCGAACGCGCTGCCATGAGACGTGGCGCGCGCGGCTTCACCCTGGTGGAGGCGGTGGTCGTGATCGCGATCGCCGGCGTCGTGTCCGGCATGGTCGCCATCTTCATCAAGCGACCGGTCGAGGGCTACTTCGACGCCACCCGTCGCGCGGAACTCACCGACGCCGCGGACACCGCGTTGCGACGCTTCTCGCGCGACCTCCGCCTCGCGTTGCCGAACAGCATCCGCGTCGATCCCACCGGGCGCTTCATCGAGTTCCTCATCACGACAGGTGGCGGACGGTACCGCGCCGAGGTGACGTCCACGGGGACGGGGAACACGCTCGACTTCGTCACCGCGGCGGGCGACACGAGTTTCGACGTGATCGGCACGATGCCCACGATCGCGGCGGGTAATCACATCGTCGTGTTCAATCTGGGCGCCGGCTTCAGCGGCAGCGACGCCTGGCAGGCGAGCAGCAACAATCGGGCGACGGTGGCGAGCGCGACCGCCACCACCGTCACGCTCACCGCCGCCAAGCTGTTCCCGCTGGAGTCGCCGGCGAGCCGCTTCCACGTGGTGGAGCACGCCGTGACCTACGCGTGCGATCTCTCGGCCGGTGCGCTGCGGCGCTACTGGAACTACGGCATCGCGGCCGCCCAGGCGACGCCTCCCACCGGCGGCAGCAATGCGCTGCTCGCCTCCCGCGTCACCGGGTGCTCGTTCGCGTACGACAGCAACGAACTGCTCGCACGCTATGGCATCGTGACGGCGAACCTCGCGATGGCGATCGAGGGCGAGACCGTCAACCTCCAGGCCCAGGTCCATGTGTCGAACACGCCCTGACCGCGCCCGAGGCTTCGTCATGGTCTCGGGGATCTTCGTGCTCGTCGTGCTGGCGCTGCTCGGCGCTTTCATCATGTCGGTGACGAGCACCCAGGGCGGCGCCGAGGCGCTCGATGTCGGCGGGACGCGCGCCCTGCAGGCGGCGCGCTCGGGGATCGAATGGGGAATCGTACAGGTGACCGATCCGAGGAACATCGACGCGGGACTCGTCGCCTCGCCACCCGTGCCACCCGCGTGCTTCGCGACCGGCACTCCGGCACTGGGCGCCGAGTTCGACAACATGACCGTCTCCGTCGCGTGCGTGCGCACGGCCACGACCGAGGGCAATCGGCAGGTCGCGGTCTACAACCTTACCGCCACGGCCAATGGCGGCGGTGGCGGGTATCCGCTGCAGCGGCAGGTGCAGGCCACGGTGTCGCGATGCACCGACCCCGCGGGCGCCGCGCCGAGGTACGCGTGTCCATGATGCGGAACCGATCGGGCATTCACGGGCTCAGGCGCGCCGTGGCGATGCTGCTCGTCGTCGTCGGTGCCGTGCTGTCGATGCCCGCCGCTGCGCAGACCTACAGCAGCATGAGTCGCGGCTACGCCTGGGTGAATCCCGCGAGCCACACGACGGTCACGTGGGACGCAGTGTCGTCCTGCTCGGGGGGCGGCGCGGTCAACGACGACGTGATCAGCGGGCTGCTCAACATCGGATTCTCGTTCACCTACGGAAGCACGGCCTACACGCAGCTCCGCATCATGAGCAACGGCCGACTGCAGTTCGGCAGCAACTTCTGCGGATACGGCACCGATTCGACCTCACCGCGCACGTATCCGTACCCGATGCCGAACTCGAATCTCAACAACACCATGCGAGCGTACGGCGCCGACCTCGACACATCGGCTTCCGGCACCGGCACGACGTGTCCGACCGGGTCCTGCTACGTCCGGTACGCCGCGCTCGGCACGGCGCCCAACCGGAGCTTCGTGGTGTCGTGGGTCAACGTCCCCGAGTGGAATGCGCCCGGGAGCACGTTCACGTTCCAGATGATCCTCTACGAGAACGGCGAGTTCGTGTACCAGTACGGCGCGAGCACGAACCCGAGCGGCGGGGCCGCCGAGGTCGGCTGGCAGTTGTCGACCTCGAATTTCGTCGTCACACAGCGCGGCATTCCGACGAGCGGAACGGCCATCCGCTACTACGTCACGCGGAACCAGAGCATCTGCGTTCCGGCGGGGCAGGTGCTCGGCGCCGCTTCCGGGGGGCTCGACATCGATTCCGGATCGACCGTGAACGGCGCTGCGATCACGGGAGGCGGCAATGCCCTCCTGTCGTCGGGTGCGCGATCCTCGTGGACACCTGTCGCGGCAGCGCTGAACCCGGCGTCGTTCCCGACGTTCAGCGCGTCGGTCAGCACCAGTACGAACAATCTCCCGGGCGGCCGGTACGACACCGTCTCCGCGAACACCTCAGGCTTCGTGTTCACGGGCGGGACCTACTACATCAACAAGCTCGAGGTGAACACCACAGCCATCACGCTCGGCCCCGGGGACTACTTCATTTCCGAGTTCATTCCGTCCGACGACCTCGTCGTCACCATCTCTCCTGCCGGACCCGTCCGCTTGTTCACCACGAAGCTGGTGTCGAAGGATCGCGTCTTCATGAACTCCGGTGGCAGCCCCGCGAACCTTCAGATCTTTCTCTACGATGATGGGGATGTCGCCTTCGGCAGCGACAACCGCGTCTCGGCCATCCTGTACGCCCCCGGCGAAGGTTCGTTCCTCTTCGGCAACTCGATGCGGTTCGAAGGGGCCGTCCTCACCCGACAGGGCGACATCGACTTCGGCTCGAATGCGTCGATCACGTACTCCTCCACCACGCAGACAGCGGTCGCGAGCGTGGCGCCCTGCGGGGCGGCGAGCACGGCCGCGTTCGTGATCTCCGCGTCGACGTCGGCCAGCACCTGCGTCGCCCATGCGATCACCATTCGTGCCGTCGACACCGCGGGCAATACGGTCACGTCCTATGGCGGCACCGTGAGCCTCACCACGAGCACGAGCCGCGGTGGCTGGGCGATCGGGTCCGCCCGCGGGACACTCACCGAAACCGGCACCGCGAACGATGGTGCGGCGACCTACGTCTTCACCTCCGCGGATGCGGGGCAGGCCGTGCTCTCGCTCACCAACCAGAGCGCGGACGATCTCACGATCACCGCACGCGATACGACCACCAGCACCATCACCGGGACATCCGGCGTCGTGGGTTTCCGGGACAACGCGTTCGTGATCACGGCCACCGACGCTCTCGGCAACACGGTGGTGGCGGGCCGGCCGCATCCCATGCAGGCCGCGCTCTGGCGACGCGACACATCGCTCCCGACGCCGACCTGTGCGATCGCAACCAGCTACACCGGCGCGCGCAACCTGAAGGCGTGGTACACGGCGGATACGAACCATCCTGCAGGCGCGACGGCGCCATCCATCACGAGCACGCTGGGGACAAGCGTCCCCGCATCGAACAATCTCGCCCTCACGTTCACCTCCGGCGTCGCGACCTTCAACCTCGGGACGTCGGACGTCGGAAAGTACGCCCTCAACCTGCGCGACGACTCCCGCACGTTCGCCGGTGCCGTGAACATCGACGGCAGTTCGTCGGCGCTCACCGTGCGGCCGTTCGCGATCGCCGTGACGAACGCCGTGCGCGGTGGTCTTGCCAATCCGGAAGGGACGGCCACCTCCGGTGCGAAGTTCGCTGCGGCCGGCGAGACGTTTGCCGTGACCGTGGCAGCGTACCTGTGGGCGGCTGCCGACGACGCCAACAACGACGGCTCGCCGGACGCCGGTGCGAACGTGACGGACAACAGTCTCGCGCCGCGATTCGCCTGGCCAGTTGTCCTGACCGCCGACGCAACAGCGGGATTGTTCACGCCCGTGGGCGGCACCCTGGGTACGCTGGGGGGCACCACCACGGTGGCCGCGGGGAGCTTCGTGAGCGGGGCGGCCGTGCCCACGGACCTCACGTACAGCGAGGTCGGCAGCATCGGCCTTGCGGCCACGATGACCGGCTATCTCGGGACTTCCGGCGTCGATCTCGGCGGCGTCCATCGCAACGCGGGCACAGGCGCCGCCGCGCGCATCGGACGCTTCCATCCGGCCAGCTTCGCGCTGTCGGCCGGTTCGGTGACACCGTCCTGCGGCAGCGGCAATCAGACCTACATGGACGAGCCGGCGCTCGGCCTCGCCTTCACCCTCCAGGCCCGCAACTCGGCCGGCGGCCTGACGACCAACTACCGGGCCACCGTCTACAACGTCGGCACGGTGACCCTGCACGCCGAGAACGCCGACGCGGGGACGAATCTCGCCGGGCGGGTCTCCGGAATGCCGTCCGTGGTCTGGACCCTGGGGGCGTACAGCCTCACGGCCACGGGCGCCACGTTCGCGCGGAGTGCGTCGCCCGACGGCCCGTTCGACAGCCTCGTCATCGGTGTCAGCGTGACGGATGCCGACGGGGCGGTCGTCGCCACGCCCGACATGAATGCCGCGACCGCCGGCGCCTGCGGGTCGGGTTGCAACGCCCGGGCGCTGAACGGAACGTCGGCCACGCGGGTGCGCTTCGGCCGCCTGAAGATCGGCAACGCGCTCGGTGCGCCGCAACTGGACCTGCCCGTGCCGCTCACCGCGCAGTACTGGAACGGGGTCGCCTTCGTGACCAACGCCCAGGACAACTGCACGCGCCTCACCAATACGCAGTTCGCCTTCGGCAACTATCGCGCGCCGCTGGCGGCCTGCGCCACCTCGGGTTCGCCCGCGGGTTCGAATGGCATCGTCTTCACCTCGGGACGCGGCACCCTGCGCCTCTCGAAGCCGAACGTGCGCGGATCCGTGGACCTCAGCGCCAATCTCGGTGCCACCGCAAGCGGCGCCACCTGCAGTGCCGGCTCGGCCGCGACGGCGACGGCGGCATCGCGCGCGTGGCTGCAGGGCAACTGGGGCGCATCCACATGGGATCGCAATCCGGCCGGCCGCGCCGTGTTCGGCGTCCCCGGGGCGAGCCCCGACGTCATATACCAAAGGGAAACCTACTGAGGGTGCCGGACGGGGTTTGCCTCAACCCGGGCGTGATGCAGTCGTAATACGTCCCGTGCGGTGGATTGCAGGGTCCCAACCCGACGCCGCACCCGGCCCGGCGGCCGTCCTGCCGGGAACCTTGATCCGGACGAATCCGCCTTGAGACTCAACACCAGATCCGGCGCCGCGAGACAGTGGTGCGCCGTGATCCTCCGCCCGGGCCGCGTGACCCTCGCCCGCATGGAAGCCGTGGCCGGCAAGCGCCCGAGGCTCGTCGCCTTCGACGAACGGACGGTCGGCGACACGCCGGCCGAGGCGCTGCGCGCGCTGCGCCGGGAGCACCGACTGGATCGACTGCGCTGCACCACCGTTCTGCCGCAGGGCGAGTACCACTTTCACGTGGTCGAGGCGCCTGCCGTTCCCGAGGCCGAGTTGAAGACGGCGGTCCGCTGGCGCCTGAAGGACCTCATCGAGTATCCGCCGGACGAGGCGGTGATCGACGTGATGCCGCTGCCCCAGGGGCTCGCGGCCGGCCGTGGTGCGAACCTCATTGCCGTCGCCGCGCACCGGCACCGCGTCGCCGAATGCATCCGGACGTTCGACGAGGCGAAGCTCGACCTCGCCGCCATCGACATCCTCGAGACCGTCCAGCGGAATGTCGCCGTGTACCTGGCCGAAGGCGAGCGCGCGGTCGCGCTGCTGGTGTTCGGCACCGGCGCCGGCACGCTGACCGTGTCGGCTGGCGGCGCGCTGCTCTTCGCGCGGACGTTCGATCTCGGATTGCAGCAGTTCACCGAAGCAGGCAACGACCCCGCGGGCCAGGCGGCCCTGTGCGATCGCGTGGCGCTCGAGGTGCAGCGCACCCTCGATCACTTCGATCGCCAGTTCGGCGGCCTGCCGCTCTCCACGCTGCTGATCGCGCCGTTCCCGCAGGCGGAGGCGCTGCGGGCGCCGCTCGCCGAGAACCTCTACGTGCCGGTCGCCGTGGCCGACCTTGCCGCTGCCCTGGACTTCTCCGAGGCGCCGGCACTGAGCGACCCGAACATCCAGGGACGTCATCTGCGCCTCATCGGCGCGGCTTTGCGGGGAACCTAGTGTCTCGATACGGAAGTTCGCAAGCATTGATCGCAATCGCAGCATCGGTGAGCGGAGAGAATTGGACCATGAGTGAGCACTGCGTTGGACCGGCGTCGGAGCGCGACACGGGGCGTCAGGCAAGGCGCGAACCACAGCCAGGTTGGACACCTGGCGAGGATTCGCAACGCCGCATGGCGGCCCGCGGCGCGTTCCGACGTTGCGATACTTTCGTGTCGAGACGCTAGTACCGTGCAGCTCGACATCAATCTCTTCGATCCGTCGCTGCGGAAGCGCAAGGTGCTGCTTCCGGTGCGGATCTTCGCACCGGCACT
>VYME01000517.1_pt1 | contig 12387 bp, 11 predicted proteins | sample 5115281 | NCBI WGS metagenome assembly VYME01 (sample SAMN12291780, study PRJNA351875) | freshwater metagenome | isolation source: freshwater lake | place: USA: Michigan, Wintergreen Lake | collected 2013-08-08
CCTGTGGCGCGAACGCGCGGCGCCGCGCGCCGCCGCCGGTCGCTGAGTTCGTCGACAAATCCGCGCCCGCTCGCGCCATCTCGTGGGCATGGAACCCACGCGCAGTCTCCTCTCCGTCCTCTTCCCGCTGGCCCTGACCGCCGCGTCGCTGGCGCAGGCGCCGATCTTCCAGGCCGCCTCGAACAACGCCCCCGGGCCGCGCTTCGGCGCCGCCTTCTGTGCGTTCGGCAACGGCTCGATGCTGCTGTTCGGCGGCGACAGCGGCGCGGGCCGGCTCGGCGACACGTGGCGCTACGACATCGGCAGCAACACGTGGACGCAGATCTCCGGCCCTGGTCCTTCGGCGCGCCGTTGGGCCGCGATGACGCTGCACGGGGCGACCGGCACCGTGATCCTGCACGGCGGTCAGACGGCGACCGGCACGGCCGGCGACACCTGGGCCTTCGCCGGTGGCTCCTGGACGCAGATGGTCGGGGTTGGGCCGTCGGCGCGTTCGAACCACGTGATGGCCTACGACCCGGTCCGGCAGCGCAGCGTGCTGTTCGGCGGCCTGAACCTGCAGGACACCTGGGAGTGGACCGGGACCAGCTGGATCCAGCGCCTGCTGACCGCGGGGCCGAGCTGGCGCAACTTCGCCGGCATGGCCTACGACGAGCGGCGGAACGTGATGATGTTGCTCGGTGGTGCGACCGCGGGCGACGGCTACTCCAACCAGATCTGGGAGCTCGGCGCCAGCGCCTGGACGCTGTCGCCGGTGACGCTGCCGTTCGGCCGCTGGGGTGCTTCGTTCGCCTACGACCGCAGTCGCGGCCGCACGGTGATGTTCGGCGGTTTGCAGCAGGGGCCGAGTGGACCGCAGCCGCGCAACGACGTGTTCGAATGGGACGGCGTCACGTCGACGTGGACCGGGCGCACGGTTGCGAACGCCATCCAGGCGCGCTACGGGTCGATGCTCGTCTATCGCTCCGACTCCGGCGTCTGGTTGTTCGGCGGTTCGGGCTTCGGGCCGGTCTACGGTGACCTGCAGCGCTACTTCATCCTGAACGGGGCGACCTACACGCAGTCGGGTCCCGGCTGCGGCGCGCCGGCGCTCGTCGCCGGGGTGGACGAACTGCCGTGGCTCGGCGAACAGTTCCAGCGCTCGGCCCAGTTCGCGACGCCGCATCTCGTGCTGCACGAGATCGGGTTCGCGTCGCAGGATCTCGACCTGGCCTTCCTCGGCATGCCGGGCTGCCGTCTCGGCAGCACCGCCGACGTCATGGGTTCGCTGCTCGCGACCGGGGCGCAGCAGTTCGTGCTGAACATCCCCAACTCGATCTCGCTGAACGGGGTCGAGCTGTTCGAGCAACTCGCGGTCTTCACCCCGGGTGCCAACCCGTTCGGCGTGCTGATGTCGCCGACGATGCGCATGCGGCTCTCGTCGAAGTGAGCGCCGCGGCGCGGTGACAGCAGCGCTCGCGCGTGCTTCACTGTGCGCGTGACCTTGCCCGCCGCCGACGAACTGCAGCGCCGCGCCGCCGAACTGCTGGCCGGCTGGCGTGTGCGCGACACCGCCGTGCTGGTGCAGTGGAACGAACGGCTGACGACGACGGCGGGGCGCGCGTTCCTGCGCGGTGGGCGCATCGAGCTCAACCCGGTGCTGCTCGGCCGCGCGCCGGACCAGCTGCCGATGGTGCTGACGCACGAAGCGGCGCACATCGCCGCGTTCCGCTTGTTCGGCGCCCACATCCAACCGCACGGTCGGCACTGGCGGTCGCTGATGCGGCTCGCCGGCCACGAGCCGGCGGTCACGCACGACATCCCGGTCGACGACCTGCGGCCCGCGGCGAAGGCGCGCCGTCGGCGGCGCTACGTCTACCTGCGCGTCTGCGAACGCTGCGGGGATCGTCAGCTGCAGCCGGCCCCGCGCTACGGCCGGTGCGTCGGCTGCGAGGCGCGCGACAGCTTCCTGGTGATGAAGGCGCCGGCGACCGCGGCCGGCGAAGCGGCGTTGTCGCGGCTCACGCTCGCCGACGTGCGGGCTCTGCACGGCTGAGGCGGGGCCGCGGAATCTGCATCCGATCAGCCGCCCAGCGAATAGCCCTCGACCAGCTCCAGCTGCGCCCGGACCGCTGGCTCGGCACCGAGCACATGGATCGGCACCTTCAGGGCCCAGGCAAGTCGCACGGTTTCGTGCAGGAGGGCGTGTAGGAAGCTCTGCGTGCAAACCCGAACGTTTCGGAAGTCCAGGGCCACGATCTCGCGGCGCAGCACGCGCGGCTGCAGGTGTGTCTGCGCGAACTGGAGGGCTCCAGCCGTGTCCTCGATGGCGACGCCGACCAGCAGTCGTATCGAGCCAGCCGGCGGCTCCTCGAATCGCAGCCATCGGTGGGTGATGCGCTTCGGGGTCCGCTGAGCGGCGAGATCCCGAATGTGCTCCATGATGCCGCCGAAGTTGCCGACGTGGCTCAGCATCGTCTCGAACACGACGAGGGTGCCCGGATAGTCCGGTGCAGCGCCGTTCGTGATCTGTGGCTGCGACGTCGCCGAGACGGTCCGATCGAGGAAGTACGTCGCCCCTCGGGAGGCCAGCAGCAGTCGTCCGTCGGTCTCCTTGGCGAGTTCGGAGATCACGAAGAGGCCCATGCCGGCGTTCTCCTGGGTCCCGGTCTCGCCTTCCGGAAACGTGCCAGAGACGTGTGGTTCGAGGGCGCGAACAAGTGCCTCGGCGGGATTGCGGATGCTCGGCCGCATGTGGCGCAGCGCTTCGAAGATGCCGATGCCGTTGTCGACAGCGACCACCTGCAAGGCAGGGGCGCCCTGATAGGGCCCTGCCGAGTTGATCTGGGCAGCGACGAGGCCTCCGGCTGGGTCGTTGCTGTGCTGTCCGACGTTGCGCAGAAGCTCGACGATGACGTGGTAGAAGAGGTCCGCCGCAGGTGGTCGCGGACTTCTCGGCAGAAGCAGGCCGACGATCTTCTCGGCCGTGGCCTCCCACGGGCCTCGTCCGCGTACGCGCGTGAGGGTGACGGTTCGCTCTTGTTCGCGGGGTTCCCGGGCAGGACCGCCACGCACGACCTCCTCGATGCCGATGGCGTGCGCAAAGCGAGCCGCACCAGAGCTTGCTCCGTGGACGAACCGAAGTCGCTCGGGGCCGTCTTCGCGCGCGAGTGCCGCTGCGGCGGCGACTGCGAATACCTGTGCAACCTCGATGTCGTCGAACGTGAAGGAGCCGCTCTTCCTTGCCTGCTCGAGCCAGCGTAGGCAAGCATGAGGGTCGTCCAGCGCGAGTCGGGGATGGCTCACTGCATGGATGCTACATCCGTCGGGTTCGACCAGGCGCCCCATTGTTCGCAGGCCTCCCAGTCCGGGCGGATCCGGTCAGCCGCGCCAGCTGGCCGCAGTGCGCGCGGCGTGGTCCGCCTCGTCGCCCATCAGGTCGACCAGGATGGTCAGTCGTCCGGCGTTCGGGTCCCACGAGAACACCAGGTGCGCCAGGCGGTCCCCAGTGCGGAAGCGGAACACGAAGTCGAGTTCGTCGCGCTGGCTGTGCGGCGATTGCAGCATCTGCTCGCAGCGGCCGCGGAACTTCTGCACGCTGGTGCAAGGCGCGACCTCGGTGAAGAAGTGGCGGCCGACGACGCGTTGCGCGTCCAGTCCTGCAGCGCGCGCCTCGGTGGCGTTGTAGCGCCGCACGACGCCGCTCCGGTCGAGCTCGATGACGCCGATCGGCAGCGCGTCGAGTTGCTCCTGCGACAGCCCACCGATGTCCTCGGTCGGGAACAGGCCCATGCCCTGCACGCAGGCGAAGCAGATGCCGTGCGACGACTCCTTGTGGGCGTCACCCTCGCGGATCGTGGTGTTGCACCACGCACAGAGCACCTGAACGGGCATTCGCGGATTCTCTGCCGCCCGCATCGGCCGGGCTCGGGGCGCTTCTGAACGCGCCATGAGCCCTCGGGGATTTCCCTCGGATCATTGCGGCGGCCGCACCACGTCGCGTTCGCGTTCCTTCGGCGTCACCACGAGCCGCTGCACGATGCCGTCGCGGAACTCGCATTCGACGATGGTGCGGTGCGGTGCGTGCAGCCGGAACGCCACGTTCCACTGCTTCGGCCAGCACGGCAGCAACCCGGATCACTCGCTGAGCGTCCGTAGGAACGCTGCTGCCAAACCCTCCTCGATGCGGAAGCCGGCGCGAGTCAGCTGTTCGATCTCTGGACGTACATGCGTCAGGATCCCGGCGCGCTTGCACATGCCGAGCACGCCGAGGGTTCCCGTGAGGCGGAGCCCGAGTTCTTCGGCGACCCGTCGGGCTCGCTGGTCGTCGACGACGAGCAGAGCACCTGGATGACCCTGGGCGAGCGCCAGCGCCTCGGCCTCGCCTTGATCCACGACGAGCCGGAATGCTGTCGCGAGGTCTGTGGGAGCTTCGACGATTCGCAGCCAGCTGGCAGCGGCGATCTCCTTCGCTCCGGGGCGCGGTGCGCCGGCGAGCACCTCCGCGTGCACGGCGATCGGCACCATCACGTCCGTCGCCAGGCTCTGTAGCACTTCGAACCGTCCGATCGATGCGAGTGCGATGATCGGCCCGGCGTCGGCGACGATCAGTCGTTCATGAGTCATGGATCTCGTGCTTCAGCCCATCGGCGCCGAAGTTGAAGATCGACACTCCGAGCGGGGCGAGCTCGAACATGAAGTCGGCCTTGCTCCGGCCGGCGAGTTCTGCCGCTTGTCCCAGGGAGAGCCGACCCAGCTCGTAGAGCTTCGCAGCCAGAACCAGACGAAACTCGCGCTCGATCTCCTCGGCCGATCGCCCGCTGGCGACGAGCAGCTTGGCGTCGTAGGGGATGTGTGCAGTGGGCATGCGATGCATCCTACGCCTCCGTCGCTACGCGATCACGGTCTCCGCCGGGACGACCGAACGGGGGGCGCCGAGCACTTGCTCTCACTGCGGCCGCACGACATCGCGTTCGCGTTCCTTCGGTGTGACCACGAGCCGCTGCACGACGCCGTCGCGGAACTCGCATTCGACGAGGGTGCGGTGCGGTGCGTGCAGCCGGAACGACACGTTCCACTGCTTCGGCCAGCACGGCAGCAGCAGGATGCGGTCGTCGTCGGCCTGCAGCAGCATGCGATGCACGGTGTCGAGCAGGTTGCTGCCGTGGCACTGGTCCGGGCACCAGTCGAAGTTGGGGCCCCACATGGCGGGAAAGCGGTGCGCGCGATGGTGGTTCTGCACCTTCGCCAGCACGTTGCGCTGCGCGTCGTCGACGAGGCCGAGCAGGGCCGCGTCCTGGCCGTCCTGCGGCCAGCCGTTGGTGAAGCGATCGTGGCGGGCCGCGAACGTCGCGCGCGCGAGTTCGAGCTCCGGCTTGCCGAGGCCGAAGTGGCGGAACGGGAACACCGCGTAGAGCTCCGGGCTCTCGCAGTTCTGCCGGCTCGGGTCGTACTTCGCCGCCGGCGCGAGCAGCGCCGCGTCGCCCTGCGTGCGCCGCGGGATCGGCGGCAGCGACTTGGCCAGCGCGTCCCACGCCGCCAGCTGTTCCTTCGGCACCAGCTGCGGTGCCAGCGTTCGCAGGCGGTGCAGGCACCAGTGCAGGCCGGCGACCGTCGGCAGGTCGTCTTCGACGCCGTGCCAGTGCGTCTCCAGCGACTGCGTCGGCGTGATGCGCAAGCGGCCCTCGGCGGTGCGCGGGTAGGCGTTGGCGAACCACTGCAGCACCGGCCCCGCGATCGGCAGCAGTTCGTCGGTGAAGAACCTCGGGTCGCGTTCGAAGTCGAAGCGATCGAGCATCAGCGCCACGAGCTCGAGGCCCTGGTTGCGGCAGTACTCCCACCATGGGCACAGCACCTTGCTCGCCGGCACGCCGTCGCGCTGCCAGCCGTAGTCGCTGTTCCCGTGCGTGCCGAACGGCGTCATCGTCTCGGGCCAATAGGCGCCGTCGACACCATGCCAGGTTTTGGCGCGCGCGATCGCCGCCGGCAACGTCGCGCGATACAGGCGGAACAGCGGCGCCTGCATGTCGAAGTCGCCTTGCGCCAGCATCGGGTAGTACGGCAGCCGCGTGTTCTGCCACCAGAAGCAGTCGCCCCAGCGGCGCCAGTCGGCGTCGAACGACTGCCCGCCGGTGGCCTTCGGCTCGACGGTGAAGATCGAGCCGTTGAACTTGATCGGGAACCGGCCGCGGCCGCCGCACGCCTGCACCCAGCGCTGCAGCGCCAGCGCCTGCGTCAATCGCGAGCGCGGAGCCGGATCGGCGACGTTCGCGTTCGCATCGGCGGTGCTGTCGGCGACGAGCTTGCCGTCGCAGAGGATCGTCATGCGCCCGCTCGCCGCGTCGAACGTCGCCGCGACCTCGTGCTTCTCACCGGCGCGCAGCACGTCCTTCGCCACCAGTTCGCGATCGCCGACGATCAGCCGCAGCGAGCGGCCGGGATGCGTGTCGAACAGGAAGCCGTCGTTCCGCCCTGCGGTCAGCTTGTCGACGATGCGGCCGATCGGGTGCTGTGCGTCCTGCGTGATCGTCGCGGTGAGGCGCAGGCCGCTCGTCGCGGCGATCGTGCGCAGGTCCGCGACTTCCTGCGGCAGCGTGCGGCCGGGCTTCGCTGCGAACAGTTCGGCGCCGCCACTCGCCGCGTCGAACAGCGAGAGCGCGTCGATGCTGCCGACGAAGCGGTTGCCGCCGCCGCTGTCGACGCCGATGCGCAGTGGGTGGGCGTTCGCCGGGATCGCCGGTGGCGCGTCGCCGTCGACGACGACGAACGAGCGCTGCCAGAACGCACGCCACCATGCGCGGGTTCGTTCGCTCGCGGCGATGGCGGGACTGCGCGCGAGTTCTTGCGCGGCCGCCGCCGGGAACGCCGCGTCGGCATCACCGTCCGCGGCGACCACGAGGCACGGGGCGGCGATGCGGAAGGCGTGACGTAGTGCCGGGGTGGTGAGCAGCGGCACCGTCTCGATCGACACCGCATTGCCGTGGTTGGCGCCGTCGCCGACGGCGACCAGGCCGAACGTGCGGCCGAGCAGCGGATCGTGCACCGCCGTCGTCGGCAGGCCTTGACGACCCGTGGTGAACGCGACCACCGAGCTGCGATTGCAGTGGTAGAGCACGAGGCCAGCACCACCGCCGGCGAAGTCGCGCAGCGCCGTGCGTACGTCGGCGGACTCCGTGACTGCGACGCTGTCCGGCGCGTCCTTCATCGTCCAGCTCGACGCCAGCTCGTCGCCGCGCAGTCGGCGTTCGTTCGTGCGCCAGCTGCGCAGGCGCAGTTCGCCGCTGCGCCGCACGCTGCTGTCGATCGCCACGTGCACGACGTCGGCCTCGCTGTCGACGAACAGCGTCGCCACGACCTTCGCTTCGCCCTCGCCGATCGTCACCCGGATCGCGCCGTCCTGCAGCACGAGCCGCTGCTCGAAGAACTCGCCCTTCGCCGGCGCGCGCAGTGGCACTTCGAACGCGCCGAGCTTCAGCAGTCGCGACGCCTCCGAGAAGCTGTCGGTGCGCGCGACGTAGGCGTGCAGCACGCCATCGGCGGTGCACCAGACGTTGCATCCGACTTCGCCGTTGCCGATCGGCATCGACTGCTCCGGGCCGGTGCACGGCGTGCGCCAGACCAGGTCCTCGGGGGCGTTGTCCTGGGCGGGAAGCAGGAGGCAGAGCGGCTGCGCCAGCAGCCACGCCGCGACGAGTCGGCATGCGGACATGGGGCCACCATAACGAACTGGTCGGCTGCTCCGGCGTAAGCGGTTCGTCGGCGAGGCCGATCGACGAGATGGAACGGTGCCGTGCGGCCGGCTGCGAACACGCGGGCACCGACCCTTGTCCCGGGTGCACTGCCTGCGGCACCCACCTGCCCAACGACCGCGATCGCCCCTAGTGTTCGCGCCTCGCAGCCGCCGCGCCCGTTCGCGCGGCTGTGCCCACGGCCACCCTTCGCTCGCTCATGAACTCTCGCGCCCTGTCTTCGTGCGTCGTCCTTGCTCTGGCCGCGGCGCTACCCGCCCAGCTGGTCCCCGTGCCGCTGAACTGCAACTTCAACGGCATCGTGCACGCCGGCGAAGCGGGTCTGCCCGACAGCGCGACCGGCTACCGCTCGATCTCGGATCGCGGCCTCGACTTCTCGGCCGGTGTGCCGAACGACCCGCTGCTGGCGAACTACCAGTTCGTCACCGCCGCCGACACGCTCGACCTCGTGCACCTCGGCAACCGCAACACCGTCGACAACGGCGCGTGGGCGTTCGACACGGTGGCGAACGGCGACTTCCGCGGCGTGCAGCCGGCGTGGCTCGCCAATCCCGACCAGACCGGCGCGCAGGCCACGGTGCTCGGCACGCCGCTGCCGATCGTGCCCGGCACCGACGTGGCGTTCTTGTTCCAGATCAGCAACGGCGGCGGCGCGTTCGACGTGACGTTCACCTTCCAGGCTGGTGGCACGCACACCGCGACGCTGTCCGCGGGCGACTGGTTCGGCGGCACCTATCCGGGCACTGCGAACGTCGACCTCGGCACGCCGAGCAACAACCTGTCGATCACCGAAGGGCGTGTGCCGATGAGTTCGTTCGCCGGCCAGGTGGTGACGCAGATCGCGTTCGGCAATCGCTCGAACCCGACCGCCGGCTACGCGATCCTCGCCTGCAACTTCGAGTACTCGCCGCAGCCGCGCCGCATCAACAAGATCCCGCTCGCCTACAACTGGAACGGCATCGTGCACGCGGGCGAAGCGGGCCAGGCCGACGCGGCGAACGGCTACCGCTCGATCTCCGACCGCGGCCTGAACTTCGCCGCTGGCGTGCCGGCACAGACGCTGCTGGCCCCGTACGACATCGTCGCGCAGCCCGGCGTGCTCGACCTCGTGCACCTCGGCAACCGCAACACCGTCTCCGGCGGCTTCTGGGCGTTCGACCTCGTCGCCGACGGCGACCAGGTCGGTGTGCAGCCGACGTGGCTGCCGAACCCGGACCACACCGGCCCGCAGACGACGACGCTGACCGATCGCATCCTGCTCGATCCGGCCTCGAAGGCGTCGCTGCTGTTCCAGATCAGCAACGGCGGCGGCGCGTTCGACGTCGAGTTCGTGTTCCTCAGCGGTGCCCCGGCCGTCTACACGGTGTCCGGCGGCGACTGGTTCGGCGGCAGCCTGCCCGGCACCGCCGGCATCGACGCCGCGACCTTCGGCGCCAACCTGTCGCTGACCGAGCGCACGATCGACCTGTCGGCGCACGCCGGCCGCGTCGTCACCGCCATCCGCTTCCAGAATGCGACCACGCAGAGCGGCTATGCGATCGTCGCCATGAACGTCGGCGGCTGCATCCACTGCGCGAACGGCACGCCGGCAGCGATCACGCCGCTCGCCGGCGGCACGCAGGGCACGATGGTGACGTCGAGCAGCGGCGGCCTCGGCGCGCCGCTGAACTACACGCTCACCGGTGCGGTGCCGGTGAGTGCCGGTCTGTGGAACTTCAGCGCAGGCTCGGTCAACGTGCCGCTGGCACTCGTGCTGCCGGGTTGCCCCGGCGCGATCCGCGCCGCCGGCGACGTGCTGCTCGGCGTCATCACCGACAGCATCGGTTCTGCCAGCGTCGACATCCCGATGCCGGTCAACCAGGCGCTGTGCGGCGCCACGATCACCGGCCAGTTCGCCGGCCTCGCCACCGGCAGCTGCTGGCTGGTGCTCAGCGACGGCCTGTCGATCACCATCGGCAACTGACCGAGCGGACCGATCACGGCATGTTCGACCCGGACCTCGATCCTGCGATCGCGTGCTACCACGAAGCGGGGCACGCCTACCTGGCGCATCGGCTCGGTGGGCGCGTCGTCGCGGTGACGATCGAAGACGAAGACGGTGGCGTCATGGGCCGCACGACCGTGCACTGGCGCGGTGGCGACGAGGCCGAACGCCGCCGCCGCGTGGCGATGGCGGCCCTCGCCGGCCCGGTCGCCGAAGCGCGCTTCCGTGGCGACCTCGAGTCGCTGACGGAGTTGTCGGCGTGGCGCGCCGACTTCCGCGAAGTGCAGCGAGCCCTGCGTGCCGAAGGTCCGCCGGCCACGCACGCGGCGCTGCTGCAGCGCTGGCTGCTGCGCGTTCGCCAGGAGCTCGACGATCCCGACGGCTGGGAGCGTCTGTGCCGCATCGCCGACCAGCTCGAAGCGCACGGCACGCTCGACGAGGACCTGCTCGGCGACGTGCTGGCGGAGTGAGCGCGCGGCGGTGCGATGGCATCGACCACTCCCGCCGCCCGCCCGCGAACGCACCAGCCCGTTCCCTCGCCTCGACGGCTGCACTAGCTTCTGCGCCCGAACGTGAGCCGTCCCCGCGACATCTTCGAAGAGATCGTGCGCCTGCGTCAGGAGGGCATTCCCGCCGCCCTCGCGACCATCGTCGGCACGCGCGGCTCGACGCCGGGGCGCACGTCGATGCGCCTCCTGGTGCTCGGCGACGGCACGTTCCTCGGCACGGTCGGCGGCGGTTGCCTCGAGGCCGAGGTCTACGACACGGCGCTGCAGGTGCTCGCCGACGAACAGCCGCGCTCGCTGCAGTTCCGACTGACCGAGCAGGATTCGCCGGACTCCGGGCTGATGTGCGGCGGTGAGGTGACGATCTTCGTGGAACCCCTGACCACTCCGTCCTTGTGGATCTTCGGCGCCGGCCACGTCAGCAAGGCGCTGGCGCAGATGGCGAGCCTCGCCGGCTTCCGCGTCACCGTCGCCGACGACCGCGCGACCTATGCGACGGCCGAACGCTTCCCCGAGGCGGCGGCGACGGTCGCTGCGCCCTACGAGGACCTGGTCGCGCAGATGCCGATCCGCCAGAACAGCTACGGCATCGTCGTCACCCGCGGGCACAAGGAGGACGGGCACGTGCTCGAACGGCTCGGCCGCCGCTTCGCCGCCGGCGAGCGCCTGCGCTTCCTCGGCATGATCGGCAGCAAGACCAAGCAGGCGCTGCTGTGGAAGCACCTGCGCGAGGCGGGCATCGGCGACGATTTCCTGGCCACCGTGCGCACCCCGATGGGGGCCTACCTGGGCGGCAAGACGCACGAGGAGATCGCCGTGTCGGTGGTGGCAGAGCTGATCGCCGTGCGGCGGCTCGGGCACGACCTCGCCAAGACGTGGGAAGGTCGGCAGAAGCCGAAGGGGCGCACCGAGGGCGTGCGCGAGCTGCCGGCGAACGAGGCCTGAGGGGGCGGGTCCCCGGGTCGGGCCGCTGGCGGACCCGGCGAACCGGCGGCCCACCCTCGCCGTTGTCACCCCTCCCCGGGCCCGGCATGATGCCGCGCCCTCCCAAGCCTTCGTGATGCCCATGACGTCCCGATTCCTGTTCGCTGCGCCGCTGTTCGCCCTGCTGGCGCCGTTCGTCACCGCCCAGAACGACACCGTCACGCTGACCAACGGCACCGTCATCACGGACGTCAAGGTCGAGTCGTACGACATGCGCTACCTGCGCCACAGCAAGGGTGGCAGCGCCAAGGAGAACGTCAACTCCGACCAGGTGGCCAAGGTCGAGCTCGGCAAGTTCAAGGAGGAGTTCGCGCGCGGCGTCAACGACCCGGGCGTGCTGGTCACGATGGCGAAGGAGAAGGTCGCCGAGAAGGACCTGGTGATGGCGCAGTTCGCCTACCTGCGCGCCGCCGAGATGTTCTTCGAGGCCGACAAGGCCGGCGAGGCGATGAGCGCGCTCGACGACCTGGCCAAGGCGATCCCCGAGGCCGGCGTGCTGCTCGACGCGTTCCGCGTGCGGTGCGACTACTGGATGAGCCAGGGTGCGAAGGGCATGGCCAATGCCCAGGCGCTGGCGAAGAAGTTCGCGCAGGACGCCACGGCCAAGGGCTGGGCGTCGGCGGCGCTCGAAGGCCAGTACATGGAAGTGCTGACCAGCAAGAAGGCGCCGAAGGAGTTCCAGACGGCGCTGCGCGGCGTGATCGCGACGCTCGGTGGCAACCCGGTGCTGTCGAGCCGCGCCAACGTCGAGCTGGCCAACAGCCTGCGCGAGGGCAAGGCGTTCGGCGAAGCCGCCAAGCTCTACGAGACGGTCGCCGAGGAGACCAAGGACGTGAACGCGCGCGCTGGCGCCGTGCTCGGCCTCGGCAAGGTCGCGTTCGAGCAGGCCGGCGAGGACAAGGAAGCCTACAAGAAGGCGCTGCTGCTGTTCCTGCGCGTGCGCCTCGAGAGCAAGGACGCGTGGCCGGGTCTGCAGGCCGACGCGCTCTACCACGCGGTGCTCGCGGCCGACAAGTGGCGCGGTCCGGAGTTCAACCTGATCATGGCCCGCTGCCGCAACCAGCTGCTGAGCCAGTACGGCAACTCGGAGTGGGCCGAGCGCGCCCGTTCGGGCCGCTGATGCCGCACCGCGGTCGCGCGACCGCCGGGGCAGGATGACGGGGCCCGCGACGACGACGGGCCCGGG
>VYME01000518.1_pt1 | contig 12378 bp, 9 predicted proteins | sample 5115281 | NCBI WGS metagenome assembly VYME01 (sample SAMN12291780, study PRJNA351875) | freshwater metagenome | isolation source: freshwater lake | place: USA: Michigan, Wintergreen Lake | collected 2013-08-08
GCGCTGCCGCGCTGCCGGCGCCTGGGCAGCAGCAGCTCGGGTGACGCCGGCGGCGGGGGGCGCTACAACCGCGCCCTCCCCGCCAACTCCGAGGTGTGCCGATGCGCGTCTTGTTCCGCCGTGTTCCGTCCCTCCTGGCCCTGCTGGCGCTGCTCGCGCCGGCCACCGCGCAAGCGGAGAAGATCGAGCGCGCCAGCGACGTGCTGAAGAAGGAGCTGAAGGCGAAGGAGGCCGCGGCGAAGAAGGACCCCGAGGCGCTGTGCGCTGCCGCCGCGTGGGCGGCGGAGAAGGGGCTCGGCGCCGAGAGCAAGCGCATCTACGAGGCGGTGCTGAAGATCAAGCCCGACCACGCGAAGGCGCACGAAGCGCTCGGCAACGTGCTGCACGAGGGCAAGTGGGTCGCCAAGGCGGAGCTCGAGGAGCGCAAGAAGCAGGCGCTGCTCGCCGAGATGACGGCCAAGGGCCTGGTCGAGGTCGACGGCGTGTGGGTCGACAAGGCCCATGTCGACGACGCCAAACGCGGCATCTATCGCCACGACGGGGAGCTCGTCACCAAGGCCGAGAAGCAGGCGCTGACCACGGGCAAGGTGCGCCACCCGGTCACCGGCGAGCTGATCGACCAGCAACGGCTCGAGGACGCCAAGGCCGGCAAGTTCCCGCTGGGCGGCGACGCGTGGGGCGACGAAGCGAAGGCCGACGAGTACCACGCCGACCCGGCCAAGGCCCCGTGGGTGTTCCGCAGTTCGTTCGCCACCGTCGTCAGCCGCATGCCGCTGGCGAAGGTGCGCGAGATGGCGACGCAGGTCGACTCGGCCTGGGCGCGCGTCGCCGAAGTGTTCGGCACCACGGAGCCGCGGCCGCGCCATCGGCCCGTGGTGATGATCGCCGCCACGCAGGGCGAATACGCCGATCTCGGTGCGCGCCTGGGGGACGAGTCGAGTTCGACGAGCGCTTTCCTGGCGATGTCGGAAGGCCGCCTGAAGCTGCCCGGCCTCACCGAGGCCCGCCCCGCGGTGTGCGACGGCACCGGCGCACTCGGCGTCTACAGCGCGCGCCACGCCGCCGGGCTCGCGTTCGCCGTCAGCACCGCGCGCGACCTCGGCACCGAGTTCCCGGCCTGGTTCCTGCACGGCGTCGGCAGTCTCACGAGCCGCCTGCACCTTCCATCCGATGCGGCGCACTACGCGCGCCAGGACATCCAGAACGGCGGTGTCAGCGACTGCAAGGCGCTGTGCAAGAACTTCAACTTCCGCGGCGACGACGGCAGCAAGCGTCACATTCTCTTCCAGTCGGGCCTGATGCTCGACTTCGCACTCAAGGGGCGTGACGAAGCGGCGAAGGCGGCGCTGTCCGAGTTCGCCGCCGCCTGCAAGGCGCGCAACGGCATCGCCGCGAAGCAGGCGATCGGCAAGCTGGAAGAGGCGTTGGCAGCGGCGCTGCAGAAGCTGGTCGCGTACGAGCAGGAACTGGCGCGCTGATCCGCGCCGTCGGCTGAGAGGCAGCTCGGCTTCGGCGCTTCGCTCTCGGCTCATCGCGGCCCGCTGGTGCGTGTGCGTTGCGCACCTGCGAAGCACCGTACGGTTGCGTTCTTGGGGCGTTCGGCCCACTGGCCCGCCCTTGCGCCGGAGCTAGCCTTTCCGACGTCCTGCCCGGGCGTTCTCTCATCGCCCATCTCGTCTCGTCTCGTTTCACGCAGTTCCTTCCATGCACAAGCAGATCTCCCTCCTGGCCGTTGCGGCCATCTTCGCTGCGTCGGTCTCGGCGCAGTGCCTCGTCACCGCAGGCGGCACCCCCGTCACGCTCGCGCCCACCGGCTTCTTTCCGGCCGACGACGAAGGTCTGTCGGCGCCGATCGCGCTCGGCTTCAACTTCCCGATGGCCGGCGCCGCGTCGGCGACGTTCTCGCACGTCGTCATCGAGTCGAACGGCGTCGCCTACCTGACCAACGGTGGTGCGGCGGTCGGCACGACCACCTTCGGCATCGCGGACATGGCGGGCTTCGCCGGCGACTCCCCGCGCATCGCCGCCTTCTGGACCGACCTCGAGGGCGTCAACGGTGGCGCCAACTACGCCGTGACGACCGACGCCTCGGTTCCTGGCGTGTTCACGATCAACTGGATCGAGGTCAACGAGTACCTCCTGACCGGCACCCTGTCGGCCCAGGCCAAGCTGTTCGCGAACGGCGACGTGTCGTTCTCGTACTCGGCCGCCATCGTCCTTCAGGGGTTCGATGCCACCGTCGGCGTCTCGGCCGGCAACGGCCTGCTCGACGTGAGCGCGGACCTGACGGCCCTGCCGTCCTCGACGATCGGCAGCCTGTTCGAGGATTTCCCGACCGGCTCGGTCGACCTGCAGGGCGGAACGATCTTCCTCGCTTTCAGCGGCACCGGCTACACGGCCGTGCAGACCTGCACGGGTGCGCCGCTCGCCTACAACCTCCAGTACGGCACCGGCTGCTACGACGTGCCGGGCGCTGGCGTCTACGAGCTCCACGCCGACGCGGCGATCGCCTCGGCGGCGCTGCAGGGCAACGCGCTGCAGGTGCTCCCGACCGGCTACGGCTACACGGGCCTGTGGCTCGCGGGCGGCGCTTCGGCCTACATCGCGCCGACCGGCGCGGCCAACGTCATCCTCACCGGGGACGACGGCAGTGTCGCCGTCACGCTGCCCTCGCTGATGCCGTCGCCGAAGGGCCCGGTCAGCCAGGTCACGGTGTCTGGCAACGCCATCGTCACGCTCGGCGGCATCGGCAACAACGACTTCGACTTCAGCCCGTCGGGCGCTGAGTTCGCGGTCGAAGCCGGCACGGCGTTCTACGCCTGGCACGACTACAACGAGTTCGAGGGCGGTGACATCAAGACCGAGCAGGTCGGCAACCTGTTCTGCATCACCTTCGAGAACGTGGAGAACTACACGTTGACGAACCCTTCGCCGAACCCCGGCACGATGCAGTTCCAGCTCGACCTGTCGACGGGCGCCTGCACGATGCTGTGGGTCACCGTCGACACCGACACCACCTCGACGTTCGGCAGCTCCCACCTCGTCGGCTGGAAGACCAGCGGCGTGGTGACCGACAACGGCTCGCAGGTCCTCGCGACCGCGCTGCCGATCACGACCAGTGAGAACCTGGTCGCGATGTCGCTCTCGGCCTCGCCGAACCCGATCTCGACCCCGACGATCGGCACGACGGTCACCTACCAGACCGACAACATGCCCGAGTTCGCTCCGGGCGCTGGCATCTACATCGGGATCAACATCCTGAGCCTGTCGACGATCCCGGCTCCGGGTGTCGACCTGTTCTTCATCGGCGCCCCGGGTTGCGCGGCGCTGATCGGCTCGCTCGACGTCATCCTGAACATGGTCGGCGTCACCCCGACGCAGTCGGTGTCGCTGCCGATCCCGGCCGGCATCCCGGTCGGCACGACGATCTGGTCGCAGTCGGCGTCGCTGATCGCGCCGAACAGCCTGCCGAACGGCCAGAACGCCTTCGGCCTGACGACCAGCAACGGCGTCGAGACCTTCATCAGCGTCAACTGATCCGGCTCGCCGGAGCGGCGACCCGGCTCATGCCTTGCCGGGACGCCGCAACGCGGGGTCCGTCGACTGCGAGGTCGCATCCGTCGGCCCCGCTGCGTCGTCCACCGAGCCCGCTCCATCACACGGTGGGGCGGGCTCGCGTCGTTTCCGGCAGCGCGCTCTTGGCTGTCGCCGCGCGCTTGCGAACATGCAGCGATGTTCCACGAGCTGACGCAGATCGACGATCGCGGCCTCCTGTTCCTGTCCGGGTCGATCGAGGACTGGCAGCTGGTGCACGACCGCTCGGTCACCGTCGTCGTCGACCTCGAAGGCGACGTCGACCATGGCGTGCCGACCGCGGCCGATGCGTTCCTCTACGTCTATCTGCCGATCCACGACGGCGACCTGCCGAACCTCGAGCGCCTGCACGCCGTCGGTCGCCTCGCCGCCGAGCTGGTGGGCAAAGGCCATCGCTTGCTGAGCCATTGCGGCATGGGGTTGAACCGCAGCGCGCTGATCGCCGCCCTCGTGCTGATGCACCACGGCATGACCGGGCCCGAGGCGGTGGCGAGGCTGCGCGAACGGCGCCCCGGGGCGTTGTTCAACGAGGTGTTCGCCGACTACCTGCTCGGCTTGTCGCGCGACCGATTGTGAAGCGTCGGTGAGGCCAAGCACAGCGTGGCGCGTCGCCACGCGTATACTCCCGCACCCTCGCATGGCCTGCCGCCTGCCGCACGACACGCCGCACGAACTCGCCGCCTTGCCGGAGCGCGCGGAGTTCCATGCCCTGGCGATGCCGCGGCACCTGCGCGGCGAGATCCAGGACAGCCTGCTCGACTGCGACCGCCTGCCGGGCATGCGCCTCTTGCGCATCTACGTGCCAGCCCCCGAACTGCGCGGCGAAGCGCCGCTGCCGCTGCTGCTGGTCAACGACGGCCACAAGGCGTTCGAGCCGGCCAACCACGAACGCGTCGCGGCGTGGCAGCAGTCGGGCACGCTGCAGCTGCACCGCGTGGTCGACGGCCTTTTGTGCACCGGGGCGATGCGGCCGGCGATCGTCGTCGCCGTCGCCACGCACGCCAGCAGCCGCGCCGACCACTACGTGCCGGTGCGCACGAACCACGGCGCCACGCGCTTCGGTGGCCTCGGCGACGTCTACCTCGACCTGCTCGAGCACGAAGTGCTGCCGGCGGTGCGGCGCCGCCTGCCCGGCATCCCGCTGGCGGAGACGCCGGCGGCGCGTGTGCTGTGCGGCATGTCGATCGGCGGCGTGTCGGCGCTCTACGGTGCGTTGATGCGCCCGCACGTGTTCGGCGGGGCGCTCGCGCTGTCGCCGTCGGCCTGGGTCGACGACGGCTTCCTGACGCGGCTCGTGCACGAGCGCGGCACCGCCACGACCTGCATCGCTGCCGACATCGGCGACGGCGAACGGCCGCCGATCCGCGAGCACTGCCAGCGCCTGTTCGCGGCGCTGCACGAACGCGCTGGTGCGGGCGCCCGCGTGTTCGCGAGCGAAGTGCCCGGCGTGCACAACGAGGACAGCTGGCGCCAGCGGCTGCCGCGCCTGCTGCAGCACCTGTTCCCGGCCTGAAGCGCGCTGCCTTGGCCTGGCCCGGCAGTGCCGGCCCGCGACGGGCGACGGTTGTGGCGCGGGTCCGCGGCTGGCTGGAGTCAGCTCGGGCCGGCATCGTCGGTGCTCGCCGCCGTGCTCGATCTGCGGGCGGGATCTACCTGACCGCGCGGGCCCAGCTCGGAGCCGGCTGCCTCCCGTTCTCGCGGCGCCGGCCGTGGAGCCCTCGCGCCGCCGTCGGATGGCGAGAATCGCGGGGGGCGCCTCGACACCCGGGCTCGGCTGTGGACCATGACCGGCATGGCCGGGTGTTCACTGGCCGTGCTCCTCGTCGCAGAAGGGGAGCAAGCGACTGCTGGATGCCGCAGGGTTCTGCCCCCTGCGAACGGAAACGCCGATGAGGACACTCGCCACCTCCTTGCTGTTCGCTGCCGTCGCCGCCTACGCCTGCCCGGCGCAGTGCACGGCGTCCTGGACCACCCCCGCCCTCGGTGTGAGTCCGGCCCCGGGTGCAAGCTGCGCCGTGCGCGGGACCGATGGGTCGCTGATCGTCGGTGGCTCCTTCACCTCCGCCGGTGGCGTGCCCGCCAATCGCGTCGCCCGCTGGAACGGCACCGCGTGGTCGGCCATGGGCGCAGGCTTTGCTGACAACGTCAACGCGATCGCTGTCCTGCCGGATGGAACGATCGTGGCCGGTGGTCGCTTCGTCGGTGGATCGTTCGACTGGGGCTGGGTCAGCCGTTGGAACGGCAGCAGCTGGACGACCCTGGGCAGCTTCCAAGGCGAGGTGCGGCATCTGGCCGTGCTGCCGAACGGCGACCTGATCGCCGGCGGTGCCTTCGACTACGTCAGCGGTGTCGGGTTGCGGAGCCGCATCGCCCGTTGGGACGGCTCGACCTGGCAAGCGCTCGGCTCGGGGCTCTCGGGGTCGCCCGACGGCATGCTGGCGCTGCCGAACGGCGATCTGCTGGTCGGCGGCCAGTTCGCGACCGCCGGTGGCGTGACCGTCAACGGCATCGCCCGGTGGGACGGCGCCACCTGGTCGTCGCTGGGCACGGGCCTCGGCGGCGTGAATCCGTGGGCCGGACCGATGGTGCTGCTGCCTGGCGGCGATGTCGTCGCCAGCGGCCGCTTCCAATCCGCCGGCGGCGTCGCCGCGAACAACATCGCCCGCTGGAACGGCAGCAGCTGGTCGCCGCTCGGCGCCGGGCTCGGCGTCGGCTCGAATCTGGCCGTCCTGCCGAACGGGGACGTGCTCGCCGCCGACGTCGCGGTCGTCGGATCGTTCCCGTTGCCGCAGCCCTGGATCATCACCACGTGCCGCCGCTGGGACGGCGCCAGCTGGACGGCGATCCCCGGGACGTCGATCGGCTCCGGCATCGCCTTCGGCCCGGCCGAGCCCAACGGCGATCGGCTGGTGTTCGGGACTGCGCCCACGCTCGGCAGCCTCACCACCAACCAGGGATGGGCGGCGCTGACCACGAACTGCCCGGCGTCGACGAGCAACCTCGGCGCCGGCTGCTCCGGCTCCGGCGGTCCGAACACGCTGACGGCGAGCTTGCCGTGGGCTGGTGCCGCCTTCGCGACCGAAGCGCGCGGCATGCCGGCCTTCGGCTTCGCCGCGGCCGTGACCGGGTTCAGCAGCGGTGCCGTGCCGCTCGCCGCCGTGCTCGCGCAGAGCGCGCCCGGTTGTTCGCTCTACGTCAGCCCCGACGTGCTCGAAGTGAAGTTGCCGACCGCCGGCGTCGCCAACTACAGCCTCGCCTTGCCGAACACGACCATCCTGGTCGGACTGGTGTTCCACCAGCAGGTGGTCGCGCTCGAGCTCGATCCGAGCCTGGCGATCGTCGGCGCCAGCAGCACCAACGCCATCACGGCGACGGTCGGCGCCTTCTAGCCGCAGGGAGCGAACGCCGCGCGGCGGACGTCGTCCCGCGCTCGGGCCGGGTTTCTTCATCCCGCGATCGCCGCAGGTTCGCGCGGACCTGCAGGCTCGTGCGCATGGCCATCGACCGCTCCTGGACTCGCCGCGACCTGATGCGCTTCGGCGCCTCGTCGCTCTGCCTGCCGCTGGTCCCGTCGTTCGGGCCGCGGCATCGCCCGCGGCCGCATCGCTTCCTCGTCGATCCGTTCGCGCTCGGCGTCGCCTCCGGCGAACCGCGCCACGACAGCGTGGTGCTGTGGACGCGCCTGTGCCCGCAGCCGCTGCAGCCCGAGGGCGGCATGCCGACCGAGCCGGTCGACGTCGCCTGGGAACTCGCCACCGACGACGCGATGCGCGGCATCGTCGCGCGCGGCACCGTCGCGGCGCTGCCCGAGCTCGGCCACAGCGTGCACGTCGAGTGCGACGGACTGGCGCCCGATCGGCCCTACTGGTTCCGGTTCCGCGCCGGCGACGCGACGAGCGCGATCGGCCGCACGCGCACGTTCCCGCTGCCCGATGCCATGCCCTCGCGCCTGCGCTTCGCGTTCGCGAGTTGCCAGCACTGGGAGCAAGGGTTGTTCACGGCCTACGCCGACATGGCGCAGCAGGATCCCGACTTCGTCGTGCACCTCGGCGACTACATCTACGAATACGCGGGCAAGGACGGACTCGTGCGCAAGCACGTCGGCGGCAAGCTGACCGAGCTCGGCGACTACCGCATGCGCCACGCGCAGTACCGCAGCGATCCGCTGCTGCACGGCATGCACGCGCGTTGCCCGTGGCTCGTCACCTGGGACGACCACGAACTCGAGAACAACTACGCCGATGCGGTCAGCGAGCGGAAGGGCGTCACCGCGGAGGCGTTCCTGCGGCAGCGGGCCGCCGCCTACCGCGCCTACTACGAGGCGATGCCGCTGCGCCGTTCGTCGCTGCCGCAGGGGTCGGCGATGCAGCTGTATCGCCGCGCTTCGTACGGCCGCCTGGCGGAACTGTTCGTGCTCGACACGCGCCAGCATCGCAGCGACCAGCCGAACGGCGACGGCCGCAAGCCGATCAACGACGCGGCGCGCGATCCGCGCAACACGCTGCTCGGCGCCGAGCAGAAGCGTTGGTTGTGCGACGGCCTGCGGGCGTCGCGCGCGACGTGGAACGTGCTCGCGCAGCAAGTGATGATGGGTCTGGTGTCGTTCCCGCCGGCGAAGCCGAAGGAAGGTGCGGTCGTCGACGCGAGTGCACCACGCAGCGACGAGCGCCGCTACTCGATGGACCAGTGGGGCGGCTACGTGCACGAGCGCGCCGAGCTGCTGCGCTTCTGCGCCGAGCACAAGGTCGCCAATCCGGTGGTCCTGACCGGCGACATCCACGCCAACTTCGTCAACGAACTGCGCGTCGACGATGCGGATGCCAAGGCACCGATCGTCGCCACCGAGTTCGTCGGCACGTCGATCAGCAGCGGCGGCGACGGCAGTGACGCGAGCAAGGAGCTGGCGGCGCTACAGGCGTTCAACCCGGGGCTGCGCTTCCTCGACCGTCGCCGCGGCTACGTGCTGTGCGAAGTGACCAAGGACGAGTGGCGCAGCGACTACCGCACGGTCGACGTGGTGACGAAGCCGGGTGGCAGCACGCGATCGGCGGCGCGGTTCACGGTGCGCGCCGGGCGCCCGGGCATCGCCGCGGGCTGACGCCGTGGGCGGTGCGAGGCCGCGAACGCATCGCCGCTCTGCCGCGGTAGTGTGCGCCCTCATGCGCTCGCTCGTCCCGTCGCTGTTCGTCGCTGCGTTCGTTCTCTCGGCTCCGCGGGCACAGACGCCGGCGCCGACGCCGCCGCCGGTGCTGCACGTCGTGTTGCTCGCCGGGCAGTCGAACATGGAGGGCCAGGGTGTCGTCGATCTCGACGATGCCCGCGACTACAACGGCGGGCGCGGCACGCTGGCGGCGTTTCTGGCCGAGCCGGCGAACGCGGCCCGCTTCCCGGACCTGCGCGCCAGCGACGGCGCCTTTCGCGCGCGCAACGACGTCTTCGTCACCTACCGCCCCGAACACGGCGAACGCAAGGTCGGGCCGTTGTCGGTCGGCTTCGGCGCGTATCCGGGGCGCCACCACATCGGCCCCGAACTCGGCATCGGCCGCGCCCTCGGCGAGCACTTCGCCGAGCCGGTGCTGCTGGTGAAGACGGCGTGGGGCGGCAAGAGCCTCGCCGTCGACTTCAAGCCGCCGAGTGCCGCTGGGCCGGGGCCGTTCTACACGCGCATGCTGGCCGAGTACCGCGAAGCGCTGGCGCAGTTGCCGCAGGACCATCCGCAGCTCGCGAAGCACACGCCGAAGCTCGCCGGCTTCGTCTGGTTCCAGGGCTGGAACGACGCCTGCGACGACGCCGCGACCGCGAGCTATGCGGCGAACCTGACGCACCTGATCGGCGACCTGCGGCGCGAGTTCGGCGAGCCGACGTTGCCGATCGTCGTCGGCGAGACCGGCAACTGGGACGGCGAAGCGTTCCGTCGTGCGCAGCAGCTCGGCACACGCGATCCGGCGGTGGCGGCGAACACGCGCTTCGTGGCGACGCGGCAGTTCCTGCAGAAGGCGGAGGACTCGCCGAACACGACCCACGGCCATCACTGGTACGGCAACGGCGGCAGCTACCTCTGCATCGGCGATGCGCTCGGCAAGGCGCTGGTCGGCGCAATCGCCGCGCGCACGCCGCTGCCGGTGCCGGACGGCGAAGACCCGCTGCGCTGGCAGGAAGAGCTCGCGGCGTTCGACCGCGAGCCGCCGCTGCCGCCCGGCGTGCGGCCGGTGGTGTTCGTCGGCAGCTCGAGCATGCGCGGCTGGAAGACGCTGGCCGCGGACATGGCGCCGCTGATGGTGGTGAACCGTGGCTTCGGCGGCTCGCGCCTGTTCGACACCACGTATTGGCTCGATCGCCTCGTGGTGCGCGAGGCCCCCGCGGTCGTCGTCGTGTTCGCCGGCAGCAACGACCTCGCCGGCAAGACGCCGCGCAGTGCGGCGTGGCTCGAGGAGCGCTTCGTCGAACTGGTCGCGCGGCTGCGGGCACTCGGCTGTCACAGCCCGCTCGTCTACGTGTCGATCACACCAGCGCCGAGTCGCGCCGAGCATCGTGCGCTCGTCGACGACGCCAATGCGCGCATCGCCGCGCGCTGTGCCGGCGATCCGAGCCTCGTCTTCGTCGACACCGCGAGCGGCATGCTGACGAGCGACGGCGTGCCGGACCCGAAGTGGTTCCAGAAGGACCTGCTGCACCTGAATGCCGACGGCTACCGGCAGTGGACGGCGACGATCCGGCCGGTGGTGGACCGGCTGCTGGCGGCAAGCAAGACGGCGCCGCGCTGAAGCGGGCGCCGCGGCCTCACCCCGCGGCGCTCGCCGCCGGCCCCGACAGCGGGGTCGCCCCGATGGTGCTCACCGACAGGAACAGGCGCCGCGTGTCGCCCGGCTTGTCGACGGCGTAGTAGATCGCGCCGCCGACGCCGGGCTTGACCCAGATCTGCAGCGTGCGATCCCAGATCGACTCCTCCATGCGTTCGAGGTCGATCGTGTAGCCGAGCACGGGCAGGTCGAATGGCACCGCCCGCACGTGCGCGTGCAGTGCGTCGTTCTGTCCCGCCACGGTGCCGATGCTCGGCACGCGGCGGTCGGGGTCGGCGGCGGCGAGCCACGCTTCGAGCTCGCGGTCGGCCGGCGTCGTGACTTCGAGGAACACCGGGTTCGCGGCCGACGAGCCCGGGCCGGTGGTGAACAACCGGTACTGGATGGCGATGGTCGAGCTCATCGGAACTCCGGCGCGACGACGGCGGGTTCGGGGATCGTGGCTTCGTCGCGCAAGGCCACGGCGACGATCGTGGTGAACTCCGCGGCCAGCTGCGAGGGCGTCATCGCGGCGTGGAAGTGGTCGATGCCGGCGAGCACCACGGCACTCGGCACGAGGCGCTTCTGATGTTCGGTGGCGTACGCCGACCAGGTCCGTTCCCGCTGGTTCCAGTAGGTCGCGGCGAACACCTGGGCGCCGCCGACGAAGGTGCGCAGCAGCGGCCGCCAGAAGTTCTCGTGCAGCCGACAGTGCAGGAACAGCAGTGCAGCTTCGGCGAAGCCGAAGTAGTTGGCGCCGTCGGGCACGCCGTGCATCGCCAGGTCGTCGACGCCCTGCACCGGCGCCAGCAGGCCGGTGCGCAGCTCGCCACCGACGAAGGCCGCGAACGTGCGTTCGAACTCGCGGATCGGGAACAGCTTGCCCTGGCGCGGCGGGAACGCGGCGATCAGGGCTTGGCGGCAGCGCGTTTCCACCGCCTCGATCATCGCGCGCGTGCTGGCGCGGTCGCTGCGATCGCCCTTCGCCGGCACCGGTGTCGGCTCGAACGCACGCTGCTGGCGGCCGTAGCCGACGCGCTGCTTGACGCGATGCGCGAGGTAGTTCGTCATCGCCCGGATCTGCTCGGCACCGCGCGCGTCGCGATCGTGCTGCAGTTGCTGCGGGTCGGTCAGGCGGTCGAACTTGCACATCGCCAGGGCCATGCGCTTCTGGCTGGCGAGCTGCGGCCCGCTCAGGGCTTCGAGGCGGCGGCGTCGGCGGTCGAACAGGTCGAAAGGTGGTTTGCCGCGGCGGCCTGACAGTGGCTTCGGCTTCTTCTCCGGGATCGGTTCTGGTTCTTGGTCGGTGGTCATCGTGGGACGCTCCGGGCGCAGCGGAAGCCGCGCGTGGGGGACATCTGCGTCGGGCCGGTCGGCACCAGCCGGGTGATGCCGAGGTCGGCTTCGGGCAATCGGGTCATCACGCGGAAGTCGTGGCCGACGACGATGCGATAGCCGGGGCGCAGGACGAGGCCCGACGGACCGACGTCGATGCCGAGCGAAGCGGTCCACTCGTCGACGTTGCCGAACAGTTCGAGCACGCCTTCTCGCGACGCGCTGTCCGGATGCGCGTCGACCGCGGCCGCGTTGGCCAGGTAGTGCTCGAAGGCCGCCGCCGCGGTGAGGTCTTCGAGTCGCGGCGCGCGCACGTTGCCGCGCATGCCCTCGTCGCCCCACGGGAACTTCCGCGGCCGCGGCCCCGGGCCGCGCGCGGCCAGCATCCATTCGGCGAACGTCGGCAACCGCTTGCCGGCCCATTCCGCGTAGGCCACCGCGTCGGCCCAGGTGACGTGGACCACCGGCAGCCGATCGTGCGCCGCGGTCAACCGTTCGAACAAGGGCGGCGCCGGGTGCGCGCTCGCCGCGAGGAAGCGGCGGTACTCGCCGACGGTGACTTCGCAGCGGTCGAGCCAGAACTCGGCGACCGCGACCGTGCGCCCGTTCAGCCCGTTCGGCGCATCGTCGGCCGGAACCGTCAGCGTCCCGGCGGGGATGCGGACCATGC
>VYME01000519.1_pt1 | contig 12349 bp, 9 predicted proteins | sample 5115281 | NCBI WGS metagenome assembly VYME01 (sample SAMN12291780, study PRJNA351875) | freshwater metagenome | isolation source: freshwater lake | place: USA: Michigan, Wintergreen Lake | collected 2013-08-08
CGCCATGGTGGTGGAAGATGCGCCCGCAGGGTTTGTGAACGCCGAATACCGCTTCGCCGAATTGCGCTGACCGTCGGCGGGGGAACTGGTGTCGCCGACGCCATTCCCCTGTATTCCCGGAGCACCCATTTTTCAGGATGCCTCCGACGTCCACTGCGGCCCCCGCCAAGGAAGCCTCCCCGCTCCGCGTCGTCCAGGCGGCGATTCAATCGCAGCAGTTTGCGCCAGTGTATTACCTGCACGGGGACGACGATTTCCTGAAGGACGCCGCGCTGCGTGATCTGCTCGCCGCCGCGATCGACGAGGGGACTCGCGATTTCAATCTTGAGCAACGTCGCGCGGCAGACCTCGATGCCGAAGTGCTCGCGAGTCTGCTGACGACGCCACCCATGCTCGCCGAACGGCGCGCCGTGGTGTTGCGTGACGTCACCACGCTCAGGAAAGCCGCGCGCGTGCAACTCGATCGCTATCTCCAGCATCCGGCATCGGACACCCTGCTACTGCTGCACAGTCCCGCCGGTACCAAGCCCGATACGGCGCTGTGCAACGCCTCGATGTCGCTCGACTTCGCCCCGCTCACGCCCGAGCGCATTCGCAAGTGGATTGCGCACCACGCGAGCACGGTGCTGCAGGTGGGTATCGCCGAGGATGCGGCCCAGCTGCTGCAGCAGGCGGTGGGGAACGATCTGCACCTGCTCGCCGCGGAGATCGACAAGTGTGCGAGCTATGTGCTCGGCGCGCACGATGCGGCGAGTGTCGCGCGGCCCCTGGTGGATATCGACGCGGTATCGGCGGTGGTCGGCGTGCGCCGTGGTGAAACGGTGACCGACTTGCTCGACGCCGTGGCGCGTCACGATGCCGCCACGGCGACGAACCTGGTGGCACACGTGCTGGCGCAGCCGAAGGTGACGGCGGTCCAGGTAGTGATGATGCTGAGCACGCAGGCGTTTGCCCTGAGCTTCGGTCGTGCACGTCGTGATGCGGGCATTCCCACCAGCCGTTTGCCACAGGAGTTCTTTGCGTTTCTCAAGGAGGCCGGCGGGTATCCCGGTCGTCCGTGGGGCGAAGCAGCCTCGGCATGGACGAAAGTGACGGACCAGTGGAGTGCCGACGCCTGTCAACGGGCGTTGCAGCTGCTACTGGAAACGGACATGGCGCTCAAGGACACGCGCGTGTCGAACGAGGAGCAACTCGTGATGTCGCTGGTGTTGGCATTGTGCGCCACGCGCACCCGGAAGGCGGCGTGATGCGTCGCGTCGTTCAGCGGACGTCGCGGTGCGCGGTGCTCGGTGCGGCGTTGGCGGCGGTGAGCATTGCCGGCGCTGGTGATGCGCAGGCCCAGGCCGCCCCCGCTGTGTCGGCAGCGATGGATCGCGCCATCAGTCGTGCGCGCGCGCTCGTGGACAATGGCAACGGCTCCGATGCGCGGAACGTGCTCGACTCCCTGGTGGGTGTTGCGTCGAACGCGAATGACTTGGGCGAAGCGCTGTTCTGGCGCGCGGCACTGGCGGAACGGGTGGGAGATGCCGAACGCGATTGGAAACGGCTGATCATCGAGGTGCCATTGTCACCGCGCGGAGGCGACGCGTTGGTGCGTCTTGGCGAGTTGGAGATGCTGCGCGGACATCCCGTGGACGCGCGCACGTATTTTTCGCGTGTAGTGCGCGAATATCCCGGAGGCGCTGGTACGGCGCGCAGCCAGTTGTGGATTGCCAAGAGCTACCTGGCGCAGCGTGATCTGCCGCGCGCCTGCGTTACGCTCGTCGAGGTATCGGCCACCGGACTTCCCGAAGGGGAGTTGCGCCTGCAGGCCGAAGAGCTCGGCCGCCAGTGTGCGACGGTAGACAAGGCGCTCATCGCGAAGGCGTCCGATGACCTGAAGGGGCGCGCGGCGGTCGCTCCGGCGGCGGTCGCTCCGGCGGCGGTCACTCCGGCAGCGGTCCCTCCGGCAGCGGTCGCTCCGGCGGCAGCGTCGATGGCGAAGTCCACCGCCACGCCATCGGCTGCTGCATCCAAGGGAACGTACAGCGTCCAGTTGGCAGCGTACGACACCCATGCCCAGGCGGAACAGTTGGCCAAGCGACTGGTGTCACGCGGAATCGACGCGCGCGTTGATGGTGAGGAGAAGCCGTTTCGTGTGCGCGCCGGCTATTACGAAACGCGGGCGGCGGCGAATGCCGCGCTCGCCATGTTGAAGAAGCGGGGACAGGTCGGCTTCGTCGCGGAGATCGCGAAGTGAGTGGAAGTGCCACTCCGTTGATGCAACAGTACCGGGAGATCAAGGCGCGTCATCAGGATGCGATTCTGTTTTTCCGGATGGGTGACTTTTACGAGATGTTTTTCGAGGACGCGGAAGTGGCTTCGCGCGCGATCGGGCTCACGTTGACGTCGCGCAACAACGGCGGTGCCGCCGAGGTGCCCTTGGCGGGTATTCCGGTCAAGGCGGCTGCGGAGTATCTGCGGCGGTTGGTGGGGCAGGGGCATCGCGTGGCGATCTGCGAGCAGGTGGAAGACCCGAAGCTCGCCAAGGGGATCGTCAAGCGCGAAGTGGTGGAGACGATCACACCGGGTGCGGTGTTCGCCGACGATCTGCTCGACGGCGCGCGCGCGAACTATGTGTGTGCGGTGGCCATGGGGCGGGACACCGCACGCGATGGCGCGCGTGATCAGATCGGCGTGGCCGCGGCCGACCTGTCTACCGGCGAACTGCGATTGTTCGTGGTAACGGCGGCCGATGCACCGGCGGTGTTGGCGCGATTGGCGCCACGCGAACTGCTGCTGGTGCGCACCGCGTCGTGGCCGGAGGTGGACGCTGCGGTGCAGGGGGTGGACAACGTGCTCGTAACGGAGCGCGAAGGGTGGGAGTTCGACGCGCAGCTGGCGGGGGATGAACTGACGCGGCAGTTCGATGTGCGCAGTCTCGAGGGCTTCGGCCTGGGCACCGATGACAGTGCGGCGATTGGTGCGGCGGGAGCGCTGCTGCGCTATTTGCGTGAGCTGCAGCCGGGCGGCTTGCCGCATTTGGCGCGACCCATCGTCGAGCGCCCCGGTGGCATCATGCCGCTCGACGACATGACGCGGCGCAATCTCGAGCTGGTGGAGTCGCTACGTGGTGGAGAAGTGGCGGGAACGCTGTTGTCGGTGCTCGACCGCACGACCACGCCCATGGGGCAGCGATTGTTGCGCTCGTGGTTGCTGGCCCCGTTGCTCGAGCGCGATGCCATCGAGCGCCGTCTCGATGCGGTCACGGTGCTCGTGCGTGATGCGGTGGGGCGCACCGCGTTGCGCGACGCGCTCGATGGCGTGCGCGATGTGGAGCGACTGGCCAGCAAGGCCGCCGCAGGGCGTGCCACGCCGCGCGAACTGCGCGCGCTGGGTGATTCGCTCGCGCGACTGCCGCAGGTGGCCAAGGCGGTATCGGATGTGCTGGCGCACGCCAGTCAGGGGGGCGCGCAGGGTGGCGAACTACGCGCCATGCTGCACGACTGGGACGACGGCGCCGACTGTGCTGCGCGATTGACGCATATGCTCGTGACGCGGCCGCCGCTCATGATCGGCGACGAGGATACGATTGCGCCCGGTGTGGACACCGAACTCGACGCGCTGCGTACGCTCCGTGATGGTGGAAAGGATGCCATTGCCACCATTCAGCAACAGGAGCGCGCGCGCACCGGGATCACGTCGCTCAAGGTGGGTTACAACAAGGTGTTCGGATATTTCCTCGAAATCTCCAACGCCAACCGTCACTTGGTGCCCGACGACTATCAGCGGCGGCAAACGCTCACCGGTGCCGAACGCTATGTGACGCCGGCGCTCAAGGAATACGAGGAGAAAGTTCTCAGCGCCGCCGATCGGATTGAAACACGCGAGCGTGAGCTGTTCGAGGTGTTGCGTCGTGAAGCGGGTGCCGCCATTGCGCGGTGGCAAGTGGTGGCGCGTCGTGTGGCGACGATCGACGTGTTGGCGAGCTTTGCCGACGTCGCCGAGCGTGAGCAATACGTGCGCCCCGAACTGCACGACGGGTATGATCTCGACATCGTGGCCGGTCGTCACCCGGTGGTCGAGCGCATGATGGCGCGCGAGAAGTTCATTCCGAATGACTTGCTGCTCACCGAGGAGGCGCAGCTGATGGTGCTCACCGGCCCCAACATGGCCGGCAAGAGCACCATTCTGCGTCAGGTGGGGCTCATTCAACTGCTCGCGCAGGTAGGGGCGTATGTGCCGGCACGTCGGGCACGACTGCCGCTGGTCGATCGGTTGTTCACGCGCGTGGGCGCGAGCGACAACCTCGTGCGCGGGCAATCCACCTTCATGGTGGAGATGAGCGAGACGAGCGCCATTCTGCATACGGCCACGCGCCGGTCACTGGTGCTGCTCGACGAGATCGGTCGCGGCACGAGTACCTACGATGGCGTGTCGATTGCGTGGAGTGTGAGTGAGCATCTGCACGATGCCATCGGCTGCAAAACCGTCTTCGCCACGCACTACCACGAACTCACGCAACTCGAGAACGAACTGGGCGGTGTAAGGAACTTCACCGTCGCGGTGCGCGACGTGGGCGATCACGTGCTGTTTCTGCACAAGCTCATTCCGGGCGGTGCCGACCGCTCGTACGGCATCGAGGTTGGGCGATTGGCGGGGCTGCCACCGGCAGTCATTACGCGCGCCAAGGAAGTGCTGGCGCTGCTCGAAGGGGAAGGGGAGCAGATGGCGGCGCGCCTGACCGCCGACGGCATGCAGGCGCCGGCGAGCACCACGCGACGCGGACCGCGCATGAAGCATCAGCGGCAGAGCGATCAGCTCGGATTTTTCGGTGAAGCGCCGAGCGCACCGCTCGACGACGCGGCCACACGTCTCAAGGCGGCGGTGTCGGCGCTCGACACCGACAGCATGACACCGCTCGAGGCACTGACCACGCTCGCCGCGCTCAAGCAGGGTGCGAAGTCATCGTGATGACGATCCCGCCAAAGCCCACCAAGGCGGAGCTTGCTGCGGCTGTGCACAAGACGGTGCCCGATCTGGTGGCCCCGGGGCTCCGGGTGCTGTTTTGCGGCATCAACCCCGGCTTGTATACCGCCGCGATCGGGCATCACTTTGGTCGTCCGGGGAACCGCTTCTGGCCGGCGTTGCACGGGGCGGGGTTTACGCCGCGGCAACTCAAGCCATGGGAAGAGCACGAACTCCTGCCGTTGGGGTATGGCATCACCAACGTGGTGCACCGCACGACCAACGCGGCGTCGGAGCTGTCGCCCGACGAGTACCTCGAAGGCGGCCAGCGGCTCACGCGCGTGGTGCAGCAGTATCAGCCGCGCGTCGTGGCGTTCCTGGGCATTGGCGCGTATCGCACCGCGTTTGGCCGTGCCAAGGCACCGTTGGGGTTGCAGCCCGACACATTGGCTGGGAGTGCGTTGTGGGCGTTGCCGAGTCCGAGTGGGCTCAATGCGAATCATCAGCTGAAGGATCTCGTGGCGCTGCTCACAGCGCTGCGCGAGTGGCTCTCCACATAACCCCGTTGCCCACGCCCATGTCCATTTTCACGTCGCTTCGCCACACGCGGGCTTCGGCCGCCATGATCGCGCTCTGTACGTTGGGGCTCGTGGGGACCGCCGGTGCCTTTGGCGCTTGCCGCGACGGTGAACAGCCCGCCGTTGCCGATGCCGACAGCACCACAGTGGTCCCGGCCGGGCCACGCACGCCGGGCTACACTTTCGACGTGGTGGCGGAGTATCCGCACGACACGGCGGCCTTTACGCAGGGGCTGCTCTGGCACGACGGTCGCCTGTTCGAAAGCACGGGGACGGTGGGCAAGTCGAACATCCGCGAGGTGATGCTCGCGTCGGGGCGCGTGCTGCGACAGCAGGATCTCGAAGAGCCGCACTTCGGCGAAGGCATCGTCATTCTGGGCGAGACGCTATATCAGCTCACGTGGCAGAGCGGCAAAGCGTTCACGTACGACTGGAAGACGTTCAAGCGTACCGGCGAGTTTTCCTACGACGGCGAAGGGTGGGGACTGACTACCGATGGCACGTCGCTCATCATGAGCAACGGCAGCAATACGCTCATTTACCGCGATCCCACGACGTTCGCCGCACAGAAGGCCGTGACGGTGACCGACGGGGGCAACCAGGTGGCGCAGCTCAATGAGCTGGAGTGGGTGAAGGGTGAAATCTGGGCCAACGTATGGCAGAAAGATTCCATTGCGCGCATCGATCCCGCCACGGGGAACGTGACAGGATGGATTGATCTGAGCGGCATCTTGCCACGGCTCGATCGCACGGGCAAGGAAGATGTCCTCAACGGCATCGCCTACAATCCCGCCACGGACAAGATTCACGTGACGGGGAAGCTGTGGCCCAAGCTGTACGAGATGCGGCTCAAGCCCCGCTGATCCTGGGTGCGGGTCAGCGCAACCGCACGATCCCGTAGCGCAACGTACTTGGCGGGAGCGCGCCGTTGCTCGACACGGTGAGCAGGGCCCGCTGACCGGGCGGGACGCTGAAGCGGATGTAGCTGCTGGTGCCGCCGGCGAGCGTAATGCGCTGCGGTGCGTTGCTGATGAGTGACCGCGCGGCAATGGGATACACGCCCAACGCGTTGCCGCCGCCAATGCGCAGCCCCGGAAAGACGCTGCGGAAGCTCCACGCGGGGTTGGTATACAGCGCGCCAAGCCCCTGCGTCGTGGCGACGGAAAAATCGTCGGCGATGTTGGCAACGGCCCAGTCGCGCAGATAGTCCGCGAATGCGCCGCCCGACAGCACCTGTTGCAAGTTGCTCACACCGGTCGCCGTGGAGTTCACCAGCTGACGCAGGAAGGTGGCTTCCCCGTCGGCGCCCTGTCGCGCGGCGGCGAAGCGCAAGAAGCTCCAGATTGCCCCGCGCGTGGCGAGCGAATCGTTGGGGGCGTACGGGGAGTTGGTTTCCGGCGCAATGAGGAAGCTGTAGAAGCGCGAAAAGTTCTGTGACGCGAAGTTGGAGAACTGTTCTGCGCGTACGCCGTTCACGTCACCCAGCACGAGATTCTGCCGCGACGTGTAATTGCTCACGCGGAAGTAGAGCAGCTCCTCGGCGATGTGTGACAAGCCTTCGTCGAGCCACACCTGTTCCGTGGCGCTGGCCGCGTTGTTCACATAGATGCGCCGCGACGCATTGATGAGATGTTGCAGCTCGTGGGCGATGGTGGCGAGATTGAGTCTCGTGACGGCGTCTTTGGCGCGTCGGTTGCTGTTCACCGCGCCGTCGGGATCGGGCACGAGCAGATAGAACATTTCCTGCTCGTTGGACGCGGCGCAGGCGGGGAGCCCGTTGCGTGCGGCTTTGGGATACAGATCGCGCGCAAAGAAGAAGCCGCCAATGGTGAACGCGGCGTTGGCCGGTGTGAGCGCGTTCACCGCCCGGGTGTAGAACAGAATGATCCTGCCGTACTGCGAGATGTTCGAGGGTGCGCCGAACGCCGCCGTATCCATGGGGAACACGAGCGTATCGAAGGTCGCCGCGATGCTCGCGTACTCGGCATCGGTGTAGCCGCCCGAGGGATTCTCCTTGTCGGCCACGACCAGCGCGCGCGTCCCGACGGCCGCCACGCGTCCGGTGCGCGTTTCGGGGCTCGAGCAGGCGAGATTGGCGTTGGCGTTGAGTCGGATGTCGTCGCCGACATTCAGCGTGGTGAGCGAGGCGCGCTGGCGCGTGACCGGCAGCCAGTCGCGCGCCTCGTCGACGAGCGGCGTGAGCTCGCGCGTTTCGGTGGCGCGCAGCCGTTGTTCGAAACGTTCGACCGGCGTGAGCGCAGTGCTGAAGGTGCGCCCTCCCCCAATGGGAATCGTGGCCGACGCCGGCAGCGGTTCGACGAGCGCGGCGGTGCGGGGGCCACTGGTCCCGAGGCCCGTCACGTCGGCTACGGTGGTGCTGCCGAACGACGTGGCAGTGGAAATGAGCGCGAGCGCGTACTCCGCGCTCGTGGCGCCGGCGGGGGCTTCGATGCAGGCGGTAAGGTTATTGGTGCCGGCGACTGGGTTGATGACTTCGCCGAGGGCCAGCAGGCGGCGTGGGGCGGTTGGGCCGCAGGGGGCGCTGCCGACGGCGGCGACGGTCACGGGGACCGTGTCGGCGCGTCCAGAAGCGCCGAGGACGATGCGGGCCGTTCCGAGTGCGACGGCGGTGACGAGGCCGTCGCTGTTGACGCTGGCAGCGGGATCGAGCGACGCGAAAGTGATTGCCTGCCCAACTATATCATTACCGAACTGATCACGGAGCGATGCGCGGACGCGCAGCGTGTCACCCAGTCCCAAAAACGCGGCGTCTGGTGACGCGACGAGCACCGCGGCGGGCCCGGGCAGTACGGTCGCGCTGAAGGCCACGGGGTTGAGGCCGTTGATTTGGGCGTTCACGCGAGCGACGCCGGCGCTTGTGCCTACGGTCCACGAGGTGGTGGCCAGTCCGCGGGAATCGGTGGTGCTGGAGCTGGGCGATACGCTGCCGGCGCCGGCACCCACGTCCCAGTCCACCCGTCGTCCGGAGACCGGCTTGTTGTCTTTGTCGGTCACCAGCACGCTGAGCGCGGTGGGGAGCGAGGCGCCGGCGGCGGCCGTTTGCAGGTCACCCGTTTGCGCGCGGATAAAGGCAGGCGCGGAGTTCGGGGCGCTGGCGTCGGACGACCTGCACCCGCCGAGGACGGCGATACCAAGCACGAGAGGAGCAAGCAGGAGACTGCGCGGTGCGGTCGTGCGGGACGGGCGCAGCAGCGCGAGGAACGGCAATCGCATGGGGTGGCGCGAAGGGGGCAAGGAGCCTGGGAGCTGACGAGGAAAGATGCCTGCCAGACCGACTTATGCGAGGTGTGTCCGTGCTGGGTCTGCGGTGTACATTCCAGAATGCTCGTGGGTCGGAAGGAGACGCTGGTACCGTTCCTACTGATTCCCCTCATCGTACTTGGCTGTTCCGAGCGAACACGGTCGGTGCGTCAGGGGTCCGGTTGGTTTGGGGGGACATCGGCGTCGTCGATGCCGGATGAACGTCCCCGCCTGCTCAACGCGGAGGTGCCATTCCGGTATCCCGTGTCGTTGTATTTGCAGCGGGTGCAAGGGAATGTGACGCTGCGGCTGTTCGTGGATGCCGATGGTCGTGTGGTGACCGACAGTACACGGATTGTGGAGTCATCAGGTCACCGCGAGTTTGATGCGGCCGCGTTGGCGGGTGCACGGATGCTGTCGTTCCGTCCTGCGCGTCGTGGTGATACGCCCGTTCCGGTCGCGCTGCTGTATCCTGTGCACTTCCGACTTCCGCCGGGCACCGTGCCGGCGGGTGATTCTCTTTCGCAGTTACACGCGTACGCGTGGTGATGCCCCCCTCTCTCCCCAGTGACGTGACGGCCCCGGTCGACCTTACTCAGCAGGAACACGTGCGGCACCGCCGCCCCTATGACAGCGTCCTCGATACCATAGGGTGGACGCCGCTCATTCGTCTGGCGCGCGTGGCGCGTGGTATCCGCACGCCGGTGTATGGGAAGGCGGATTTTTTCAATCCAGGCGGCAGCGTGAAGGACCGCATCGGGACGCCCATGATCGAAGCGCACGAGGCGGCGGGAACGCTCAAGCCCGGCGGGACGATCGTGGAAGCGACGAGCGGCAATACGGGCGTCGGGCTCGCGATTGCGGCGGCGCTCAAGGGGTACAAGTGCATTTTCACGATGCCGGACAAGATGAGCCAGGAGAAGGTGCGTCTGCTCAAGGCGTTCGGTGCCGAAGTGATCATTACGCCTACGGCGGTTCCTCCCGATCATCCGCAGAATTACGTGCAGATGGCCAAGCGCATCGTGCGAGAGACGCCGGGCGCGGTGCTGGCGGGGCAGTTCGAGAACCCGGCCAACCCGGCGGCGCACGTGGCCACGACGGGCCCGGAGCTGTGGGAGCAGACGGAGGGGCGCATTACGCATTTCGTGGCGGGCGCCGGCACGGGCGGCACGATCACGGGCGTGGCGCGCTATCTCAAGCGCAAGAACCCCACCATCAAGGTCATCGCCGCCGACCCGCAGGGGAGTGTGCTGGCGGAGCTGTGGCGCACAAAGGGGGAAGGACATCCCACCGGCGCGCCGTACAAGGTGGAAGGGGTGGGGCAGGACTGTGTGCCGGCCACGCTCGATATGAACATGGTGGACGAGTTCATCTCCGTGAGCGACAAGGACGCGTTCTCGATGGCGCGCCGGCTCACGCGTGAAGAGGGCATTTTTGTGGGCGGCAGTGCCGGCATGATTGCGCACGCCGCGCTCACGGTGGCGCGTCGTCTCGATGATCCGGACGCGTTGGTGGTGACGTTCTTGTGCGACACAGGCGAGCGGTATCTCAGCAAGGTGTTCAACGACGAATGGATGCGGGAGAATCAGCTGCTCGATTCGCCGCACACGAGCATCGAGAGCGTGCTGGGGAACAAGGACGCGAGTGCGCCGGCCATTGTGAGTGTGACGCCGGGCGCCACGGTGCGGCAAGCCATCCGTCTCATGGCGTTGCACAACGTGAGTCAGGTGCCGGTAATGGACGGCGCGATGAGCGTGGGGAGCGTGGCGGAGAGCCAGCTCACGTCGCAGTCACTGGCTGATCCCAAGACGCTCGACAAGAGCGTGGGTGATGTGATGGACCAACCGTTTCCGACGGTGGACAGCGACCAGCCGGTGGAGAGTGTGGCGAAGCTGTTGTCGAAGTCGAACCGTGCGGTGCTGATGCGCAAGGACGGTGTGGTGCAGGGGATCGTGACGCGGTTCGATGTGCTGGAGTATTTGATGCATCGGTAGGGGGTGGCGCGCGGAGTGGGGGGCTCACTCTGCGCGCGCCTCTCGGCGAATTCGTGTTCTCTTGCAGCGCTTGCAAGAGAACAGCGGCGCCCGCACCGGCGGCAGGTCGTTCTAAGGCGTTGTGTTGAAGTCACTTGTGGAACGCGGCGAGCGACTGTACGATTTCGTTATCTTGCAGGGAATTGCCATATAGCGGCCGCCTTGCAAGAGTTTCCTGCAGGCTAATAGGCGTTCGGCAGCTTCCAACTCTCCTGAGATGTCATCGCATGACTAGTCGCGACACGAATGACGAGCGTTGGCTCAGCGAGTCCGAGGCGACGGACTTTCTTCGTCGCGCCAGTCAGCTGGACGCCGGAGAGACTGTAAAGCTTCGCCATCTTCGCGAGGCAGCGGTCGAGACTGGGCTGAGTCTGGAGGCGGTAGACGCGGCGACGCGCGAGATCGCAAATGGTGGAACGGACGGGACGCCGCCTCTTTGGGTCCGTTTCAATCTCGCGGGTATCCCCAATCGCGCCGGCGCACAGTTTTGGTATCAGCTCTTGTGCACCGCTGGCTTGGCGAGCATCGCTGGTGCGATACTCACCCCCGCGATGGTGACCCCCGTGATCGGTATCGCCGCCGGCGCATGGTTCTTTGGGTGCTCCGCCGCCGTGTCCTCGGCGATTCGATGGATGGATCAGCATTCCGCCTGGACCGCAGCGAAGCGTCGGTAGGTACTGCCGAACGGATCGCTGCTGCTGACAGCGACGGTGTCGGTGCGCCGTGTAACTGCGGCGCTGGCGCGCCTTCGTTCACGGCTATTTGTTGAGAGTCGCTGCAGCAGAGCGCAGCGTTAGGAAGCCAAGGCCGACAGTTTGGTTATGCAAGTACGAGAAGTTTCCAGTTGATTGAGCCCTGTGCGCCCTTGAGATCATCTCATGTCAATCGAGCCACCTGCGGAAATGTCGAAGGTCAGCGATCCGGCAGCGCTTGTCTTACCCTTGACCATTTTCAGCGCGGCCGTCACCGCGGCGCTGTTCGCCTATTCATGGCACGAACGGGGCGTACGGCCGTTCGTGATGGGGCTATTGATGAGTTTCGTAGTCACCGCTAGCGGGCAGACCCTTCGCTATCACTTACGAGCACGTTCTCTGAAAGCCGGTGTTGCTGCGCGCGCGTGGATGCGCCTCGTCGTGATCGCGCTCCTGTGGGCGGGCGTGGCCATGACAGTCGCTACCGTATGGCGCGGCTTCAATTAGGCCAGGCGGTCCGCCGCGCAACGTGGGCTTCCTAACGGGCGTTGCTGCAGTCAGCGCATTTTGGAATGCGCGCCGCGCGCGCAAACTATTAGGAGCGCTGCAGCAGAACGCTGTCGCGTTAGGCATCAGGAATTTCCTCTTCACACCGACAGACTCATGTCTCCAAGGGCTCGGCTACTGCTCTGCTCTCTCAGTCTCTCCGCGACCAACGCCTTAACAGCCCAGGTGGCACGCATTGGGCGCCTGCCCGTGCTCGCGCCGATGCGCGCGACGACGACGTCATGCCGTGCGCTCCCCGTCACCACGGAGTTGCGCAACCGCGGGATCACCG
>VYME01000524.1_pt1 | contig 12313 bp, 10 predicted proteins | sample 5115281 | NCBI WGS metagenome assembly VYME01 (sample SAMN12291780, study PRJNA351875) | freshwater metagenome | isolation source: freshwater lake | place: USA: Michigan, Wintergreen Lake | collected 2013-08-08
GGCGGCGGTGGTGGCTACGGCGGCCGCGGCGGTGGTGGTGGCGGTGGCGGCGGTGGCCGTCGCGAGCGCTGGTGATCCAGCGCCGGGTCGCGCTGCGCATCTCCGGATGAGCGGCTGACTCGAACAAGGCCCGCGTCGCCGCATTGCGGCAGCGCGGGCCTTGCTGCTTCCAGGGGCAGCTTCTATCGTGCCGGCCCGTCGGTGAGCCCCCGGGCGCGCACCGTGCATCGGCCGGCCAAGAAGGGCCGGTCTCAAGTCGAGGCGAACTCTCGCCGATGCTGATGGCCAGTTGTGCAATCGCACGACACGCCCGGAATGACGCGTCGTCCGCCCCTTCTCCGCGATTGCGGAGCGAACGGGCAGGGCGCGGCAGGCCAGACGATTCCCCCTTGCGTCCGTGCACCATCGAGTGCACCGGCGCCATCGAGACAGAACTGCGTGAGTTTCGCTTCCCTCGGGCTCAAGGAGCCCATCCTCCGTGGCGTGCGCGCCGCTGGCTACGAAACGCCGACGGAGATCCAGGCGCATGCCATCCCCAAGATCCTCGGCGGCGCCGAGCTGATCGGCCTCGGCCAGACCGGCAGCGGCAAGACGGCCGCGTTCGGCCTGCCGATGCTCGACAAACTGTGCGGCGGCGCGCCGGGTCTGCGCGGCGTCATCATCGTGCCGACGCGTGAGCTGTGCGTGCAGGTCGCCGAGAACCTGCGCGTCTACGCCCAGCACGCCGGCCTGCACGTCTGCACCGCGTTCGGCGGCGTCGACATGTCGATCCAGGAGAGCGCGTTCAAGCGCGGCCTCGACGTCGTCGTCGCCTGCCCGGGTCGCCTGATCGACCACCTCGAGCGGCGCAACCTGAGCTTCGAACGCGTGCAGATGGTCGTGCTCGACGAAGCCGACCGCATGCTCGACATGGGTTTCATGCCGCAGATCCGCCGGATCTTCCTGCGCCTGCCGCAGGAGCGGCAGAACCTGCTGTTCTCGGCGACGATGCCGAAGGAGGTCGAAGGCCTCGTGCACGACTTCCTGCCGAACGCCGAACGCGTGCAGATCGGCGCGCGCAGCCAGTCGGCGAAGACCATCAGCCACCGGTTCGTCGCGGTGAACGCCGCCGACAAGGCCGACGCGCTCGAGCGCGTGTTGAGCCGCGAGAGCGGCCGCGTGCTGGTGTTCGTCAACAAGAAGATCGGCTGCGAGAAGCTCGGCAACGCGCTGCGCCGCTCTGGGCTGCCGGCCGACGCGATCCACGGCGACAAGGGGGCCGAGGCCCGCTACGCCTGCCTGCAGGCGTTCGCGCGCGGCAAGACTCGCTTCCTGGTCGCCACCGACGTCGCCGCGCGCGGCATCGACGTCGACGACATCGAACTGGTCGTCAACTACGACTTCCCGCTGGCGCTCGAGGACTACATCCACCGCGCCGGCCGCACCGGCCGCGCCGGCAAGACCGGCCGCGCGCTGTCGCTGGTGGCGCCGATGGAGAAGCGCCTGTTCGAGGTCGTGCAGGCCCACCTGCAGGGCAAGGAAGTGGCGAGCGTGCCGAGTGCCGGCCGCGGCTACGGCATGCCCAAGCGCCGCGAACGCAAGGACGGCGAGAGCCGCGGCGAGCGTGGCGAAAGTCGCGGCGAACGCAGCGGCGGCCGCGGTGGCCGTCGTGGCGGTGGTCGCGGCCGTGCCACGGCAGCGAGCTCCTGAGCCCAGCAGCGTTCAGCGTGGTTCGCCGATCGCCGGTGCTTCGTGCGCTGGCGCCGCATGGCGGCCCGGACGCGCCAGTTCGCGCGGCGTCCAGCCGAGCGCCAGCCAAAGCGCGGTGAAGCCGAGCACGTAGCCGATCGGCACGTGCCAGCCGTGGCGCAGCCACTTCGTCACCGACTTCGCTTCGTCGAAGACGCCGGCGATGGCGACGCCGGCCGAACTGCCGAACCACAGCATCGAACCGCCGTAGCCGACGGCGAACGCCAGCATGCCCCAGTCGTAGCCGCCCTGTTCGATCGCCAGCTTGGTCAGCGGGATGTTGTCGAAGATCGACGACACGAAGCCGAGCACCAGCGTGGTCGGCACCGACGCCGCCGGCAGCGACTTCACCGGCATCATCGACGCGGTCAGCACGAGACAGAGCAGGAACGCGGTGCCCTTCGCCGCGCTCGGCAGCAGATGCCAGTCCGGCCGGCGCAGAGGTGCCCCGAGCAGCAGCGCGGCCCAGACGCCGACCGCCGGGAAGTCGAGCAGCACGTTGGTCGAGACCGTGCCGATGATGACGGCGCCGACGATGCACAGGCGCGTGCCGTCGACCGGCGGCGGCGGTGCGTCCGGGCGCTGCAGCGGTTGCAGCCGATGCTGCTGGCCGCTGGCGAAGAAGCCGAAGAACGCGACCGCGACGACGGCGCCGAGCGAGGCGCCGACGAGCCACGACGGCGAGGCGCCTTCGATCCACAGCATCGTCGTCGTGGTGTCGCCGATCACCGAGCCAGCACCTCCGGCGTTGCTGGCGGCGACGATCGCCGCCAGGTAGCCGACGTGCACGCGGCGCCGGAACAACGCCAGTGCCGACGAGCCGCCGATCAGCGCCGCGGCGATGTTGTCGAGCACCGACGACAGCAGCGCGACCAGCACCAGCAGCACGAACGCGCCGAGGCGACCGCGCGGCAGCACTTCGGTCAGCTTCTCGGGCAGGTGGCTGTGCTCGAAGTGCGCGGCGAGCAGCGCGAAGCCGAGCAGCAGCCCGGCCAGGTTGGCGAGGATGCGCCACTCCTCGTGCAGATGGTGCAGCAGTTCGAACTCGGTGAACCCAAGGCGCACCAGCAGCACGGCGGCGAGCCCGGCGACGGCGATGTGCAGGGCGAAGCGATGGAAGGCCGCGAGCCCGAGCAGGGTCGCGACGAACAGGCCGAACAGGACGAAGTCGATCACGCGAAGGGGTCGTGGGGCGGAACGGCACCGTGGCGCGCTCCGCAGCGACGGAGGGCGCTCGCCGGCGGATGCCGTGGAACGAGCGCCCTGGCGGCCCGACCAGGACAGAGCCTGCCGCGCCGGGGTTGGCGCGGCACCCTTGCGATGCAGGCCTCTCCGTAACGCCGCGACGGCGCCTCGGCAAGGCGCCATGGACGACGCCGACGGCTGCCCCTGCCCGCGGTCGCGGCGTCCGCTACGCTGCGTCGGCCTCTCGTCCCATGCGTCTCCACGTCCTCGTCGGTGCCGCGGCCATCCTGATGGTCGGCGGCCTCTCGTTGCTTGCCCGCGGCTTTGCATCGGCCACAGCCTCTGCGGCCCTGCCCTCGACCGAGGTCGCGCCGCCGCCCGCAGCGCCGCTGCCGCCACCGTTGCCGAACGGCCACTTCGTGCTCGTCGTCGAAGGGGACCGCGACGCGCTGGCGATCCCGTTCGCGCGCCACAAGCAGGACCCGTGGGCCGGCGTGCCGAAGGGGCTGCGCTCGGCGTGGACGCTGACCGTGCGCGACGCGCAGGACGCGGTGCTCGCCGAAGTGCCGCTCGATGTGTCGCCGTTCGCCACCGACGTGCCACCGCAGACCCCGGTGCAGGTCACCGGCTGCGTCGTGCGCAGTCCGCGCATCGGCATGCTGGTCTCGGTTCCGGCGTTCGCGCAGGCGGCGTCGTACTCGTTCGTGCGGCGCGACGGCGACGGCCAGCCGCGTTCGCTCGGCGTCGTCGACGGCGAGGCCGTGCGCAGGTTGGCGGGAGGTGGGCGATGAACGCGCTTTGCTCCTCGGTCGGCGCCGCGGCGCTGCTGCTGTGTGCGGCGCTCGCCGCGCAAGCGCCGATCGTCACCACCGTGCTGAGCAACGGCACCACGCAGACGCGCTACGACATGGTGATCCTCGGCGACGGCTATCAGGCGTCGCAGCAGGCGCAGTTCGACCAGGACGTGACCACGTTCCTGACGGCGCTGTTCCAGCGGCAGCCGTACGCGACGTTCGCGGCCTACTACAACGTGCACACCGTCTTCCGTGCGAGCGTCGACAGCGGCGCCGACCGGCCCGACGAGGTGCCGCCGGTGTTCAAGACGACGGCCTACGAGGCGACCTACGACTACGGCGGCGTCGACCGCTGCCTCTACGTCCAGAACACGTCGTTGGCCCTCGCCGACGCGGCGCTGGCGCCGGCGACCGAAGGCCGCGTGCTCGTGCTGGTCAACGATGGCCGCTACGGCGGCTGCGCGTCGACGTTCGCGGTCAGCTACAACGGCTCGCAGATGAACGAGGTGCAGATCCACGAGCTGGGTCACAGCCTCGGCCAGCTCGCCGACGAGTACGACTATCCGAACGGCACCTACACCGGCGGCGAGCCGAGTGCGGTCAACGTCACGGCGTCGCCGGTCGGCGCCAAGTGGTCGATCTGGCACGGCACCGACTCGATCAGCGCGTTCGAGGGTGCGGGCTACTACGCGTTCGGGCTCTACCGGCCGAAGGCGAACTGCCTGATGCGCAACCTCGGGGCGCAGCTGTGCCGCGTCTGCCAGGAGAACATCGTCAAGATCACCAACACGATCGCGAAGTCGATCGTGGCGACGTCGCCGGCGACCGCCGCGGTCACCGTCTCGGTGCCGACGCCGCAGACCTTTTCGTTCACGCACATCGTGCCGGCTGGCAACCAGCCGCTGATCACGTGGAAGCTCGACGGCAACGTCCTCGCCGGCGCCACCGGCAGCAGCTACACGCTCGATCCGACGACGACGACGCTCGGCGCGCACACGCTGGTGGCGAGCGTCAAGGACCAGACGACGCTGGTGCGCACCGATCCGCAGAACGTGATGACCGAGACGTTCACCTGGAACGTCACCGTCGACGATCCGACGCTGGCGCAGCTGCGCGTGCCGACCGCCGCGGCCAACCCGCTGTTCGTTCTGCCGGGTGGCACGTCGACGTGGACCGCGACGATCGCCAACGACGGCCCGGCGGCCGCCGGCGCGTTCGCCGTCGAGTTCTTCCTCGCGGCGACGACGACGTGGGCGCCGACCGACACGCTGCTCGGCCGCGTGCAGGTGCCCACGCTGGCGGCGGGGCAGTCGACGCCGGTGAGCCTGACGGCGGCGGTGCCGTGGCAGTTGCCGGCGGTGTTGCAGTGGGTGCACGTGCGCGTCGACCGCGAGAACGTCGTGGCCGAGGCGAACGAGAACGACAACGGCCGCACCGTGCCGCTGGTCGGCCAGATCGGGCCGTGTGTGACGAAGCTCGAGTACGACACGCCGCTGGTGGTGCCGTCGACGGCGAGCCTGTCGTCGGCGGCGGGCGGCGTGCTGCACCCGACGGTGGTGGCGCCGTGCGTCGACCCGGCCGCGGCCCTCTACCTGATCGTCTGGGGTGGCTCCGGCACGGCGCCGGGCATCCCGCTCGGCCCGGGCGTGACGCTGCCGCTGAACTACGACCCGCTGCTGCAGACGTCGCTCGACGCCACCAACGGTCCGGTGTTCGGCGCGTTCCTCGGGCTGTTCGACGCCGCCGGCATCGGTCGGGCGACGTTCACGCTGCCGCCGGGCCTGAACCTGCCGCTCGGCACCACGCACTTCGCGGCGGTGATCCTCGGCCAGGCGACGCTGTTCGCCGCGGCGACGAATCCGCTCGAACTGCAGCTGCTGCCGTGAACCTGCAGGACAGGCTGCCGGGCTAGCCCAGCAGCGCCTTCGCCGCGGCGACCGGATCGCTCGCCTGCACCAGCGTGCGGAACACGCTGTCGAGGTGGGCACCGGCCGCGGCGCCGACCTGCGCGCGCAGCTCCGCTGCGGTGCCGCACGCGAGCAGCTTGCCCTGGTGCAGCACGGCGATGCGATGCGCGGTCGTCTCGACGACGTCGAGCAGGTGGCTGCAGTGCAGCACGGCGCCGCCGCGCGCCGCGAACTCGCGCATCAGCTCCTTCACCACCAGCGTCGTGGTGACGTCGAGGCCGGACAGCGGTTCGTCGAACACCAGCAGCTGCGGGTCGGTCAGCAAGGCGCCGGCGATCGACACCTTCTGCGTCATGCCCTTGCTGAAGCCGACCATCGGCTCGTCGCCGCGCTCAAGCAGGCCGAAGCCGGCGAGCAGCCGTTCGCCGCGGCGCTGGATGTCGGCCTCGGCGACGTCGAACAGGCGGCCCTTCAACCGCAGGAACTCCCACGGCGTCAGCACCTCGTGCAGGCGCGCGACCTCGGGCAGGTAGCCGATGCGGCGGCGCGCTTCGGTCGGCTTCGCCAGCGCGTCGAGGCCGTCGACCTGGATGCTGCCAGCGTCGGGGCGCAGCAGGCCGACGAGGCACTTCACCGTCGTCGACTTGCCGGCACCGTTGGGGCCCAGCAGGGCCAGGATCTCGCCGCGTGCGATCGCCAGGTCGAGTCCGTGCAGGGCGACGAAGTCGCCGTAGGCCTTGCGCAGGCCGGTGAGGCGCAGCATCGGCGCATCTTGGCGAGCGCTGCGGCGGAAGGCCAGAACGGTGGCCCTCTGCTTGTGCGTGCCGCGCGTCGCGGTTGTGATCGCGCGCCGCATGCGGTCCTTTCTTCGTCTCGTCCCGCTCGTCGCGTGTCTGTCGTTGCTGCGCGCCCAGGAGGGCGAGGAGCAAGAGCCGCAGGCGCTGCCGGAAGGCCCCGCGATCACCTGGGTGAACGCGTTCCCGGCACAGAAGGGCTTCGATCGCCCGCTGTTCGTCGCCTTCACCGCTGCCGACGCGGCGAACGCCTACGTCGTCACGCAGCCGGGGCACGTGTTCGCCGTCGCGCGCGACGGGCAGAGCGCCGAGCGCCGCACGTTCCTCGACCTCAGCAAGAAGGTCTTCACCGACAACTGGGAGGAGGGCCTGCTCGGCTTCCAGTTCGACCCGGCCTACGCCGACAATGGCTTCGTCTGGGCGTGCTGGTCCGAGAAGATCGCGAACACGAAGCAGAGCATGGGCGACGGCAGGGAGGCGAAGAGCAACCGCCAGTCGGTGGTCGCGCGCTACGCCACCAAGGTGGTCGACGGCCAGCGCACGGCCGACATCGACAGCGAGTTGCGTGTGCTCGAGGTGTTCCAGCCGTTCGGCAACCACAACGGCGGCACGATCGTGTTCGGCCCGGACGGCATGCTCTACATCGCCTTCGGCGACGGCGGCGCGGCGAACGATCCGTTCCTGAACGGCCAGGCGCTGTCGGTGCTGCTCGGCAAGGTGCTGCGCATCGACGTGCGCGCGGCGACGAAGGAGAAGCCGTACGCGATCCCTGCCGACAATCCGTTCGTCGGCAAGGAAGGCGCACGCGGCGAGATCTGGTGCTACGGCCTGCGCAATCCGTGGCGCATCGCCTTCGATCGCAAGACCGGCGAGCTGTGGTGCGGCGACGTCGGCCAGAACCGCATCGAAGAGGTCGATCGCCTGGTCAAGGGTGGCAACTACGGTTGGAATCGGCTGGAGGCCAGCGAGGTGTTTCGCGAGTGTCCGGTGAAGACGCCGGTGCCCGCGGGCGTGATCGCGCCGATCGCCGAGTATCCGCACAGCGAGGGCATGTCGATCACCGGCGGCCACGTCTACCGCGGCAAGGCGATTCCCGGCCTCGACGGCTGGTTCGTCTACGGCGACTTCATGACGCTGAAGATGTGGGCGTGCAAGGAAGGCGTGGACGGCAAGCCGCACCAGGTCGTGCAGCTCGCGCGCGCGCCGCAGCAGGTGGCGAGCTTCGCCGAGGAGCCGGACGGCGAACAGCTGCTGACCGGCTTCGCCGGTCGCAAGGGCGTGATCTGGCGCATGGTGCCGGCGACCGCGGCGAAGTGAGAGCGCGCGTTCGCGTCGCCGTCAGTCCGCGAACGTGACGCCGAGCTCGGCGAGCAACGCGTCGAAGCGTTCGTAGACGCGTTCCCAGCGCCACTCGCGGCGCACCCAGGTCGCTGCGGCCTCGCCGACCTGCCGCGCGCGCGACGGATCGGCGAACAGCTCGGCGACGCCGGCGATCGTCGCCGCTTCGCCGTCGGCGATCGTCAGCGTGCCCTTCGGCACGTCGCCGAGGCCCTGCGCCGCCTGCGGCGACGACACCACGGGCAGCCCCATGCTCATCGCCTCGAGCACCTTGTTCTGCACGCCGCGCGCGAGCCGCAGTGGCGCGATGGCGACGGCGGCACGGTCGAACCACGGCGGCGTCGTCGGCACGCGGCCGGTGACGGTGATGCCGGGCACGTTCGCCAGCGCCTGCACGGCGGCGACGGGTTTGCTGCCGACGACCAGGAGGCGCGCGTCGGGGAAGCGTTGGCGCAAGGTGGGCCAGCACGACTGCACGAACCAGCAGACGCCGTCGACGTTCGGCTCGTAGTCCATCACGCCGGTGAAGATCGCGGTGTGCGGATGTCGTTCGCCGTCACCCTGACTCTGGAAGTGCGCGACGTCGACGCCGTTCGGCAGCACCGCAGGGTCGACGCCCGGGATGCGCTCGCGGAACAGTTCGCGTTCGACGTCGCTGACCACCAGCGAACGATCGAACGTGCGCGCGACGCGGTCCTCGAAGGCCAGCAGGCGCTTCGCCTCGCGGCCGTAGATCCAACGGCCGAGCGGGCCGCTCTTCGCCGCGAACTGCCGCCACTTGTCCGAGTCGAGTTCGGCGAACTGCATGACCTTGGCGCGCGCCTTCGTCGTCATCACGTACTGCGCCATCGACGACGAGTAGACGAACACCAGGTCCGGCGGCGTCGCCGACCAGCGCGCGACCGCGGCGTGCAGCGCGCGGTGCCGGAAGAACGGCAGCGTCAGCGCTTCGCCGGTCAGCAGCCCGCGCAGGCTGGTCCACTTGGCGATGCGGCGGTCGAGCCGCGGGGCGACCACTTCGCGGCAGCGACTGCCGAGAAACGCGACACCCTCCTGGTCGCGGTCCTCCTCGGCGAAGCAGCCGAGGTGCACGTCGGCACCGCGCGCCAGCAGGTGCTGCAGCAGGTGCCAGGTGGTGATGCGATCGCCGCGGTCGGGCGGCCAGGGCAGGCGCTGGCACAGGAAGACGACCTTCGGGCGAGTGGGGGAAGACACGGCGATTCCTCGTCAAGGTCGCGCCCGGTGGCCCCCGATACAAGCGTCGGAGCGCACCCGGCATGGCATCACAGTCGTCAGGCCCATCGACCAACATCCTCGGGTTGGTCAACAGCACCATCGAGCTGCCGACCATGCCGGAAGTGCTGGTCAAGCTGAACGAGGTCATGGCGCGTGCCGACGCGTCGGCGGCGGACGTCGCCAAGGTCGTCGGCGCCGATCCGGCCGTCGCCACCAACGTGCTGCGCATCGTCAACTCGGCCTACTACGGGCTGCAGGTGCGCGTTTCGTCGGTGAGCCTCGCGATCTCGGTGATGGGCTTCAACATGACCAAGAAGGTCGCGTTGAAGGCCGCCGTGTTCTCGGCGTTCGGCAAACGCCGCGACAAGATCCAGCACTTCGATCCGCTGGCGTTCTGGAAGCACGCGGTGTTCACCGGCGTCGCCGCGCGCACGCTGGCCGGTGCGTCGAGCGTGTTCGCCGACATGCATCCGGAGGACGCCTACATCGCCGGCCTCCTGCACGACATCGGCAAGATCATCCTGATGGAGAAGGCGGCGCCGCGCTACCTCGCGATGCTGCGCAAGTCGGTGCAGCAGGGGCGACCGGAGACCGAGGTCGAGAGCGAGGACCTCGGTTTCACCCACGCCGACGTCGGCTCGGTGCTCGCGATCAAGTGGTCGTTGCCCGAGGATCTGGCGATCGCCATTCGCTACCATCACGCCCCCGCCAAAGACCCGTTCCATCGCTCCCTCTCGTCGCTCATCCACCTCGCCGACCATCTCGCCTGGCGCGGCAACACTCCTTCGACCGTCGGCACACCCATGGGGGCGCTCGACCACGAGGCGTACGCCCAGACCGGACTCGCGCCGGCCAAGGTCGAAGAACTGCTGCCGCAGATCCACGAGGACTTCGCGGCGTCCGAGCTGCCGTGGTGAGCGGGCGTCGTTGAGCCGTTCCGCCGCGGCGAGGCGAGCATGAACTTCCGACGCTGGGTCGTCTTCACCTTCCTGATCCACCTGCTGGTGGTGGTGGTCGACAAGGGCGGCGGCCTCGTGCTCTACCTGCTGACCGCGAACCATCCGGCGCGGCACGGCGCGGCCGGCATCGCGGCGTCGTTCCCGTTCATCCTCGGTGCCATCGCCAACCTCGGGCTGGCCACCGCACTCGTCTACTTCGTGCGCCGCAGCCGCTACACGGCGCAGGTCGCATTCGAGACGTCGATGGGCGTCGCGCTGGCGTGGGGCGGCATCGTCGCCGTGCTGGCCGCGGCGGTGACGCTCTACCTGCTGCCGGCGATCGACGCGGCGTGGACGTTCGACCCGATGATCGTGCTGCCGGTCTGCGCTGCGGTACCGCTGCTGCTGGTCGCCAGCTACGCCAACAGCACACAGCTCGCGACCGAACAGATCCGCGGCTACGGCGTCGTGCACGTGGTGACGTCGGTGGCGTTCCTGCCGGCGTTCTTCCTGTGCTTCTTCGGCTTCGGCGGCGACATCGAGAAGGGCGACGTCGCCCTCGGCGTGTCGTGGGGGCGGCTGGCGTCGACGGCGCTGGTCGCCGGCATGGCGCTGTGGCTCGTGCGTTCGGTGGTCAAGCTGCGCGTGCAGGTGCACCGCGGCTACCTGGACGAGGCGGTGCGCTACGGCTGGAAGGCGAACCTGACCTCGGCGCTGACCTACCTGAACCACCGCATCGACCTCTACGTGCTCGGCGCCGTGGCCCTGGCGACGAACCTCGGGCGTGGCGCCGGCGAAGTCGACGCGCGGGAGTCGTCGATGACGCAGGTGGCCTTCTACTCGATGGCGGTCACCTGGGCCGAGCTGGTGTGGCACTTCCCGGAGGCGATGCGCGACCTGTTCTTCAGCAAGGTCGCCGGCAGTTCGCACGAACAGGCGCGGCAGCTGACGCCGGTGCTGTCGCGCCTCGGCCTGCTGCTGTCGCTGGCGGGGGCGCTCGCCGTCGTGCTCGTGCTCGATCCGGCGATGGCGACCGTCACCTGGCTGGCGTATGGCAGCAGCGACCGCTGGTTCGCCGAGTGGAGCCCGCAGGTGTCGCAGGCGCTGTGGCTGCTGGTGCCGGGCACCGCGGCCTACACGGTGTCGAAGGTGCTGCAGGCCGACCTGGCGGCGCGCAACCACCTGCAGACCTGCGTCAACGCGCAGCTGGTCGTGCTGGTCAGCATGCTGGCCTGCGACCTGCTGTGGATCCCTGCCCACGGTGCCAGCGGCGCTGCCGCCGCGTCGACCGTCGCCTACGTGCTCGGCACCGCCTACGCGCTCTACGCCTACGGCCGCCAGACCGGCGTGCCGGCCTGGCGCTGCCTGCTGGTGCACGCCAGCGACTTCCGCTACATCCGCGACATCGTGGACGGAGTGCTCGGCAAGCTGCGAAGGAGGAAGGCGTGACGCGTCGCGCGCCCGTGACCGTCGTCGTGCCGGCCTACAACGCCGCGCGCTTCCTGCCGGTGACCCTGCAGTCGCTGCAGCAGCAGACGACCGTGCCCGAGCAGATCGTCGTCGTCGACGACGGCTCGACCGACGACACCGCCAAGGTCGCCGAGGGCTTCGGCGCCACCGTCGTGCGCCAGCAGCAGAAGGGACCCGGTGCTGCGCGCAATCGCGGCCTCGAGGCGGCGACCAGCGAGTTCGTGGCGTTCCTCGACGCCGACGACTGGTACGTGCCGGACAAGCTCGAGCGCAGCGTCGAACTGCTGACCGAACTGCGCGCCGGCTGCATGTGCACCGACGCGTGGATCGTGCGCGACGACCGCATCGAGGGGCGCAAGAACCTGCACCGCTACGTGCCGAGCGTGCTGACGCTCGAGCTGCTGCTGCGCAGCAATCCGATCATCTGCAGCAGCGTCGTCGCCCGCCGCGACGCCGTGCTCGGCGCTGGTCGCTTCGACGAGCACCCGGACCTGATCGCCACCGAGGACTTCGATCTCTGGCTGCGCATGAGCCAGCGCGAGCCAGTCGCCTACCTGGCGCAACCGATGACCTTCTATCGCGTGCACGCCGGCAGCTTGTCGGCGAACAACCGCTTCCTGCGCGGCACCGACCGCATCATGGAACGGGTCGCGCGCGAGCACCAAGGCGAGGCCCACTTCCAGAACCTCGTCCGCAGGCGGCGGGCCGAGGTGCGGCTCGACCTGGCGTGGGACCTGCTCGCCGCCGGTGACAAGCGGGCGGCGCGCGCGATGATCGGCGAGGCCGACCGCCTGAAGCGCACGTGGAAGGGCTTCAAGATGCGGCTGCGTTCGTTCCTGCCATGAGCGCGCCGCGTCCGCTGCTCGGCGTCGTGCACCTGCGGCCGCTGCCGTCGTCGCGTGGCCACCGCGGCATGGACGACG
>VYME01000955.1_pt2 | contig 12239 bp, 10 predicted proteins | sample 5115281 | NCBI WGS metagenome assembly VYME01 (sample SAMN12291780, study PRJNA351875) | freshwater metagenome | isolation source: freshwater lake | place: USA: Michigan, Wintergreen Lake | collected 2013-08-08
ATGCCAGCGTGAGGAACGGCCGGCTCTGCGGGAGGAACCGCCGGAAGGGCACTGCAGTTTAGCCCGCAGCGGCTGTACTTTCCGCCAGACCCTCAACCAGCCACGAGCCATGCCGTTTTTCGATCATCCGGCCAACGCCGATTTCCTGCTGCCGATCGTCAAGATCCCGCTGTTGCTGATCTCGACGATCTTCAAGGTGATTCTCGCCGTCGGCCCCATTGGCCAGATCGCGCTGTTCGTGCTCTTCGTGGCCGCGTTCGCCAAGAACGTCATGGGTCCCGCTCGGCCGTAACTCGCTGGGCGATGTGAGGGCGTTACACTTATAAGACCGATCGAGCGGAGGAACACGGATAAGGCCAACGTCTGGCCCGTGTTCTCCGCTCGATCCGTTTGTGTGTGTGGCAGATCAGTTGCGGGCGTTGCCGATCACCGCATCACGCGCGATCACGCCGAAGTCCTCCGCACCGTGCCCCTGCGCAATGACCTCGTCCATGCGTGCCGCAATACTCGGAAGCGCCGCCAACGGGCGCGCCCCGGCCGTCTCCAGCATCAGCCGCACATCCTTGCGCGCCATGGTGAGTTCGAAGCTCGCGGCGAAATTGCCCTCGCACATTTTTCTGCCGCGGTTCTGCAGCATGCTCCCGGGGTTGAACAGGTCGAGCAGCTTGAGCGAATCGACCGGCGCCACATCGCTCCCCGCCGCCAGCGTGAACACATCGCTGACCAGCGCACCGAGCCCGATGATGAACGCGTTCCCCATGAGCTTGTAGGCGGCCGCGAGATCGTATCGCTCGCCCCAGTAGGTCACCGTTTGTGCTTGCTGCTCGAGCGCGGGCTTGACCTGCTCGAACAGTGCCGCGGGGCCCGAGACCATGATCACCCCGTGTGCCAGTCGCGCGGCGGCCGGCCCGATGAACACGGGACAGTGCAGATAGCGCACCCCCTCCGCGTGAAGCCGCGCGGCCCGTTCGGCGGTGAGCGCCGGCTGCGTGGTGGTGTGGTCGCAGATAATGGCATCGGGCGACAGGCCGGGACGCAGCGCGGCGATGATCTCCTCGACCACCGCGTCGTCCTTGAGCACCAGATGCACCCGCGCGGCGCCACGCACGGCATCGGCGGGGCTCTCCGCGACGGTGGCCCCGAACGCCGCCAGCGCCTGCGCCTTGTCGCGCGTGCGATTCCACACGGTCACCTGGTCGCCGCGCCCGAGCGCCGCTTCCACGAAGCCGCTGCCGAGCAGCCCCGTTCCGAGATAGGCAATAGCTGTCATGACACAAAGATAGCCAGCGGGCGCACGGCGCTGCACGTTTGTGCGCAACGGACTCCGCTGTCCGGTTCGGCGGCACCACCCCTCACCCCAGCCGTATTCCTATGCGTCGACTCGCGTTCGTTTCGCTCCTGTTCGTCGCGGCCGCCTGCCGCAGTGGTGGCGCCAGCGCCAAAGGCGCCGGTACCGCCGCCAAGATCTCCACCCCGCCCGAAGTCACCCCCGCAGCGGTCGCGCTCGGCGATTCGCTCTTCAACAACGGCGGCTGCATGCGCTGCCACGGCGCCAAGGGCGTCGGCGCCGCCAACGGCCCGGTGCTCGCCGACTCGCAGTGGGACCAGCTCACCACGGGAAGCTTCGAAGAGATCCGCGCGATCATCGTGAGCGGCGTGCCGAAGGAGAAGATCAAGGTCACCACGCGCCCCAACGCCATGGGCCCGCGCGGCGGACGGATGAACCTCAACGACGCGCAGATTACTGCGGTCGCGGCGTACGTGTGGACGCTGTCGCACAAGTGACTCGCCGCTGTTCCTCCGTGCCTGCAGTCTGAGTGGCTGCCGTCTGCCGTCTCGGCGCGATGCCGCGGGGCCACGCCGAGACGGCAGACCGCAGGGCTTTAGACGGCAGGGGCGGAGGAACTGCGGTTCTCCTGCGTCCCTGCCGTCCGAGTGGCTGCCGTCTGCGGTCTCGGCGCGATGCTGCGAGGCCACGCCGAGACGGCAGACCGCAGGGTTTTAGACGGCAGGGGCGGAGGAACTGCGGTGCTCCTGCGTCCCTGCCGTCGGAGTGGCTGCCGTCTGCCGTCTCGGCGCGATGCCGCGAGGCCACGCCGAGACGGCAGACCGCAGGGTTTTAGACGGCAGGGGCGGGGGAACCGCGGTGCTCCTGCGTCCCTGCCGTCCGAGTGGCTGCCGTCTGCGGTCTCGGCGCGATGCTGCGAGGCCACGCCGAGACGGCAGACCGCAGGGTTTTAGACGGCAGGAGCGGGGGAACCGCGGTGCTCCTGCGTCCCTGCCGTCTGAGTGGCTGCCGTCTGCGGTCTCGGCGCGATGCTGCGAGGCCACGCCGAGACGGCAGACCGCAGGGCTTTAGACGGCAGGGGCGGGGGAACCGCGGTTCTCCTGCGTCCCTGCCGTCCGAGTGGCTGCCGTCTGCCGTCTCGGCGCGAGGCCGCGAGGCCACGCCGAGACGGCAGACCGCAGGGTTTTAGACGGCAGGGGCGGAGGAACTGCGGTGCTCCTGCGCCCCTGCCGTCCGAGTGGCTGCCGTCTGCGGTCTCGGCGCGATGCCGCGGGTCCACGCCGAGACGGCAGACCGCAGGGTTTTAGACGGCAGGGGCGGAGGAACTGCGGTGCTCCTGCGCCCCTGCCGTCTGAGTGGCTGCCGTCTGCGGTCTCGGCGCGATGCCGCGGGTCCACGCCGAGACGGCGGACGGCAGCCACACAGACAGCAGGGACGCAGGGAGCTCAGCCTCGCTGCCGCCCCAGCAAGAGCGCCGGCATGACGAAGAGCACGCCGAGTGTGCCCGCCACGGTGCCACCGGCGGTGGCGAGGGCGATAGCGCCAAAGAGTGTGTCGCTTGCCGTCCCAATGCTGAGCGGCGCCAAGGACGCCAGCGCGGCGAACGTGACGAGCACGATCATCCCCGAGCGGTCGAGTGCGGCCTGCACCACATCGCCGGCGCGCAGGGTGCCGGTGCGGCGGCGTGTTTCGAGCGCGGCATCGACAAGCAGAATGGCCTGATTGACGGCGAGCCCTACCACGAGAATGACGCCAACGGCGGCTTCGCGCGTGAATGCCGTACCAGTCAGCCAGAACGCTGCCACGACGCCGCAGAGGGCGAGTGGAAGCGACAACAGCACCATGGTCGCGCCCCAGATGCTGTCGAATACCAGCGCGACGCTGAGCACGACGAGCACCACTCCGAGTGCGAAGACGAGCCAGAGCCCCTGCTGGCTGCCGTCGTCCATGCCGAAGCCGCCCTCGCTGAGATCGGTGAAGGTGTACCCCGCGGGCGCCGAGAGCGATTGCATGAACGCCTTGTGCGTACGCTGCGCGAGCTTGTTGGAGCCGCGGAAATCGTAGCTCACCTGGCGGATGTACTGCTGATCCTCGCGCACGACGCTGCCGAGGGCTTCGCGTTCAGCCACGCGCGCCACATCGCTGACGCGCACCGGCGTACCCGACATGGACGGCAACAGCGCACGTTCGAGTTCGGACAGCGAACGATCGCGCGCGCCGCTCGCCTTGACGGTCACCGGCACTTCTTCACCGCCAATCTCGAGCCGCTGCTGGCCCACGGGGCCGCGCACTTCGCGCGAGACGGCGGCGACAAAGCTTTCTGCGGTGAGACCGAAGCGTGCGAGCGCCACGCGGTCGGGCTCGAGGGTTACCTGCGATCCACGCTCGCCGCCAAACCAGCCGCCACTCGTGACGCGCACCTCGCGCACCCGCGTGATACGTTCGAGCCTCGCCTTGAGGTCACCGGCGAGCTTGTCGACGCCCTCGTACGAGAACCCTTTCACCTGTACGCGAAAGCTCGACATGCTGCCACCGCCGCCGCCGTTTGAAAACGCGGGGCCTTCACCTGACACATAGATGCTGGCGCCGCCCACGAGCACCGCGCGCTGCGTGAGCAACTCCTGCAGTTCGAGCGGCACCATGCTCATGCCACCGTCACGCGTGAATCGCACTACCATCTGCGCGCTCGCACCGCCGCCGCTCGTCCGTATCTGTTCCACTTGCACCCGGTTGCTGACGATCTGCTCGAAGTCGCGCATGGCCGCGTCGAGGGTGGCGGGGTCGGAGCCACGTGGAAAGGTGACGCCCACCGAGAGTGTGCTGCGCCGCTCGCCCCAGTTGCCGAAGCTCGATTTGGGCACCTTGGCCACAAAGCCCCACGTCATCACCCCGAGCAACGCCACGGCGCACAGCCTCGTGGACCAGCGAAAACGCAGCGTGAACAGCACCACCTTGCAATACACGCCTGCACTGCGCGGCCAAGTGTGGGCGGCGTACGCCGCACGCTCTGCACCAGTCTCCGGTGTGCCGAGCCCACGCGCCACCGCAGGTAGCATGACGAGCGCCGTGAACACGCTCCAAACCAAGGCAATCACGAACGCCAACGCGAACGGGGCAAACGCCGCACGCGCATCGCCCTGCAGATAGAGAAACGGGGCCAGCACCACCGCCGTCGTGAGTGTACCACCCACCACCGCCGGCACCATTCGGTAGGTCACGTCGGCGCGCGACTCGGCGCTGTCGGGTTCGCGCAGCAGACGCTCCACCACCACGATGGCGTTCTGCACGAGAATACCCACCCCCATCCCCAGTCCCGCGAGCGTGAGCAGATTGGCCGGAATGTCGAACAGGTAGAGCGTGAGCGCCGTGCCACCAATGGCCACCAATGTCGTACCCATAACCACCGCGACGGCACGCACGCGCCGCATGAACAGCAGCAGCACCAGCAGCACGGCCAGCGTCGCCAGCGCCCCACGTTTGGCGAGGTCGTTCAGTTCACGCGCGAGCCCTTCGCTTTCGTCGGCGGCGACGACGAGGCGCACACCGGTGGGGAGTGTCCCCTGCAGCGCCGCGATCTCGGTGCGCAGCGCTGCAGCGGTCGCAATGGCATCGGCCCCCGGATGCCGCGTAATGTCGAGCGCCACGGCGGGACGGCCGTCGATGCGAAAGAACTGGCCACGCGCATCTTCGTCGGCGCGAACCACCGCCAGTTCGCTCAACCGAAAGCGACGTCGGCCTGCACCAACCACCGGCAGCGAATCGAGTGACGCAATGGCCGCTGGCGCATCACGCATGACGACGGCCCGTACCCGCCCGCCTTGAGTGAGCGTGCCAAGCGATTGCACCACACGCGATGCTCCCACCACCTGCGCGAGGCGTTCGGGGGGAATACCCAGTTGTCGCAACCGCGCCGCGTCGTAGCTCACCGACACGCCGCGCTCGGTACCGCCGCGCGCGAACACCCCCGCAACACCTGGCACGCTCGCAAGGCGCGGCTGTACGCGCTCTTCGAGCACCCGTTGCAGCGTGCCCGGTGTGTACGGTCCGCCAATGGTGAGCGAGAGCAGCGGCGCTTCCTCGAGCCCCTCGGGCACGTAGTTGCTCACCTGTGGCTGAAACGCGCCCGGTGGCAGTTCGCGGCGCAACAGCTCGAGGCGCTCGAGAATGGCAAGCCGTGTGAGCTGCACGTCGGCACGCGGCTCGAGCTCCACCGTGAGCATGCACGCGTCGTCGCGACTGGTGCTGTTCACGCGTTTCACGCCGCGCACCCCCTGCACCGCCGCTTCAATGGGCGAGGTGAGATACGTCTCGATTACCTCCGGCGACGCGCCGGGCCAGTAGCTGCTAACGGTGAGCCGAGGGAGCTCCACCGACGTGCGCGTGGCCAACGGCAATCGTGTGAAGGCGATGCCGCCGGCCATGAGCAGCGCCACCGCCAGCGCCCACATGACGGCGGGGCGCCGCGTGGCGGCGTTTATGAGCGCGCGCATGGCGTTGTCGCGCATCGTGTGGTTACGCGGTGTGTGGCACGCACTTATGCACCACGCTTCCGCTCCAGCACCGCATACGCGGTGGGGAGCAGAAAGAAGGTGACGAGCAAGGCGGTAATGCTGCCGCCAATGATGCCGGCCGCCAACGGCTGGTACAGCGACCCGCCGCTCCCCCACCCGAACACCAGCGGCAACACGCCCGTGATGGTCGTGATACTCGTCATGGCAATGGCGCGCAATCGCTTGGCGCCGCCCTGCAGAATGGCATCGTGAAGCGGCACCCCCTCTTCACGCAGCGCACGAATGGCGTCGAGCTTCACCACGGCCTCGTTGTCGGCCATGCCGATCATCACCACGATGCCAATGAGACTCACCGCGTTGAGCGACTGACCGGTGAGCCAGAGCAGAATGACCGCGCCCGCGCCCGCCAACGGCACCGTGAGCATGACCACCAGCGGAATGGTAAAACTCGCGAACTCGGCGGCGAGCACCAGAAACACCAGCGCCGCCGCGAGCACCGCCACGAGCACGAGTTCGTTGCTGGTACGTTCGCGTTCCGTGTCGGCACCACCCACCTGCCAGCTGATGCCGGGCGCAAAGGTCATGGCGCCCAGCACCCGCTGTACCTCACTGTTGGCACGCGCGGTACCGCCGCTTTCCACCAGCGCTTCCACCAGGCTGACGGGGCGCTGATTCACGCGTACGACCTCCAGCGGTGCGCGCGTTTCGCGCACCTGCACCAGTTGCGACAACGGCACGCCGTTGAGCGGCGTGCGCAGCGCGGCGTCGAGACTCTCGTTGGCCACACCGGCGTAGCGTACGGCAATGGGAGTGCGCCGGTCGGTTTCGCGCAGTTCACTGGCCGGCACGCCACCCAGCGCCCCCGCCAGCGCGCTCACGACCTGCTGCGGCGCAATACCACGCTCGGCTAACCGATCACGCTGCAGCGACAGCTCCACCAGTGGCTGCGTGCTGGCGTACGCATCGCGCACATCGGCCAACTCGGGCAACGCCTGCAGCGCCTTGCGTACCGAATCGCTCCACTGCTGCGACAGCGACGCGGACGCTGCGGACAGTTCCACGCGCACGAGGCGCCCCTCGCGCCCAATGAGTGCACCAAACTCCGATTGCCCCGCGAGGTCGATGGCCAGCGCGCCCTGTGCGAGGTCGGGCACGGCTGCGCGCAGCTGCTGCGCCATGCGCGCGGCGTCACGGTTTTTCGGGACGGCCACGATGATCTGCGCCGACGCGGTCGAACCGGGGTCGGCACCGGCGAGGATCTCTTCGTCGGTGGCTTTGCCCACGCGCGCGTACACATCGCGTGCGCCGAGCATGCGCGCGGCCCGTTCGACGCGCGCGACCTGAGTGGTGGTGGCGTCGAGTGCCGTGCCTGGCGGCAGCGACAGCTGCGCGACAAGTACCCCTTCGTCAACGCGCGGCAGAATTTCCTTGGGAAGCCGTATGATTAGTACGACGGTGACGAGCAGCAACACGCCCGCCATGCCGAACACGGCGGCCGGACGCGCGAGTGCCCAGCGCATACCGTGCTCGTAGTAGTCTGCGAGCTGCTTGCCCAGCGTATCGAGGCGGCTGTTCCGGGTCGGCGAAGGCGCGCGAGACTCGCCGCCACCGTCGTCACGACACTCAGCGACAGGTCGCGAAAGAGTGCCGCCGCCAACCCCTGCACGAACACGATGGGGCCGAACACGAGCACCGTGGTAAGCGTGCCGGCAAAGAGCGGCGCGGCCACGTCGTTGGTGCCGGTCACCGCCGCCTCGCGCAGCGGCATGCCTTCGTCGCGCCGCCGCGCGACGGCCTCGGCCACCACAATGGCGGTATCCACCAGCAGGCCGGTACCCAGCGCGAGCCCACCGAGGGAGAGCACGTTGATGCTCACCCCAAGCGCCTGCAGCGCCACGAGTGCCATGAGCACCGAGAGTGGCACGGTGAGGCCAATGGCCAGCGAGAGGCGCCAGTCGCGCAAAAAGAGCAAAATGACGAGCAGCGACAGCAGCCCGCCGGCGACGATTTCCTGTCCCAGATTGGAGAGCGCGTCGACGACGAAGTCGGCTTGCGCGGCAACGACGGTGAGCGCGAGCCCCGGATACTCCTGTTCGAGTTGCGCCACCTGCGTCATGAGCCGCGACGTGACCGACACCGTGTTGGCGCCGGCGTCCTTGTAGACCACGAGTCCGATGGCATCGGTGCCATCGAGGCGCGTGCGCGTGTCGGGCTCGGCGAGGGCGAGTTGCACCGTGCCCACGTCGCGCAGCAGCAGCCCGCGTTGCGGCGGGCCAATGGGGGTGACAAGCAGTTCGTCGGCGCTGCGGAACTCGGTGAGCGCGCGCACGGCAAAGCGGAATTGTCCGCGCCGAATGGTGCCGCCGGCCCCGGTGACGTTCTGCCGCTTGATGGCTTCGGCCACATCGTCTGTGGTGACGCCCAGTGCCCGGAGGCGATCGGGGTCGAGACTCACGCGAATTTCGTCGCGCGGCGCGCCGGCCACGGCCACGCTGGCAACGCCTTCAATTTGCTCGAGACGTCGTGCGTGTACCTCGGCGGCGGTACGCGCGAGGGTACGCAGGTCGGCACCGCCCTGTCCCTGCGCGGTAACCGGGCGCGACGTCATGGCCAGCACCGCAATGGGACGTTCGCCCGGGTCGCTGGTGAGCAACGTGGGGCGTTCGGCCTTCTCGGGGAGCGCGCTGCGTGATGCATCGAGCCGTTCGCGCACCGTGAGCACGGTGGCGCGCATGTCGGTGCCCCACGCAAAGCGCGCGGTGGTGGTGGCCTCGCCGTTGCGGCTCACGCTGCGTAGCTCCACCAGTCCCGGCGTGGCGCCAATAGCCTGCTCGATGGGTTCGGCCACGAAGCGCGACACTTCCGGGGCCGCGGCGCCCGGGTACACCGTACGCACCGTAAGCACCGGCAGTGCGACATCGGGGAGCAGCGAGACGGGCAAACGCGTGAGCGACACCGCGCCCAGCATAAGCACAGCGAGAATGGCCGCGACGGTAGCAACCGGGCGGCGAACGGCAGCGGCGGCGAGACTCATGCGTGGTCTCCCGCGTTATGGAATACGTGCTTGCGTGGGCGTACGCGGTCGTGCGTCGGGTTTGGGCAGCAGCTTCACGGGCGCATCATGTGTGAGCGTGAGGTGCCCGTCCACGATCACCGGGTCGCCGACCCTGATGGGGATTTCGCCGGTGCTGCTGTCGGGGAGCACCTCGGTGTCGACACCATTGCTGCGGCCGGGCACGATATACGTCCACTGCGCGCGGCCGTCTTTCACCACGAACACCAAGGGGCGCCCATCGCGCTCGATAACCGCGCGTGTGGGTACGAGGCGACGATTACGCAGACGCGTGGCTTCGAGCTGCACGTCGGCATACATGCCGGGGCGCAGCGTGCCGTCGCCGGTGAGGCGCACGATGGCGCGTCCCGAGCGGGCCACGCTGTCCACGAGCGGCAGCAGCGCGTCCACCCGTCCGCGCAGTGGCCGGTCAGGGGCGCCGGCGCTCGAGACAATGGCTTCGCCGCCCACGCGAATGAGTGGAAGGTCGTGTTCGAGCACCTGCGCTTCGACGCGCAGGCGGCGGGTATCGACGACGGTCGAAATGGGCTGCCCCGCCGAGAGCTTTTCGCCGACGGCGACATCGATGCTCTGCACGACACCCGTCACCGGGCTCGTGATGAGGGCGCGCGCCTGTTCGAAGCGCGCGCGTTCGAGCAGCAGGCGCCCGCCGGCGAGGCCGGCCTTGTTCATCAGTGCTTTACGCTGCTCGGGGGTGGGGCCGCGCCCGGTGACGAGCGATTCGGGGACGTAGCTCTCGAGAAAGCGCTGCTCCGCTTCATCGGCGCGCGCCTGCGCCTCGCGTACGGCGAGATCGAAGGGGTACGGGTCGAGCTTGACGAGCGGCGTGCCGGCCGCCACCTGGTCGCCGGCGCGCACGAGGAGCTGTGCCACCGTACCCGCCACTTCGGCGCGCAATGGGACGACCGCTTCGGAGCGTACCTGGCCGGTGGTGGCGACGCGCAAAATGAGGTCACCGTCGCGGGCGTCGAGGGCGGCGACGGGGAGCGAAACCGGAGCGGCGCCGTCGTTGGTCACGTCACCGGTGGCGACGGCTTTGGTAACCGCGTTAGAATCAGCGGTGGCCGCATCTTCGCCTGTGCAGCCGGCCAAGATCGCAATGGCAATGATTGCAGGAACGGCCATCTGGCGAAGTTGAAAACTCAGACTTTTCATAATGAAGGGAGCCAAACATGACGCGCGCTTGCATCTGTCGTACGACAGCGTCAGCGATTCGCTCTACTGATGTACAATACCACGAGTTGCGACGCTTCGCATCACCACAACTGCGCGGCAACAGGCAAATCTACGGACATGGGCCGCAAGTGTGCGTCTAGCTTCGAGGTCTCGTCAAGAAGTGTGTAAATGCGCGTCAGGCGGCGGCCTTCTGGGTGGGTGATACGGCGGGGATTTCGATGCCATCCGCGTAGCGGACGCCGCGAAACACATCGCGGCACTGCTCGGGCGCGTTGAGCTTGCGAAAGCGTTTCTCCGCGTCGAGCCACATCAGCAGTCCACCTCTTGGCAAGCGCCCCCGAACGGAGTCCTGCACGCTCAATTGCAGTTCTCGCGGAATCTTGGACACCAAGGGCGCTCGTACCGACGCTCGTTCGCATGCCGCGAGAAGCATGATCAGAAGGACACCGCTGCCGAACGCCCTCATTGGTGCACCCTTGTTCTTTGAAGGATATGCGAAACGGGTAGGCGGCCAAGACGGAGCGTACCGTTGTCATCTTGTGAGGCGATGATTGCCTCGCCACCGGCTACGTCCGTCACACGCAGATCGCCGAACGAAGTGTACCGTCGACCAGAACGGGTGATGAGGACATAGCGGTGTAATCGTTTCCCGGCATCAACGATGGTGTCCTGTCTGACTAACGCTGAGTCCTTACCGACGACCCAGAGGCGGGCATTCACTACGCCAACCTCTAGCGCTTTACTTGGCGGTGTTCCGCGCCGTACCGCGCTGTCCATCTTCGCAGCCATCGTTGAACCTTCGGAGATCATGGCCTCCCAAAGTGGGACGTCCCGTCCGAATGCATACCACGCAATTCGGTTGCCAAATGCTTCCGCAGCCACGAGTTGACCGACCGAAACGTCAGTGAGAAGCTGAGAAATGCTTGAGTTAATGCCTTCGCTCCATTTGGTCCACGCTCCGAACGCCAGGACCGACTCTCCGTCTTCTCGAAACACGAAGAACACGGTGTCGGGCGATAAAACTCTTCCGAAAGGGGTGTACGCTAGAAGCGAGTCACCTTCCAAATAGTGAATCGTTCCCATGCTTGGACGCACAGAAAAGCGATCGACCCGAAACGAGTCCGCAAGCTTTCGCGCGATACTGATTGAAACATTCTGCGGATCCAGAATTGCTACGCGCGAGCCGTCGAAGGATGGGCTGCCAACGAGCAGCATTCGAAACTCTTCTGGACCTGAGCCAACGCGCCCGAATGTACCCTGTACCAATCCTCCCGAGTCGTACGCCACCACCCTTCCAAGGCTGTAGTCCAGAACGACGAATCCACGCCCAAAGGCGTACGCATCTGTGATCTCTCCGAGTGGTGGTTGTGGATCACGCATCTTCACGTGTGCGCTTTCTGCGTGCTGCCATTCTTCAACCGTAACATCATGAGAAGGCGCTTGATCGCTTCGGCACGCAGCGATGACCAAAGCACACAGTAGGGGCAAGCATATCGATCGCATTGATAGTCCTCTCTCCGGATGGGCTAGAATAGAAAGACTCGGCAGCACTTGTCTCGGGAGTGTCCCGAGGCTACCTCAAACTCGGGCGGGTGCCTCAAGGATGCTGCTCACGCGGCAGCGAGGGGTGAGGAGAGTTTGCCACCCAGCGCGGCTTGGAGCAAGCCGAGGTGTTGGTGGCCCTTCACTTTGCGGAACGACTTCTCGCTCTCCAGCAGTGTGGCCGCGCACCAGCGCTGTTTCTGATCACGCGTCCGCCAGCGCGTGATGTGATGGGTCTTCGCTTCGACGCGGGCCATCGCGCTCTCGATCAGGTTCGTCGTCTTGATGATGATGCCTCGTTTCGTGAAGACCTCTAGCAGGGTGATGAAAAAGTGGCGGATGAACGTGATTTTTGCGTCCCGCTGACGTGTTCAGCGATTATTGCGCGTGGATTTCGTGCGGGGGGCAATGCCCACGTGCTCGGCGGCCCCGCTTTGGCCGGCATCCGGCGGCCGCCGGGACCCGCGTCGCGCGTCACGCCGCCGTCGGTCGACGAATGAGCGTGCGAATCCGCACCAGGTTGTACGCCGCGTGCACGAAGCGAAACACGAAGTCGACGCGGCGTTGGCCGCGGTGATGCAGCTTGCGCAGCCCGCCGACCACTTTGCCCCAGCCGAAGCTCTCCTCCACCAGCTTCCGCTTTTGTTGA
>VYME01000526.1_pt1 | contig 12221 bp, 11 predicted proteins | sample 5115281 | NCBI WGS metagenome assembly VYME01 (sample SAMN12291780, study PRJNA351875) | freshwater metagenome | isolation source: freshwater lake | place: USA: Michigan, Wintergreen Lake | collected 2013-08-08
GTGGCCACCGTGGTCTCGCGCGCGTGCCGCCGTCGTTCGCCGCGTCGCCATTGCCGGACGAAGTTCACCAGCGTGCGCTGCAGCCAGCCGCCGAGCGGGCCCGGCTGCAGGTCGCGCTGCGCCAGCGCCTGCTGCAGCGTCGCCTGGGCGACGTCGTCGGCGGTGTGGTCGCAGCGCAGCAGGTCGCGCGCGAGACCGCGCAAGGCGGTCGCGTGCTGCTGCAGTTGCTGGTGGAGGTCGTCGGCCATCGGAACGCGGCGATGCTATCCATGCCGCGGCGGCTGGATCGGTGGCGGCGAGGTCGCGAAATCGTGGCGAAACGGGCCGAGACGCGTGGGGCGGCGGTCGGCATCCTGTTCGCCATGCTGTCGATCCAGGGGTTGACCAAGATGTACGGCGCGCAGGTCGCCGTCGACCGACTGTCGCTCGAGGTGCCCGCGGGCACGATCTTCGGCCTGCTCGGGCCCAACGGCGCCGGCAAGACGACGACGCTGAAGATGGTCACCGGCATGCTGCTGCCGACCGCCGGCACCGCGGCGATCTGCGGCGTCGACATCGGCCGCGACCCGATCGGCGCCAAGCGCCTGCTCGGCTTCGTGCCCGACTCGGGCGCGGTCTACGAGGCGCTGACCGGGCTCGAGTTCCTGCTCTTGATCGCGTCGCTCTACGGCATCGACGAAGCCGAGGCGAAGCCGCGCATCCGCCGCTTCCTCGACTTCTTCGAACTCGACGAGAAGACCCTGAGCAGCAAGATGCTCGGCAACTACAGCAAGGGCATGCGGCGCAAGGTGGTCATCACCGCCGCGCTGCTGCACAACCCGCGCGTCGTGCTGCTCGACGAACCGCTCGAAGGGCTCGATCCGAACGCTGCGCTCGGCTTCAAGGCGCTGCTCGAGACGCTGGCGAAGGAAGGCAAGACGATCGTCTACAGCTCGCACGTGCTCGACGTCGTCGAACGGGTGTGCCACCGCGTCGCGATCATGGTGCAGGGCAAGCTGACGGTGCAGGGAACACCGGCAGAGCTGCTGCAGCAGCACGGGGCGGCGACGCTGGAACAGTTGTTCACGCAGCTGACGGGTCTGTCGGGTCTCGAGGCGCGCGCGGCGGACTTCGCGCGCACGCTGCTGCCATGAGTGCGGAACCTGCCGCTCCTGCCGTGAACACGACGCTTCCCGCGGACCCGGTGCCGCCGGCGTCGGTCGAGCGCATCCTGCGTCGGCTGTTCTGGCAGCTGCTGCTGCGCGGGCGCGTGGCGTCGCCGAGCGAGAAGAAGCAGTTCCGGATCGGTCTCAAGGGCCTCGCCGCGATCTACACGCTGTTCGGTTCGATGGCGGCGTTTGGGCTCTGGAACATGGGACCACTGGCCTTCGGCACCTCGCTGCACGGCATGACGCTGATGTTCGCGTCGCTGACGCTCGCGACCGGCGTCGGCCAGATGCTGTTCGTGCGCGAAGAAGCCGAGATCCTGCTGCATCGACCGATCCGGCCCGAGCAGCTGTTGCGCGCCAAGCTGCACGTGCTGGTCGTCTACGCGCTGGTGCTGGCATTGGCGCTGAACTTGGTCGGCTGGATCGCGGCGACGTTCGTCAAGGGCTTCGGCTGGCGATGGCTGCTGGCGCACGCGCTGACGACGACGATGCTGATGGTCGGATCGGCGGCGGGCACCGTCGTCGTCTATCAGCTGTGCCTGCGCTGGTTCGGCCGCGAGCGACTCGACAACCTGTTGGCGACGCTGCAGGCGCTGATGGCGATCGTCATGGCGGTCGGCGCGCAGCTGGTGCCGCGCCTGGCCGCCAACAAGGACTTCGCGGCTCTGTCCGAGGTGCATGGCGCGCTGTTGCTGGCGCCGCCGATCTGGTTCGGCGCCGTCGACGCGTGGCTGTGCGGCGCGTTGCCGGTCGGCTCGGTGTTGGCGCCGCTGCTGCTCGCGGTCGGGCTGCCGGCGTTCGCTGCGTGGCTGGCGTTCGGCCGCCTTGCCCGCTCGTTCGGCGTCGGCCTGATGGCACTGCACGAAGGCAGCAGCCTGGAGCGCGATCGCACCGCCGATCGCCGCCTCGGCGCGATCGCAAACTCGCGCCTGCTGCGGCTGTGGATGCGCGACCCGGTCGAGCGGCACAGCTTCGTTCTGGCCAGCGCCTACCTGCTCCGCGATCGCGAGACCAAGGTGAAGGTGCTGCCCGGCATCGCTCCGCTGCTGGTCATGCCGGTGCTGATGTGCACGACCACGGGCACGAGCGAGCGGTTCGCTGCGACACTCTCCCTGTTCGCCCTGTTCCCGATCGGCTATCTGGCGTTCGTGCCGATGCAGCCGCTGATGCTGCTGCAGCATTCCGAACAGTGGCGCGCCGCCGAATTGCTGCGTGCGGCCCCGCTTCCGCACTGGGCGCCGCTCTTCCACGGTGCCCGCAAGGCGGTGCTGCTGTGGCTCGTGGTGCCGATCGTCGTACTGGTGCTCGGGTTGCTGTGGCTGGTGACGAGGGACGCGAAGGTGGTGCGGATCGGTCTCGTGTTCGTGGTGACGATGCCGCTCTACACGATGATTCCGGGCTTGTTCTCTGCCTGGCTGCCGATGAGCGTGCCGAACCTGCACACCCACCAGGTGGCCCAGGGCTGCCTGATGGCCGTGCTGACGATGGGCTCCGGCGCGGTGTACATCGGCACGCTCGCCGCGGCCGACCACTTCGGCTGGTTCTGGCCGGTCGCGGTCGCAGCACTCGCGATCTCGGCGCTGCTGCACTGGGCGATGCTGGCTCGCGTGCGTAGCATCCCGTGGCCGCGGATGGACTGACGCGAGCGGTGGCCGCTTCAGCCCTGAGCCGGCAGTACGCGCAGACCTTCCCGTCGCGCCGCGTCCGCGAGTCGCTCGTCCAGAGTGACGAACTCGAGGTTCTCGGTACGCTCTCGGCAGAGCAGTAGTGCGGCCGCCAGTTGGCAGGCGTCGGCTGCGCGCAGCGGATGGGCGGCCAGCAGGCGTCGGGCGCGTGCCGCGACCTGGGCCACGTCGAGCGCTTGGTTCCAGACGCCTTCGAGCACAGACAAGGCGTCGAGCGCCTGGTTGCGGGCGGCCTCGGTCAGGTCGCCGTTGCGGATGCGTCGCCACAGCGCACTGGTGACCTCGACGCCGGTCAGCGCCCAAACCAGCATGTCGGGGTCGTGGCCGAGCAGGTCGCGAACGACCTCGGAGTCCGTCTCCTGGACGAGGAGAGGAACGATGGCGCTGCTGTCCCAGAACCTCATCGATCCTCGCGGCGCTCGTCCAGCAGCGCCTTGACGACGCTGGCGCGGGCCTTCGGCAGACGCCGGGTCAGGAAGTCGGCGGGCAGCTTGCCCTTGCCCCGGCGGACGAGACCGTCGCGTTCGAGTGCGGCGAGGGTCACCTCGCCGTGGTCCTCGGCACTCGCCACCGAGCAGGGTGTGAGGTCGGCGATCGGCTGGTCGCGATCGAAGACGCGGACCGTGCCACCGCGTCGAACGTAGGCAAGGAAGCGACTGAGATTGTTCTTCAGCTCGCTGATCTTGGCGTTCTTCATCAGGCCAAGTTAGCCCGATCGAACGGGGCCGCCAAGGGCCGGGCGCTTCGATGGACCGTCCAGTGCCCCAATCGTCAGTCGCGGTAGCGCGCGCGGATCGCCGGCACCAGGTACTCGTCGAACGCGCGGTCGATGCCGTAGTCCGGCGACCACTTCCAGTCCTTGCGCGCGGCGCTGTCGTCGACGTCCGACGGCCACGAGTCGACGATGCGCGCGCGCGCCTGGTCGAGCTGGAACGTGATCTGCGCGTTCGGGAACGCCTTCTTCACGCGCGTGACGAACTCGGCGGCGCTGAGGCTGAAGGCGCCGACGTTGTAGGCCGGCAGGGTCAGCTTCTCGCGCGGCGCGTCGAGCAGCGACATCAGGGCCTTCACCGCGTCCGGCATCGCCATGAACGGGATCTGCGCCTCGGGGGCGACGAAGCACGCGTACGGCTTGTTCTGCGCGGCGGCGTGCAGCATCTCCGGGCCGTAGTCGCTGGTGCCGCCCGACGGCACCGACTCGGCGGAGATCAGGCCGGGGAAGCGCACGCTGCGGAAGTCGAGGCGCACCGAGCGCTCGCTGTTCGCCGCCAGCATGCGGTAGTGGCGCATGAAGTAGCGGCCCAGGTGTTCGGCGTACAGCTTGTTGACGCCGTACATCGTGATCGGCTCGAGGCCCTGGTCTTCGCGGATGCGGCCGTACTTCGCCTTCTGCTCGAGCGTCGGGATGCCGTAGGCGGCGATCGAGCTCGGGAAGATGAACTTCACCGGGCGGTCGAGCCGCAGCGTCAGCGACTGCGCCATGCGCAGCAGGTGCAGCGTGCCCTCGACGTTGATCTGGTGGGCGAGCTCCGGATCGCGTTCGCCGCGCGTCGACAGCAGCGCTGCGAGGTGGAACACCGCCTCGATCTCGTGGTGCGCGGCCAGCTGGTCGAGCAGGTAGCGATCGAGGATGTTGCCGGCGTAGGTCTCGAAGCACAGCGGCCGGTACTTCTCCGGCAGCGGCGACAGGTCGAGGGTGACGATGCGGTACCGACCGTCGCGATGAAGGGCTTCGATCAGCGAACGGCCGATCTCGCCGTTCGCGCCGGTGACGAGTGCTACGGGGCGCTTCTGGGACATTGGAGGGCGCGGAAGGCTACGGGCCGGCACCTCGCTCCGCGATGGTCGGGTGCACACAACCCGCGCGGGAGCCTTTGCCGTTCAGCGTGGATCGACGGCGCGCAGCGGGAACGTCGCCGACGGCACGTGTTCGCGGGCGGCGATCGCCAGCAGCTCCCGCACGACGTCCGGGTGCGCCGCCGCGACGTCCTTGCTCTCGCCCGGATCGGCGGCGAGGTCGTAGAGCTCCGTCGTCGCCTTCTCCGGGGTCTGCAGTTGGCGCCGCAGCAGCTTCCAGCGGCCCTGCCACACCGCCTGCCAGCCGCCGTAGCCGGCGAACTCGCGGTAGAGGAACGGGCGCTCCGCCTGCGGCTCGCCGCGCAGCGTCGCCGCGAACGACACGCCGTCACCGGCTGCGGCCTTGGCTCCGCACAGCTCGGCCAGCGTCGGCAGCCAGTCCTCGAAGCCGGTGACGCGGTCCGACACCTTGCCGGCCGGCACGTGGCCCGGCCAGCGCACGAGCGCCGGCACCCGCACACCGCCTTCGTGCAGCGAACCCTTGCGGCCGCGCAGCGGGCCACACGAAGCGAAGAAGTCGACGTCGGTGCCGCCGACCGGACTGTGCGTGGCGCCGTTGTCGCTGGTGAAGACGACGAGGGTGTCGTTCGCGAGCCCCAGTTCGTCGAGCAGGTCGAGCACCGCGCCGACGTCGCGATCGAGCCGCGTGATCATCGCGGCGTAGGCGGCGCGCGGCGTGCGATGCGGCGTGTAGCCGTGTTCGCCGCGGTACGGAGTCTCGGCGAAGGCGTTGGCATACGCCTGCACGTCGGCGTCCGGCACCTGCAGGGCGAGGTGCGGCAACGGCGACGGCAAGTAGAGGAAGAACGGCTGCTCGCGCTGCGTGCGCACGAACGCCAGCGCCTGCTCGAGGATGCGCGCCGGCGCGTAGTCGCGGCCGACGAACGTGGCGTACGTCGCCGCTGCGTCGATGTTCGCGGTGGCGGCGAGCTTGCCGTGGCCCGGCACCGGCGGCTCGTTCGCCAGCGGCAGGCGCCGTTCGTCGTCGTGCAGGAACGCCGGGTAGTAGCTGTGCGCGTGGCGCTGGCACAGGTAGCCGAAGAAGCGGTCGAAGCCGATCGCCGCCGGCGCCCCGCTGCTGCCGAGCGGGCCGAGACCCCACTTGCCGAACGCGCCGTTGGTGTAGCCGGCCGCGCGCAGCATGGCCGCCAGCGACGGTTCGCCGGCGGGCAGCGGCCATTGGCCTTCGGGCTGCACTTCCTTGTTGTCGCGGATCGCCGCGTGCCCCGGGTGCTTGCCGGTCAGCAGCACCGCGCGCGACGGGGCGCACACCGGCGAGCCGGAGTAGTGCTGCGTGAAGCGCATGCCCTGCTGTGCCAGCTGGTCGAGCCGCGGCGTGCGGATGCGCTGCTGGCCGTAGCAGCCGAGTTCGCCGTGGCCGAGGTCGTCGGCGAGCACGAACACGATGTTCGGGGGCCGTTGGGTGCGGCTCGCCGAGGGCGGCGACTGCGCCGGCAGCGACGCGGCGATCGGGAGCACGAGAACCGCGAGCAGGAGCTGGCAGGTCGTCCGCATGGCGGCACCATAGCCGCGCGAAGTGCGCGGCGACCCCTTGTCGATCCGCGCACTGCAGCCGATGGGCGCGCCCTCGCGCCAGCTCTCGCCGATGCGCATCCCTCCGCTCGCCGTCCTGTTCCTGCTGACCGCCCCCGCCACGGCCCAATTCGTCAACCGCGCCGCCTGGCTCGGCATCGAAGAGGAGGGCGTGCGCCGCAACTTCGCGCAGGGCACCGAGTACTTCCTCGACCGCTTCTCCTACGTCGTCACCGCGCCGTGGTGGGAGCGTGGCCTGCCGACCTTCGGCAGTCGCGTCGACTACCGGCTCGGCTCGACCAGCGGTTCGCAGTTCACCGTCGAGGGCGCGATCGACCACTCCGTGGCACTCGGCGAGGGCTTCGCGTTCCGCTACCACGTGCTGCAGGGCGAGAACCGCGACACGCGCTTCCTGCGCAACGCCGTGGCGCTCGAGTACGCGCTCGACGAGAGCACGGCGCTGTTCGCGCAAGGCGAGCTGTTCGCCGACAAGAGCCTGATCGACGTCTCGGTCGGCGCCTTCTTGTTCCGCCGCGACGACGATGCGCTGCGCGTGATGCTGACCGCGGTCGACTGGACCAGCGAGAAGAGTCGCGTCGTCGAGTACGAACGCGCTCCCTACGCGGCGATGCTGTCGGGTGCGTTCGGCGACGACGACGGCGTGCGGCTGCGCTTCGAGCTCGGCTCGCAGCTGCCGTTCGAGGTGCGGGAGCTCGACGACGGCGAACGGCTGTCGATGCAGCGCCACATCGGCTCGGCGACGACGCACTGGCGCGTGGCATCCCAGGACTTCCTGGTCGCCGCGGTCGAGGCCGAATGGACCGACAAGGAACTGCGGCCGCTCGATCCGGCGGGTGCTGCGGTCGAGGACTTCGAACGCACGTTCGTGCAGGCCCGCGTCGAGTGGTGGCGCGACGCGCCGCTGCCGTGGTCGCTCGGTGTCCTGCACACGCACCACGACGAGGACGGCGTGCGGCCCAACGATCCCGCGTCGTCGCTGCGCACGCGGCGGCGCGAGTGGTTCGGCATCCTGCGCACGCGGCTCGTCGCCGGCGAGAAGCTGTCGTTCGAGCCGCAGCTGTTCGCCGGCATCGTCGACGACGAGTTCCGCGACGCTGGCGAAGACCGCGACGAGCACCGCTTCGAGGGCAAGCTGTCGTGGAACACGCGCTGGGACTTCAACGCCAACGTCGCGCTGTCGCTGCTCGTCGGGTTCCAGCTCGACGAGCCGGCGTTCGGCGGCGGCGGTGCGCAGTTCGTGGCGCGCTTCTGAGCGGGTCGGTGGATTGCGGACCGATGGCGTTCCGCAGTCTCCCATCGCGGATTCCGCGCGAATTCCGTCCAGAGTTGGGGGCCGACTTCCACTGCATCGGAGGAAACCGATGCAGAACCCGCACGACACCCTGTTCCATCACGTGATGCGGCACCCGGCGCACGCCGCCGCCTGGGTGCGTTCGCTGTTGCCGGCGATCCTGGAGCCCGCCATCGATTGGAGCACGTTCGCGCCCGCTGGCGAGCGCGTGCCGGGCCTGCGGTTGCGCAGCCAGCACCTCGACCTGGTGTTCGTCGCCGAGCTGGAGGGCAAGCGTGCGCGCCTCGTGCTGCTGCTGGAGCACAAGAGTGCTCCGGACGTGGGGTTGCTGTCGCAGGTCCTGCGCTACTGCGTGCACCTCCTGCATTCGATGCGACGGGCCTCCGGGCGGCACTGTCAGGTCGTTCCGCTCGTGCTCAGCCACGGCGGTCCACCGGTCCTGGCGTTTCCTACCGGCGAGCTCGATCCAGGGGTGGCCTGCGCCTTGGCGCCGCTGCAGCCGCGGATCGCGCCGCTGGTCGAAGACCTCGATCCACGTTCGGAACAGGAACTGCTGCAGGCGCCGTTGCCGCCGGCGGTGCGGTTGCTGTTCTTGTGCCTGCAGCAATCGCGGCGCCTCGGGGCGGCGGAGTGGTTGCGGGCCATCGATCGTTGGTCCGTGCTGCTGCGTGCCGTCGAGAGCGACCCCAGCGACGCCGACCCCTACGACCTGCTCGACGCCGTCGGCTGGTATCTTGTCGATACCAGCGACCTCGACGAAACCCAAGTGCAGATGGCCTTCGAACGACACCTGAGCCACCCGGAGAACCAACGCATGACCACTGGACAACGCATTCGCATGGAGAGTCGCGAGATCGGCCGCGCCGAAGGTCGGAACGAAGGCCGGATCGAAGCCCGCATCGAAGCGAAGGCCGAGACCCTGATCCGCTTGCTGCAGCGCCGCTTCGGTCCGCTGGCGCAGTCGCACCGCGACCAGATCGCCGGCGCGTCGGTGGACCAGATCGACCAATGGACCGATCGCCTGCTCGACGCGGCGAGCTGCGCCGACGTGTTCGCGCGCGCCTGAGTGCGCGCTCAGCGCCGCCGCGCGCCGACGAACAGCAGCACCACGACGCAGCCGAGCAGGAACGCCGGCAGGCAGCCGTAGGTCAGCAGCACCAGCAGCGGCTTCACCAGGTAGGCGTCGTGGTCGACGCCGCCGAGCACGAGCCAGTTCAGCGTGCAGCCGAACGCACTGCCGAGCGCGAACACGAACACCGTCCACGGCGCCAGCAGCCACGGTTGGCGCGCGCAGTGGGGAGCGAGTCCCGGCAGGCCGAGCAGCACCGCCAGCAGCATCGCGCCGAAGCCGCCGGCGAGCTGGATCGGCGCACCGCGCAGGAACTCGGCGAGCTCCTCCCACGACGCGACGTTGCGCGAAGCGCCGAACAAGCGGACCACGCCGAGCATGGCCGGGATCGACAGGGCGAGGCCCTGCAGCTCGGCGCGCAGCAGTGCGGAGCGCGCGCGGTCGGGTTCGTCGCCGTCGGTGCCGGATCCGGCCATCGCCGCGTCGGGGCTCAGTCGCAGCCCGGCTCCTCGTACATCAGGGCCAGGTCGTTGCACGCGTTCCACAGCAGCACCATCGCCTGCTTGACGTTGGCGGTGACCACGGGCGGCAGGTCCGTGCGCGCGCTGAGCGTGCGCAGGCGGCCGTAGAGGTCGAGCAGTTCGCGGTCGTCGGCTGCCAGCGGGCGGCCGAGCAGGTCGGTGTTCGTCTTCGTGCTCATCGGTCGTTCCTCGTTCGCTGGCGGGATCAGTACTGGGGCCGCAGGTCCTGCAGACGCTTCGCCTTCAGTTCGAAGCGCGGCAGCTCGCCTTGCTTGCACAGCTCGACGTTGAAGCGCAGGCCCTCGTGCGCATCGGCGAGGTCCTTGCCGAGCTGCGCGTGCAGGCGCGGCCAGCAGTCCTGCTGGTCCGGCTTCAGCTCGACCTTGACCGTGATCTCGTCCTGCACCGAGTCGACGCGCGTGATGACGATCTGGAACTCCTCGACCTCGTGGTGCTCGCGCACCACCGCCTCGACCGCACGCGGGTAGACGTTGGTGCCGCGGATCAGCTTCATGTCGTCGACGCGGCCGAGGATGCCGCCTTCGTAGACGTCGCCGGTGCGGCCGCAGGTGCAGCGCGTGTGCGGCACCTTGCAGACCAGGTCCTTCGTGCGGTAGCGGATCAGCGGGATGAAGCCGCGGCCGAACGACGTGACCACGCGTTCGCCGCGTTCGCCGTACGGCACCGGGTTGCCGGTGTCCGGATCGAGCACTTCCTCGATGAAGTGGTCCTCGATGATGTGCGGGCCGCCGGGCTGGTGGTCGCACTCGAAGATCATGATCGTGCCGATCTCGGTCATGCCGGCGGTGTCGCCGCATTTGCCGCCCCACATCTCCTCGATCATCTTCTTCACCGCCGGGATCGAGCCGGCGGGCTCACCGCTGACGATCACGCGGCGCACCTTGCCGTCCTTCTTCAGGTCGATGCCCATCTTCTCGGCGGTCTGGCCCATGCGCAGCGCGTAGGTCGGCGTCGCGCAGACGACGGTGACGCCCATCTCGACGATCTGCTTCACGCGCTGCTCGGTCGTCATGTTGCCGGACGCGAGCGTCAGGCAGCCGAGCTTCTCGGTGCAGTAGTGCGCGCCCCAGAAGCCGATGAACGAGCCGTACGAGAACGCGAAGAAGACCTTGTCCGTCGGCCGGATGCCGAAGCCCCAGAAGCCGTAGCACCACATGTCGGTGATCCACGACCAGTCCTTGCGGCCGTCGAGTACGCGCAGCGGCTGGCGGCCCGACGTGCCGGACGTCAGGTGGTAGCGGATCGCGTCCGACTCGGGGCGCGTGATCAGGTCGCCGAACAGCGGCTTCTCGGCCTGGTTCGCCATCCAGTCCTCGCGCGTCATGAACGGCAGGCGGCGGATGTCGTCGAGCGTCCTGATCTGCTCGGGGCGAACGCCGGCCTTGTCGTAGAGGCGGCGGTGGAACGGCGACTGCTCGTAGGCGCGCGCGACGAGGCGCTGCAGCTTCACCAGCTGCAGGGCGCGCAGTTGGTCCTTCGGCAGCGTCTCGGTCTTGGGATTCCAGTACGGCGACTCGGTGGCGGACACGCGGGGACTCCGGAGGGACGAGTGGGGCGGGGAGCGTAGTTCGGGCTCAGGGCCGGCGCGAGCCAGCAGGGGCGACGGCCCAGGGTTGCCGGCGTGCGTTGTGGACGTCGCCAGCGTCGACTCTAGACTGGCCCGGATCGGATCGCGGCGGCGCGGTCCTCCTTGCAACCACCAAGGTCGGGGACGCGACCCCGGCCGCGCACCGTCATGCAGCAGAACTCGAACACGAAGGCGCAGCTCGTCATCGTCGGCGCCTCGGGCGGCATCGGCCAGTATCTGGTGCAGGCCTTCCGCGGCCAGCACGAGGTGATCGGCACCTACCACGCCAATCCGCCGGCGGAGCAGTTCCCGGACGTGCGCTACGTGCGCCTCGAACTGCAGGACCGCGCCGGCGTCGCCGCGTTCTGCCAGGAAGTGGCGCCGACGCTGCAGCGCCCGGTCGTCGTCTATGCAGCCGGTGTGTCGCGCAACAACCTCGCGCACAAGTGCAGCGACCAGGACTGGGACGACACGCTCGCGGTGAATCTGACCGGGGCGATGCTGGTCACGCGCGGCCTGCTGCCGCGCATGCGCGACCTCGGCTTCGGCCGCTTCGTCTATCTGTCGTCGGTGCTGTCACGGACGATGGTGCCCGGCTCGGTCGCCTACTCGGTCAGCAAGGCCGGCCTCGGCGCATTGGCGCGCGTGGTCGCCGTCGAGAACGCCAAAAAGGGCGTCACCGCCAACGCGTTGGCGCTCGGCTACCACGAGGTCGGCATCATCAGCAACGTGCCGAAGCAGTTTCTCGAGGAGAAGGTGCTGCCGGGCATCCCGATGGGGCGCCTCGGTTCGCCGCAGAACATCGCCAACGCGATCCGCTTCCTGATCGACTCCGACTACGTCACCGGCGCCACGCTCGACCTGAACGGCGGCATCGTCGGCGCATGAGTGCGATGCCGGCACCGCAAGGTCGTTCCGAGGTCGGCGGCGGTGCGGGTCCCGCGTCGACGAAGTCACCGGACAAGCCACCGAAGAAGCCGATCACCTGGACGTCGCGCGTCGCCAGCGCGGCCGACATGGCCGGCATCCTGCAGTGCCGCGAGGCGACGTTCGTCGGCGAGGACCTCGAGAAGGCCGATCCCGCCTACTGGCGCTGGGAGTTCGTCGACAACCACGCTGGCCCGGCGCATCTCTACGTCGCCGCCGACGGCGACCGCATCGTCGGCCACTACGCGGTCATCCCGCAGACGTTCGTGCTCGACGGGCAGAGGTTGAACGGCTCGATCGTCGTCGACGTGATGACGCACCCGGACTACCGCTTCCAGGGCATGTTCACGACGATCGGCGCGTTCGCGCTGGCGGACTGCGAACGGCGTTCTGACCTCGAGTTCACCACCGGCTACCCGATCCGCGAAGCGGTGATCCCGGGCCACCTGAAGGTCGGCTGGCGCATCCGCTTCCTGATCGGCACCTACGTGATGCCGCTGCGCATGGGCCCGCTGCTGGCGGCGCGCTTGCCGTGGCTCGGCAAGGTGCCGGGGCTCGCGGCGCTGCTCGGCGCGGTCCCG
>VYME01000528.1_pt1 | contig 12201 bp, 10 predicted proteins | sample 5115281 | NCBI WGS metagenome assembly VYME01 (sample SAMN12291780, study PRJNA351875) | freshwater metagenome | isolation source: freshwater lake | place: USA: Michigan, Wintergreen Lake | collected 2013-08-08
TAGCCCCTAGCCCCTAGTCCCTAGCCCCTCTCATCCCCCCAGCCCCTGGCATTGCCCCTCCGGGGTCCTCCGCAGATTCCCCATATCCCCCTGGAGCATCAGCGTACCCGCGTCGTCGACGAACGCGCTGGTGGCGACGGGTTCGTCGGCGCGCCGGAAGAAGCGGTCGGTCACGGGGATGAGTTTCTTTCGTGGCCCGTCCGCTGCCATCGTGACGAGATGGTCGCCTTCGACCAGCACCTGCAGCGGGGGATCTTCGGGGGGATCCGCGTTCGGAAACCGGCGCGTCACCGGCACGTAGCAGCCCGCCAGTCGTTGCAGGGCGGCGGGCGCCATGGCGTGGACGGGTGGTGGGGAGGGTCGCGGAACGCCGGAGAACACCGCGGCTTCAACCGCCTCCTGCAGGTCGGAGAGTGCTTCTCCGTGATAGGCATTGATCGCGAGGAAGTAGCCCCGCCTTGATTCCCGATGGAAGCCGAGTCGGGACAGGTAGCCGTCGGCATCGCCCCCGTGGCCGGCGAGCAGCAGGCCGCGATGCACGTAGCCGTACAGCCCCATGCCGTAGCCGTACTCGAGACCCAACGCGGCGCTCGACGTGGATCGCGGTTGAGACATCCGAAGGACCGTCTCCGCCGGGACCACCGGTACGGTCGACGGATCGATGAGCCAGCGGAGGTAGCGGCCCATGTCACCCAGACTCGCGTCGAGGCCGCCGAAGGCGCGGTACAGCGTGTGCCAGTAAGGTATCGGGGTGACGCCGTCCCGGTCGTAGCCGATGGCGAGGCGGTCACGGCCGGCGGCTGCGGGAAAGAACGTGGTGTCCGACATGCCGAGCGGGTCTAGGATCCGCTGCCCCACGAAGTCCTCGAAGCGCTGACCGGTGCGGCGCTCGATCACCAGCGCCGCGAGACCCGCCCCCGAATTGGAGTACGAGGAGTAACGGCCCGGCGCCCATTGAACCTCCCGGGACGGCGGGTCCACGGCGAAGGCCTGCGCCAGCGTCAGCGGCGCGGGGTCGTTCGAATCGAACTCCTTCCGGGTCAGGTCGAGAAAGCCGGCGGTGTGTTCCAGCAGGTGCACCACGCGGACCGGATCGGTGGCCTCCCACCGATTCGTGAACGGCGCATCCGGGACGAGTGCGCGTACCGGGTCGTCCAGGGTGAATCCGTGATCGCGCGCCGCGACGAGCGTCGCCAGGGCCGTGACGGATTTCGTGATCGAACCGATCCGCCAGCGAGTGCGCGCATCGGCGGCGCGCCCGGTCGAAACGTCCGCCAGTCCGAGGCCGCTCTCGTGCACCACGCGGCCGTCGGCCACGATGACCAGGCCGACGCCGGCGACGCCGTGCTGCGACCGCAATTCGTCCAGCCGACCGAGGAGTGCGGGAACGTCGATGGCCTCCGCGCTTGCGCCGCCCGATGTGAAGCCGACGATCAGCGTCATGGCGACGAGCAGCCGGGGCAGGGAGTGCCGGCGGCGCCTCACGGCGCCTTCCGTTGCGTGACGACGATGTCCACGCGACGGTCGGGCGCGAGACACCGGATGCGCGCGGCCTTCTGGCGTCCGCACCGGTCCGGGTCGATGCTGGCATCGAGTGAACCGCGACCCTCGTGATCCAGGACGTCGCCGGGGATGCCGCGCGTCGCGAGATGATCGCGGACGTTCCGGGCGCGTTGCCACGACAGTTTCAGATTGGTCATCGGCTGCCCGGTGCGGTCGGTGTGGGCGATCACGTGGATCCGGGTGTAGCCGGTCCCGTGGAGCCGGTCCGCGAGCGCGTCGAGGGAACGTCGTCCGCCCGTGCCGAGAATCGCGCTGCCGAGGTTGAAGAGCTCGTCTGACGGCAGCTGCACGAGTTGCGTGCCCTGCTCGGTGCCCCCGGTGGCCGGGGCCGATCGCGTCGCCGGCGGCAGCGCGGGGGGCGGACTCTCTGCGCGGGCCGATGCTTCGCTGGCACGCGGCGCATCGACCGGTGCGGCCGGCTCGCTCGCCGGTTCCTTGTCTCGTGTCACGGCGAAGGTCGAGACGACGGGGCCCGGAGCGGGCGCCTCGGCCTCGGCGGGCAGCGGCGGATCGACCGGTGCGGCTGTCGTGTCATCGGTCGTCGTGGCGGCTGCGATCTCCTCCGGGGGCCTCCGGGGCTCGGCGGGCGGCGGCGGGATCATCGCGGTGACATCCTGCTGGTACCAGGGGACATCCTCCTTCGCGCATCCGGGTGGCGTGGACGGGCACACCATCGGTGAAGGCTTCGTGCCGGTGGCGACGCATCCGCCGGCCAGCACGGCGATCAGCAGCAAGGCGAACGGCAACGGAAGGGACGGCAGGGGCGACCGGGAAGGTCGCCGGCGCATCGGCGCCAGGGGCATCGCGGGGTGTCTCCAGAGCGGTGAAGCGGGCGCGATTATAGGCACCGCCCGGCGTGGACAATGGCATGGAATCCCGGTTCCGGACCCGCAGGGTCGGGCGCCGGTCGCACATCGATGCGATGCGACGGTACCATCCGACCCGGACGCGACGCGTCTTCCGTCATTGATCGTCGCCAACGTCCGGCCGCCAAGCCGGGCAAGGCGACGCACCGAACCCGTGGAGAGAACGCCCATGAAGCTCATCGATCTTCGCAGCGATACCGTCACGAAGCCCACGGCCGCCATGCGCGCGGCGATGGCGGCCGCCGACGTGGGGGACGACGTCTACGGCGAGGACCCCACGGTGAACCGCCTCGAGGCCGTCGTCGCGGAGATGCTCGGCAAGGAGGCCGCGATCTACGTGGCCACCGGCACGCAGAGCAACCTGATCGGCCTCATGTCCCACTGCGAGCGCGGCGACGAATACATCGTCGGGCAGCAGGCCCACACCTACAAGTACGAGGGCGGTGGCGCCGCGGTGCTGGGCAGCATCCAGCCGCAGCCCATCGACAACGAGCCGGATGGCACGCTGAGCCTCGACCGGATCGCCGCGGCCGTGAAGCCCGACGATTCGCACTTCGCGCGCACCCGGCTCCTCGCCCTCGAGAACACGATCGGCGGCAAGGTCCTGCCGATGGCCTACGTCGCGCAGGCCGCGGCGCTGGCCCGAAGCCACGGGCTCGGCGTGCATCTCGACGGCGCGCGGCTCTTCAACGCGGTGGTGAAGCTTCAGCGCCCGGTCCGCGAGGTCGTCCAGGACTTCGATTCGGTGTCCGTCTGCCTCTCGAAGGGGCTCGGCGCCCCCGTGGGCTCCGTGCTCACGGGGTCCAAGGCGCTCGTGGCCCGCGCGCGGCGCTGGCGCAAGGTGCTGGGCGGCGGCATGCGTCAGGCTGGCGTGATGGCCGCCGCCGGCTTGTACGCCCTCGAACATCACATCGACCGCCTCGCGGAGGACCACGACAACGCCCGCTTCCTCGCCGAGCGCCTTGCGGCGATCCCGGGGGTGCAGGTGGACCCGGCGCTCGTCCAGACGAACATGGTGTTCATGACCGTGCCGATGGCCTCGGGACCGCAGTTGAAGGCGTGGCTCGCCGAGCGCGGGATGCAGATCTCGCTGGGCCCCGTCATCCGCATGGTCACCCACCTCGACGTGAACCGGGACGACATGGCGGCCTTCGCCGATGCCGTCGGCGCGTTCTTCCAGGCGCATCCCGCAGCGGTCTCCCGGGCCGCGGCCCACGCGTGATGCCGGCGGTGCGATCCAGCGTGTCGGTACTCGGCACGCTGGCCGCCCTGACCGGGCGGATGGTCATTGGTCTGGCGGGGCTCGCGTTGCTCATGGCGCCGGCACTCGCCGACGCGGGTGTGCCGCCCGTGAGCGTCGACGGGAAGATGCCGACGCTGGCGCCGTTGCTGAAGACCGTCACCCCGGCCGTGGTGAACATCTCGGTGCTGACCACGAGCGGCGCGCCGGAAAGCCCGCTCATGCAGGACCCGTTCTTCCGGAAGTTCTTCAATCTCCCCGAGCGCCAGCAGTCGCAGACGAGCGCCGGCTCCGGCGTGATCATCGATGCGCAGAAGGGCTACGTCGTCACCAACCACCACGTGGTGCGGAACGCCCGCGAGATCCTGGTCACGCTGAAGGACCGCCGCCAGTTTCCCGCGAAGCTGGTCGGCTCCGATGCCGGCACCGACATCGCGCTGCTCCAGATCGACCCGACGAACCTCACCGCGCTGCGCTTCGGCGATTCCGAGAGCCTCGCCGTCGGCGACTTCGTGCTCGCGATCGGCAACCCCTTCGGCATCGGGCAGACCGTGACCTCGGGCATCGTCAGCGCGCTCGGGCGCACGGGTCTCAACATCGAGGGCTACGAGGATTTCATCCAGACCGACGCGTCCATCAACCCCGGTAACTCCGGCGGTGCGCTCGTCAGCCTGCGGGGCGAGCTGATCGGCATCAACACGGCGATCATCGGCCCGGGCGGGGGCAATGTCGGCATCGGGTTCGCGGTGCCGAGCGCGATGGTCGAGAAGGTCGTGATGCAGCTTGCCCGCTTCGGCGAGGTGCGGCGCGGACGTTTCGGGGCCACGGCCCAGGATGTCACACCGGAACTCGCGCGCGCCCTCGGCGTGCCGGTCAACGAGGGCGCGATGCTGGTCGACGTCGCGTCCGGCGCCCCCGCCGAGAAGGCAGGACTCAAGCGCGGCGACGTGATCACCATCATCAACGGCCGGCCCGTGCGCGGCTCGGCCGATCTCCGCAACCAGCTCGGTCTCGTGCCTGTCGGGGATGTGGTCGAACTGCGGGTGCTGCGCGATGGCAAGACGATCACCGCGAAGGTCACCATCGAAGCGCCGCAGACGGGGATCTCGTCCGGACGCCAGAGCGTGCCGGAACTCGTCGGCGGACGTTTCGGCACCCTGGCCCGGAACGGCCGTCCCGAAGCCGTGGCCGTCGTCGAGGTGGAGCAGGGGAGTCCGGCGTGGCAGACCGGGCTCCGCGCGGGAGACATCATCGTCGGCGTGAATCGCCGGAAGGTCCGGACGGTGGAGGAACTGGGCTCGCAGCTGCGCACCAATCCCCGGCCGGTCACCCTCAACCTCCTGCGCGGGGACTTCGAGGTCGCGCTGGTGATTCGCGGCTGATCATCCGCGGCTGACCCGGCGGTGCGGTGCGGCGCTTGCTTGCGGGCAGGGCTCCTCGCGTACCGCCCCCCGGGAAACACCGCATGCGTGCCGTCCTCGTCCTGCTGTTCCTCTTCGTCCTCGTCGCAGTGGGTGGGGCGTTCGCGCTCGTCGCGGGTGCCATCGAGGACTCGCCAAGGCTGGCGCGCAACGTCGTGATCGGTCCGGATCAGGTGGCGCGGGCGATGCGCATCGTCGAGGGCCACCATCCGTCGCGGATGCGGAATGGCGCGCTGGCGTCCATGACGCTCACGCAGGAGGACGCCGATCTCGCCGCCAACTATCTCGTCGACCGCTTCGCCCGCGGCAGCGCGTCCGTCGCGCTCGGCAGCGACATGGCAACGGTCAGGCTCTCGGTGCCGCTGCCCGCGAATCCGATCGGCTCGTGGCTGAATGTCGAGGCCGATCTTGCCGGGACGCCGGGGCTGCCCGTCGTGACCGGGCTCCGCGTGGGAAAGCTACCACTGCCCGGGTTCGTGGCGTCGTATGCCGGGGACCAATTGCTGGCGTGGCTGCGGACGCGGCCCGAGGCGCAGGCGGGCCTGGAGGCGCTGCAGGGCATCCGGTTCGCACCCGGCGGGCTCACGGTCCTGTACAACTGGAGCGACGATCTTCCCGATCGCGTTCGTGCCGGCGCGATGCCGCCGGCCCAGCGCGAGCGCCTCCGTGCGTATCAGGAAAGGCTCGCCGCCACCGCCGGCTCCCGGTTGTCGCTGACCGACCTGCTCGCGCCACTCATGGCGCTCGCCGTCGAACGTTCCGCGGGCGGCGACCCGGTGGCGGAGAACCAGGCGGCGATCGTCGTGCTCACCATGCACGTGATCGGCAAGCCGCTGGCGCTCGTCGAGCCGGAAGCGGCGGCATGGCCGAAGGCGCCGGCGAGGGTCGTGACGCTCGCGAACCGCGACGATTTCCCGAAGCACTTCATGGTCTCCGCCGCGATCGCCGCACTGGCGGGTACGGCGCTCGCCGACGCCGTCGGCCTCTACAAGGAGATCGAGGATTCCCGGGGCGGGAGCGGGTTCTCGTTCAACGATATCGCGGCGGACCGCGCCGGGACACGGTTCGGTGAGCGGGCCGTCGCGGCGGGCCAGGCCGCGGCGCTGCAGGCCCGGGTCGCCGCGGGTGTCCGCGAATCGGACATCCTTCCGGCCACGGCGGACCTGCCCGAGTTCATGCCGGAGGCCGAGTTCAATGCGCGGTTCGGCGGCGTCGACGGCGCCGGCTACCGCGACATGATGAAAGAGATCGAACGCCGGGTGGCCGCCCTGCCGTTGTAGCGCCACCCGCGGTTCATCCGCGGCTCCTGCCGTTCGTCCGCATCGCCTGCCGTTCGTCGCAACCGCCGCGCCGACACGCCGGCAGCCCGGTATCTTGGCTCCCAGGTCATCGAAACCAGGAGTCACCATGAATCGCAAGACCATCCGTCAACTGGCTGCAGGCTTCGCGCTGGCGATCGCTGCCGCTGCCGGCCACGCAGCCGATGCCGATGCCGTTTCCCGGGCACGCGCAGTATTCATCAAGGCCGTCGCCGGTGACAGTGGCGCCGTCAAGACCGCGTCAGAACAGTTCAAGCAACTGCACGACGGTGAGCCCGACCACGTGCTCCTGCGAGCCTTCTGGGGCACGTGCCTCACGCTGCAGGGGCGCGAGGCCTACATGCCCTGGAACCAGATGCGGTTCGTGGAGGACGGCCTCTCCCAAATCGACAAGGCGCTGGGTCAGCTCACGCCGGAAAAGGACGCCGAGCTGCTGGGTGGCATCTCCATCGGCATGGAGACGCGTCTGATCGCGGCGTCGACCTTCCTGAAGCTGCCGGACCTGTTCCGCCGGTTCGATGCGGGCAAGCGGGTGGTCGAGGAGTCGTTTCGGAACCCTGCCTTTGCCGCGCTGCCGCCGCCGCTTAAGGGGCGGTTCCACTACCAGGCCGCAGTGATCGCGAAGCAGGAGAAGCGGCGTGCCGACGAGATCGCGAGTCTGCAGCGCGCTGTCGAGCTGGATCCGCAGGGCCCCGACGTCGCCGAAGCCCGGGCCCGCCTGAAGGCGCTCAAGTCATGAGCCCGCCGAGCCGCCTCAAGGGCGAATACCGGAGTGAGGAGCACGAAGGTACACCAGGCAGCAGCCCGCTGAGCCGCCTCGGAGGCGGATACCAGCGTGCGGCACATGAAGGTACACCAGCGATCGCCCCGAGCATGCGTCCCGCCGCGGTGACGATCTCGGGCGTCTCGAAGGCCTACGTGATGGGCGGCAACCCGGTGCCGGCGCTCCGCGACGTGAGCCTGGTGATCGACGCCGGGGATTTCGTCGCGCTCACCGGGCCTTCCGGCAGCGGCAAGAGCACGCTGCTGAACCTTTGCGGCCTGCTCGACCGCGCCGACAGCGGGACGCTCAATCTCGATGGCGTCGACGTGGCCGGCCTCGACAGCGACCAGCTCACGGTGCTGCGCCGGGAGCGCCTCGGATTCGTGTTCCAGAACTTCAACCTCGTCCCCGTGATGAGCGTGTTCGAGAACGTCGAGTTCCCGCTCTTCCTGCAGGGCATGCCCGAGACCGAGCGGAAGGAGCGCGTGAACCGCACGCTCGCCCGAGTCGGCCTCGAAGGGTTCGCGAAGCGCCGGCCCGACGAGCTGTCGGGCGGCCAGCGCCAGCGCGTCGCGATCGCCCGAGCATTGGTGAAGTCCGCCAAGGTCGTGATCGCCGACGAACCCACCGCCAACCTCGATTCGGTCAACGCCGCGCAGGTGGTCGATCTGATGCGTGCCCTGGCGCGCGACGAGGGGACGACCTGCATCATCGCGACGCACGATCCGCGCGTGTCCGACCACTGCGACCGGGTCGTGCGCCTGGTCGACGGAGTGCTGCAATGAAGTGGCTCCTGCTCGCTTTCAAGAACGTCGGCCGCAATCGTCGGCGCGCTCTCATCACCATCGTCATCACGGCCGTCGGCACCGCGGCCATCCTGATCGGCGGCGGCTTCGCGCTCTACACGTACCAGTCGCTCCGGGAGTCGGCGGCGCGCGACACCGGCCATCTCGTACTCGCCCAGAAGGACTACTTCGACCGGGAGGAGGACACGCCGCTCGCGCTCGGCCTGCCCGACTACAAGGCGCTGAAACAGGAGCTGGAACGCGACGACCGGGTGCGGGTCGCACTGCCGCGGCTGCAGTTTTCCGGGCTGCTCAGCAACGGCGACAAGTCCTCCGTGTTCATCGGCACGGGCGTGGATGCGCGGGGGGAGTTCCAGGTGAAGGGCCCGTTCCTGAAGATCCTGGACGGTCAGGTGCTCGTGCCGCCCGACGGTCCCGACGCGCCGCTCGAGGTGATGCTGGGTGCACAGCTCGCGAAGCAGTTGGGCGCGACGCCCGGAACGGTGCTCACGCTGCTCTCCACCACGACGCAGGGCAGCCTCAACGCGCTGGACGTCAAGGTGCGCGGCATCTTCAGCCTCGGCGTGCCTGAGATCGACAAGCGCGCGGTCTACGTGACGATCGAGACGGCGCAGAAGCTGCTGCTCACCGATCGGGCCAGCGAGTTGTCCATCTATCTGGATCGCATCGACAGCACCGGGCCGATGCGCGACCAGATCCTCGCCAAGCATCCGGATCGCGCCATCCGCACGTGGGAGGACCAGGCGTACTACTACGTGGCGGTGCGCGCGCTCTACAACCGGATCTTCGGTCTGCTCGGCGCGATCATGGTCGTCATCGTTCTCTTCGCCGTCTCGAACACGATGGCGATGGCGGTGGTGGAGCGCACCCGCGAGATCGGGACGCTCCGCGCACTCGGCACGCTCCCCGGCCAGATCACCCGCGTCTTCGCGATGGAGGGCTGGGTCATCGGCTCGGCCGGAGCAATGCTCGGCGTGCTCGTCGCGGTGGGCGTCGCGGGACTCTCGCTCGTGGCGGGTCTCGAGATGCCGCCGCCGCCCGGGCGCTCGGTCGGCTACCCGCTCAACATCAACATCGACGGAACGCTCTACGTCGTGGCCATCGTCACGGTCGTGATCGCGTCCACCATCGCCGCCTGGCTCATGAGCCGGCAGGCAGTCCGCAAGCCCATCGTGGAGGCACTCACCCATGTCTAGGAATCTCGTCGCGGGTGTCGTGCTCGCGCTCGCCGCAATCCCTTCCTTCGCCGCCGACGTGAAGGCCATGCTGAAGGAAGCCGACAACTTCCGCATCACGGCCGAGGCCATGGTGGTCGACACCCAGGTGCAGGTGATGAAGGCCGGGCAGCTCGACAAGGAGCGCCGGTACACGGTCTTCGTGAAGCCGGGCCGCCGCTCGATCGTGCTCTTCAAGTCGCCGGCCGAGATCGGCCAGAAGATGCTGATGACGGGCGAGGACTTCTTCCTGCTGATGCCCGGCACCGGCCGCCCGATCCGCGTGACGCCGCAACAGAAGCTGCTGGGCGACGCGTCGACCGGCGACATTGCCACGATGACGTGGGCGGAGGACTACGCGGGGACGGTGGTCGGCGAGGAAACGGTGGAGGGCAAGCCGTGCGTGCGGCTGCACCTCGAAGCGACGCGGGCCGGCGTGAGCTACGCACGCATCGAGCTGTACGTCGCAAAGGGCACCGGCGAGCCGGTGCGGGCCGATCTCTACGTGGCCTCCGAGAAGCTCGCCAAGCAGGCCTTCTTCCAGCTCGACATGCTGGACGGTCGGCGGCAGGTCACCGTGATGCGGCTCGTCGACCAGATCCAGACGAATCGCGAGACCCTCGTGCGGTACGTGTCGCGCAAGCCGAAGGCGCTGCCCGACGAGTACTTCAACCCGATGTTCCTGTCGCGCAGCGAGATCCGTGAATGAAGCGGCGGGCTGCGGCGATGCTGGCCGCGGCTGCATGCTCGGGGATGGCGGCGGCCGAGGGCGAATTCTCGGCCGTCCTGCGGGTCATCCCGGAAACCCACGAGCTGCGGCCCGACGGTCCCCTGCGGGATGCGGCGGCGCTGACCGACTTCGGACGCGACCGGCTGCGCACCGAAGTGGAGGCGCGGGGCAAGGTGCAGGCGCTGTCGTATGCGGGCACGTTACGGACGACGGCACTGGAAGGACGCGAACCGCGCCACGAGGGCATCCTCAACGAGCTGTACGTCGACGCGCCGCTCTTCGGGCAGTCGTTCACCGTCGGCAAGAAGATCGCCGGCTGGGGCGTGGGCTTCGGCTTCCGGCCGCTGGACGTCGTGCAGCAGCAGGACCGACGGCTGCTCTACCAGTACACGCTGGAAGGCATCCCGGCGATCGCTTGGGAACACTTCACCGAGACGTCCGCCTGGACCGTGCTGTACGCGAATCCGGGAAACCGCAAGGGGCGCGAGATCCGGGACGATGAATCCGTGGCCGTGCGGTGGTTTCGCCAGAGCGGCAGCACCGATCTGCACGGCGTGGCGCGCTTCACCGAACGGCATCGTCTTCAGGTGGGCGCCGGGGTGAACCACGTATTGAACGATGCGATCCAGTGGTACGGCAGCGTGCTCCTGGCCCAGCGGCACGAGCGCTGGTTGAACCGCCTCGCGGACTCCGGCGGGGCATTGCTGCCCGCGACGTACCCGCTGTATGAAGCGCAGTACGGCCGCGCATGGCAGGCCGCCATCGGCGGCACTTGGACCGGAACCTCGGGTTTCGGTGTGATGCTGGAGGCCTGGTACGACGGCACCGCCTACACGCGCGAGCAATGGCAGGCGCTGGCGCAACTCGCGGCGCGGCAGGACGCGCTGCTCGGCGTGCCGGGTGTCCCCGATGCCGCGGTGCGCGGCAATCTCGCCTGGAATCTGCGCTACTTCGAGCGCCCGAATCTCGTCCGCGAGAACATGCTCGTGCGGTTCTCGTACGACGGCGAGCAGTGGGACGCCGCGCTGGACGCGCTCTTCACGCCGGTCGACGGCGGTTCGGTGGTCACCGCGACGCTCACGCGCCAGTTCGACCGCGTCCGCTGGGACCTCGGCGTGCGGCGCTACGGCGGCCCGGGGGATTCCGCCTACGGTCTGCTGCCGGACCGGACCGTCGCATATCTGGCGGCGCAGGTCTTTTTCTGACATCGTCGTACGAATGCCGTCGGACCCATCGCCACCTTCGTGAACGCGCCCCATCCGCAGTCCTCCGTCCCTACGATCGCGACACCCTCGGTCCAGCCGGGGCCCTGGCATCGCGATGCCCTCATCGTCGCGGCGTTCAACACGGTGATCGCGGTGCTCTTCGCGGCGATGCTCACGCAGGGCTTCGCGCAGAGCTTCATCTACTCGCAGGCCATCGGGCTCTCCATGTTCGCGTGCACGCGGGTGCTTATCCATCTGCGCGGCACCTACAAGCCGGACGGGCGCACGATGGCCGTGGCGGTGCCCGTGGGGTTCGTCGTCGGCACGACGATCGGCTACTTCCTCGTGCCCGTGCTCACCGGTGTCGAGAAGCAGTCGGTGGGACTCCTGCCCGGTTCGCTCGTGGGGTCCCTGATCTTCGGCGTGGCGATCTCGTACTTCTTCTACTCGCGCGTCACGATCGCCGAGAAGGAGGCGGCGCTGCAGCAGAGTGCGCTCGACGCAGCCGAGGCCGAGCGCAGACGCGCCGAGGCGGAGTTGAAGGCCCTGCAGGCGCAGATCGAACCGCATTTCCTCTTCAACACGCTCTCGAACGTGGCGGGACTGATCGACAGCGATCCCGCCACGGCGAAGCGCATGCTGACGAGCTTCACCGGGTATCTCCGCGATTCCCTCGACCGCACCCGCACGGGCGGCGGCACGGTCGGCGAAGAGCTGGCGATGGTGCGGCGCTATCTCGAAATCATGGCGATCCGCATGGGTGACCGGCTCCGCTGGGCCATTGATCTGCCCGACGAGATCGCCGGAGCGTCCCTGCCACCGCTCACGCTGCAACCCTTCGTCGAGAACGCGCTTCAGCACGGGCTCGGTCCGCTGCCGGAAGGCGGCGAGATCCGCATCGCCGCGCGCCGGGAGGCCGGCGACATCGTCATCGACGTCATCGATACGGGTGTCGGTCTCGACACCGTGGCGCCGCCCGGCGTGGGCATCGCGAACGTGCGGGCGAGGCTGGCGGCGATCCACGGCCCGCGTGCCGATGTGGCGCTCGCACCCGTGGCGCCGCACGGCGTGCGG
>VYME01000529.1_pt1 | contig 12145 bp, 10 predicted proteins | sample 5115281 | NCBI WGS metagenome assembly VYME01 (sample SAMN12291780, study PRJNA351875) | freshwater metagenome | isolation source: freshwater lake | place: USA: Michigan, Wintergreen Lake | collected 2013-08-08
CGTCCTGACCCCGCGACTGCAGTTCGTCCACCCAGTCCGCGCACGGTTGTGCCGGCGTCCAGTCGTCCAGCGCACCGGTGTGGATGCGCAGCCGCCCGGCGATCTCGTCGCGTTCCGGATAGCGATTGTTGCAGTACGGGTAGAAGGCGACGAAGCCACGGAATCGCGGCTGGCCCGCGGGCGCGTGACTGTTCGCGGCCCAGGTCGTCGCGGCGTTCAGCGTCACGATGCCGCCGTGGGAGAAGCCCATCAGGACGATGCGCTGCGCGTCGATCTTCGGGTGCGTCGCCAGGCGCCGCAGGGCCCCGTAGACGTCAGGGACAGATTGCAGCGGGATGAGGCTGCCGGTGGCGCACACGCCGGTGACGCCGCGGGACGCGAAGCTCTCCACGGTGAAGGTGGCGTAGCCCCATTCCCGCAGCAGCGGGAGCCATGTCCGGTCTCCGTATCCGAAGCCGGCGCAGCCGTGCGCCAGGATCACGGCCGGAAAGGGGCCGGGGCCGTCGGGGAGCCGGAGATCGCCCGAGAGGGGTACGGATTCCTTCTGCAGGTCGTAGCGGCTGTCGGCCGTCCTCGCGATGCTGCCCACCGAGGGGAACGATAGCCGCTCGGTCACGTCGGCCTCGATGGTCGCGCTGGCGGCCATCGCGGCCATCGCCAGCAGCCATCGGGCCGTTGTCTGCTTCCTGTGCGATTGTCTCGCCACGGGTGGTCCTCTTTTCCGACTACCCCACGAACCGCACCCGCCGATGCGGCTGCCGCGGCCGCGCGATGTGGTCGAGCGGCAGTTCGCGGGTCTCCTTCACCTTCGCGATCGCGATGTTCGTCTTCACCTGCGCGACGCCGGGCAGCGTGAGCAGCCGTTTCATCATCAACTCCGAGAAGACGCCGAGGTCCGGCGCCACGATGCGCAGCACGTAGTCGACCTCGCCGGTCACCGCGAAGCATTCGAGCACTTCGGGGATCTGCGCGACTTCGCGCTCGAAGTCCGCCGGGCGCGTCTTGTCGTGCCGTTCCAGGATCACCTGTGCGTAGGCGGTGACCGACAGGCCCACGGCGTTCGGGTCGAGCATGGCGGCATAGCGCGTGATCACCTGGGCCTCGACCAGTCGCTGCACACGGCGGCTCACCTGCGACGCCGAAAGATGGGTGATCCCGCCGAGCACCGCGTTCGTCGCCAGCCCGTCCCGCTGCAGGGCCTGCAGAAGCGCCAGGTCGTGGCGGTCGATTTCGATGTCGTTCATGAAGGGCTCGTTCGGTGCACGGAATGTGCGCAGAGTACCGCGGATCGGCGCGATATCGAACGCACCGTGGGCGTTTCCCGCCCGAGAATCTCCACGTCGACCACGCCCTTCGGAGTTCCCCGTGAATCTCGTCGAGTCCCTCTTGCACGCCCTCGTGGCCCGCGGCGCCCGGCAGATCTTCGGCATCCCCGGTGACTTCGCCCTGCCGTACTTCCGCGTGATCGAGCAGTCGGGACTGCTGCCGCTCTACACGCTCTCGCACGAGCCGGCCGTGGGTTTCGCCGCGGACGCCGCGGCACGCATCGACGGCTCGATCGGCGTCGCTGCGGTCACGTATGGCGCTGGCGCCCTGAACATGGTCAACGCGGTCGCCGCGGCGTATGCCGAGAAGTCTCCGGTCGTCGTGCTGTCCGGCGGCCCCGGCAAGGGTGAGTCGGCCTCGGGCCTGCTGCTGCATCACCAGGCGAGGACGCTCGATTCGCAGGCCCGTATGTTCGAGGAGATCACGTGCGCCCAGGCCCGCCTCGACGATGCCGTCCGCGCGCCCGCCGAGATCGCACGCGTGCTCGACGCGTGCCTCGCGCATTCGCGTCCTATGTATCTCGAGATTCCCCGCGACATGGGCGACTACCTCTTCACCGCGATGGACATGGAGCACGCTGCCCTCGTGGCGCCGGGCTACTACGCGACGACGGGCTACGGCGTGCCGGCGGGCCTCGGACTGCAGGCGGCCACAGGGCGGCGATCGTTGATCCTCGTCGGCGACGGGGCGTTCCAGATGACCGGCTGGGAACTGGGCAACTGCCGCCGGTACGGCTGGGACCCGATCGTGCTGGTCTTCAACAACGCGAGCTGGGAGATGCTCCGCACGTTCCAGCCGGAGTCCGGTTTCAACGACCTCGACGAATGGGATTTCGCGACGCTTGCGCGGGGGCTCGGCGGTGACGGGATGCGCGTGCGTACGCGGCGCAAACTGCGGGATGCGCTGGCTCGGGCCGTGGCGATCCGCGGCCGATTCCAGTTGATCGAGATCATGATTCCGCGCGGGGTGTTGTCACCGACCCTGGAACGGTTCGTCGCGGGGGTGAAGCGGTTGACGGCGCGGGTGGGCCTGGAGACTTCAGGAGCGAAAGACGCACGCGAAAGCGCGCGTTCCGGTTGAAGCGGCAGCCACGTTTGGCCCCCTCTCCCCGCAGGCGGGGCGAGGGTTCATCGCGGGGTGCCGACGTTCTCGACGTCAGATCAACTTCCGAAGAGCCCTGACTCTCCGAACGCACAGCCTGGCAGGTTTGCTCCCTCGCCCCGCCTGCGGGGAGAGGGCTGGGGTGAGGGGAGGGTGTGTTGTCCGACGCTGCGTTCCACTTTCCGCCACCGCTTCCCCTCACCCTGCCCTCTCCCCGCGAAACGGGGCGAGGGTTCATCGCAGGGTGCCGCCGTCCTCGGCGTGAGATCCACTTCCGAAGAGTCATGACCGCACGAACGCCCAGCCTGCCAGGCCTGCTCCCTCGCCCCGCTTGCGGGGAGAGGGCTGGGGTGAGGGGAGGGTGTGTCGCCCGCCGCTGTGTCCCGCTTTCCACCGCCGCTGCCCCTTACCCTGCCCTTTCCCCGCAGGCGGGGCGAGGGGTCATCGCGGGGTGCCGACGTTCTCGACGTGAGATCCACTTCCGAAGAGGCATGACCGCACGAACGCCCAGCCCGCTGAGGGCAGGGGTGACGGGAGGTTGCTCGGTTCGAGGTGCCGGTCGAAGCGCTTCCGACCACGCGCCCTACAACGACCCCAGAAACGCCACCATCGCCTCCCGATCCGCCCGCGACATCCGCGCGAACCGATTGCGGGACACCTGCGCTTCGCCGCCGTGCCACAGGATCGCCTCCACGAACCCGCGCGCGCGGCCGTCGTGCAGGAAGCCGGTCGCGCCGTTCACGCGCTCCGACAGGCCGATGCCCCACAGCGGTGGCGTGCGCCATTCGCTGGCGCTCGCCAGGAAGTCCGGACGGCCGTCCGACAGGCCCTCGCCCATGTCGTGAAGCAGGAGGTCGGTGTACGGTCGGATGGTCTGATTCGCGGCCTGCGGCAGTGCCGCCGACGGGCCGGTGCGCAGTTCGGGCACGTGGCACGCGGCGCAGCGGGCTTCCGTGAACAACTGTTCGCCGCGGCGGACGCGTGGGGCGTCGACGTCGCGTCGCACCGGCACCGCCAGCGCGCGCAGGTACAGCTCGGTGGCGGCCAGACGCAGTGCCGTGATCTCCGGCTTCCCGGCCACCATCTGTTCCCGGCAGGTCACGCTGGAGGGCGGGCAGTTCTGCTCCTCGTACACCGGCGTCGAGAGGCCGATGTCGTTGAGGAACGCGATGGCGATCTGTTCCCGCAGGCTGCCGTGGTTCGCCTTCAGGCCGAAGCGTCCGATCGCCTCGGCGCGCCGGCTTTCGTCCCAGACGCGGTTCGCCTTGCCGCGGATGCCGTCCACCGCAGGCCGTGCCGCCAGCGCGAGGATGGTCTCGTCCGTGACGGCTTCCAGGAGCCCGAGGCCGACGAGCGGCGGCGCGAGGCGCAGGCCGGCGAGGATGTCGTCGCCCAGCGGGCCATAGGCGAGGTCCGTGATCCGCGCGCGGGGCCGGCGCAGCGAGACCGTCTCGCCGTCGTCCAGCGTCACGGACTGCTCTGACCACTCGATCGCGAACGAGCCTTCGGGCGGCACGACGCCCTTCACGCCGAAGATCTGCAACTGGTCGCCGTACTGGGGATGGGGCCTGGGGCCGCCGTGGGCATCCTTGCCCGGGAGGCTCACGCGCACCACGTGGTTCGGCGCCGGCTCGAAGGGCACGGTGATGTGGTGGTCGCGGGGCACTCCTTCGGCGCTCACGGAGGGCAGCGTCGGCGTTCCGGTCACGACGCCGCGGCCGTTGTTGGCGTGGCAGGTCGCACAGGCCTGGGCGTTCGATGTGGGGCCGCGGCCGAACTCCGCGTTCTCGAACCAGAAGAAGGCCCAGCGGTTGTTGAACATCCGGTGGCCGAGGGAGAAGAGCTCGGCCTGCTTCGCGTCGAGCCCTGCCGCAGGCCTCAGATAGGCTGCATCCGAGCCGTCTGCAACGCTGAGGGCGTCGCCGGACAGGGCCGCCGGCGGCACGTCGGCCGCAGGCTCCAGCCAGGCCGTCGCCGGCAGGCAGGCGATGGCACCCAGGAGGAGCCGCAACGCAAGTCGGGAAGACACCATGGCGGGGGCACGATCAGGATGTGGATGGGCGGAGTGTAGAACGCCTCGGACGCGCCCAACTCGGCTAAAGTGCGGGCTGATTTCGACTCGGAGACCGGTCATGGCAGTCATGGAATGGAACGACGCCCTCGCGATCGACGGCGGCGTGATGGACGACACCCACAAGGAGTTCGTGGACCTGCTCAACAAGCTGGGCGACGCCGAGGGCGACGACGTGCTGCCCCTCATCGACGAGTTCATCGCCCACACGGAGGAACACTTCCTCCAGGAGCAGCGGTGGATGCAGTCGATCCCGTTCCCGCCGATCCAGTGTCACGTCAACGAGCACCAGGGCGTGCTCGACATCTGCCGCGAAGTCCGCACCCGCGTGGCCAACGGCGAACCGCGATTCGGCAAGGTGCTGGCGACGGCCGTCGGCGAATGGTTCGAGACCCACGCCTCGACGATGGACACCGTCCTCTCCATGGTGATGAAGGAGAAGGGCTACGCGCCCACGCGCGGCGTTGGCGAGGAACCCCTCCCGGCTCTCGAAGGTGCCGACGGCTGCGGTACGGGCACCTGCCACTGAGCCTCACCGCGGCGCTGCGGCGGCGCCGCGTCGCGATCGTTCCATGACGGACGCCCTCCTCACCCTCCATGGGGAGGCGCTCCGCCTGATGCCCGAGCGGGCGTTGCACCTGCCCGACCGCGCGACCCTCCTCGTGGCGGACGTCCATATCGGGAAGTCCGCATCGTTCCGCGCACTCGGTGTCCCGGTGCCCGGCGGCACGACCTCCGAAACCCTGACGCGCCTCGATGCGGCGATCGCCCGGTCCGCTGCCCGCACCGTCGTCTTCCTCGGCGATTTTCTCCACAGCCGCCTCGGTCGTGCACCGGCGACGCTCGATGCGCTCGCCGCCTGGCGCGCGCGGCATGGGTATCTCGCACTCGTGCTGGTGCGAGGCAATCACGATCTCCACGCGGGTGATCCGCCCGCGGACCTCGCCATCCGGACCGTGGACGACGGCTGGCGCCTCGGGCCGTTCGTGTGCCGGCACGCCCCGGCCTCCAGCGACGCCGGCTACGTGCTCGCCGGGCATCTGCACCCGGCCGTCATGCTGCGCGGCGTCGGCCTGGGACGTCTGCGGCTGCCATGCTTCCACTTCGGCGCCGGCGCGGGCGTGCTCCCGGCATTCGGTGCGTTCACCGGGTCCGCGATCGTCACCCGTATGCGGGGCGATCGCGTGTTCGCCGTGGCGGACGATCGCGTGCTCGAAGTGCCATCGTCGCCGGGTCGACGGGCGCGCAGCGGTGTGCGGTCGGTGCATCCGGCGGACTGAACCGCAGGCATCGCGAAATGTGACGGACTGATACTTTCGTCCTATTGACCGTGAGCACCGGACTTCGGCAAATTCGATGGCATGCGGGTGCCATGCGCGCGCCCCGCCGACAATAAGATCAGGAGACTCCATGGTTCGCGCCACCGCACTCGGCATCGCCCTGTGCTCACTTTGGTCGCTGTGCCTCGCCTTTCCAGCCGCCGCCGCGACGGTGCGCTGGATCAACGCCGACGCCGGCGACTGGGACGAGCCCGTGAACTGGACGGGCAACGCCGTCCCCGGCGCGGGTGACGATGTCATCGTCGACGTGGCCGGGGCATTCCCGCTGGTGACGATCCGGCAGTCCCCGCTGTCCGGGCCGCAGATCACGCGGTACTTCGCGAAAAGCGTCCTCTCCCGTGAGGCGATCCAGTACACCGGGGGATCCCTGAACGTGACGGGGGACGCCACCTTCGAGAGCAGCTTCTTCTGGTCCGGGGGTGCGATCAATCCGTTCGCGGTGAACCCCACGGGGACGTGGACCTTCCGCCAGGGCATCCAGGCGAGCGGCAGCCAGTTGCTCGGCATCGGCGCCGGGCGCTATGTGCTGCACGGCACGTCCGTGCTGGCCGGTTCCCGGGGCATCCTCGGCAGCGGCACGGTCGACATCGCCGAAGGCGCCACTGTCCACGTCGATGCGGGTGATATCTTCGGCCTCAGTTCGGCGGGGACCCTCGACATCCGCGGGACCTTCCATCGACGGGCGGGCGATGGCGACTTTCTCGTGCAGTCCGGTGGTGGCGGGAACTCCGGGACGGTGCGCGTGGGCACAGGGCGGTTGCGCTATCAGAACGCGGCTCCGTTGGGCGGGGCGCTGGTGCACACCGGCATCTTCGAGGTGGATGCCGGGGCCGTGCTGGAGTTCCTCGAATCGCATGACATCCAGGGCGTGCTGAAGGGCGCCGGCGACGTGGTGCTGACCAATCCGGGCTCCGCTGCCGACAAGACCCCGATCTCGCTGCATCTCGCCAGCTACGCGCTCGGCGGCACGCTGTGGTTTTCCCCCGGCGCCGTCGTGCGTCTGGTGGGCGACGGCACCATCGCGAGGGCCGATGTCCGCGACTCGACCATCCTCTTCGAAGGCAGCGTCACGTTCGCCGAGCGGGTATCGCTGGGCCTGGTCAACACGCGCGGTGCGGCGGGCGGCGTCCTGCGCTTCGCCGACGGCATCGCAACGACGAACGGCATCATTCATCGTGGCGAAGGCCTGATCGATCTGGGCGGCATCACATCGCTCGCGATGGACACGCAATTCCTGGCACCTCTGGAGGCCGAGTCGCACATCATCGTCTCGTCCGGAGCGCGGCTGAACCTGGTCGGCGGTGCGACATCGCCAGGTTTCGGGATCCTCGGCGACGGCACATTGTTGAACCGCGGCACCATGGTCCGCGAGGGCACGGGCATGGCGCGGATCTCGACAGCGTTCGTCAACGAAGGCGAACTACTGGTGGAGGCAGGCGATCTTGCGTTCTTTCCGACGGCAGCCTTCGAGAACCGCGGCCGGGTGGTCGTGGCGGGCGGCACCGTGCTCGATCGGAGTCGGGCGGTCTACCGGCAGACGGCCGGCGAGACCCTTCTCGACGGCACCCTGTTCGCCGGCGAAGTGCGCATCGATGGCGGTGCGCTCCGTGGCAACGGCCGCATCGGCGGCGAACCGGGCGTCCCGGGCCTTCTCGTGAACAACGGCGAGCTCACCCCCGGGGCTTCGCCGGGCACGCTGACCATCGACGGCAACTACGTCCAGGGCGCGTCGGGCGTTCTGTTGATGGAACTCGGCGCGGGGTCGGACCGCCGGCTGGACATCAGCGGCGATGCGTCCTTCGCCGGCACGTTGCTGATCGGGTTCGCGGACGGATTCGTGCCGATGCTCGGGCAGACCTTCGAACTGATCACCTACCGCTCCCGCACGGGTTCGCTCGCCTTCCAGACCGTCGGTGAGGCCGCGGGCCCGGACTACGCGTACGCCCTCGTGTTCGGGGAGCAGGCCCTGACGCTGCAAGTCACGTCCGTCGCGCCGCCGGTTCCGGAGCCCGCAGCGATCGCGCTCCTGGGAGCCGGCCTCGGTATCGTCGCCGTGGGGGCGCGGCGACGAAAGCTGCTCGCTACCGCCTGACGGCCCCGCACGCCGCGAGCGGCTCGAACGCCTGGTCCCACCAGGCCTCCTGCGTCGCGCCGTCCGCCTCGACGCCGTAGCGCACCCCGGTGCCCGTCTTTTTGCCGTCGAACAATTCGTAGACCACCTTGCGTGCCGCATCGGCGGGCACGCCGGCATCGGCCGGGGTGAGGTTCACTTCCAGGACGTACTTCACGAATTGGTGATCGACGATCTGCGGCCGTGCGTTGCTCGGGAAGGTCTTCGGAGAGACGCCGTGCGTCGTCCGGATCGCATCACTCAGGCACGGGATCACTTCGAGCATGTTGCGATCGAGCGTCGCGCCACGGCGCGCGAGCGTGTTGCGGACGACATCGCGCGAGTCCGCGCAGGCGCCCAGGAGGGCTGCGACGAGTGCGGCGAGGAGGAGCTTGGTGATTGGCAACGGGGACTCCGGAGAGGCACGCGGCGTCATGCCGCGGAGGGGAAACAGGCCGGGCCGAGCGGCTCGAACGACTTGTACGTGAGGATGAACTCCTGGTGCCCGAGGGCTTCGGACTTCGTCTGCTCGCCGTTGCCGACGCGCAGGATGAGATCGTGGATCTCGCGGCCGACATCGTCGAGCGTCGCACGGCCTTCCAGGATGCGGCCGGCGTCGACGTCCATGTCGTCGGACATCCGGCGATAGGTGTCGGGGTTCGCGCAGACCTTGATGACCGGGGCGAGCGCCGAGCCCACCACCGATCCGCGGCCCGTGGAGAACAGGATCACGTGGCTGCCGCACGCCATGAGTTCGGCGATCTCGGCGTTGTCGCTGATGTTCGGGAAGCCGAAGCGCGGTTCGCCGTCCGGCACGACGTCAAGCAGGTAGAGCCCGCCGCCGACCGGCACGTCACCGGGCTTGATGATCCCGTTGATCACCGACTGCCCGGACTTCGCGTACGCGCCGAGCGACTTCTCCTCGATGGTCGTGAGCCCGCCGTCGGCGTTGCCCGGGCCGATGCTCGCGTGGCCGTACGTCGCGTAGTACTGCGCCGCCTTCGCGACCGTCTTCACGATCTCCTCGCCCATCACGGGGTTCTGCGCGCGCTCGGCCATCCAGTGTTCCATGCCGATCAGCTCGCCGGTCTCCTCGAAGATGCACGTGGCGCCCTGCTCGACGAGGAAGTCGAACGCGCGGCCCATCGCGGGGTTCGCCGTGAGCCCGCTCGTGGCATCGGAACCACCGCAGATGGTGCCGACGACCAGCTCGTCAGGGCGCATCGCGACGCGCGGCGTGTTCTCCAGCTGCGCCAGCGTCTGCTCGACCCACGCACGGCCTTCGGCGATCGTGCTGCGCGTGCCGCCGGATTCCTGGATCACGAGCAGCTTCGTCGGACGGCCCGAGGCGCGGATCGTTTCGAGCAGCTTGCCCTTGTTGAACGCCTCGCAGCCGAGCGACACCAGCAGCACGGCGCCGACGTTCGGGTGCGTGCAGAGCCGCTCGAGCATCTTGTGCGAGTACGCGTTGGGGAAGCAGCCGGGGAAGCCGATGAGATGCGCCCCGCGCTCGCGGTACGGATACGCGACCTCGCGCGAGACGTGGTGCGCGCACTCGACGAGATAGCAGACGGCGACGATGTTGCGGATGCCCTTGCGACCATCCGAACGCAGGTAGGCCTGGATCTCCATCAGTGTGCCTCCGGGAGGAATTCGTGACCGGCGTCGAACGTGTACGTCGGGATGTAGTCGCTCGTCACGTTGTGGATGTGGACGTACTCGCCGGGGGCGATGGCAGTGATCGCGCGGCCGATCGGTGCGCCGTACTTCACGATGCGCTCGTCCTTCGCGATGGCGCGCACCGCGAACTTGTGTCCGACCTTCACGGCGTCGCCGAGCGTCACTGTGAAGTCCCCCACGTGGACGATCGAGCCGGCGGGCATGTCACGGACCGCGACCGCGATGTTGTCGTCGGGGGCAAGGAGAAGTGCCGGGCTCGCGCCCACCTGCTGGAAGGGTTCCATGGCCGTGGATGTCGACGTTGGTGCGGGAGTCGAAGGATACATCGTGGGCTGCGGGCGATGCTTTTGTAGGAGGGGGCCATGCCCTTGTAGGAGGGGCCCATGGCCCCGAAAGCGGTAGATGCCTCGGGAACGCTTCAACCGGAACCATCGCTTTCGGGGGCATGGCCCCCTCCTACAAGGCCATGGGCCCCTCTTACAAGGGCAGCTCTCCCGACACCATCGCCAGCACCCGCAACGGACTCCCGCTGCCCTGCTGGATCTTCAGTGGCGCCGCGAAGATCACCGCGCCCGTCGGTGGCAGCTGGTCGAGGTTCGCGAGGCACTGCAATCCGTAGCGGCCGGCGCCGTGCATGATCGAATGGCAGGGGTAGGGCGGGCGCAGGTGATAGCCCTGGCCAGCATCCGTCCCGATGGCTTCGGTGCCGAAGCCGATGACATCACGCTGCTCCACGAGGAATCGCACGACCTCCGCATCGGGCCCCGGCGTGTGCTGCCCGGTCGCGTCGAAGTTCTGGTACTCGACCGGGTCGGTGCGCTTGGACCAGTCGGTGCGCATCAGGACCCACGCGCGCGGCGGGATGCGTCCGTGCCGCGCCTCCCACGCCTCCACGAACGGCACCGTCAGCAGGAAGTCGGCATCGGCCGCGGCTTCCTTCGAGCAATCGATCACGCAAGCCGGACCGATGAAGTGCTCCACGGGGATCGTGTCGACGGCATTGTTCGGCAGGTGGCGTCCCGACACCCAGTGGATCGGTGCGTCGAAGTGCGTGCCGGTGTGCTCGCCGCAGGAGAAGTTGTTCCAGTACCAGCCCGGCCCGCGCTCGTCGTAGCGCGAGACCTCCTCGATGCGGAACGGCCAGCACTGGCCGAACTCCGGCGGCAGTGTGATCTGCGGAAACGATGGCGAGAGCGTCTGCGTGAGATCGACGACGCGGATGCTGCCCGTGGCCAGCGCGGTGGCGAAGTCGGCGAGGGTGTCCTGGGACATGAGCGGTGTCTCGTGGAGTGTGCGGGTACGCTACTGCGACAGCTCGCGTTCGAGCGCCTTCGGATCCTCGCGCCAGCGCGCGAGCCAGTCCTGCGCGACCTCCCCGGGGAAGACATCCTCCACGCCGTCGCGCAGCGCCTTCACGATGGCTGCGGCCAACGCGGACGGCGCGAGTTTCGGCGGGGGCACGAGCTGGTTCCATTCATCGTCGACCGGGCCGGGGAACACGTTGACGACGCGCACGCCGGCCGGTCGCATCTCGGCCCGCAGGCACTGCGCGAGCGAGTACGCCGCGGCCTTCGATGCCGAGAACGTACCGTGCGCCGGGAAGTTCGCGAGCGCGTAGACCGACAGCACGTTGACCCACGCGCAGGCGCCGGTGTCGCCGTCGGCTGCGCGCGCCTTCAGCGCCGGTCCGAAGTCCTGTGCGAGCCGCAGCAGGCCGAAGTAGTTGATGTCCATCTCCGCACGCGCGGCATCGAGCCCGCGGCGATCGCCGATGCCGAACGTCCGATGGTGCTCGGCGGTGTTCACGACGATGTCGACCTTGCCACCGATCTGCGCGGCGAGCGAGGTCACCGCGCGCGAGTCGGTGAGGTCGAGCGGCACCGGTGTCACGGCGGGCAGCGCCGCGATCGCGTCGAAGCCGGGGTACTGCTTCCACGGCTCGGCGTGACCCACCCAGACGAGGTCGGCCCCGGCATCGACGAGGGCGCGGACCACGGCCTGGCCCGTGGGCGTCTTCCCATCGGTGACGAGGACCTTGCGGTGCTTCGGATCGCATGTCATCTCGCGCAGTTGCCGATCGTCGGCCATGTCCTTCGTCTCCTGTTCGGGGAACGCCACGAGCACGGCCTGCCCGGCGCGGTCGAGTCTGGCGCCCACGCGGACCCGCCCCGGTGCGCCACCCACGTCGTCATGCACGTGCGCAACCACGGACGGACCGGCGTCGAGTCGCACCATGCCCAGCCGCCATGGCAGCCGTTCGCGGAAGTACAGATCGTTGCTGTGCGTGAGCACGGTGTCCGCGATGAGTTCGCCGGCACCGTCCTGTGCGCTCCATCGCAAGCGCTCCGAGAGGCACGCGTGGCAAGCCTCCCGGGGTGGGTACTGCACCGCCCCGCAATCGCGACACACCTGGAGTTCGAACCGCCCGAGCGCCGCTGCGGACGTGAGCCCGAGCGCGACGCGCGACCGCCCGCCGGGCGGCGTTGTTGGCGCGCGGGTGCGGAGGATGGGGTTTTT
>VYME01000530.1_pt1 | contig 12127 bp, 10 predicted proteins | sample 5115281 | NCBI WGS metagenome assembly VYME01 (sample SAMN12291780, study PRJNA351875) | freshwater metagenome | isolation source: freshwater lake | place: USA: Michigan, Wintergreen Lake | collected 2013-08-08
GGATGACGGCCGGATGATCTCCAGCCCGTGCGCACTCCGTGCCGCCGCTCCGAGACTTATCGGATGCCGGGTGGGTGGACTTTAGAAGGCCTTCCCTCTGTGCGACCGTGGTTCCCGGGGGGAAACCGGGGTCTCCGGATCCGCCCGGCATCGCGGAGCGGATGCCTTCGATGCCGAGACGTCAGCCGGCCTGCGTGCGAGAATCCGGCCGTGCGCCCATGGCGAAACTGGTAGACGCAAGGGACTTGAGAAAACTGAGCACCGGGCGGCGAAAGCGCCCGCGTGAATGGCGTCAAATTCAGCGAACCCCCTGCCGTCCGGCGAGGCAACGCTGAGCGAAGCCCCGGAGCCCCGGGGAACGTGCAGAGACTTGACGGCGCCGGCCTAACGCCTCGCGGCCATGGTCAAGACAAAGTCCAGACCACGAACATCCCTCCGGGAGCCTGCCACTGGCACCCGGCTGGATGGCGGCGAAAGCCGAAGTGGCAGGAAAATCCCTCGACTTCGGTCGTGCCGGTTCGATCCCGGCTGGGCGCACCAGCTTCCTGGTTTTCCCGTGCGTGAGTGAACCCCGCGGATGCGGGCGAACCTCAGTCCGCGAATCGCGGTGCCCGCTTCTCCCGGCCGGCAAGCAACGCCTCGTCGAGATCGTCCGACACCAGCATCGACGCATTCCACGTCGCCACGTAGTTGAGGGCGTCGGCCACGGTGTGGTCGCGCGCGTAGGTGATCATCTCCTTGCAGCCTCGCAGGGCCAGTGGTGACTTCGCCGCCAGCGATCGTGCGAGCTCCATCACGCCATCGCGCAATGCATCGGCATCGTCGTAGCACCGGTTCACCAGTCGGACCGCCGCGGCCTCCCGTCCCTGCACCGTCCGGCCGGTGTACGCGAGCTCTCTCGCCATGCCCTCGCCGATCAGTCGGGGGAGCCGCTGCAGCGTGCCGACGTCCGCGGTGAGGCCGACGTCGATCTCCCGGATCGCGAACCAGGCGCCGTCACAGCAGTAGCGCATGTCGCAGGCCGTCACGAGGTCGACGCCACCACCGATGCACGCGCCCTGGATCGCCGCGATCACCGGCTTCCGGCAGCGCTCGACGGCGTCGATGGTGGCCTGCAGATCGAGGATGTCCCGCCGCAGCTGCTCACGGGCACGCCCTGCGCAGCCGGTCAGCACCGACTGGCGCAGCTCGTCGAGGAGCGCGAGATCGATTCCCGCGGTGAAGAACTTCCCGTTCGCCGCCAGGATGGCCACGCGGACCGACGGTGTCTCGTCCACCCAGCGCATGGCAGCCCGCAAGTCGTCCCACATCGGACGGTTCATCGCATTGGCCTTGTCAGGGCGATTCAGGGCGACGGTCGCGACAGCGCCATCCAGTCGGACGTCGAGAGTTTGGAAGTTCATGCCGGGGGTCCTCGTCGAAGAGTCGCCGATTATGCGCGAGCGCACCGTGCCGCAGCCTGATCGCCCGCAGGACGGCTCGAAGCGGGGCATCGACGCAGGATCCACGGGCCAACGTGGTGCGCGCGCCCGGAAGAACGCACGGAAACGGAACCCACCCCGGGATCGTCGGTGGCAGCGCACGCTTCCGCGAGCGGATGGTTTCCCCGTGTAAACCCGTGATGTCGCGGTGTGCCATGCAACGAATGATCGGCATGGCATGCCGCGTGCGAAATGGAGCCCGCCGCGCGACGTCGAGTCAGCCCCGAGGGGTGGCAGGTGTCGCGCGGTGGTCCTGCGTGTGCCCGTCGCAATGCAGGCGTCCTCACCCGAACGTCCACGGACTCGCAACGCTTCGCATGCACTTCTTCTGGAAGAGACTGCTCGGCACCATCCCCAGCCTCATCGGCGTCGTCCTGGTGACCTTCCTGCTGTCGCATGCCCTGCCCGGCGATCCGGCGGCCTACTTCGCAGGCCCTGCCGCCAACGCCACGTCGATCGCAGAAGTGCGGGCGAAGCTCGGACTCGATCGCAGCCTCCCCGTGCAGTTCTTCCACTACGCGAATGACCTGCGCCAAGGCAATCTCGGCAACTCGCTCACGACCGGCCAACCCGTCCTGACCGACCTGCTCGAGCGACTGCCCGCATCCATCGAACTCACTTTCTTCGCGCTGGCGTTCGCGGTGCTGGTCGCGCTGCCGCTGGGCGTGTGGGCGGCGACCAAGCCCGACTCCATCGTCGATCATTCCTGCCGGGCGCTGGTGAGCATCGGTGCGGCGTTCCCCACCTTCTTCATCGGCCTCCTGTTCGTCTACCTCTTCTACTTCCTGTTCAACATCGCCCCGCAACCGGTCGGGCGGCTCAACGAGATTCTCTACACGGCGCCGCCCCGGATCACGGGCGCGTACACGGTCGACAGCCTGCTCGCCGGCGAGTGGGAAGTGCTGCGCGCCTCGCTCGCCCAATTGGTGCTGCCCGCCATCTCGCTCGGCATGTTCGCGCTGGCGCCGATCGCACGGATCACGCGCGCCGCGATGCTGCAGGCGCTGGGCAGCGACTTCATCCGCACGGCGCGCGCGAGCGGCCTGCCGACGCGGAAGATCCTCGTCAACTACGCCTTCCGGAATGCGCTGCTGCCGGTCACGAACGTGCTCGGCATGGTGTTCTCGTTCCTGCTGGGTGGCAGCGTGCTCATCGAACAGGTGTACGGATGGCAGGGCGTCGGCGCCTATGCAGTGACCGCCGTCATCTCGTCCGACTACGCCGCCGTGCAGGGCTTCGTGCTGACGATGGCGCTGCTCTACGTGCTGCTCAATCTCGTGATCGATCTGCTCGCCACCGCGATCGACCCGCGCGTGCGCTTCGAGTCCTGACCCGTGGCCACGAACGCCTTCGCACGCAATGTCGCCCACGCCTTCGGCGAGAACCGCCTCACGCTGGTGGCGGTCGTCATCCTCGCGTTGCTGGTGCTGTGCGCGATCTTCGGGCCGAGCCTCGCGCCCTACGACCCGCTCATGACCAACGGCGCCGCGCGGCTGGTACCCCCCTCGGCGGCACACCCCTTCGGCACGGACGCCCTCGGTCGCGACATCCTGAGCCGCGTCGTCGTGGCAGCCCGCCTCGATCTCGGCATGGCCGTGGCGGCCGCGTTGCTGTCGTTCGCGGGCGGACTCGCGCTCGGCGCCATCGCCGGCTACTTCGGCGGATGGCCCGATCGCATCATCAGCCGCGTGATGGACACCATCATGGCGTTCCCGCTCTTCGTGCTCGCGATGGGCATCGTCGCAGCCCTCGGGAACAGCGTGCTGAACGTGATCGTCGCCACGGTGATCATCAACCTCCCCTTCTACTGCCGGTTCGCACGCTCCGAGGTGAACGTGCGCCGGGAGATGGGCTACGTCGAAGCAGCCCGCATGGGCGGCAACACCGCGCTGCCCGTGCTCGTCACCTACATCGTGCCGAACATCCTCCCGCCGATGATGGTGCAGGTGTCGCTGAACATGGGATGGGCCATCCTGAATGCCGCCGGCCTCTCGTTCATCGGCCTCGGCGTGCGGCCGCCCACACCCGAATGGGGAATCATGGTGTCCGAGGGCGCGAGCTTCATCATCTCGGGCGAGTGGTGGACGTTCGTGTTCCCCGGCGCCGCGCTCGTGCTCGCCGTGTTCTGCTTCAACCTGCTGGGCGACGGTCTGCGGGACCTCCTCGATCCGAAGAGGCGCACGTGAGCGCACTGCTCGCCATCGAGGAACTGTCCCTGGTGTTCCGCACGCGGCACGGCACGGTGCGGGCGCTGGAGGACGTCTCGCTCACCGTCGATCGCGGCGAGATCGTCGGCGTCGTCGGCGAGAGCGGATCGGGCAAGTCGGTGATGGCGTACGCCGCGCTGGGCCTGCAGGATGCCGCGGCACAGGTGCTCGGCGGCCGCATCCTGTTCGGCGGCCTCGACATGCTCAACGCCGCGCCGGACGTCCTCGCCGCGACCCGCGGTCGCGAAGTGGCGATGATCTTCCAGAGCCCGCGGACAGCACTGAATCCGATCCGCAAGGTCGGCCATCAGATCGCCGACGTGCTGCTGGAGCACACCACCTTCCGCGGCGCTGCCGTGCGCCAGCAGGTGATAGAGGCGCTCTCCCGCGTGCGCATTCCCGATCCCGAGCGGCGCTACGAGGCGTATCCCTTCGACCTGTCCGGCGGCATGTGCCAACGCGTGATGATCGCGATGGCACTCGCGTGCTCGCCCGCGCTCCTCATCGCCGACGAACCCACCACCGGTCTCGACGTCACGACCCAGGCGGTGATCATGGATCTCGTGCGCGACATGAGCCGCACCTCGCGCATGTCGACGCTGCTCATCACGCACGATCTCGGCCTCGCCGGCGAGTACTGCGACCGCATCGCGGTGATGCACGCCGGGCACATCGTCGAGATCGCGCCCACCGTCGAACTGCTCGCCCGGCCGGCACATCCGTACACGCGGCAACTGCTCGCCTCGACGCCGACACCGCGCACGTCCATCGACGACCTTGTCTCGATCCCCGGTCAATTGCCCGATCTGCGCAAGGACCTGCCGGCATGCCGGTTCAGTGCCCGGTGCGAGCGACACGTCCCGCTCTGCGACGAACGCCCCCTTCCCTGGACCGCCATCTCGCCCGGTCACGCCGTGCGATGCCGGGTCCCGCTATGACCACTCCACGACTCGAAGCGCGGCACCTCGCGAAACGCTATCCGGTCGGCGGCCGCAAGGGCTCGCTGCTGCACGCCGTCGACGATGTCGATCTCGTGATCCAGCCAGGGGAATGCGTCGGACTCGTCGGCGAGTCGGGCTGCGGAAAGTCCACACTTGCGAGGCTCCTGGCGCGGCTCATCGACCCGTCCGACGGCACGATCCTGCTGGACGGCAAGGACGCCACCGCGCTCACTCAGGCGGCCTTCGTCAAGTCACCGGACCGGGCCCGCATCCAGGTCGTCTTCCAGGATCCGACGGAAAGTCTCAATCCGTCATTCCGCGTGTATCGGTCGATCGCGGATCCGATCACCAAGCTGCTCGGCATCCAGGACACTGACGAGCTCTTCGAACGCGTGCACCGCGCAGCGGATCTCGTCGGCCTGCCCCGCGAGCTGATCCAGCGCTATCCGCACCAGCTCTCGGGCGGACAGCGGGCCCGCGTGGGCATCGCACGTGCGATCGCCGTCGAGCCGTCGCTGCTCATCCTCGATGAACCCACCTCGGCGCTCGACGTCTCGGTGCAGGCCGTCATCCTCCGGCTGCTCGCGGATCTCCGCGAACGCCTGGGCATGAGCTACCTGTTCGTGTCCCACGACCTCAACGTCGTGCGCCTCCTGTGCACGAGGATCGTCGTGATGTACCTCGGCCGCGTCGTCGAGGTCGCCCCGACGGAGCAACTGTTCACGGCGCCGCGCCATCCGTACACGCAGGCACTCGTGGCCGCCATCCCGGATCCCGCCCGCCGCGACGAGCAGCGCCCGCGCCTCGACGGCAGCCCGCGCAGCCCCATCGATCCGGATCCCAACACCTGCCGCTTCCACGGCCGATGCCCCATCGGCACGGAGCGCTGCACGCAGGCGGCGCCGGTGCTGCGGCCCATGGGCGACGACCACGTCGCCGCCTGCCATTTCGCCTGACCGAGGAGATCCATCACGATGAGCACCGACAACGAGATCTGCCGAATGGATGCCGTGAGCCTCGCTGCGAAGGTCCGCAGCAAGGCGTTGTCCGCGAAGGAGGTCACCGAGGCGATCCTCCGCCGCATGGACGTCCTCGAGCCGCATCTGCACGCGTTCTGCACACCCACGCCCGAAGTGGCGAGGGCCGCGGCCAAGGCCGTCGACGCGAAGATCGCTGCCGGCGAGGACCCCGGCCCGCTGGCGGGCGTCCCGATCGGCATCAAGGATCTCGTGGCAACGAAGGACATCCTGACGGTGATGGGTTCGCCGCTCTACAAGGACTTCGTGCCCGACGAGGACGACATCTGCGTCGAGCGTCTGAAGGCCGCCGGCGCAGTGATCATCGGCAAGACGAACGTCCCTGAATTCGGCTACAGCGGCGTCGGCCACAACCCCGTCTTCGAAACCACGCGCAATCCGTGGAACACGGCACTGACGCCCGGCGGATCCAGCGCGGGCTCGGGCGCCTCCGTGGCGGCGGGTGTCGCCCCGTTCGCGATCGGCAGCGATGGCGGCGGTTCGGTGCGTATCCCCTCGGCACACTGCGGCCTCTTCGGCATGAAGGCGTCGATGGGCCGCGTGGCGCTCTACCCCGGCTGCCGCGACGAGCGGTATCCAGGCGTGTCGAGCTGGGAATCGCTGGAGCACATCGGCCCGATGAGCCGCACCGTCGCGGACTCCGCGCTGATGCTGAGCGTGATCACGGGGCCGGATCCCCGCGATCGCTATTCGATCCCCGCCGCCGACTTCGACTACATGACCGCGACGAAGGAAAGCATCCGCGGACTGCGCATCGCCTACAGCGAGGACTGGGGGTATGCGGCCGTGGATCCGGAAGTACGTCGCGTCGTCTCGGAAGCCGTGAGCGTCTTCGAGAAGGAACTCGGATGCACTGTCGAGCGTGCGAACCCGGGGTGGGACGACGCCTCCGGCATCTTCTGGGGCCTCGTCGCCGGCGACTCCGACCTCTCGGGCATGCGCCGCATGATGAAGGGCCACGAGCACGAGATGTCACCGCATCTCGTCGATCTCCTCCAGCGCCCCTGGACCGCGGAGGAGTTCACGGATGCCCGCATCGGACGCCAGAAGATCTGCAACCTGATGTGGCGCTTCATGGCGAAGTACGACCTGCTCATCACGCCGACGCTCGCCATGCCGCCGTTCCCGGTGGATATCCAGGGCCCGGAGCGCATCGAGGGCCGCATGGTCCGTTCGACCGCATGGCTCGCCTTCACCTACCCGATGAACATGACCGGGCAGCCTGCGGCGTCGGTCCCTGCCGGATTCACACGCGATGGTCTGCCCGTGGGCATGCAGATCGTCGGGCGCCACCTCGCCGACCGCACCGTGCTCGCGGCGTCCGGCGCCTTCGAACGTGCCCGTCCCTGGGCACACAAGTGGCCGGGCCTGCTCGACCAGCTCGGTCTCTAGCCGAAATGCCTTCGATCCATCACGCCGTTGTTCTTCCGCAGCCCCTGTCACCGTTCTCATGGAGCGCCTCATGAACCACCGACACAACCGCATGGCCGCCGCACTGCTCGCCGTCTTCGCCATGGTCGCCGGCAATTCCGCCGTCGCCCAGGGTGTCCCCAAGGACACGCTCGTCATCGTGTCCGAGATGGGTCCCAACAGCCTCGACACGATGGTGCCGACCGCCAACGACCACAGCCGGATGGTGGTGTGGCAGACGTACGATCGCCTCGTGAGCCACGGCAGCAAGGTGCTCGCCGATGGCACGCTCTCGTACGACGCCTCCGTCATCGTTCCCGAACTCGCGGAGCGGTGGGAAATCAGCGCCGACAAGAAGACCTACACGTTCTACCTGCGCAAGAACGCCACGTTCCACGACGGCACGCCCGTCACCGCTAAGGACGTGAAGTGGTCGTTCGATCGCGCCATCGCGGCCGGCGGCTTCCCCGCCGTGCAGATGGCCGCCGGTTCCCTCGTGAAGCCGGAGCAGTTCACGGTCGTCGACGCCTACACGTTCAAGGCGACGTTCGATCAGCCCAACAAGCTCACGATGCCCGACCTCGCCGTGCCCGTGCCGGTGATCGTCAACTCCGAGCTCGCGAAAAAGCACGCCACCGCAGCCGACCCGTGGGCCCTCGAATGGGTCTCGCGCAACGACGCCGGCGGCGGTGCGTACAAGGTGGAGTCGTGGACGCCCGGTCAGCAGATGGTCTTCACGCGCTTCGACGCCTGGAAGTCCGGTCCGATGCCGAAGCTGAAGAAGGTGGTCTACAAGCAGATCGCGTCCCCCGGCACCCGCCGTGCGCTGATCGAGAAGGGCGACGTCGACATGTCGGTCGGCCTGCCGCCCAAGGACTACTCCGAACTGGCGAAGACCGGGAAGGTGAAGGTCATCGGCGTCCCGGTGCAGAACGACCTCGTGTTCCTCGACATGAACGTGAAGATCCCGCCCTTCGACAACCCGAAGGTGCGCGAGGCCATCTCCTACGCGATCCCGTACAAGGAGATCCTCGCGACGGCGCTGTATGGCCGGGCGGTGCCGATGTTCGACGGCGACCCGTCGAAGCCGTACGACCCGACGTGGCCCGTGCCGATCAAGCACGGCACCGATCTCGCGAAGGCGAAGGCTCTGCTCGCGGAGGCCGGGTTCCCCAACGGTTTCAAGACGACGCTCTCGTTCGACCTGAGCGAGGCCACCGTGCGTGAGCCCACCGCCGTGCTGATCCAGGAATCCCTGAAGAAGATCGGCGTGGAGATCACGATCGAGAAGGTGCCCGGCTCCAACTGGTTCGCGCAGATGGCGTCGAAGTCGATGCCGTTCGTGATCGCGGAGTTCTACGGCTGGCTCGACTACCCCGAGTACCACTTCTTCTGGACGTTCCACGGTGGCAACAACTCGGTGTTCAACACGGCCAACTACGTGAACCCGACGCTCGACAAGGCGATCGACGCGGCCCGCTTCGCCACCAACGACAAGGTCTACAAGGACAGCCTGCAGAGCATGGTGAACATCGTGATGGCGGAAGTCCCGCGCATCCCGCTGTATCGCAAGTTCGCCGACTACGCCGTGCAGCCGAACGTGAAGGGCTTCGAGTACTGGTTCCACACGCATCCGGACTTCCGCAAGATGTACAAGGACTGACCGTCGCGCCGAAGCCCCCTGCTGGCGGGGGCTTCGGTCCTCGGATGCGTCGCGTGCGGCGCATCCGAGGACCTTCGAATACAGCCTGTGGCGCACCGTCCGGCACGCGCGCCGGCCCACGAAACCATGATCGGGAGGCTCCATGAATGATCGACTCGGTGCGTTCGTCCCGCACGTCGATATCGTCCTGCCCGGCGCCGCGTCGGGACCGCTTGCCGGGCTCACCTTCGCAGCGAAGGATCTCTTCGATGTCCGCGGCACCATCACCGGTTCCGGCAACCCCGACTGGGAGCGGACCCATGCGCCGGCTGAGCGATCCGCGTGGGTGGTGGACCGCCTGCTCGCCGCCGGCGCCTCGCTGGTGGGCAAGACCATCACCGACGAGATCTCGCTGGGCCTGCTCGGCATCAACCGGTTCCACGGCACACCGCTGAACCCGGCCGCGCCGGATCGCGTCCCGGGTGGGTCATCCAGCGGATCGGCCTCCGCCGTCGCAGGCAACCTCGTGGACACTGCCCTCGGCACCGACTCCGGCGGATCGGTCCGCACTCCCGCCAGCTTCACGGGGATCCACGGTCTCCGACCGACGCACGGTCGCATCTCCGTCGAGGGCATGGCGACACAGTCGCCGACATTCGACACCGCAGGCTTCTTCGCGCGCGATGCCGCGACGTTCGCCAGGGTGGGCGAGGCGCTGCTCGGCGCGCCCGTCGGGGATGCGCTGCCCGACGAGATGCTGATCGCCACCGATGCCTTCGCCATCGCCGATGCACCGGTCCGCGAGGCGCTCCAGTCCGCGCTCGCGCGCGTCAGCGCCGTGATGCCCCGTGCGAGCGAGATGGTGCTGGCGAAGGAAGGCATTCCCACCTGGTCGGCGAACCAGCGCACGCTGCAAAGCTACGAGTTCGGTCGCACGTTCGCCGAGTGGATCGACGCCACCAACCCGTGCTTCTCGTTCGAGGTCGCCGGCGCACTGGCCAACGCGGCCCGCATCACCGAGGGCGAGATGGCAGGCCCGCGTGCCTTCCGCGCAGACGTGCGATCCCGGCTCGACGACCTGCTCGACGGCCGGCGCGTGCTGTGTCTGCCGACATCGCCGATCCTACCGATCCGCCGCGACGCCCGGCTCTCCGAGATGCGCGAGGCGGTCTCGCGGATCATCGATCTCACGTGCATCGCAGGCCTCACGGGGCTCCCCCAGGTCAATCTGCCCCTCGGCATGTTCGAAGGCATTCCGGTCGGCCTGTCGCTCATCGGATGGCGTGGCGCCGACACCACGTTGCTGGCCGTCGCGAAGGCCATGGAGGGTGCGCCATGAACCTGGACGTCCGGACCACAGCGATCCTCACGCTGACGGGCGCGCGTCGGGTGCTCGATGCCGCCATCGCCCAGGCCGAAGCGATCGGGCAGCCGATGTGCATCGCTGTCGTGGACGCCGGCGGCAACCTGCTCGCGTTCGCGCGCATGGACGGCTCGAAGGCCATGAGCGTGACCTCTTCCACCAACAAGGCGCGCACCGCAGCGCTGTCGGGCGAACCGACAGGGGGTGCCCACGCCGACGTCGAGATGCAGATCGCCCTCGCGCACGAATGCCGGTGGACCAACCTGATCGGCGGGCTGCCGATCCGAGTGGACGGATGCGTGATCGGTGCGGTCGCGGCGGGATCGGGATCCGGTTCCCAGGATCTCGCCGTCGCCCGCGCAGGGGCTGCCGCCATTGCCGGCGCCGACATGTACGACACGTTCGTTCCGATGGGCGCGGAAGACACCGGGATCATCCGCGGCAAGCCCTCCGCGTCGGACTGACGTCAGCCGCTGCCCACCTCTTCACCGCCGAGACCCGCATGACCTGGGACGAACTCACCGGAAGCCTGGACTTCACGACGCTCGGCACGCACTACGCCGCCGGAACGTTGCGCCCGCAGGATGTGATCCGGGCGGTGTATCGCCGCATCGCCCGCCGCGGCGACGATCACGTGTGGATCCATCTCGTGCCGGAGGAAGAGGCGCTGGCGCGCGCAGCGGTGGTCGAAGCCACGCTGGATCGGTCGGCACCCCTGTACGGCCTGCCCTGCGGCATCAAGGACAACATCGACGTGCCCGGCCTGCCGTCGACCAACGCCTTCCCGCCGTCGCGTCGCATCGCGGAATCCACGGGCCCCGCGGTGCAGTACCTGCTGGACGCGGGCGCCATCGTGATCGGCAAGACGAACATGGACCAGTTCGGTGTCGGTCTCGTCGGCGTCCGGACACCGTACGGCGTCGCCCGCAATGCGTTCGACGCGGCATTCGTCCCCGGGGGCTCGAGCGCCGGATCCGGTGTCGCGGTGGGTGCAGGGCTCGTGTCGTTCGCGCTCGGGAACGACGCCGCCGGCTCGGGGCGGGTCCCGGCCGCGTTCAACAACGTCGTCGGAATCAAGCCGACGCCGGGTCTCATCAGCAACACGGCGGTCGTCGGCGGCGGCACGGCGAAGACGCTCGAGACGATCTCCGTGTTCGCGCTCACCGTCGATGACGGCATGCATGTGCTGCGGCAGATCGCCGGCTACGACCCCGGGGATCTCTTCTCGAAGTCCGAGGCGCGCTTCTGCGACCTCGAACCACGACGCGCACCTGAGCGCTTCTGCTTCGCGGTGCCGAGGGCTCAGGATCTTCTCTTCTTCGGCGACGACGATGCCGCGCGGCTCTACGAAGCGGCCATCGGTCGGCTCGAATCGCTGGGTGGGACAGCGGTTGAGGTGAACTACAGCGTGTTCATGGAGACGCAGCGCCTGCTGTACGAGGCCCCCTTCCTCGCGGAACGGACGGCATCGGTCGCGCCGATCATCCAGGGGCACGAGTCCGCCCTGCATCCCGCCACCCGGAAGATCCTCGAGAGCGCGGGCAACTGGACGGCTGTGGAAACCTATCGCGCGATCCACCGTCTGGCCGAACTCACCCGCGACGCCCGCCGGCTGCTGGCGGAACTCGATGTCTTCGTCGTCCCGTCGACACCGACGATCTATCGCGTCGCCGAGGTCGAGGCGGAACCGATCCTCCTCAATGCGCGCCTCGGCACCTATACGAACTTCGTGAACCTCATGGGCATGTGCGGCATCGCGACACCGTCCGGGTTACGCCGCGACGGCATGCCGCAGGGCATCACGGTCCTCGCTTCGCCCTTCCAGGAGGCGCGCGCCGCGGCCATTGCGGCGGCCCACCATCGTGCGCTGGGCATCCCGATGGGCGCGACGTCGACCGGCTTGCCCGCGCCGACGATCTGACACCTAGCCGGCGTCGACGCGCACAACGCTTCCCGCACGGACCCGGGTCCGCCTCGGTTCGATGATCCCGCCGCAAGTCGAATCAGGGGGGTCGTGGGTCGCGGGCATCGCCCCTGCGCTGCAGG
>VYME01000533.1_pt1 | contig 12084 bp, 11 predicted proteins | sample 5115281 | NCBI WGS metagenome assembly VYME01 (sample SAMN12291780, study PRJNA351875) | freshwater metagenome | isolation source: freshwater lake | place: USA: Michigan, Wintergreen Lake | collected 2013-08-08
CGCGCGACCAACTCGCCGTGCGTCGCCGCCGGCGCGAGCTCGTCGACCGCCGACCCACCGACCGGCGTCGCCAGGCGCGCCGTCAGCATGTTGCGCACGACGTGGAACTCGAGCGCATCGAGGTCGAAGGGGCGCGAGGGAGCAGCGGAAGCCATCGGGCCGAACATGTTGCCGGCAGCGGCGTCGATGTAAACTCCGTGGCCCGATGAAGAGCGAACGCACCGTGGGCTTTGGCACCAAGGCGATCCATGCCGGCCAGACGCCCGACCCCACCACCGGCGCCATCATGACGCCGGTCTACATGACCAGCACCTACGTGCAGGAGGCGCCAGCCAAGACCAAGGGCTACGACTACTCGCGGTCCCACAATCCGACGCGCACGGCGCTGGAGCAGAACCTGGCGGCCCTCGAGGGCGGACGCTTCGGGCTCGGCTTCGCCAGTGGCATGGCAGCGATCCACTGCGTGCTGAACCTGCTGCAGTCGGGCGACCACGTGGTCGCCGGCAACGATCTCTACGGCGGCACCTATCGCATCCTGCGGACCCTCTACGCCAAGTTCGGCATCGAGACGACCTTCGTCGACCTGACCGACCACAAGCAGCTCGAGGGCGCGTTCCGCCCGACCACCAGGCTGGTGATGCTGGAGACGCCGACCAACCCGCTGCTGCGCTGCTGCGACCTCGCCGCCATCGCGAAGATCTGCAAGAAGCGCGGACTGCTGACGCTCGCCGACAACACGTTCGCCACGCCCTACCTGCAGAACCCGCTGGCGCTCGGCTGCGACATCGTCGTGCACTCGACGACGAAGTACCTCGGCGGCCACAGCGACGTGGTCGGCGGCGTACTCGTCAGCGACGACGAGGCGCTGCACAAGCGGCTCGCCCACTTCCAGAACAGCTGCGGCGGCACCCCCGGCCCTATGGACTGTTTCCTCGTGCTGCGCGGCACGAAGACGCTGCACGTGCGCATGGATCGCCACTGCCGCAACGCCTTGCAGGTGGCCAAGTGGCTCGAGGCGCACCCGCGCGTCGACCGCGTCTACTATCCGGGCTTGCCGAGCCACCCGAACCACGCGGTCGCCAAGAAGCAGATGCGCGCCGGCGGCGGCATGGTGTCGGTCGAATTGAAGGCGACCGTCGCCCAGGCGAAGAAGGTCTGCTCTTCGTTCGGTGTGTTCTCGCTCGCCGAGAGCCTCGGCGGCGTCGAGAGCCTGGTCGACCATCCGGCGTCGATGACGCACGCGTCCATCCCGGCCGAGGAGCGCCGCCGCAGCGGCCTGCAGGATGGGCTGATCCGACTCAGCGTCGGCATCGAAGATCCGGAGGACCTGATCGCCGATCTCGACCAGGCCCTGCGCAAGCTGCGCTGAGCCTCTCCACCGGGTCGGTCCGCGATGCGACCGGGGCGCAAGCGCCCCGATTCGTCTCAGAGCCTGAGAGAGAATCTCTCGAAGGCTCTGCGCGGCTGCGAAGGCAGCCGCCAAACATGACTCTGAGAGGCCGTACGCTGGATTTCTTCTCGGCCTCTCAGGCCGGCCCCTCGGCTTCCTTGCCGTTCGGCCCGCGACTCTCCGCTTTGCTCTTGCGCGACTTCGGAGCAGGCGGCGCCCCCTCGTCGTCGTCGTCGTGGTCGTCCAGCGTCAGGTCGCCGACGTCCTCGCCCGACACCTTCTTGCGCATCAAGCGGCCAACCTTGAACTTGACGATGCGCTTGGCGGGCACCGGCACCTTCTCGAGCGTGCGCGGATTCTGCGCCAGCCGAGCCGCGCGCTCGCGCGACTCGAAGACGCCGAACTCGCGGAACTCGAGACGGTTCCCCTCCGAGAGTTCGTCGATGATCGCGTTCAGGAAGTGCTGGATGACTTCCTTGGCAACGACCTTGGTGACCCCGGTCTTGTCGGCGATGCGATGGACCAGTTCTTTCTTGGTTACGGTCTTCACGCGGCTCCTCCTTGCTGAGAGCACCCTGCCCTACCTCCAAGCAGTGTGCACATCTCAGCCCACAGACTACCGTTAGGCACAGGTGTCGACAAGCATCCACAACCTGCACAGCCGGAAGCGCAGCAGTCCGAGCTGGCCGGCCTGGGCGAGCCACCTGCCGGAGGAAGGTTCGCTCGGGCTCCGCAACCACGGCGACGCGGTCGCCGACCACCGCTCTTCCTGGGTGCGCCGGTTCGAGACCGCGATCGGCGGAGCTTACGTAAAGACCTATCGATACGACAGTTGGGTCCAACACCTCCGCAACCTCGGCAAGCGGACCGCGCCCTGGTCCGAGGGGCGGGCGACGCGCGAGTTCGACGCCTTGTGCTGGCTGCGCGACCATGGCTTCGCGGCGCCGGAGCCGCTGGTGGTCCTCGAGCAGCGACACCTCGGCTTCCTGCGCCAAGCCACGCTGGTGACCGTGGCGGATCCGGGCATCGACGCCGCGGCACTGTTCCCGACCCTCGACCACACCGTGCTGCAGGTCGCCGTTGCGGCGATCGAGCAGTTCGTGCATGGGTTGCATGCGGCGGGGTTTCGCGACGGCAACCTCGACCTCCGGAACCTGCTGCTGCGGCGCACCCAGCAGGGCTTCGACGTCGCCAAGATCGACTCGCCGCGCTACCGCGTGCGACCGCCGGGTCGCCGCGAGGACCGATGGGTCCGAGCCGACTGGCGGCGGCTGCAGCCGCAACTGGCCGCCGCCCTCGCGGCGTCGACGAAGCACAGCGACACCTGATCTGGAGACGCGGTCAGGAGTCTGGCCAGGACAACGCGCGGACGTCCCGGCTGTCGCCGCCCGACGCCGCCGGCAGCCCGAGCAGCTCGGCGATGCGGGCCAAGCGGAACGGCACGCCGAGCGTGCGCTCGAACTGTTCGTGGCCCTCGGCCGCGATCGCCGTCGCCAGGAACCAGTCGAAGGCCAGGCGCGCGCGCGGCCAGAACCGCCGGCGCGCAGCCTCGTCCTGTGGCACGACCTCGTAGTAGAGCAGGCCGATGTTCAACGCCGCGCGCGAGGTGTTCGGCGCCGCCTGCAGCACCGACAGATAGATGTCCACCGCGTCGCGGTGCCGTCCAGCCCCCCAGAAGGCCGCGGCGCGATCCATGCGCACCGACAGCGCTCCCGGCGTCGCGCGCTCCAACCGGTCGATCCACGGCGACGCCTCCTCGAAGCGGCCGAAGCGGTAGAGCAGCAGCGTGACGAACTCGTGCACCGCCACGAGATCGTCGGGCCGCGCGTGCAGGTAAGCGCGGTACTGCGTTGCAGCTTCGGCATCGCGACCGAGCTCGGCGAGCACCTGGGCCCGCTCGAGCTTGGCCTCGTGCAGTTCGGGATCGTTGACCGCCGCCGCAGCCAGCATGTCGAGCGCCGGCAACAAACGCCCCTGCAGCCGCGTCACCCGCCCGCGCGACAGGTGGGCCCAAGCGAACGAAGGATCGCGCTTGAGGATCGCCTCCAGCGCGTTGCACTGCGCGTATGGCGTATCGGCCAGCCGCGCCTTCAGGTAGGCCGGCACCGGCGATGGCCGTTCGGGCGTGGACAGGTAGGTCGTCACCATCGCCCGCTCGACTTCGCCACCGAGTCGGCGCGCACAATCCTGATAGGCGACGTGGCCACGCACGAAGTCCGGGCAGGCCTTCCCACAGGCGATCAGGTCCGGCAACGCGCCGACATCGTCGCCCTTCGCCAACGCCAGGTTCGCCCGCTCCCAGGCCGCACGCGCCGCCGGATCGGCGCACAGGCCATAGATGCTCGGATCCGTTGCATCGAGCCGGCGCTGCGGCACCTGGCTACAGCCACCGGCCAACAGCAAGCCGGCAAGCGGCAAAGCGCCAAAGACGACCCGGGAACCACCACGAGGAAGGGTCATGGCGCCGCTGGAACATCATCGGGGATGCAGAACCGACGCAGGTCGCGCGGCTTGCTCTTGCCGTCCTGCACGAGCGCGTAGTCGCCGGTCGTGGTCGCGCGCAGGGTCAACTCGCGCCGTCCTTCGAACACCCGCACACGCAGCTGGTTGACGACGCGGAAGCTCGTGCCGCGACCGAGACGCCAGCCCTGCTCACCCTCCTGCACCTTCTCGCCGACGATCGTCTGGAAGGCACCGGCGGGTGCGCCGCTGCGATTGGTCCAGACGAGGTCGACGAAGCCTTCGCCGACCTCGCGACGGAAATCGTGCAGCCTGGCGTCGACGGCCGGACGCGTGACGTTCGCGTCGAAGTTCCCGGTCAGTTCGACCAGCAGCTGGTCGCAACCGACCGAGCGATCGGCAAGGAACGGAATCAGCAGTCGCCGCTCGGCCTGGGCCTGCTGCTCGGGCGTCGCCGGCGTCGCGCCACATGCCGCCAGCAGCAACGACAGCGCGCCCCACAGCCAAGGAACCGAGCGCGCAGCCGCGCTCCCCGTCGTCGCCTGTTCGTTCATGTGGTCACCTCGCCATGCTGCACCCACCTGGCGCGCGCGCAGCACGCTGCCGGTATACGGACCTCGAGCCGCGAACGAAAGCGCGCGCAGCGGCCGAGCCACGAACGACGCTGAGCGCGCTTCGTCGCGCCGACGATTCGTGCATGCGTCCCCCGCCCCTTCGCCGGTAATCTCCCGCGCCTTCATGACCCTCCGCTCGTCGCTTGCCTGCTTCGCCGTCTTCGCGACCGGTGCATGCAGCGTGATGCCGCGCGAGGTGAACCTGTCGCCGCTTTGGTTCCACCGCTGTGACGCCACCGGCAACGTGCTCGAGTGGGACTGCGCGTGGCCGATCCTGCACTACGAGCGCACACCGACCGGCGGCTCCGACTTCCGCATCCGACCGCTCTACCGGCGTCTCACCGAACCAGAGCCCGGCGTCGAGGCCGTTGAGCACCAGTTCCTGTGGCCACTCGGCCGGGTCCGTGTCTACCCCGAGGAGACCTCGGCGCGCCTGTTCCCACTGGCCAGCTGGCGCAGCCGCCCGAACGACGAAGGCGAGCGCGACATCGACTGGTACTTCCTGTTCCCGATCTTCTGGGGCGGCTGGTCGGCCGATTCGCGCGAGAACTACTTCGCGGTGTTCCCGCTCTACGCGGACATCCCCGAGTTCCTGACCTACGACCGCTTCTTCTGCCTGCCGTTCCCGCTCTACGTGCGGCTCGACAAGGGCGGCCACCGCCACCACCTGCTGCCGTGGCCGTTCGTCGGCTTCTCGACCTGCGCCGAAGGCGACCACAGCTGGTTCCGCGTGCTGCCGTTCTACGGCCACGACATCGAGACCGGCCGCTTCGACCGCCGCTTCGTGCTGTGGCCGTTCTTCACCTGGAGCACCGAGAACGAGGACACCGACAGCGGCCCGGTGAAGGCCTGGTCGTTCTGGCCCTTCTTCGGCTGGCGCAGTGGCAACGAGGTCGTCGGCTGGCACGTGCTGTGGCCGTTCTTCCAGCTGACCAGCAAGCGCGACCACTTCTTCACGCTGAACGTGCTCTGGCCGTTCTTCAAGTACCACTGGAACCGCGCCACCGACAACCTGACGCAGTGGTGGCTGTGGCCGTTCTACAGCAGCGTGACCAGCGACGACCAGAACGCTTGGACGCTGCTGTGGCCGCTGGTCTGGTGGCGCACCTACGACGATCCGGACGGCCGCACCGCGCAGCAGTGGGTGCTGCCGTTCTTCTGGCACGTGGAGCAGGCGCGCAAGGACGGCAGCGCCGAGGACTTCACCAAGCTGTGGCCGCTGTGGCACCGCACCGTCGACCGCGACGCGAGCGGCGCGCCGACACGCGGCGACTGGAGCCTGCCGTCGCCGTTCCCCTGGCGCGATGGCAATGCCTACGGCGTCGAAGAAGCCTACGGGTTCCTGTGGGAACTGGTGCGCGGCGTGCGCCGCTCGGCGACCGACGACGCGCTCGACCTGTTCGGCCGCATCTACACGCAGCGCGACACCACCGACGGGACCACCGCCAGCGTGCCGTTCCTCGGGAGCTACGAACGGGATCACACTGGCGCACGCACGCTGCGGCTGCTGCAGTTCCTGCCGATTCCGCTCGGCGGCGGTGCGGAGACCGAGGCCCCGGAGACCAACCGATGAATCCGCTCGCCCTGCTCGGTCGTTTCGCGACCACGCGCGCCGACAGCGCTGGCTTCGTCTGCGACCTGCTCCTGCGCACGGCACTCTATCTGCCGCGCCTGCGGCGGCGCTTCCGCTTCCTGCTCGACACCGCCTTCAACGCCGGCGTGCGCTCGCTGCCGGTGACGATGGTGGTCGCGGCGTTCGCTGGCGCGATCCTGGCGATGCAGACCGGCATCGAACTGCGCCGCTTCGGCGACACGGCGGTGCTCGGCACGATCACCGCGCTGTCGATGTGCCGCGAGATGGGGCCGTTCATCACCGGCGTCATCCTCGCCGCCACGGTCGGCAGCTCGATCGCGGCCGAACTCGGCACGATGCAGGTCAGCGACGAGATCGCCGCCCTCGAGGTCATGTCGGTCGATCCGGTCGACTACCTGGTGTTGCCGCGTGTCGTGGCCTTGGCCGTCATGTGCCCGCTGCTGACCGTGCTCTCCGACATGATCGGCATCTACGGCGGCAGCGTCATCGCCGAGCACAACCTCGGAGTGTCGCCGACCCTCTACTGGATCAGTGCGCGCGAAGCCCTGACGTCGTCGGGCATGCTGCTGCCGAAGGAAGTCTACGTCGGCCTGCTGAAGGCCTTCGTCTTCGGCATCGCCATCGCGACCGTCAGCTGCGCCGCCGGCCTGCGCGCGAGCGGCGGCGCACTCGGCGTCGGCCTCGCCGTACAGACCGCCGTGCGCAACTCGGTGATCCTGATCATCGTGCTCGGCTTCATCGTCACCTGGTTCTTCTACTTCCTCGGCGGATGATCGAACTGCACGACGTCCACAAGCGGCTCGGCACCCGCCAGATCCTCGCCGGCATGACGTTGCGCGTGCCGAAGGGCATGAACTTCGTGCTGATGGGCCCGTCGGGCTCCGGCAAGAGCGTCACGCTGAAGCACGTGATCGGCATCCTGAAGCCCGACCAGGGCTCGGTGCAGGTCGACGGCCAGGAGGTGCCCGCGATGTCGCGCTCCCAGCTGATGACGCTGCGCAAGCGCATGGGCTACCTGTTCCAGAACGGCGCCCTGATCAACTGGCTCAGCGTCGCCGACAACGTCGGGCTGCCGCTGCGCGAGCACGCCCGTCTGCCGAAGAGCGAACTCGACGACCGCGTGCAACAGGTGCTGCGCCTGGTCAAACTCGACCACGCAGCGGCACAGTTCCCGCCGAGCATCTCGGGCGGCATGAAGCTGCGCGCCGGCCTCGCCCGCGCGCTGGTCACCAACCCCGAGTACGTGCTCTACGACGAGCCGAACGCCGGCCTCGATCCGATCATCAGCCAGCAGATCCACGAACTGATCGCCCAGGTTCGTGACGAACTCGGCGTCACCGGCCTGATCGTGACCCACTCGCGCGCCTGCGCGACGCAGTGCGGCGACCGCATCGGCATCCTCGAGGACGGCCGGCTCGCGATCGAGGGCACCGTCGACGAGATGGTGCGCAGCGACCACCCACTGGCCCGCGCCTTCCTCGGCGGCGGCGCCGACTGACCCTCACCCCCGCACCCACCATGGATCGCATCCGCCGCGACACCCTGCTCGGCCTCGTGTTCTTCGGCACGCTGGCCTTCCTCCTGTGGGCGACGGTCAACCTGACCGACCTCGCCGACGACAAGGTGCGGCTCAAGGTCTGGTTCGACCAGGCCGGCGGCTGCGAACCGGGAGTCAACGTTCTCGTCCTCGGCAAGAAGGTCGGCAAGGTCGGCGCCGTCGACGTCGACTACGAACGCACGAGCAAGCCGGTGCAGATGACGTTGCTGCTGCGCGAGGACGTGCCGCTCCGCGAGGGCTACCAGATCGTCGTGCGCGCCGACGGCGTGCTCGGCGGCAAGATCGTCTACGTCGACCCGGGCAAGAACACGTCGCCGCGGCTGCCGGCCGGTGGCGACCTGCTCGGCGAAGTGGAGCTCAACGCGTTCGAACAGATCGGCCGCATCGCCGATGGCGAAGGCCCGGTCGGTGGCAACCTGAACGGGGCCCTCGCCAACATCCGTGAGTTCTTCGGCAAGTTGAGCCAGGGCGAAGGCAGCATCGCCCAGCTGATCAACAGCGGCGAGTTCTACGAGCGGTTGAACGAAGCGGCGCTGCAGCTGCGCGACCTGCTGGCCAAGGTCCAGAACGGCGAGGGTGCCATCGGCAGGCTGGTCGCCGACGCCAAGGTCGGCGACGACGTCGCGACCGTCATCGCCAACTTGCGCTCGCTCAGCGAGAAGCTCAACTCCGCCGACTCGGGCCCGCTCGGCGTGCTGATCAACGACCGGTCGACGGCTGGCAACCTGCGCACCATCGTCGAGGACCTGGCCGTGATGATGCGGGACCTGCGCAGTGGCGAAGGCGCGATCGGCAGCTTGCTGCGCCCGGGCCCGACGAGCGACCGGATCACGCGCATCACCGAGAACCTCGACACGCTGTTCGTCAACGCCGTCGACCCGAACAAGGGCGCGATCGGCGCCCTGGTCAGCGACGCGGCGACCGCCGAGAACCTGAAGATGACGATCGCCAACCTGCGCCTCACCACCGACCAGCTGACGCGCAACGACGGGCTGATCGGCGCCTTGATCAACGACAAGGACATGGCGGTGCGCTTCCGCCGCATCCTGAACCAGGTGTCGCGCTCGATCGAGGACGCCCGCGAAGCGGCGCCGATCGGCAACTTCGTGCAGGTGCTGCTGGGCACCTTCTGACCGCTGGCGGCGACGCATGGAACCGGCACCCGACCTCGACGCCTACTTCGCACGGATCGGCCATCGCGGCGATCGCGCCGCCACGCTCGACAACCTGCGCGCCATCGTGCTCGCCCACGTGCAGGCGATTCCGTTCGAGAACCTCGACGTGCTGCTCGGCCGCGGCATCGACCTCGCGCCGGCGGCGATCGAACGCAAGCTCGTGCACCAGCGCCGCGGTGGCTACTGCTTCGAGCAGAACGCGCTGCTGCTCGCCGTGCTGCAGGCCCTCGGTTTCGACGCCGTTCCGCTCAGCGCCCGTGTGCGCATCCAGCGGCCGCGCGACTTCACGCCGCCGCGCACGCACATGTTCGTGCTGGTGACGCTGGCCGGCGAACGCTGGCTGTGCGACGTCGGCGTCGGCGGACTCTCACCAACCGCACCGCTGCGCCTCGACGTCGAGACGCCGCAGCCGACCCCGCACGAACCGCGCCGGCTGATCCGCCACGGCGCCTGGGCCTCGGGCGATCGCCGCTCCCCGGACGCCCGCATCTTCCATCAGGTGCAGATCGGCGGCGAATGGCAGGACATCTGCGAGTTCACGCTCGAACCGATGCCGCCGATCGACCGCGAGGTCGCGAACTGGTTCACCAGCGCCCACCCGCAATCGCACTTCCGCAACCGCCTGATGGCCGCGCGCGCCACCCCCGACGGCCGCATCACGCTGCTGAACCGCGAACTGACGCAGCGCCGCGGCGACGGCACCGGCACGTCCACGATCGTGCGCGACGAACGGCACCTGCTCACGGTGCTGGCGCAGCAGTTCGACCTCGTGTTCCCCGAGGACACCCGCTTCCCGTGTCCTTGGATCGACTGGAGCGCGCCGGCCTAGTGGCGGTCAGCCGCCCACGGCGCGCAGGGCGACCTTGGCCTCGTCACCGGCGCGACCGCGAGTGCGCGTCGCCAGATGCTGCAGCAGCTCGGTTCCGAACCGACGCTCGGGGCCGACGCCGCTACTGAAGTGCGTGGCGATGCGCAGCAGCAGCTCGGGCGTCGCCGAGTTCTCCTTGCGCAGGCGCTCGAACAGCGGGAAGCCGTCGCGCACCAACGCGGCGAAGAACCCCATGGTCGGATTGCCCGGAGCGCTCGTCTCGGCGTTCGCGTCGGGGGCGACCACGGCGTCGGCGAGCAGCTTGGTCAGCGCCAGCTGGTAGCGCACCTCGGCGTCGGCGGGATACGTCGAGGCCGTGCGCGCGAGCAGGTGCAGCGCTTCGCCACGGCGGCCGGCGCGGCGCATGCGGGCAGCGGCCTCGACCAGCACCGACACCAGCTTGGCGCCGGAGCTGGCGAGCACGACGTCGAGCAGCTGGTCGGCCAGCCGGACGTTCGTCGCCAGCGACTTGATCGCCTTCTCGGCGAGTCCCTGCACGAACTTCGGCGACAGGTGTTCGACCTGCCGCAGCAGCACTCCGGCCGCCGCGTCGGCGAGCGCCGGGTGCCGGGTCGTGACCAGCAGGCGCAACACCAGGTCGCTCGCCTGCTTGTTGTGCGCCAACGCATCCGCCGCCGCCGCCCGGAACCGCTCGTCCTCGTGATCGAGCCACTTCAGTGCGAACTTGGCGAGGTCGGCGCCGCCCGCGGTGCGCAGCATGCGCAGCGCGAACAGCCGCTGCTCGGGCTGGCGCGCGGCGAGCAGCCGCTTCATCACCGGCAGCGCGCCCTCGGGCACCTCCGGCAGGCTCGACAGCACCTCGCGCACCGCGTCGTGCACGTCCTTCTCGTTCGCGTCTTCGAGCAGGTCCAGCATCGTGCGCAACTGCGCCGCGGTCAGCGCGGTGCCACGCAGCGCCCGGAACGCGGCCGAGCGCACGAGGGCGGAGTGGGGCGCCTGCGCGTGCTTGACCAACAACGCCTTGCTGCCTTCGGCATCAAGCCGGGCCAACACGCCGATGACGTTCGCGAGGCACGCTTCGGGCAGCGCGTCGTCGAGGTGCTTTTGCAGGGCTTCGCGCAGCAGCTTGCCGAAGTTCGGCGCCGGCGCGGCGTTGGCGGCCGTCAGGATGCGCCCGGCATGGGCCGAGAGATCCGGAGTGAGCAACGAACGAACGAACACCGGCACCGCGTCCTTGCTCGGTTGCCGCGACAGCACGTTGAGGATCCGGATCGCCCCGTCGCCCTCGGCCGCGGCGAAGCGCGCGACCAATACGTTGTGGGCAGCGGCTCCAGCCTCGGCCAGCAAATGGGCGGCGTGCTCGGACTGCGCATCACTGTCGACGAGGCTCTGGGCGATCGCCTCGAGCGCCTCGGGCGAACCGATCTTCGCCATGGCCTCCAAGCAGAAGCGCCCGAGCACCGACGAACGTCGCTGCGCCCCGATCAGCGCCCGCAACACGGCGGACTCCTTCGGGCGAAGCTCGCCGAGGACCTGCGCTGCAGCGACCTGCAACTCGGGCTTGCCCCCTTCGAGGAGACCGACAATCAGCTTGAGGGTGTCGTTCATACCGTTCGATTGCCTTTCGCAGCGGCGTCATCCTGGCAAAGGACTCACTCCAAGGCCAGGGAACGGAAGGGCATTATGACAAGAGGTAGCTTCCGCAGCCACAGGCACGATTGGCAAAGCGGATAGCGGCCGAGGCCCCCACGGCAACGGCTGATTCGCGCCGGAAGCCGTTGCCAGCTACAGTCCTGGGGCAGATCGCCCCTCGGATGCGCGCCCTCTTCGTCACTCCCTTCGCTCCGAGCTCCCGCGCCGGTCACGGCGGCGGCGCCTACCTCGCGGCGCTGGCCGGGGCGATGCAAACGAAGGCCGACTGTGGGCTGTGCTGCCTCCAGGAGGGCCCAGGGGAAGTCGACGAAGGGCGATGGTGCTGGCGAGCCAGCGTGCCCCATCGCACGCGCGGCGGCGGCTTGCCGGCCAGCCTGCGGCGCCTGTGGCAGTGGCGCCGAAGGCCACTCGTCGCCGCCAAGGCCTGGAACCCGGACTTCGCGGCCACGCTGCAGCGGGCCGTGCGCGAGTTCCGCCCCGATGTGGCGTTCGTCGAGATGGCCCAACTGGCCCAATACCTGCCCTGCTTGCGGCCGACGCCGACGATCCTGACCGACCACGAGTCCGGCTGCCCGGCGAACACCCGCACCGGACTCGGCGCAATCGGCGACCGTCGCGACCGGCGGCTGTGGGAACGCTATGTGCGGCGCGAGTTCGCCAACGCCGACCTGCTGCAGGCGCTGACCCCGGAGGACGCAGCGCACCTGCACACCATCGTGCAGCGCGAGGTCCTGGTGCGGCCGCCGGCGGTGACCCTGCCGCCGACGCCCGTCGCGCCAGCCATGGCGCCGCCGCGCGCCTTGTTCCTCGG
>VYME01000534.1_pt1 | contig 12073 bp, 6 predicted proteins | sample 5115281 | NCBI WGS metagenome assembly VYME01 (sample SAMN12291780, study PRJNA351875) | freshwater metagenome | isolation source: freshwater lake | place: USA: Michigan, Wintergreen Lake | collected 2013-08-08
CTGCGCGCCGACCGGCTCTTGCGGCGGCGCTGCTGGCGACGGCGCCGCAGCCATCGCCGCGGCGGGGCGCCGTTCCTGGCGATGCACGAACGCGCCCATCTTGTTGGCGACGACGACGTCGATGTCGCCGTCGCCGTCGGCATCGCCCGCGGTGACCTGCGTGCCGACGCCGGAGTGGCCGTCGACTTCGTGCGGCGTCCAGGTGACGGCGCCGTTCGTGCGCTGCAGGCGGAACCACAACAGGCGCGCCGGCTCGCTGTCGGCGAGATCGCGGCCGCCGTGCGCGAAGAAGCGGTTGCCGGTGACGACGTCGAGCAAACCGTCGCCGTCGATGTCGGCGGCGCACAGCGCGTGCAGGTTGCCGACCGCGATCCCGTGCGGAAAGTCGCTCGGCTGTCGGCCCATGATGCCGTGGCGCACGAACGTGCGGCGCTCACCGCCTTGCCGCTGTTCGAACCACGACAGGCCGTAGCCGTGCGCGTGGTCGCTGCTGACGACGTCGGCGTCGCCGTCGCCGTCGACGTCGAACACCAGCATCTGCGCACCGCCGGCGTCGCTGAACTTGTGCGCTTCGTGCTGCCACTGCGGATCGCCGGCCAGCGATGCTGGCTGCAGCCAGACGCCGTGCTTCCACAGCACATCGGCGCGGCCGTCGCCGTTCACGTCGCCGACGCCGAGGCCGTGCGTGAAGCGACCGCCGAGGCCGGTTGCCGACAGCGGGTGCCACGTCCATTCGCGTTCGGGCTGCTGCCAGTCGACCTTGGCGTAGCCGAGGCGGTCGTCGTGCATGCAGACCAGCTCGGGCCGGCCGTCGCCGTCGAGGTCGGTGAACGTCGGCGACTCGTTGTCGACGCCGCGGAAGGCGACGTGCTTCGTCCACGCGCCGTCGGCGGTGCGCGGGTTCCGGTACCACACCGCGTCCTGGCCGGGGAAGCCGATGACGACGACGTCGTTCCACGTGTCGCCGTCGAGGTCGTGCACGAAGGCGAAGAAGTGGTCGGAGTAGCTGGCCGGATCGAACGGCTGCCCGTCGTAGAGCCGCCGCGTCTCGGTGAACGCCGGGCCGCGATAGAAGACGTTGCCGGCGACGAGGTCGACGTGGCCGTCGCGGTCGAGGTCGCCGAGCGCCGCGCCTTCGGCGAAGAAGCGCGAGCTCAGCTGCGTGCGGACGAAGGCCGGCTGCTGGCACGGCGACGGGACGGCGGCCGCGAAAGCGGCGATCGCCGCAGCGAAGAGGGATGCGCGCATGGCAGCAGGCGGGTGGGCGCAGCGCCGGGAACGCCGCGGGACGAGAGAGAGGCCGCGCGATGCTCGACCGCGCGGCGGCGGGCGTCAATCGCCGAGGGCCGCGGCGAGGAACGCCCAGCGGTCGGCGGCTTCGTCGATCAGCTTCTGCACCGGCTTGCCGGCCCCGTGGCCAGTCGCCGTGTCGATGCGCAGCAGCACCGGCGCCGTGCCGCCTTGCGCCGCCTGCAGCGCCGCCGCGAACTTGTAGCTGTGGCCCGGCAGCACGCGGTCGTCGTGGTCGCCGGTCATCACCAGCGTCGCGGGATACTTCGTGCCAGCCCGCACACGGTGCAGCGGCGAGTAGGCGTAGAGCCAGGCGAACTGCTCGGCGTCGTCGCTGCAGCCGTACTCCGGCACCCAGGCGCGGCCGATGGTGAAGCGGTGGTAGCGCAGCATGTCGAGCACGCCGACCTCGGGGATCGCCGCCGCGAAGCGTTCGGGATGCTGCGTCATGACGGCACCGACCAAGAGGCCACCGTTGCTGCGGCCGCCGATGGCGAGCCGCGTCGAGCTGGTGTAGCGGTTGCGCAGCAGGTAGTCGGCGCAGGCGACGAAGTCGTCGAAGACGTTCTGCTTCTTGTCGCGCATGCCCGCCTGGTGCCAGGCCTCGCCGTACTCGCCGCCGCCGCGCAGGATCGCGTGCGCGTAGACGCCGCCGCGCTCGACGAAGGCGAGGTTCGGCACCGAGAACGCGGGCGTCAGCGACTGGTCGAAGCCGCCGTAGCCGTAGAGGTAGCTCGGGTGCGTGCCGTCGCACAGCAGGTCGCGGCGGTGGGTCACGAACAGGCACAAGCGCGTGCCGTCCTTGGCGAGGAAGAACTTGCGCTCGGTGACGTACGGGCTGGTGTCGGCCTGCAGCGTGCTCGGGCGGAACGTGGTCGTGGCGCCGGCGGCGAGATCGTGGCGCAGCACCGTCGGCGCGTGCAGGAACGACTCGAACGTCAGGTAGGCGTGCGGGTCGCCGTCCTTGCCGAGCACGCTGCGGATCGAGCCGAGCGCTGGCAGCGCGATGCGGCCGACTTCGCTGCCGTCGTCGCCGTGCACCGTCGCTTCGTGCGCGGCATCGACCAGCCAGGTGCCGACGAAGCGACCGCCGATGCGGCGCACGGTCTGCAGCGCGTTGCGGCGTTCGGCGATCACCACGGTCGGTTCGGCGTCGGGCTTGGTGCGGTCGACGGCGAGCAGGCGCCCGTTCGGCGCGCCCTTGTCGGTGCGCAGCCAGAAGGTGTCGCCGCGGTTGCCGACGAACGACCAGTGGCCGTCGCCCTGCATGCACAACGGCTGCACCGGCCAGCCTTCCTGTTGCAGGTCGGCGTAGGCGAGGCGCGTCGTCGTGCTCGAGCCGGAGCGCAGCGTCAGCACCAGGAAGCGGCCGTCGTCGCTGACCTCGGCGCCGAACAGCCAGTTCGGCTGGTCGGGCCGTTCGTAGACGACGACGTCGGCCGACTGCTCGGTGCCGAGCACGTGGAAGCACAGCTGCGGGTTCTGGTTCGCGGCCTGGAACACCTCGCCGTCGCGCGGCGCCGGGAAGCGCTGGTAGAAGAAGCCGCGGCCGTCGTGCGACCAGCGCGCGCTGGTGAACTTCGCCCAGTGCAGCACGTCGGGCAGCGGCTGCTTCGTGGCCGCGTCGAGCACGCGCCACTGCTGCCAGTCGCTGCCCGATTCGGCGACGGCGTAGGCGACGAAGCGGCCGTCGTGCGACGGGCTGAAGCCGGCCAGCGCCACGGTGCCGTCGCTGCTCCAGGTGTTCGGGTCGAGCACGACCTCGCCTTCTGCATCCGGTGCGTCGCCGACGAGCCACACGCCCTGGTTCTGCAGGCCGTCGTTGTGCGACCAGAACCAGCGGTTGCCGAAGCGCTCGGGGGCACTGGTGCGCGGGAAGTTCCACAGCTCCTGCAGCCGCTCGCGGATCGCCGCCCGCTCCGGCAGCGCATCGAGCCAGGCGCGGCTCTGCGTGTTCTGCGCCTGCACGAAGGCCTTCGTGCGATCGCCATCCTGGTCCTCGAGCCAGCGGTAGGGATCGGCGACCTGGGTGCCGTGGTAGTCGTCGACGACCTCATCGCGCGCGACCGCGGGCGGCGTGAACGGCGGCAGTTCGGCGGCTGCTGGTGGCTGCGGCAGGAAGTGGCGCACCGGCGGCTGCGCCGCGGGCCCGGGGCCCCAGTCGAACGTCGAGCACGCGGCGAGCAGGGTGGCGGCGAGGCCAAGCAGGCACAGGCCGGCCGCAGCGGAGCGGGGGGAACGGGACCGCGCGTGGGCGGGCCGGGACGAAGCGCGCATGCGCCGACCTTACGCGCGCCTTCGCATCACGGCGAGCGTGCGTCGTGTCGCAAGGCCGCACCAGTCGCAGTGGCTCGCCCGTTCGCCGCCGCGCTGCCGCGCTGGTGTGGGCTCGTCCGGCGCACCGCCGGGCCAAGCCGTGCAGGGCAGCTCCGAGTTACTTGGCCGCCCGCTTCGCGAGCAGAGCCTCGGCGAAGGCCTTGCCGATGGGGGCGAGGATCTTCGCAGCGCCGAGGTAGTGGTAGCCGCCGTTCGACGCACCCGCGAGGCGCTTCCATTCCGCGGCGGTGAAGTGCTCCGCCATCAGCTTCTGCTTGTTCTCCCAGGAATCCGCGTCCGGATTCGTGGCCTTCTGCTGCGCGACCTTGGCGTCGACCTTCGGCCAGCAGCTGTCCATGCGCTCGCAGAGCTTCTCGAGCTCGTCGTCCCAGAAGGGCGCCGTCTCCACCGTGAAGACGTTGCCCTGGAATTCGGCGAGCGTGGCCGGGCGCCGCTGGGCGGCGCGGAAGTGCATCATCGGGGCGTTCGTGTCGCCTCTCTGGCCGTCGATCCCCATGACGCCGACGACGAACGGCATGCTCGGCGCCGCCAGGTCCTTTCGCACGTCACGAATGAATTGCGCCAGCAGGTCGGCATACAGGTCGTAGCCGTTGGGCTTGCCCTGCTCGGGGTAGACCCCACCGTCGACATAGTCGTTGAATCCCTGGAACCAGACGAAGCCGGCCAGCTCGTAGCCTTGCTTCTCGTCGTGGTCGGGCACCACTCGCCGGATGTCCTTCAGGACCATGCGCACGTGATCGATCATCGCGCGGTAGATCAGGCCCGTCGCCGCGACCTTCTCGGCTTGGAGCTTCTCGATGTCCTCGCCGTTCTTCTTCTTCTCGGCGAGCTCGCCGTCTCGCCATGCGTAGGCGCCAGCGCTCGGCGGGCGGAAATCGGTGTGCAGGCTGCGGCCTCCCCACGAGGTCTTGATGATCAGGATGGGCGCCTTCAGCGCCTTCTCCATGGTCAGGCCGAAGGTGAACTCCGGTCCGATCTTGTCGTCCGGGGCGCCGAAGCCGGTCGTCAACCGGCCTTTGGCTTCCGTCATGTCGGCATAGGCATCGCCGAGGCACCCGATCGACGAGATCCACACGTTGTCGCAAACCCGCGGCTTGCCGTCGGGCCCTCGCATTTCCTTCAGCAGTGGCGCCGTCTTCGGGTCGTCGGCCAGCGAGTCGAAGGTCGAGAGGCTGGCATGTCCCTGCATGTTCGACTGACCAGCGAGGATGTAGACCTTCAGCGGGGACTTCGTGGTCGCCTTCCTTTGCGGTGCGCCCGCCGCGTCCTGGGTGACGGCGGGGGTGGCGTGCCATGCCACGAGGAAGAGGGCCAAGACGGTGCGGACCAGTTGCGGGAGCATGGGGACGGTGTGCTTTGGGGAGAGGGGGAGTGGTCGAGGCGAAGACTGGTGGGGCGGCTGGTGCTATCGGCGCTGGATCTCGCGCGCCGGGCGAACTCCGAGCTTCGCCGAGATCGCGTTGCCGCGCACGAACTCGCGAAACGCTGAACGGAGCCGGATGGGCGCACTCGCCCACGCACCGCCGCGTGTCGCGCGCCGCCGCGGATCCTGCGATCCGTCCGCAGTCAGTGGCTGTGGGATCGGCCCCGACTCCCGGTAGCTCGTTTGGAACAAGTCGCTGCACCACTCGGAAACGTTGCCATGGACGTCGTGCAGGCCGAACGGATTGGCGGCGAAGCTGCCGACCGGCGCCGTGAACGTATGGGCGTCGTCGAGGTTGGTGACTTGGACCGGCAAGTCCTTCGTCGATCGGTCGGCGAAGTTGGCGAACCGGTGCAGCTGCAGCCCGTCGTTGCCGAACGACCATGGTGTGTCCGAGCCGGCGCGCGCGGCGTACTCCCACTGTTCTTCGGTCGGGTATTGCAGCCCGGCATGGTGCAACACCCGCCGGCCCTCGCTCCATTCGACCTGCTCGACCGGATGACGCTTGGTCACGCGTTGACCGTTCACGACCAGTCCGAAGTAGAAGTAGCTGGGGTTGCTACCACCGTCGAGCCGCATCCACTGGGCCTGGGTCAGCTCGTGCTTGGCCAGGAAGAACGGGGCCACAGTGACCTCGTGGACCGGCCCGTCGTCCGAGCGCGCGAGGCGGTCGAAGTTGGGAGCGCTCTCGTCTTCCCTCTGCGCCCCCATGCGGAACGAGCCGCCCGGGATCAGCACGAGCACCACTCCCGATTCGGCGGCAAGCCGGAGGCGTCCGTCGGCATCGCGCGCCGGGATCGGCCCGTCGTGCGTTGCCAGGTCGAGGAACTCCTGGAGCCCCGAGGTGGGATCCCGGTCGAGCGGGACCAAGCCGAACTGGGGTCGGAAACCGTTGGTGCGCAACTCTGGATAGCGGTCGCTCCGCACGATGTCGTCGATCGCCTGCCGCCAGGCCTCGGCGTCGTCGCCGACGAGGCGCGCCGCCGCCATTCTGGCGAACGCGAGCCGCTCGCGCACCGAGGCCATGGTGCCGGAGGCCGGCGCGGCGAACGCGTCGAGGCGCCGCACCAGATCCGAGAGCAGGTCGTGCAACCAGGCGTCCTTGGTGGACGCGAACGACCAGGTCCTCGCCTCGGGGTCATCCGGCACGGCTGTGGCCGGCTCGGTGGACAACCCGAAGTCGTTGTCGCTTGCCGGGACCGTCGGTTCGTGCCGAGGTCGCGGGGAGAACCTCACCGCTCCGGGCAGGACCTGTTCGGACTCGAAACCAACCTGACCAGGTGGGAGGGCGCGGGCGCGCACCGCCATCAGTTCGGCTCGATGGAGGTCGGCGCGGTCGACGACCTGCTGTGCCTCCGTCAGCCACTGCTCCATGAGGTCGGCCTTCTCGATCACGGCCGGCCATAGTTCGCGTTCGGCGCGTCGCACGAGGTTGGCGAGCACGTGGGCATCCGAGAGGCGCTCGACGTCCTGCAGGGCTCGTTGCGCAATCGACTTCTCACGCAGATAGGCCTCCTTCTTCTGCCGCAGCTCGGCATTCGAGGCGTCGAGCTGGCGGTTCTTCCATCCTGTCCAGAAGAAGCCGACGGTCGCGACGACGAAGAACGCCGCGACCAGGGCGACGGTGCTGCCGACGGCCACGCGATGGCGGCGGCAGAACTTGCGCAGCCGGTAGACGAGATCCGGCGGTCCGGCGACGACCGGCAGGTCGTCGAGATGCCGGCGAACGTCGTCGGCGAGCTCTTGGGCCGAGGCGTAGCGCCGCGCCTTCTCCTTCTCGAGGCACTTCAGTGCGATCCAATCGAGGTCGCTGGGCAGCCCGGCGAGCACCGCGGCCCGTCGGCTCGGGCGGCTCGGTTGCTCGTCACGGATGCGGCGCGCCAAGGTCTCGAAACCCACGCTCGTCGTGACGTCCTCGTGGAACGGCGTGACCTCGGTCAGCAATTCGTACAACACGACGCCCAGCGAGTAGACGTCCGATCTGGCGTCGACCTCGGCCCCGGTGGACTCCGTCTGCTCCGGAGCCATGTAGGCCGGAGTACCCACCAGCTGGCGCTGGTGCGTCAGTTGCGACGACGAACCGTTGACGGCCCCGACGGCCTTGGCGATGCCGAAGTCGATGACCTTCGGGATCGCGTCGCCGTCGCACTCCATGACGAGCACGTTCGACGGCTTGATGTCACGGTGCACGATCCCGCGCTGGTGGGCGTGGTGGATGGCCCGGCAGACGACCTCGAAGATGCGCAGGCGTGCTTCGGTCGCCAGGTTGCGCTGCTGGCAGTAGAGGACGATCGGCGTGCCGATCACCAGCTCCATCGCGAAGTAGGGGCGACCGTCCGCGGTGCTCCCGGCATCCAGCACCTTGGCGATGCTCGGATGGTCCATCACCGCGAGCGCCTGTTGCTCCGCCGCAAAACGCGCGATGACCTGTTTGCTGTCCATGCCGCGCTTGATCAGCTTCAAGGCGACGAGCCGGTGGATCGGCTCCTTCTGTTCGGCCTCCCAGACCACGCCGAAGCCGCCTTCACCGAGCGGATGCACGAGCTCGTAGGGCCCGATGCGCTGCCCCGGGCGCCCGGCCTCGTCCGCATCGGCGAACGAGCTGTCGGCGGCCAGCTGCTGGCCGGAGCACGTCCGGGCGCGTTCGGCCGCGTCGACGACTTCCGGCAGCGGTTCCAGGAATCCGTCCGGGACGTGCTCCGCCTTGGTCAGCAAGGCGTGTACAGCGCGCTGCAGCTCCGGATCGGCACCGTGCTCGGTCACGAGCAGGCGCTCGCGGTCGGCAGGATCGGTCTCGCGCAGGCGAAGGAACGCTGCCTTGATCTGTTGGGTGCGATTGCCCTTCATGCCACGGGTCGGGCCGTACGACTCATTCGGAATCCGGGCCCGAAACCGGCGGACGATTCGCGAAATCGTTCTCGCTGCCCAACCGGTCGTAGAGCCACGCCCGCGCAAACGTCCAGTCGCTGCGGACCGTTCGCGCCGAGACATCGAGCACCTGGGCCGCCTCGTCGATCGTCATGCCGACGAAGAACCGCAACGCGACCAGCTGGGCCGAGCGTGGATCTTCCTGCTCGAGCATGGCCAGCGCCTCGTGCAGCGCCAGCAGATCGTCCGAAGGCATGGGGGCACTCAGCTGTCGCGGCGTGACGTCCGCGCGCTTCTGGTCGCCCCCGCGCTTCTGCGTCGCCTTCTCGCGTGCCCGGTCGACGAGGATGTTGCGCATCAGGATGCTGGCCGCGGCAAAGAACTCGCTGCGACTGCTCCAGCGCTCGGAACGGCTGCCCTTCATGCGCAGCCAGACCTCGTGCACCAGGGCCGTGGCGCTCAGGGTGTTGCCGGGCGGCTGGCGGGCCAGTCGCAGCCGCGCGAAGTTCCTGAGCTCCGCATAGACGGCGCCGAGCAACTCGTCGACGCCGACACCCGACGACGCAGCAGGATCCTCGGATCGCTCGGCCATCTGCTGCCAATCTAGCAACCGAAGATCGGGCGGTAGCGGATTTCTTGATCGGGATCTGCCGCTTCTGGGAGCTGCTCCCGAATCACTGTTTGGTGGCGGGTCGTGACCGTTGGGGCTCCCTTTTCCCCCGGATCCCGAAGTCACCATCCTGCCGAATGCGGGCGACCCGGTTCAGCAGGAACCACAGCTCGGAGTCCTCAACAACAATGCGTTACCTGGGACTTGCGCACCGCAAATGGCCGCGACGCGCAGGGCCCCAACTGGCGCGACATCCCTACCAAATCATGCCGAACTCGCATCTTCTGACCCTGCCACTGTTCATGTCCGCTCTCACTGCCCAAGCCCAGATCGTGCTCGAGGTCGAGCCGAACAACACCCCTGCGCAAGCCCAGTCGATCAGTCCCGGTCAGCACATCCGGGCCAGCTTTTCCGGATCCTCCGACGAGGAGTGGTTCTCGTTCACGCTCACGGAGCCGGGCCAGGTCCATCTGCGCTCGCTGAACTCCGGCACGTTGTCGACGAGTTCGACCCGCAACACCCGTGTCGGGCTGTACGACGCCACTGGCACCAACCGCCTGGCATGGGACGACGACTCGGCGATCATCTTCGCGGCGCATTGTGGCGTTACCGTGCCAGCGGGCTCCTACCTGTGGCGCGTCAACTACAAGGTCGGAACCGGCCCTGCGCCCTACGACCTCGACTTCTTCGTGCAGCCGGGTCGCCCGATCGACACGGCCGAAGCCGCAGAACCCAACGATCCCAGGCTGCCGGGGGGGCTGACGACGCCGATGGTCCTAGGCGACACCGTTGAAGGCGCCCTCACGCTCGGTGATACCGACTTCTGGTCGTTCACGCTCGCCAACCCAGGCATCGTGCGGATCGCCGCGCTCGACGATGGCGGCATCCCTCAACTCGACTTCCTTGGCCTGCGGTTCTTTCAGGAGACCACGCCCGGCACCTGGGTCGGGGTCGGCCCCACCATCAGCGACGTGTTCAGCCATCGCGTCGAGCTGACTTCCAACGGGTCGCTCCAGCCCGGCACCTATGCGGTCGCCGTGAACAGCCTGGGCAGCAGCGGCGTCGGCCCCTGGGACATCGCGGCCACCGGTCGATACTCGCTGCGCACCGAACTGGTCGGCGTGACTCCGCCGGCCTACTTCGCCAGCACGATGAGCGCTCAGCCGACGACCAACGCCTGTATCGGTAGCAACGCGCTGCGGCCACGGATCGGACATCTGCCGGGCGAGACCGCGGTGTTCAACTCGACGTTCGTGACCCGCATCGAGAACACCATTGCGTCCTCGTTCGCGGCCATCGCGCTCGGTCTCTCCAACACCACCGCAGCCGGCGGCACCGTGCCGCTCCCGGTGTTCCTCGACAACGGCGCCCAGGGAACCCAGTGCCTGATCCGCATCGACCCGGTCGTGCTGGTGCCGGTGCTCACCGATGCCAGCGGCAATGGCGAGTTCGCCAACCGGTTCCCGTTCGTCGCCGCCCTGCTCGGTACCCGGGTGTTCGAGCAGGCCTTGTGCTTCGATCCGACGCTGAACGGCATCGGGTTGTCGGTGAGCAACGACGGCTCGTTCGTGGTCGGCGAGTCGTTCTGAACCGGCTCGCCCGCTGGGCGACAAGGTTCAGCGCTTGCCCGGACGCCGCAACGCGGGACCCATGGGGCTGGGGGCCTGGTCGCTCGGGACTTGCTTCTTCGAGCTGAGCCAGTAACCAGCTGCATCCATGCGCGTCCTTGCCCTCGTCCTGTTCGCCGCCGTCGACCTGGTCGCCCAGACGCCGGCAGAGTCGCCAAAGCCGCTGTGGAACGGCCGCGACCTCGCCGGCTGGCACGGCCAGCGGCACTTCGATCCGTACAAGTTGGCGGCGATGACGCCGGAGAAGCGCGCGGCGATGCGCGCCGAGGACGACGCGACGATGCGCCAGCACTGGCGCGTCGACGGCAACGAGCTGGTCAACGACGGCGACGGCGCCTACCTGACCAGCGACGCGAGCTTCGGCGACGCCGACTTCCTGCTCGACTACAAGACGGTGGCGCTCGCCGATTCGGGCATCTACCTGCGTGGCTGCCCGCAGGTGCAGATCTGGGATACGACCGAAGCCGGCGGCAAGTGGAAGCTCGGGGCCGACAAGGGCAGCGGCGGCCTGTGGAACAACGAGAAGCACCCGCGCATGCCGCTGGTGCTGGCCGACCGGCCGTTCGGCGAATGGAACCAGCTGCGCATCGTGCACGTCGGCGAGCGCGTCTGGGTGTGGCTGAACGGCAAGCAGACGGTCGCGGGTGCGGTGATGGAGAACTACTGGGACCGCCAGCGGCCGCTGCCGGCGAGCGGGCCGCTGCAGCTGCAGACGCACGGCGGCGAGATCCGCTTTCGCTCGGTGTTGGCGCGGCCGATCGGCGCCGAAGAAGCGGAGCAGTGGCTGGCCGGCGGCGACGAGGGAACGTTCCAGCCGCTGTTCGACGGCAAGACGTTCGCCGGCTGGCGCGGCGACGTCGACAGCTACGAGATCGTCGACGGCGCGATCCGCTGCAAGGCGGGCAAGGGCGGCAACCTGTTCACCGACGGCCGCTATGGCGACTTCACCGTGCGCCTGCAGTTCCAGCTGCCGCCCGGCGGCAACAACGGCCTCGCGATCCGCTATCCGGGGCAGGGCGATCCGGCCTACGCCGGCTGCGAAGTGCAGGTGCTCGACGACACCGCCGCCAAGTACGAGAAGCTCGAGCCCTACCAGTTCCACGGCTCGGTCTACGGCGTCGTGCCGAGCCACCGCGGCTACCTGCGGCCGGTGGGCGAGTGGAACTTCGAGGAAGTGACCGTGCGCGGCACGCGCTACACGGTGGTGCTGAACGGCACGACGATCGTCGACGCCGACATCGAAGCACTGCCGAGCAAGCTCAAGGACCACGTCGGCAAGAACAACCGCGAGGGCCACTTCGGCTTCTGCGGCCACGGCGACGCGGTCGCGTTCCGCAACGTGCGCATCAAGAAGCTGTAGTCGCTGCAGCGACCGGCGGACGGAACGGACCAAGCAGAAGAGCGATCGCGCCGCCGCCCGCCTCACGGGCTCCCAAGTTCAGAGTGGGGAGCAAGCGGAAGGCTGTGCCACCGCCAAGCCCGCTGCGCGCGTCCCGCCAGTTGCGTTCTTCTCGCCGTAGCGTGGAACGGGCCGCGCAGCCGACAACTCGCGAGTGGTTGTTCCTTTCGGGAGCAACCACCGCCAAGCCCGCTGCGCGCGTCCCGCCAGTTGCTCCAACTTCGCCGTAGCGTGGAACGGGCCGCGCAGCGGACAACTCACGAGTGGTTGCTCCTTTCAGGAGCAACCACTCGTCCCGCCGCAGCTCATGCACTTCAGGCAGGTGCCGTTGCGCACCAGGGTGAAGGCGCCGCAGCTGCCGCACGGATCGCCTTCGTAGCCCTTCAGCTTCGCCTCCGCGATCTTCATGCGCGTCTGCCGCACCTGCAGCTGCTGCGCCGACGGCTCGGCGCGCAGCAGCGCCGCGTTGGCGGCGACCGGAGTCGCGGCGACCGCCGTCGCCGTCGCACCATGCGCCT
>VYME01001003.1_pt1 | contig 12064 bp, 9 predicted proteins | sample 5115281 | NCBI WGS metagenome assembly VYME01 (sample SAMN12291780, study PRJNA351875) | freshwater metagenome | isolation source: freshwater lake | place: USA: Michigan, Wintergreen Lake | collected 2013-08-08
TTGTAAACTAATCTTACACAGCCCAAAGTGCGCCGCAATAGCGACTCTTGTTCTGGTGTGGGGTAAAATCGAAACCAATAGGCTTTTTCCATGTCTCACATTTTAGCATATATTTCGTAAATGTGTTAATATTTAACAGTAAAGCCGTCGTAGAACGACGGGGTTTCAGACCCAAATTTTCGATGAAGTACGCTCTGGTTCACGAGTGGTTAACCCCAAAAGCGACGGGGGGATCAGAATTAGTGGTTAGGGAGATTTTACAATGTCTAGAGGCGGATTTATACGCTTTAATCGATTTTGAGTCCACCAATCCCGATAGTTATCTCTATGGTCGCTCGATCGGGACAACTTTTCTGCAAAATTTCCCGAAAGCGAGAAATGGCGTACAAAAATACTTACCTTTTCTTCCCCTAGCGATCGAGCAGTTAAATTTAGAGGATTATGATGTAATTTTATCCTCCTCCCATTGTGTGGCTAAAGGGGTTTTAATTCGACCGGATCAGGTGCACATTTGTTATTGTCACACTCCGATGCGTTATGCTTGGGATTTAACTTTTGACTATCTAGCTAATAGTAAGTTAGGACGGGGATTACCCGGTATTTTCACCCGTTATCTCTTGCATGGGTTGCGTCAGTGGGATGTGATTTCTGCTAATCGTGTGGACTATTTTCTGGCTAATTCCCACCACACCGCTAGACGAATTTGGCGCTGTTATCGACGGGAGGCAAAAGTCATTTATCCTCCCGTACAAATCGAGCGTTTTCCCTACCAAGAGAAAAAAGAAGATTTTTATTTAGTAGTCTCTCGTTTGGTTAGTTATAAAAAAGTCCCTTTAATTGTGGAAGCGTTTAATCAATTGGGATTACCCCTAGTGGTTATTGGAGATGGTCCACAAATGTCTTTAATCCGACAGTTAGCGAGGAATAATATTCAGATTTTAGGTTCCGTGTCCGATCGAATAGTAGCAGAATATATGTCGAAAGCAAAAGCGTTTATTTATGCTGCTTGTGAGGATTTTGGTATTGCTTTAGTGGAAGCGCAAGCTTGTGGTACTCCCGTGATTGCATTTGCTGCCGGAGGTGCTTTAGAAACCGTGCGAGAGCTGCGGGAAAATTCTCCCCAGGGAACAGGATTACTTTTTGGGGAACAAAATCCCCAATCCTTGCTGGAAGCGGTTAAATATTTTGTTGATCACGGTGATAAAATTGATCCAGAAAATTGTCGGCAACAGGCTAATAGATTTACTCCAGAGGTTTTTAGAAATGCTTACAGTTTGTTTATACAGGAACATTCCCAACTGGAAAGATTTTTTTGAAAAATAACTAATCTCTTTTTCCCGTTATCTTCTGAGAAAGCTTGCGTAATCCAGTTTTGAAAGGTAGACGAAAATAAGCCCTTTCTTTGGTATAGATATGGTAATTAGTCAAAAGTCTTTCTGATAAAATATCCAGTCCTGAATCTAGGTAACGGCTATTTTTAAACAGAACGTTACTAGCATAGAAACAAATAAATTTAAACTCAGGAATCAAAGATTGAATTGTTCTGAGATTAATCTGATTCTCGTACAACTCTCGATCGGAATACTCCGTATAAAAATATCTGGTTTTAGCTAAAGTTTCTAAACCACCTCTAATTAACTGTTCTTCGGCTCCCTGCACATCTGCCCAAATAAAATCAACTTCTGTGATATTATTTTCTTCTGCCCAAGTATCCAAGCGCATAGTTTTAACAGTGGTAGAACTATTAAAAGAGATTTTAGGATAAGCTTTCAAATGTTCCTGCGGTTTTTTCAGAGAAGAAGAAGCATCGTGTTTGAGTTTATCACCTACTTGCACACCACTTTGATAAAATACCGCCTCACCATCTTGATCGGATAGAGCCAATTCGTACAATTGAGAGCGAGGATCGTTGACTAGATTTCTGTGTTGTGGAATCACGCGCGGATCGGGTTCAAAACTATAAATTTTGATTCTGGGAAATTCCTTGAGAAATTCAAGAGTGTCAGTCCCCTTGTGGGCACCTATTTCTAAGATAATCGGATTATCTTTTTTCAGCAATTGTTTGATTAGCTTTTTATCCATAAACGGTAGTTATTCAAAAGGATTGTCAATACTTTAACCTAAAGTTTCCTTGAAGTCAAGTATTTGCAGAAAATTTTTTTTAAGCAGACTTAAGAATTATAGTAGAATAAATATAACTGGTGATGACAGAAAAGCGAGGATTATAGCCGTGCCTTGGAATCGAGTTAATCAATGGGTAGAAAGACGCTCTTTAGTGGCATTAGAATCAGCTTATCAGAGAGCGCTGAAAATTAAAGCGATCGAAGATAAACATTTTGGGGGACAAAAAATTTCCCCGGCTGCCGTGGGAGGAAAAAGTGTTTATGATTACTTTCAAAGTACCCTAGAACGAGAATTATTACAGATACGTCTCGATTTAACTCAAGTGCGTCTGGGTAATTTTCTTAACCCGCAAACTAACCCAGAAAATAATAACATCCTAGAGACTTTAAAGGCGATCGAGGATATTATTGGTAAATATCGCCTAGATTTAGAGGAATTGCTGCCCCCATTACCCACAAATCAAACTCCAAATCTGCCTAAAGCGAATCTCACTGGTGATACCCCTAGCGATAAAACTAACCAGACAATTTCTCCTGCAACCAGTAATAAATTTTTTAACTTCCGGCAAGAATTAACCCCAGAATACGAACAAACCGTTATTAAACAACTCCGTACCCTGCGACAACAACAACGTATTGCTATTCGTTTTATCCTGATTATTATTTTAGTTCCTCTCTCGGTGCAGGTTATTAGTAGAAACTTTATTTTTAGCCCTGTTTTAAACTATTTTGGTGTGGATAGAGCGAAAATATCAGAAGTTTATATTTCTCAGGAAATTGGCGAAAAATATCTCAGGGAATTTGCTAGACTTCAAGAAATTGAAGAAATCAAGCACGTTTTAGGAGTAGCAAAAGCAGGGCATGAATCAGAAGAAAATTTTCGGGAACAGGTGCAGGAATTATTTAAAGAAGCGGGTTATGAAAGTCAAGATGGTTGGAAAAACTTACTCTCCGATACTACCGGATTAATAGCCTTTATTGCAATCTTAATTTTTGGTCGTCAACAATTGGCAATTACGCGAGCCTATGTTAGTCGTTATTTTCTCAGCTTAAATGATATCACCAAAGCCTTTATCTTTATTCTCTTTACCGATATATTTGTCGGGTTTCACTCGGCGGAGGGGTGGACGGTAATCTTAGAAACTTTGTTCCGGCACTTTGGTTGGCGGGAAAATATTACATTTATTAGCTTGTTTGTGGCCACGGTTCCCGTTATCCTAGATACCATCTTTAAACTGTTAATATTTAACTATCTGACTCGCAAATCTCCCACCGCGGCGACTATCCTAGAAAAGATGAACCAGTAACGCCCTATGATCCTTAGTATTGCCGATACCTTCATTAAAAGACCCGTTCTGACCACAGTTTGCTCGATTTTAATCGTTTTGCTCGGAGCGATCGCTATTCCCTTTTTACCCCTAGAAAAACTGCCCCAGTTGGCATTTATTCAGGTAGCGGTAAATGCCAACTATTTGGGAACCGACGCCAAAACCGTACAGGATAACGTTACCACGGTACTCGATCGGCAGATTAACGGGACAGAACAGATTGTTTATATGCAGTCCCAGAGTACCAACACCGGACAAAGTACGGTGAATGTCTTTTTCCCAGTGGAAATGGATCGTAACATTGCCCAAGTCTTGGTACAAAACCGTGTCAGTACCGCCGCCGCTAGTTTACCGGAAGAAGTGAACCGGCAGGGGGTGACAACCAATACCCAATCCCCCAGCGTTACCCTTGCCTACGGGATTTCCGCCAAACCGGACGAAAAGGGCAATTATCCCTACGATACGGTCTTTTTAAGTAACTTTGTCGATCGGGTCATCGATGCGGAGATTCGCCGGATCGAGGGAGTTGGTAGTACAACAATCATCGGGGAAAGGGAATACGCCCTGCGTTTTTGGCTTAATCCTGATGCTTTAGCCGCTAGGGGGCTATCGGCGGTCGAAGTAGTACAGGCAATCCGAGAACAGAATATTCAGGTGGGTGCAGGGACAATTGGCGGTGATCCCAGTCCCGAGGATCAGCAATTCCAGATCGCCATTCGCGCCGTTGGTAGGGTTGCCACCGGGGAGGAAGCGGAAAATATCGTCGTCAAAGTCGGGGAAAATGGCGATTTAATCCGAATTAAAGACGTAGGACGCGCAGAAATCGGAGCCGAAAGCTACAGTACCGCCGCCTATTTCGACAAATCCCCCGCCGTTGTCTATATCGTCTATCAGTTACCCGGTTCCAACGCTTGGAATACTGCCAAACTGGTAAAAGAAAAAATGGCGGAACTAGAACCAAGTTTCCCTCCGGGGTTAAATATCGCCATTACCCTCGATAATACCGCCTTTGTCGCCGCTTCCCTGGAAGAAGCCTTTAGCACTCTGGTTGAGGCGATTTTACTGGTTATTCTAGTCATTTTTATCTTCCTTCAGGATTGGCGCACCACGATCATTCCGGCGATCGCTATTCCCGTATCTTTGATCGGAACCATGGCCGTCGCCCTGGCTTTAGGCTATTCTCTCAATAACCTCTCCTTGTTTGCCGTCATTCTGGCCACCGGTTTAGTGGTGGACGACGGCATCGTGATCGTAGAAGCGGTATCGGAAAAATTACGGCAGGGAATGCGGCCATTTCAAGCTGCCCTTGATGCCATGGGCGAGTTAACCTCGGCGGTTATTGCTAGTTCTCTTGTACTACTAGCGGTGTTTATTCCCGTCACCTTCTTCCCCGGTACGGTGGGGATCGTTTATCGACAATTTGCCGTCATCATCTCCGCTTCAATTATCATCTCCACCTTTAACGCCCTCAGTTTTTCCCCCACCATGTCGGCGATTATCATGAAAGCGCCCCAACGCACCCGCGGACCCTTGGGACTGTTTTTCGAGGGCTTTAATCGGGGTTTCAACGCAGTTAAAGAGGGCTATCGAAGCTCGATCGAATTCCTGATCCGCATCCGGTTTCTGGTCTTACCCTTCTTTATTGCCGCCCTCTTTCTCACAGCTTGGAGTTATAGCACCACTCCCCAGGGTTTTATCCCCGAAGAAGACCAAGGTTATGCCTTCGTTTTGGTGCAAGCACCCCCCGGGGTTTCCTTGCGCTACACCGACCGGGTTATCCGTCAGATTAACGAAGAAATTCTCGACGGTATCGAAGAAATCGAACACTTTGTCGGTATGGCGGGCTTTAGTTTTGCCGGAACTGGCAGTAACCAAGGGCTATTTTTTGTCAAGTTAAAAGAATGGTCGGAACGGCCTGGCGAAGATAAGTCGGTTTTCGGGATTCTTAGGAAAATTAACCAACAATTAGCCACTAAAGTCCCAGATGCTCGCGCTTTCGCCGTTAATGCGCCCCCCGTGGATGGATTAAGTTCTACCGGCGGTTTCGAGTTATTTATCCAAAACCGCGCTTCTTTCCCCATGGACGCTTTGATTGCCAACGCTAATAAAGTCATGGCCGAGGCCCGAACAAGACCGGAATTATCGGGAATTTTCACCCAATTTACCACCGACACGCCGATGCTGGAACTTTCCATCAATCGCAACCAGCTACAGGCACAAAACGTCGATATGCAGGCCGTTTTCGCTACCCTGCAAACCTATCTCGGTTCCAACTTCGTCAACCAATTCGTCTTGGGCGATCGCTTGTATCGAGTCTTTGCCCAAGCAGAAGCGGATTACCGTTCTAATCCTGAAGATATTAACCGTCTTTACGTCCGTTCCCGTACCGGGGCCAATATTCCCCTATCGGGTTTAGTTAGCGTCAAACGCTTCACCTATCCACCGATTATCACTAACTTTAACCTCTATCCCTCGATTAACGTTCAGGGTAATCCCGCCCCCGGTTTTAGTACGGGACAGGCGATCGCAGTGATGGAAGATGTTTGTCGGAAAGTCCTGCAGCCCGGTTTCGGTTACGCTTGGACGGGTACAGCTTTCCAAGAAAAAACTTCCGCCGGGGCTGCTCCAGTTATCTTCGGATTAGCCTTTATCGTGGTTTTCCTCGTCCTTGCGGCCCAGTACGAAAGCTACATTGACCCGATTATCATCATGATTACCGTTCCCCTAGCGATCCTAGGTGCCATGGGGGCCTTACTGTTGCGGGCGAATTTCCTACAAGTGGGTAGTCTGTTCCCGGCGGTGAATAATAATATCTATGCTCAGGTGGCTTTGGTCATGTTGATCGGTTTAGCGGCAAAAAATGCGATTTTAATCGTGGAATTCGCTAACCAGTCCCGTACTTTGGGTTTAAGTATTCCCGATGCGGCAGCCCGGGCCTCGACGGAACGCTTAAGACCGATTCTGATGACGGCTATTTCTGGTTTAGTCGGTTTCTTGCCCTTGGTTATCGCTTCCGGCGCTGGAGCGATGAGTCGTTGGTCTCTGGGAACTGCAATTTTAGGCGGTTATCTGATTTCGACGGTGTTGAGTTTATTTCTCGTCCCGGTGTTGTATGTGCTGATCAAACAGTTCGAGGCCCGATTCCTCTCCTCGAAACCCCCGAAAAGTGGCGGTTCTGGCAATGGTAAAACTCCCTCTCTCGGTGGGGAAAGGAATACATCAGAAACCTCCATAGAAGAAGGGGTCATTTCCTCTTTGAAAATCTCTCCTCAGTCAACGAATGACTAGGGTGTTAGGAGCTTTTTTCAGTGATCAGTGATCAGTAAACAGTAAACAGTAAACAGTAAACAGTAATCAGTAAACAGTAAACAGTAAAAAGACAGCACTGTTAATGCCATTTAATACTCCTTACTTAAGACTGTCCACTGATAACTGATAACTGATAACTGATAACTGATAACTGATAACTGATAACTGATAACTGATAACTGATAACTGATAACTGATAACTGATAACTGATAACTGATAACTGATAGCTAACGAAGCGATCGCTCATAATTTAGAGCAATTCCTGCTAGTTTTGACCATTTCCTTGAGTGTCGCCACTTTATCGAGAACCGTTGCCTTCCTCCGCAAAATTCCCTACACCCTGCTGTTAGTTATTGTCGGTATGGGTTTAGCTTTTTTAGATTTGCGTCTAGTTAATCTTTCACCGGAATTAATTCTGGAAATTTTTCTGCCTCCCCTCCTTTTTGAAGCCGCTTGGAATATTCCCTGGGCTAAATTAAAGGAATATTGGGTTACTATCGTCCTTCTTGCCGTTATAGGGGTGATTATCTCCGTTTTGGGAGTCGCCTATCCCCTACATATTTTTGCCAATTTACCCCTATCGATCGCTTTTCTGTTGGGTGCTGCCCTAGCTGCCACCGATCCCGTCTCTGTGATTGCCCTATTTAAAGAATTGGGGGCCAGTAAAAAACTGACGATCCTGATGGAAGGGGAAAGTCTCTTTAATGATGGGGTCGCTGTGGTCGCTTTCGTCCTCTTGGTAGGGATTCCCTTGGGAGTCGATACCTTTTCCGTCCCTGTCACGATCGCTCGTTTCTGCACCTTTGTGGGGATTGGGATCGGTGTCGGTTGCGTGATCGGTTTCGGCATTTCCTACCTTACCCAACGCTTCGATCTGCCTTTTGTGGAACAGTCCCTGACTCTAGTTTCTGCTTACGGAACCTATCTTGTCACGGAAAAATTAGGCGGATCCGGTGTGATTGGGGTGGTAATTGTCGGGATTATTCTCGGTAATCTCGGTTCGCGCATTGGTATGAGTCCCCGTACGCGCCTGGTAGTTAGCGAATTTTGGGAATTTATCGCCTTTTTTGTCAATTCTATCATCTTTTTACTGATTGGCGATCAAACCCGTTTTGAGAGTCTCGGCAGTCATTTAACCGGGATTTTAATAGCGATCGCCGCTATGGTGGTTTCCCGTCTGTTCTCAATTTTTGGACTAGGGGGAATTAGTAACCTAATTACGGGCAATCAGATCAGTTTTAAGGAAAGAACGGTGTTATGGTGGGGAGGATTGCGCGGTTCGGTTTCGATCGCCCTAGCGTTAAGTGTTCCTACTACTATCCCCTACCGTCAAGAAATTATTGACGTGGTTTTTGGGGTGGTTTTATTTACTTTATTGGTGCAAGGATTATCTATACAATGGCTGTTAAATTTCCTCGATCTTATTGGTGATCAACCGATTCGCACCGAATATTCGGCCTTAATTGCTCGTCAAATTGCTTTAACTAGGGTTGCCAATTATCTGCAACAACCAGAACGTTTTCCCGATATCGATCCCGAATTTTATCGCTACAAAAAAACTCTGGTGGAAGGACAATTAAAGTCCTTAGGCGATCAGTTGCAAAAATTACTACAGGAACACCCACAATTAAAAGATGTGGTAGCCGAACAATTTCAAGATACTTTACTCGATATCGAAGCTAATACCTACGCAGAATTAATTAGAGCCGGTCGTTTAAATGAAAATCTCGTTCCCCTTTTAGTCGAGGTAGAAGCAGAAAAAGAGATGGTTTAATCATCAAGTCATGGAAAATCAAAGAATTTTTGCTAAAAATTGCTGAGTTCGATCGGATTGGGGATGATTAAAAAATTCTGCTGGGGGGGCAATTTCCAAAATTAAACCCTGATCCATAAATACCACTCGATCGGCCACTTCTCGCGCAAATCCTACCTCGTGGGTGACACAAACCATGGTCATCCCCGATTTAGCTAAACTTTGCATCGTTTCCAAGACTTCTCGCACCATTTCTGGGTCTAAAGCTGAGGTCGGTTCATCGAATAACATCACCTTCGGCTGCATGGCCAAAGCGCGCACGATTGCCACCCGCTGCTGTTGTCCTCCCGATAACTGAGGGGGATATTTAAGCGCTTGTTCGAGAATACCGACTTTTTCGAGGAGTTTTGTCGCTATTTCCTCCGCTTGCGCTTTTTTCCAACCGCGCACCCACATCGGTCCGAGGGTGACATTATCTAATACCGTCAGATGGGGAAAGAGGTTAAATTGTTGAAAAACCATCCCGACTTCCTGACGGATTGCCTCGATATTTTTCAGGTTGTGGGACACAGTTATTCCGTCAATAATAATGCGGCCTTTCTGATAGGATTCCAACCCGTTAAAAGTGCGAATAAAGGTGGATTTTCCTGAACCGGACGGCCCCATAATCACCACAACTTCCTGTTTATTAACGGTGAGATTGACTCCCCGCAAAGCATGAAAGCGGTTATCGTACCATTTTTCCACAGCTTCGGCAATTATAATCGGTTCACTGTTGTGAGAGTCCATATTTTTGAGAGTTTATTGATTATCTGTATCGGGAAACCACTGTTTCTCAAGAATTTGTGTCAGAGAGTAGGGACAAATTATCGGTAAATTTTTTAATCCTGTCTTTTTTTCGGCAATTAAGCGAGCGTTTTCATAGATATTCCCTAACTCTAGTTCTAGAAATTTAGTTAAATTGGTGGTGAGCTTATCTTCTAATTGTACTCGAAAAGTGATAATCTCTGCCGCCCAATGATTACTATTTCTTGCTCTTTCTGTTGTCCAAAATTGATAGAGTAACAGATGGATTATTATTGGTAAACTTAAACTTTTAACAGCAGTTTTTTCGCTTCGTACCAAAGCTGCCAACTCCTCGATTAAATGTTCGTAATCTACCCGATCGAACTGACGATTTTTTAATAACTCGATCGTCTCACTTAACCAGCGATCATATTCTTTTTCATAAAGCTGTTCTAAAGCAAGCATTGTCTTTGATCAAATGGAGAAATTCTTGAAAATAACCTTTTACTAAGTATGATAGCATAAAAAGACTGTATGGCGGTTGATTAGTGTAAATATTTTTTATTTAGTTTTAAACGGAGATATTTCCGCATAATTAACTGATTTTATCGAATTTATTCATATTTACACCGAATAAACACCTGAATTGATTGAGGCAATAATCCTGACTTTACCCGAAGAAGTTGATTAAATTAAAACTTCAATACATTTGAGTAGATGACTTAGTTTTTTGTCACCCTTTTCAGCTAAACTAAGTTTATGACTAAAAGCCTAGAAAACATTACCATTCACCAGTTTAGAGGACTGCGAGAGCTTGAGCTAAAGAATCTCGGACAGATTAACCTGCTTGTGGGAATTAATAATTCGGGAAAAACCAGCGTTCTCGAAGCGTTATCTATTTATTGTCATCCCCTAGATCTAAAAGTTTGGCTAAATACTGCTAGACAAAGAGAACAAGAGTACAGGTTTTCTCGGACTCCTTATCTAGATTCCCTACAGTGGTTATTTACCCACGATGCAATGATTGAGCAAGAACAACTTAATCACGGGGTTATATCAATCACAGGAAATGGCTCCTTTAAAGTTCAGAAAATCGAGGCAATTTATGAAGAACTCGAAGGAATTATTTTAACTGACAGTCCCGAAGACAAGCTTAATCCTAATGAGATAATTAGCGAAGAAAACGAAGATTTAATCGATAATAATGAAGATTTATGGGAAACAAGAAAAGGTATAAATTTATCGATAACAGTATTTCTGGCTCAAGAACAACTAATAAGTTTAATTAATTATCCCCAAAATCCCCTGAAAGAAAACTATCAACTTTGGGAAAATAGCCCTCTCTCTAGACTATCGGGAAAAAAAGAACCTAGCTTACTAACTTCTCTGGTTAGTCCCGCTTCTCATCGTTCTGATATTGGTCAATTTCGGTTACTTTCAGAAGTGAGATTTGCCAATTTTAAAACAGATGTTATCGATTTACTGCGTCAAATGGACAGTAATATTTCTGACTTAGAAATTCTCTTACCTCCTCATTCTTTATCTTCCAGATTTAATATTTATATTCAACATGAAAAATTGGGACTTGTCCCCGTTAGTACCTTTGGTGATGGGGTGCGTCGCTTACTTCATATCGCCCTCAAACTTGCCAGTGTTAAAGGTGGAATTTTATTCATTGATGAATTAGAATCAGCTATTCATACAGAGGCACTGCAAAGTTCTTTTAATTGGTTAGTTAAATGGTGTCAAAAAATGAATGTACAACTGTTTGCTACTACCCACAGTCTAGAAGCTGTTGATGCTCTTTTAGAAGTCACCGAACCAGAATCAGATTTAGTGCTTTATCGTCTCGAACCAAAGGAAAATTATACTAGAGTAGTTAGACATGATTGGACTCGATTAAAAAGCTTACGAGAAGACTTAGGACAGGAGGTTCGTTGGTGAGTCGAGAACATATATTGATTGGAGTGGAAGGTAATCATGATCAAGCTTTTCTTGTGAAAATTATCTGTAAACTGCTGGGGTTTTCTAAATGTGAAGAAGTCTCAAATCTAGAACCAATTTGGAAAAAATTTATTCCGAAATATCCTACTCCTAAAACTGGAAAACTTTACATCAGACTCGATATGCCATCTATTCTTTATACTGAGACTTTATCCGTAGCAATTTATGCCGGGGGTGGCAGTGAATTAATTAAAAATTTAACCAATAAACTTGCCGATATAGATTATAAAGATCAATTATCAGCTTTTGCCATTATTGCCGATGCGGATAAAGATAACCCAGCAGAAGTTGCTCGCAAATATTATCAGGGTTTTCGGGAATATTTTCCCGACTTTCCCAGGGTAGTAGCTGCTACGGGAACTATTCAAGAAAATAGACCAAGAGTCGGATTATATATACTGCCTAATAATGTTGATCAAGGTGTCTTAGATACCCTACTTTGTGATTGTGGAAAAATCGCCTATCCTGAATATATGAAGAGGGCAAAAGCATATATTCAACAATTTTCCGAGGAAGAAATTCGTCAAATTGGCTGGAAACCTTTTGATAAAGAAAAAGCCACTATTGCCGCCATTGCTAGTATTCTTAAACCGGGAAAAACCAACACCGCAACTATTTCTGATGATCGGTGGATTAGCGAGCAAACTTCGCCAATTCAAAAATGAAGTGCATCAATGTCTGATGATAATTCATAGAATACCTCAAAAGGGGTTCGATAGTCAAGACATTTTCGAGGACGATGATTAATTAATTCTACAGC